>Ga0209066_10003407_pt1 | contig 18193 bp, 12 predicted proteins | sample All_14_2_FD_187198 | JGI IMG/M metagenome (GOLD analysis project Ga0209066, IMG submission 187198) | Freshwater microbial communities in response to fracking from Pennsylvania, USA - Allegheny Zone_MetaG_DW_15 (SPAdes) (version 2) ... | reverse complement strand
CTCACAGCCCCTACACAATTCTACAGATTCTCAGCGTCACGCTTTTCGAGAAAACGCCCATTTTTCAGGTGTTTTCGGAGAACCAACCAATCTCCGAAACTCCCGGTATGCAGGAAGAGCCCTATTTACCGGGTTTTTTAACCGGACAGTAGTGTTAAGCACACACTCTTTTTCGGCGATCAACACCGGCGCGTCATAGACAGGCACGTCTCTGAAAACAGTCACGCCGTTCTCACGCTTCACCCGCTCCGCGGGAAACGTGTAGATTCGCCCGGACACGAGGTCAACCCACACCGGTTCTTTGATCGTGCACCCTTTCACCGTCACTGCCGCAGGGATCGTTGCATTGCTGTCGGAGGGTATGCCGCTACGGTCCCAAAGCACGACGACCTGACGCCCCCCTTCATCGTGGTACACATAACACGACACCTTGTTGGTACATCCGACCTCCGCAACCTCGTTCGTGATGCGTGTCAATGACTGATCGAACACCGACACCGCATTCTGAACGGCATAATAGGCGAGTTTAATTTTCTCAACCCGCTTGTCGGACGTCGTACGCAACAGCCCTTTGCGATTGATCAGACTGGCGTCTTTACCTTTATACACCATATCCATCATCGCAAAAACAGAGGACTCGATATCACGCCCGAGATCCCCCATCATGCGGCGGAGATCCCATTTGGCCTGCATGAGTTCCGACCACTCATAATCGCGCAGCGCCAGCCCATGCTGCAATTCCGACGGGCAGCCGCTCTCGCCCTGGCGAAGCACCGCCTTTGTCGGGTATTTGTCGAGCACGCGCTTCATGGAGCCCACCCCTCCGTACAGCGCGTCCGGATTCTTCGGATAACCGTGGTAGCTGAACCACGTAAACAGGTCCAGCCCGTCCAGTTCCTGAACCCGTTTCAGAAAACCGTCAAAGTACTTGAAGGGCGTCCCTGCCGATGCGAGACCGGCGATTTTTGCAGACGGGTCAACTCGTTTAACGATTCGTGCCGTACGCACATTGAACTCGGCGAGCCTTTCCGGCGTGTGCGCTTTGCTGCCGTTAGGTTCGTTCCAGATTTCCCACTCGCGCACCTTGCCTTTGTACCGCAGGGCTGTCGCCTCAACCCAACGGTCCCAAGCAGCCAACCCTTCCTCCGAGCTTGGCAGACGGGCGCCGAGCACCGTGGTTCCGCCCCCCTCATAGATCGGATTCCCATATGAAAGCTCGAGCCAAAGCTCGAGCCCTCGCGTAGCGGCATCCGCGACAATTTCGTCGATCCACTTGAAATCGTAGACGCCCTTCTGTTTTTCGCACTTTGCCCACCCCGCTTGAAAGCGGATCTTCTTGATGCCCAGTGGTTCGAGGTAGTCTTTGTATTCGTGGTAGTCCGTATAGTCGCGATCCACCGTCTCACACCCCACCGTCCAATTCGATTTTCGGATCTCTTTGGCACTTTTCGGCTGGATCGTGCCGATCCGCTCTAACCCCGGCCGAATGTCCGTCTTAACCCGGTCCGGCGACGTGTCGATGTCCGGCCCTGCCCATGACGATGCGACACAAAAAACGGTCGCCAGTGACGCGCCCAGTTTCCCGTGCGAACCATGATATCTTTTCATCATTTTTAACCTCTTTTAAAACACCGTAGCGAGCATACGTGTCCTGTCCCCCTTGAACAACGGCGATAATGCGAACTCGGCTTGTCATTTTCGGAACACTGAATCACAAAATCCACTTGTTTGTCAGACCTTCCCCCGCTATAGTTTTATCAATGAAGAGGGCGACAAAGAAACGGATGCCGCAGGTGGCGGTTCTGCTTGAATCGTCGCACGGCGTTTCGCGCGCGATGCTCCAGGGCGTCTTCAACTACGCCCGCGCCTACGGCCCGTGGAGCCTCAACATCGCCGAGGGCGGCGCGGGCGACCAGCACGTTCCTGACATGCGCATCTGGAAGGGGGACGGCATCATCGCCCGCGTGCCGAACGACACCGCCGCGAAGGCCATCGTCGCCTCCCGGCTTCCCGCCGTGCTGTTCAACCCGTCCGATGCCTACCTCGACTCCAACCATCCGCTCGCGTCTTATAGTCGCATCCAGTTCGACTCGCACGCCATCGCCACGCTGGCAGCCGAGTACTTTCTCGGACGCACACCCCGCCCCTTCGCTTTCGTCTGCCATCCGTCGGAACCCAACTGGTCACGTTGGCGGCGGGAAGCGTTCACCGCGCGCCTCGCCCAAGCCGGCGCGCCGTGCCACGTCTATCCTCCTCCTCCACCCGACAAACGCGACTGGTCCGCCGAACGCCCGCGCCTCTGCGCCTGGTTGCGCAAACTTCCGAAACCGTTGGCCCTTTTCGCGGCCAACGACAGCCGCGCGCGGCAGGTGCTCGACGCCTGTCTGGTCGCCGACATCGCCGTGCCCTACGAGGCCGCCGTGCTGGGCGTCAACAACGACGCGCTCATTTGCGAAACCTGCCTTCCGCCGCTCTCCAGCATCGCGGTCGACGACGAGAAGGCCGGCTACGAGGCGGCCCAACTGCTCGACCGCCTGATGCAAGGCACGGATCGCCCAGGGCGCACCGTGCGCTACGGTCCCACGGAAATCGTCGAACGCGCCTCAACCGCCGATCTGTACGTCTCAGACAAATGGGTCATTCGCGCACTGGAGTTCATCCGCATCAACGCGGGGCTCAACATACGCGTCTCCGACGTGGCCGGCCACCTCGGCATCACCCCCCGCTGGGCGGAGAGCCGCTTCAAGGAATCGATGGGGCATTCACTCCACAAAGAGATCCACCGCGTCCGCATGACCACGGCCCGAGCCATGGTCACCTCGACCGACCGGCCCTTCGCAGAAATTGCCGCCCGCTGCGGTTTTCAGAGCGCCAACCACCTCTGCAAACTCTTCAAATCCGCCTACGGCTGCACCATGGGCAGCCTCCGTCTGTCGGGCGATCAAGCTGAGAAAACGTTGGGGAGAGAAAGAACCTTCGACTCACGTATTACCTCAAAACCAGCGCTTTCTCCGCGATCAGGACCGGCGCATCGTACACCGGCACGTCCGTGAACACCACCGCGTCGCCCTCGCGGGCCACGCGTACGGCAGGAAACTCGTAAATCCGCCCGGAGACGAGATCCACCCAGACGGGCTCTTTGATCGAGCAGGCTTTCACCGTGATGTTTGCCGCCACCGTTTCAAAGGAATTGGAAGGCACAACGCTGCTGTTCCAGACCGTCAGGAGCTGTTGCCGGGTCTCCGGATTCTGATAGACAAAGCACGCGGTCGGGTGGGCACACGCGACGCTCGCCACGTCGCCCTTCACCCGTTCCAGCGTGTTGTCGAACACCGCCACCGCGTTTTGCACCGCGTAATAGGCGAGCTTGATTTTGTCGACCCGCTTGTCCGCTGTGGCGTGCAGCAGCCCCTTGCGGTTGATCTCGCGCCCGACATGGTTGAAGTCGCAGATCGTGAAGACGGCGGACTCCACGTCGTGCCCGAGGTCGCCCAGCATGCGCCGCAAATCCCACTTGGCCTGGCTGATCTCCGTCCACGGATGCTTGGACAGCGCGAAGCGCGTCGCCGTCTCCGAAGGGCAGCCGTTCTCGCCTTGGCGCATCTTGGCGCTCTTCGAATATTTCGCCAGCGTCGCCTTCAGTTCCTCGACCTTCGGATAGGAGCGGTCGGGGTTGTACTCGTAGCCATGGTAGATGAACCACTGGAAGAGATCCACTTTGCCCCGCTCCGCCAGCGCCGCCAGACACTTGTCCAACAGCTTCGGACTGGAACTGGCGAGCGAAAGGCCGGCGATCCGCGCGTCGGGAATCACGCGCTTGATGATCTCCGCCGTGCGGATGTTGAAGACGGCGATGTCCGTCGGCGTGTGCGCCTTGTTGATGTCCGGCTCGTTCCACATCGCCCAATCCCGGACTTTCCCCTTGTAGCGCACAGCCATGGCCTCCACCCACGTGTCCCAAGCCGCCAACGCCACCTCGTTCGTCGGAAACCCGCCCGCAAGATCGAACCCGCCGCCGCCCGCGTAAATCGGATTGCCGTAGTCCGTCTCAAGCAGGATGTTCAGGCCGCGGCCGCGCGCATCGTCGACGAGCCTGTCCAGCCAAGCGAAGTCATGCGAGCCCTTCACCTTTTCCGTCTTGGCCCACCCCCCTTGCAGGCGGATCGTCTTGATCCCGAGCGGCTCGATATACGCCTTGTACTCGTCATAGATCGCGAAATCCCGGTCGAGCGTCTCGCATCCCAAGGTCCAGTTCGAACCCTGAATCTCGGCCGCGCGTCGCGGCGTGATCGTGCCGATCCGCCGCAGCCCGGGATTGAGGTCGGTCTTCGCCCGCTCGGGCGACGTGTCGATTTCCGGCCCCGCCCATGCTCCGCCAGCCCCAAGAGTCAATGACAACGCGACCCGCATCACACGATGCGAAACAAACCGTTTATTCATGAGTCATCCTTTGATCGAAGTTACCATTGTAGGATAGGTCCTTCGGGTCAATCCGACAATGGCGATATCGCGAATTCGGATTGCGTTTATCGGAATTACTTTTTTGCCGGCCACCCCGGAAGCATCTTTGTCTCCAGCCCGCGCACGTCGTCGACGAGCAGGGCCGGCCGCGCGTCCGGTTCCGAGACGCTCAGTTCAACGTTGTCCAGCATGACCCCGTCGGCATGACGAATGAACAGGCCGTAGGCCGGCAGCGTGCCATACATCGAGCCCGATGGATAGGCCTTCTCCTTTTCAGGAATCTTCCGGGCCGCCTCTTCCGCAGTGCCCCCGCCGGCGAAGCGGATGCGGATATCGCGCAGCGTCACCCGTTCGACCCGGTGCCCCGGTAGTCCGGTGACGGAACAGCCCGTCCTGCCGGCACCCTCTGCCCGCAGGTTGGACACCGTGATATCGCGCATCGCTCCAACGCCCGGAACAGGGTGCCCCGGCACCGGATTGCCGCGGTTGCCCAGGCGGATGAACAGCGGGTTCTCCACATTGCGCAGGACGATGTTCGAGACCGCGACCCGCTGGCATACGCCGCCGTCCACCGTCTCGATCGCGATCCCGTCCCGCGAGTCGTACAGGAAACAGTCGGCGAAGCGAATGTCCTCGAAGCCTCCCTGCGACTCGGTCCCCAGTTTCAGCGCGGCAGGAGAGCCCGACAAGCGGCACCCCGTCACCGTGACGTTGCGGCAGGGCCGCCCCGCGACGGTGGACTTCAGCACAATCGCGTCATCGCCGCTGTAGACGTCGCAGTCCCTGATCCTAACCCCGTCACAGCTGTCGATGTCCATCCCGTCGCGGTTCTCGCGCTCGCGGCTGCGGATGGTGACCCGCTCGATCTCGACGTCCTCGCAGGCGAGATAGTGCGAGAGCCAGCGCGCCGAGTTCAGAAACAGCAGACCGCTCACCCGCACCCGCTTGCATTCGCTGAACCGGAGAATGTAGGGGCGCCCGCCGTCGTCGCCCTTTTTCGCAGGGAACATCACCCCCTGCCCGTCGATCACGCCGTCTCCGGTGAGTCCGACGTTCTCCTGCCGTTCGGCGTAGATCAGGTACTTGGTGAAACGGGCCCTGTACAGGTAATCGACTCCCGGCGTGAGGCTGGGATATTCCTTGATGTCCGCGCTGCCGCGCAGCACCGCGCTGTTGGTAACCGACAGCGTCACGCCGCTCTTCAGCACCACCGTGCCGGAGAGAAAGACGCCGCCGCTCAGGTTGACGCTCCCTCCGCCCGCCTGCGCACACGCGTCTACGGCCGCCTGAATCGCCTGCGTGTCGAGCGTGACGCCGTCCGCCTTCGCCCCGTAGTCGCGCGGGTTCCAGACGCGGGCCTCGGCACAGGCAAAGTCAGCCAGAAGCAAAGCCGCCGCCAAGCCCAGTAGCGCTGGACGTATCGGACAGCGCATCCGTGTGTCCGGCATGTCCGCACGCACTTCCCCTGCACACGGCACCCCTTTGACTTTTTGTTCTCTCACCCATCTGCTGTTTAGACTTTTCAACATAATAGAGTCTCTCATTCTCCCCGCGTCGCGTTAAGCTCATGAACGATGTTCGGCGTCACCCCGATGAGTTTGGGGTTCCGCGTATCGTTAGAAACAACGTACGGACCTTTTCACCGCGGATTCTTTGGATTGAAACCTCCCGGGAACGGCTGCGCCCCCGGCAGGAACAGATAGAGGCAGGCGCGCCGGTCGCTTTCACCCATGAACAGCGTCCCGTCGATGCCCGTCGCCATCGCGTCGAACTGGTATGCGCGCTTGGCGTAGTAGGGGCTGCGGTCAACCGCGAGTCCGCCCCAGTCACGAAACCCCTCCTCGCCGTCCAGCCCGTAGCTGAAAAGCTTGCACGGCTCCTCGAACTCGCCGCACAGCATGTACAGGCGGTTGTCCGGTCCGAGGGCCATCCCGCGCACCCGCCGCGACAGGCGCGGTTTCCCGAGGTTGACGAGCCTGTTCCGCTCCCGGTTCAGGCGGAACAGGTACCCGTCGCTCGAAGCCCCGTAAAGGAGGCCCTCCTGCGCCGCCGTCCAAGCCTCGATCACAGGATACCCGTGGTAGTTCCACGCCTCATAATACTCGCCCGGAATCTGCATGTCGGTGCGCGCCAGCTTCTTGGCCACCGGATCGTAGACCACGATGCGGCCGTCCTCGCCCGAGGTGTAGACGCGCCCGTCCGGCGCGGCGTGCAGCGCGCGCGGCACGCTGCGCCACGTGCGCTCGGGCCCGGAATAGACCTTGCGGTCGAGCAGCGGCAGGTCCTCAAGCGTCTTGTTCTTTTCCAAGTCCCATACGAAGAACCGCGCGTCCGGATAGGTGATCCCGTAAAGACGGCGCGCCTTGGCGTCCAGCGCAACGGCATAGACCGTGTTCCCTTTCACAGGCACGCCGAGATCTTCCAGCGGACACTTCTCGCCAGGCAGTCGCGCCTCCGCATCGCCCTTGACCGGATCGTACCGGTAAAGATGCCCGCCCGGATAGTCGGCATAGGGCGCTGCGATATCTTTCCACAGCTGCTCCTCGATGGCCCGGAACCCGCCGGGGAAGCTCTGCGTCAGCGCCACCGGCGACAACATGCTGAGCCCGCCGCCGATCAGCAGCGTGCCGTCGGCATCCTGCGCCAGCGTGTGATACACGCCCTTGGCGTCGCCGATGCGCCCCAGCGGGCGCACCTTGTTGATCGCCCGGTCGTAGAGGAACAGGTGCGACGCACTCTTGCCGCTGGTCGCGCCGTAAACCCTGCCGCCGGCGGCGGTCAGCAGCGCCGTGATCGGCGCGTCGTCCGCCTCGATGGCCGACACGTCCGGATAGCCCAAGTCGCGGTAATCCAGCCGGTGCGCGTCAAAGTTGGGGTTCACCCACTTCTGCGCGTACGCGGCGGGAGCCGCGAATAGCGCGACGCACAAAGCACATGACCGCACAAAATGACCGCTCGACTCGCCGTTCACCGCCCACTGCTCTCTGCCCTCTGCTCTCCTCACTTCGCACCTCCCGCTTCCGGCGTGTAACAAACCAGCCCGATGCTGAACGGCCACTTGTTGTCGATCTTGTTGGCCACATGGTTCGGGTCGCGCTCCTCGACCGCCCCCACAAAGTAAATCTTGCCGTCCTTCTTCCCCGTGCAGGCGCCGCCCAGTCCGAATACGCGCCGCCCGTCCTCCGCGCGCATCAGCCCCAGCTCGCGCCGCTCTCGCTTGTCCAGATCGTAAACGATCAGCGCCGACTCCGGCGGCACGTCCTTGCCGGTCAGGTGCGCCGTGAACTTACGCTCGTCCGCCACATCCCACGACGTGCCCGCGTAGTCGAAGGCCACCGACACCACCGGCGCGTAGTAGAGCAAGCGTTTCGGCGTGATCGTCAGCGCCAGCGTCGACACCGGGATCAGGCTCGGGTCGGCACCCAGGTAGCGCTCGGCACACAGCCGCACCAGCGGCGTGATCGTGCCTTCCGGGCCGGCGTAAGGATCGAAACGGAAAAGCATCGAGTCGCCCACCACCACGCCGTAAGCAACACGCTCCTGCGGCTCCCACTCGATCACGCGCCAGTAGACCTTGCGGTCGATCAGCGGGTTGGACATGGTGCGCGGGGTCGCACGCGGGTCCAACGGCAACCGCGTGCCTCGCAGGTCCCAAAGGCGGTCTTTAACGGGATCATATTTCCAGACCCGCCCGATCGGGAAGGACCCGTAAACATTGCCGGCGTCGTCCGCGAAGATCGTGCGGCAGATGTCCCAGTCGTCCACGCGCCCCAGATCGGTCGTCACCCGCGTCTTCAGGTCCAGATAATAGAGGTGCCCGTCCTCGGCCAGACCGTAGAGGCGCTGAAACTTTGGCTCCAAGACAAAGCCGAGCAGCCCCCACTGGCGGTTGATCGGCCCGAGGTTCTCCAGTTGTCGCTGCGCCGGATCGTAGCGGAACCAGTGCGGCCCGCGGTAGCTTGCGGGATCCACACACTCAGGCCCCGTGTCCTCACAAAAATCGCCGAAGTAGATGCGGCCCTGCTCGTCCTCGCTCATGCGCACATGGATCTTGCCCGTCGTGCGGATACCCTTGCCGCGCTCACCTTTAAAAACCGTCAGGTCGGCCACGTGACGCATGGAGGAAGCCTGCGGATCAAACTCGAAAAAATGCGCCGCCTCCGCGTGCGTGCAAAGCCCCACATAGAGTTTGCCGCTCTTGGCCGCGTACAGCGCGCTCCACATGCTGTCCTCGCGCCCGCTCCCGCCCGTAAAGCGCCGGATCTGCACCGTCACGGTCTTTTCGTCAGCCGCCAGCGCGCAGGTCGCCGTAATCAGACATGCGGCGACTGCCCTTTTCACTCGTGCTGTCATGTGTTCCCGTTTCATGGCCCCTAGGATAGCCGCGGCGAACGGTTCAGGCAATTTCTGAAACGCGAACTGCACCTACGTTTTTACGAAGTCCGGCGGCACGGCGGTCCGCGCCGCCCCACGCCAACGTCAATGGCCCGGGAGCCCCGTCTCACGCACGCCGGCCGCCTCAACGATCGGCCACGTGGCTCTGAGGCTGTCTTTATATGGGCCCATGCGCTCTGACAGAATCGGCCGGAAGCCAAGCTTGAAGGCCGGGGAACCCGGCCGGAGCCTGTAGTCGCCCTTTTCGGCATCGACGAACAGCGGGTCTGCGAGAACCGAATGCGTATCAAACCCCGCGGCCTGCCAGCTCGCCCATTCATCCGACATGTCCACCGCATGCAGGGAGGCCTCATCGATCCACAACGCCTCCGCGTCCGAAAGACACGTCACCCGGGCCCGCATGGTTTTCATGGCCGGCTCGTGCCATGGATCTCCCTCGCCCGGCAAGCGGAAACACAATTCGTAAGCGGCCCATCCGGTGCCGACATGAACGGTGCTTTCCGGCACATGGCCCTGCCAGTTCTTGCCGCTGGCGCGGTCGGTCTGAACCGCGAGCCGCACCATCGTGTCGGCCCTCTTTGCCCGCAGGTATACCCGCAGGCGGTAATTTTCGCCCGCGACCGCAGGAACGCCGTCAGACAGCAGCGCCACCGCTCCGGCTTTGGACTGGCCGTTGGTGCAGGCCGCCGTGCTCACCAGCAGGGCCTGCGCACCCGCATAAGAGGCGTCGCGCGACACCGACACGCCAGCCCCTTCGGGCAGTCTGTCGCGCACGCTCCACCGCGCGGGCCGTTGCCCATTCGAGCTGGCCTCCTCAAAGCCTGCGTTGCCGAGCAGATTCGGCCCCTTCACCCCCTTCATGCGCCGCAAACCGGTCTTCGGCGTGTGGCCGAAAGCATGGATGAGATTATGGTCGAACTCATTTTGTTCCGGAAAATCGTTCCGGCTCAAACCGTACAGCGCCGCCTCGGCATCCCGATAGGCGACGATGTTGCGGATGAACCGGTTGCCGACCATGCGCCACGCCGTCTCGAGATCCATTTTTCCGATCTCGGGATATTTCGCATAAGCGGGGTTGTCCTTGTATTTCTGAAAGACTTTCAGATGGCCCGCCACCACGTCCGACGCCGGGTCGTGTCCCGAGTAGGTCACCTGCCGCGAACCGTGCCCGACGATGATGTTGTTCTCGATGAGGTTGTCCCGGCCCGCATGAACAAACACGCCGCCGAGGGCCGAGCGGGCAAGAATGTTGCCGTAGACGTGCGAGCCGCTGTGGTCGTCGTCCAGATAGATGCAGCAGGAGCTGTGAGGCCAGCCCCACGTGCCGTCGGGCTTTCTACCATACCCGAGCACGTCGTGGATCAAGTTGTGGCGGATGATCTGGCCGCGCACATGCCAGCAGCCCCCGTTGTAATACCCGCCGGTGTCTTCGGTCTCGAGGTTCACATGGCGGATGTGGTTGTACTCGACGACGCAGTCGTTGCCGCCGCCGAAAATGCCGCATCGCGGCGTGTCGTGGATGAGGTTGTGCGAGACACGCAGCCCGACCCCGTTCAGCATGATTCCACACCCGTGGCCGTCCAGCGCGCCGATGTGATGGACGTAGTTGTTGTCGGCCACATGCCCGCCGGGAGCCAAGGTCTCGGGGTCGCCGCCCCTGATCACGATGCCCTGATGGCAGGTGTCCCAAACGTCGTTGCCGACCACGGAGCAATTCTTGCCGCCCACGACCTCGATGCCCGCTCCGCCGCCGATGCCGCGCACGCGGTTGCCGGCCACGACACAATTCGTCGACTGGGTGACGGCCACTCCGGTGCCCTCGCAGCACTCGACCCCGAAGCCCCGCACGGTGATCCACGCGGCCCCCGGACCGACCCTGACCAGATCGCCGACCGCCGGCACGCACACCTCGGCCTCCTTGAGCGGCGAGGGAGGCCAGAAGTACAGCGTCCACGTGGCTCGGTCGAGATACCACTCGCCCGGCGCATCGAGCTCCTCAAAGAGATTGCGCACATAGTAGCGGTCCCCCGCGCGGATCGTATGCCCCTGTCCCACCCACACGTCGCGCGCCAGCGTGATCTGCCGCTTGTCCCGATCCGCCGCCGCAATGGGCACAAGACAGCTCCGCCAGTTGTACCGCGGATAGATGAAGACCTGGCCCTCCTGCGGAGCCTCCCAGCGGCGGACGTCTTCGGGCTTGCACCGAACCACGCGGCACGTCTCGTTGGCAAGATCCTTGTACATGCTGACGACCTCCCCATCCACATACGCGAAACCGCCGCCGTGAGGATTGGCAGGGTCGGCATTCGGGTAGCGTGCCAAGGGCTGACGGGCGCCGTTAACGAAGAGCTGATGGAAAGCGATGTCTTTCAAACCTTGCGAAGCGACGTCGGCTTTCAGGATTCCCCCCTTGTAGGGCAAAAAACCGGCAACGCGCCTGCCCCCGGTCAGGACCGGCTTCTCTCCGCCATATGCCCGGTAAACCACAGGCGCCGCCTCTGTGCCCGCATCTTCCTCCGTCAGTTGGAATGTGCGAGCCAGCGCATACGTGCCGCCCCGCACATAGACGGTCACCCCTCCCTCCGGCAAACCACCTGTCTTCCTGATGCGCCGGATCTCATCCCGGGCGCGTTCCGGCGTCGCAAAGGGTTTCTCGCGACTCCCCGGATTTCCGTCCGAGCCGTCAGCGGCCACAAAATAATGAACGGAAGGCTCCTTCACCGGATGCTTGCCTTGCGCGCAGCACCCGCCCGACAAATAGGCAGCCACGCCCCCCGTTATAGCCAAGCCCAGCATCCACCGGCGCATCACTGTCAAGAAACGTCCGTTCACATAGCCCCCCTTTTCACAGCTTGATATCCAGAGTGCCCACGACCGTTGAACAGCCGTGTCCCTGACCCCATCTATTCACATGATACCCTGTTTATCGCGTTCCGGCCATTCCGTGTTTGCAAAGACACGGGGACTGTGCCGAAAGTGTCCGCTTCCCTCCCCACAAGAATGGGTTCGCCCTTGCGGAATATCAAGGATAGCCCGTATACTGGCGATCATGAAACGCGCGGCACGCACGCATATACCGCAAGTTGCGATCTTGCTCGAATCCTCGCACGGCATTTCGCGGCTGATGCTGCAGGGCATCCTGAAATATGTGCGCGTCCACGGCCCCTGGAGCATCAACACGGCGGTCGGCGGAACCCGCGACTTGAAGTTGCCGGACGTGCGTCACTGGAAGGGAGACGGCATCATCGGACGAGTGCCCACCGACGCCGTCGCCCGCGACATCTTGGCCTCCAAGCTTCCCGCAGTCCTTCTCAACCCCGGCGACGCCTATCTCGCGCCCGCGCACCCGCTCTCCCGGTGCAGCCGCACACAAAGCGACTCCGATGCCATCGGACGGATGGCCGCAGAGCATTTTCTCGGCAAAGGCTTCGCGCACTGCGCCTTTGTCGGCGAGGTCCGCGACATCAACTGGTCACAGTGGCGCCACCGGGCTTTCTCCGCACGCTTGGCAGAAGCCGGCCTCCCCTGCCACCTCTATCCCGCCCCGCCCCGGAGCCGCAGCAACCGTGACGCCGAGCGTCCGCTTCTCTGCCGCTGGCTCTCCGCGCTCCCCAAGCCCGTCGCGATTCTCGCGGCCAACGACCATCGCGCACGGCATGTGCTCGACGCCTGCCTTGTTGCCGACATTGCCGTCCCCTACGAAGCGTCCGTGCTCGGCGTGAACAACGACCTGCTTGTCTGCGAGACCTGCATTCCGCCGCTCTCCAGCATCGCCCTCGACGCGGAGCGGGCCGGCTACGAGGCGGCCCGCATGCTGGACGACCGGATGCGGAAAGCGGCCAAAAGCCCGCAGGTCGTAACGTACGGACCCACCGGCATCGTGTCGCGCGCGTCGACAGAGGGCGCGCGCGTCTCCGACCGGCTGGTGATCCGCGCCCTGGAGTTCATCCGCATCAACGGCGGCCTGATGATCCGCGTCTCGGATGTGGCGGACCATCTGGGCGTGACGTGCCGTTGGGCCGAAATCCATTTCCAGCAAGCGCTCGGCCACTCGATTCACGAAACCATCCAACGCGTCCGCATGTCCACGGTCTGCGCCATGCTGAAAGAGACCGACCTTCCTCTCACGGCCCTCTCAAAGAAATGCGGCTTTTCCCAGCCCAACCACCTCTGCGCCCTCTTCAAGCGGCAGTTCGGCATGACCATGAGCGCCTACCGACGCACGCACACGACATTTTCGAACCAACCCTGATTCGAATGAATCAGTGATAGCGAAAAGCTCCCCTCCTCGTCCTCGCATGAACAGCAAGTGTTCATACGACGCGCCCGCGTGGGGCGCGACACGAGCCCGCCGAGACGCACACCTACGGCATCACGTTTCAATCCACGCGCCCGCATGGGGCGCGACATTCACGCATCCTTCTGCAGGTCAAGCCCGTCGAGTTTCAATTCACGCGCCCACGCGGGGCGCGACCCGAATTGCGACGATGTGAAGATAGGTCGCTTCCTTGTTTCAATTCACGCGCCCACGCGGGGCGCGACATAATTCAGCATTTGCTCGTCTGTGTCCGTCTCATGTTTCAATTCACGCGCCCACGCGGGGCGCGACCCGCCGTATGCGATCGCGTTCTCGAATGCGGTTGTTTCAATTCACGCGCCCACGCGGGGCGCGACTTGCGGGGCTATTATATCACGCCGTGTGCAAAAGTGTTTCAATTCACGCGCCCACGCGGGGCGCGACACAGTCGTGGCCGGGAGACTCCACTCTTCAGAAGTTTCAATTCACGCGCCCACGCGGGGCGCGACGTTTTATCGCGCCGGTCTTTCCCGCCATAGTGTCGTTTCAATTCACGCGCCCACGCGGGGCGCGACCGGATCGTTGAGGAACTCCAAGATTCCCGCTTTGTTTCAATTCACGCGCCCACGCGGGGCGCGACGGCAGACACGGGGCCTTGTGTGCCATTATACAGTTTCAATTCACGCGCCCACGCGGGGCGCGACGCGGAGCGCTTCGCCGAGCGGTCGCTGTTCGTGTTTCAATTCACGCGCCCACGCGGGGCGCGACAGGCAGACAGCGGAGCGGTCAAAACATCGACTTTGTTTCAATTCACGCGCCCACGCGGGGCGCGACAAGAAATAATGAGCATCAACACAGCTTTAATGCTGTTTCAATTCACGCGCCCACGCGGGGCGCGACCTCTCACATTGAAATATGACCCGGTCACAACGTGGTTTCAATTCACGCGCCCACGCGGGGCGCGACAAGAAACGCCAGATCAAAGGCCATTGGAAAATGGTTTCAATTCACGCGCCCACGCGGGGCGCGACGGTTGTGTGCGTCTATAGTTTCAGTCTGTGATCTGTTTCAATTCACGCGCCCACGCGGGGCGCGACGCGATGCCCGTTGCGGTAGTGATCGCGCTAGGCTGTTTCAATTCACGCGCCCACGCGGGGCGCGACTAACGCGCCAAGGTCATTCCGAGCCAGCCAGTCAGTTTCAATTCACGCGCCCACGCGGGGCGCGACAAGAGACCGCCGCCCCATCCGACTCGTTCCCCAGTTTCAATTCACGCGCCCACGCGGGGCGCGACTGACACCTCTCTCCATAAAGGTCGCCGACGCATTGGTTTCAATTCACGCGCCCACGCGGGGCGCGACGCCAGCGCGACGCCTCCAACGCCCACACCTACCCGGTTTCAATTCACGCGCCCACGCGGGGCGCGACATGGATGAGTTTGCCTTTTTCGATGATCCCGACAAGTTTCAATTCACGCGCCCACGCGGGGCGCGACCTATTGCAACCCGCAGAAACGACGCCGAGATTCTGTTTCAATTCACGCGCCCACGCGGGGCGCGACATTGACGCTGGAACGTTCAAACCGCGTGTGAAGTGTTTCAATTCACGCGCCCACGCGGGGCGCGACCGGCCTTCCGCCGCACGTCGTGGAATAGTTCAGTTTCAATTCACGCGCCCACGCGGGGCGCGACAAGTGTTTCTTGCTCTTCGAAATAACCATACCAAGTTTCAATTCACGCGCCCACGCGGGGCGCGACCGCGCCTTCGCGCAACCTATCGGTGATGTTTTGGGTTTCAATTCACGCGCCCACGCGGGGCGCGACCGATATCCGACAAAAGCAACCAAGGCGCAAGGTGTTTCAATTCACGCGCCCACGCGGGGCGCGACTGTGCGTAGAGGAAGCCTCACAAATCAAAGAACAGTTTCAATTCACGCGCCCACGCGGGGCGCGACTTCAACTTCCAATATGCCGCACGCTGTGATTTGTTTCAATTCACGCGCCCACGCGGGGCGCGACTTCAGGATTAGAACATCATACCTCTTCGTTCCAGTTTCAATTCACGCGCCCACGCGGGGCGCGACTGGTTGACCTAGCACTTGCGCAACCGCTTGAGGTTTCAATTCACGCGCCCACGCGGGGCGCGACAGGGTTATCTCAAGGAATAGCATATGGGATGGACGTTTCAATTCACGCGCCCACGCGGGGCGCGACTTTGATGGATTAGGCATATCCGGCCTTTCGACGTGTTTCAATTCACGCGCCCACGCGGGGCGCGACCGAACGCCACCGGAAACACGCTTGGCCCGATTCCGTTTCAATTCACGCGCCCACGCGGGGCGCGACGCACATCCTTGTGCCACGATAGGAGGGGTTTCCGTTTCAATTCACGCGCCCACGCGGGGCGCGACTCGTAGTACCATGCGAGTTCTTCCATCAATTCGTTTCAATTCACGCGCCCACGCGGGGCGCGACGATATCCCATATCCAATTAGAGGCCATTGGCTACGTTTCAATTCACGCGCCCACGCGGGGCGCGACACAAGGAGCATTGGGGAATTCTCCACGAAAACGAGTTTCAATTCACGCGCCCACGCGGGGCGCGACCACCGTGCATCCCTGAACGCCGCTGACCATTTAGTTTCAATTCACGCGCCCACGCGGGGCGCGACTTCATGGGTGGGGATTGGGTACCTGGCTTTGACGCTGTTTCAATTCACGCGCCCACGCGGGGCGCGACCACAGTGGTGTTGCTGGGAAGACGGACGCGAGACTGTTTCAATTCACGCGCCCACGCGGGGCGCGACGCCAGAACGGGCGTATATTGGCCCGTTCCTCGTGTTTCAATTCACGCGCCCACGCGGGGCGCGACCTTTCCGAGCTTGTACCTTTACAGTCAGAATACATGTTTCAATTCACGCGCCCACGCGGGGCGCGACGTTCATTCGCCACCCCCAAACGCGCCCCCGATCAGTTTCAATTCACGCGCCCACGCGGGGCGCGACGAACAACGGCAAATGACTCACTCACTTGCGCATGTTTCAATTCACGCGCCCACGCGGGGCGCGACCGCGGAGCTGCTGCTCAATGAGAATTGCACGGCGGTTTCAATTCACGCGCCCACGCGGGGCGCGACTCGCGCCGTCCGTTAGAAAGCCGCGATTGATCCTGTTTCAATTCACGCGCCCACGCGGGGCGCGACCTTCCGTTGATCGAAGCAGGCACACGCACAAGCGGTTTCAATTCACGCGCCCACGCGGGGCGCGACAAGAAAGCCCGTTCAAATCGCGCTTATTTTCAGTTTCAATTCACGCGCCCACGCGGGGCGCGACTAGACATCCACCATTCAATTCCATCTAGGTTAATGTTTCAATTCACGCGCCCACGCGGGGCGCGACGCGGAGGATGCCGTCGACGGGCAGGCGCTGCCGGTTTCAATTCACGCGCCCACGCGGGGCGCGACGCTTAACAGTCCACTCGCTGCCGTTCGAGTTTTTGTTTCAATTCACGCGCCCACGCGGGGCGCGACGGATAGTTTCGTTCAACAGGCGGCGGAAGATGAGGTTTCAATTCACGCGCCCACGCGGGGCGCGACAAGACTCCGTGCGTGAAAAGCGCCGGACGGCTGCTGTTTCAATTCACGCGCCCACGCGGGGCGCGACCCCTTTGAGTCGCACACCTGTCCTACCATTTTAGTTTCAATTCACGCGCCCACGCGGGGCGCGACCTTCCGTCGGCGTGCATTTGATCGTCAGGAAAATGTTTCAATTCACGCGCCCACGCGGGGCGCGACCATGATCGAAGCGATCCAGATCGGCATGCGCTTTGTTTCAATTCACGCGCCCACGCGGGGCGCGACGCTATGGCGAACTGCCCGAAAAGCTCTTTCGCAGTTTCAATTCACGCGCCCACGCGGGGCGCGACAAAAGATGAAGTTCCGCAGCAGGCCGGTATGTGTTTCAATTCACGCGCCCACGCGGGGCGCGACCGGTCTTCCCGACTGGATGAACCGGATGCCTGGGGTTTCAATTCACGCGCCCACGCGGGGCGCGACGTTCGATTCCGCATGTCAACCCTGTTCTGTGCGTGTTTCAATTCACGCGCCCACGCGGGGCGCGACTCACCGGCTCGGGGATCTCTTCGACGATAAATTGTTTCAATTCACGCGCCCACGCGGGGCGCGACTCGTAAAGGTCGCGATTCTTCCCGGCGTCGATCTTGTTTCAATTCACGCGCCCACGCGGGGCGCGACGCGCACCCGCGCCGACCTTCTGCGGCCCGTCAAGTTTCAATTCACGCGCCCACGCGGGGCGCGACCTCCACACGAAAGGCCAGACCATCGACATGAAGTTTCAATTCACGCGCCCACGCGGGGCGCGACGGCAAGCCCGTCAAAAACGCGGTGTTCGTGATCGTTTCAATTCACGCGCCCACGCGGGGCGCGACAAACTCGCGGCGTCCGGGTATGTCGTCTCCGATGTTTCAATTCACGCGCCCACGCGGGGCGCGACTCCAGCAGGTCGACCACGACATCGGCGCTGGAAAGTTTCAATTCACGCGCCCACGCGGGGCGCGACGGGCAGCCTGCAATACGGGTGGCTGCCCCGCGTGTTTCAATTCACGCGCCCACGCGGGGCGCGACCCGCTCGACGAGCGCGACAACATCAAGTGCTGGGTTTCAATTCACGCGCCCACGCGGGGCGCGACCGAGATCGACGCGGGCGTCAGCAAGATCGAAGAGGTTTCAATTCACGCGCCCACGCGGGGCGCGACCGGGATCGCCCCGGCGCTTGCCTGCTGAAGCAGCGTTTCAATTCACGCGCCCACGCGGGGCGCGACGACCCTCCGCGCTTACAGCCTCAGTGTCTCGCCGTTTCAATTCACGCGCCCACGCGGGGCGCGACCAGGCGGCGGTAGAAGGTGGCGCCGGCCATGGCGTTTCAATTCACGCGCCCACGCGGGGCGCGACGCCGCATCCCAGCTTGCCCTGACGTTTCTGACAAGTTTCAATTCACGCGCCCACGCGGGGCGCGACCGGGAT
>Ga0209066_10003406_pt1 | contig 18195 bp, 15 predicted proteins | sample All_14_2_FD_187198 | JGI IMG/M metagenome (GOLD analysis project Ga0209066, IMG submission 187198) | Freshwater microbial communities in response to fracking from Pennsylvania, USA - Allegheny Zone_MetaG_DW_15 (SPAdes) (version 2) ... | reverse complement strand
CTTCGGCGGAGGTGGCGGGGGAGGCATCAGTTTGATCATCTGCATCTCCGGCGGAGGCTTGGGTTTGCTGGGGCCGCTTGAAGGTTTGTTGGCAAAAACAACCACGACTCCACCAATAAGGAGGATTGCCCCCAGGGCAACGATTCCCCGGTGTTGCTCAAGAAAACTCTTCTCTTCATTGTCATCTTCTGGAGGTTGGGTGGCCATGTGGGCATGGGAAATCAGGGTTTGTTGAGCGACTTGGTGACCAGTCCAATTTGGGTGATGTCCAACCGGGCCAGTACATCGAGCACATCAATGATGCTTTGGTATTGGGTGGCCCGGTCCCCGCGCACGATCACGGGAAATTCCGGTGTCTGGGATTTGGCCTGGGAAAGACGCGTCTCCAATTCGGCCAAGGTCACGGGCGCGGTATCCAGGAGGATTTTACCGTCATCGGCCACGGTGATGGCCTTCGTTTTGGGCTTGGAAAGGTCGGCCGCAGCGGCCGCCCCTGCCTTGGGCAGGTTGACTTTGACACCCTGCACTCCTGCCGTGGTCATGATGATGAAAATGAGCAGGAGAACCAGATAAAGATCCACCATCGGCGTCACGTTGATGTCGTCATACGACTTGTTGTCGTCCCCCGCATTCACCGGTAGGCCTCCTCTTCAACCGCTTCGGCCTCTGTCTGCATCTCCACACCATAGGCACGCCCGTTACGGTGCTCGTTGGTGGGCGGATAAAACTCGGCCATTTTGGAAATGAACTCATTGATGAACATCTGCATGTTGCTGATGGCGTCTTTGATCTGGCTGTTCAGGAAGCTGTAGATGAACAGGGCCGGGATGGCGACGAGAAGACCAGCCACCGTGGCCAGGAGTGCCCCGGCAATACCGGGGGCGATCGAATTGACTTCCACTTGCCCACTCTTGGCAATGACGGCGAAGGTCACCATGACCCCGATGACGGTTCCCAGCAGTCCGAGGTAGGGTCCGCCGGCAATGCTGATGGTCAGGAATATCAGGCCATCATTGAGGCGATGAACCTCGTGGGTCAGTCCGGTGTCAAGACTCGCCCGGATGGCCTGGATGGAGCGGGCGGAAAGCCCGTTGAAGCCCGAAGGGCTTTTCATGCGGTGGTGGATTTCTTCCGAACCGATGTGGTAGATGTGGTAAAGAGGCGAGAGTTTCATGAGCTTTTGCACCTTGGGTGTTGCGGTCCCTCCGAAGCTCTGCGCATTACTGTGGTCCAAGGCGGTCAAATCAGTGGACATCAGGCGCCACAGGCGAAGGAATTCTTCAGTCCCCTTGCCAATTTTCTTCAGATACATGAACTTCTGGATGGCCACGGCCCAGCCAATGACTGCCATGACCCCGCAGAAAAAAATCACAATCCAACCGTCGAACATCATGTTCCGTCCGATGTCGCCAAAAAGCGCAATGTGTTCCATGGCCTTGGCGAAAAAGCCCCCGGCCTCCTCCGACTCATCCTCGCCCGCCAGCAGGATCCGGTTTCCCCGGTCACCGCTTTGGGCCGCTGCGGCAAAGGCTACATAGCCGGCACCACGGGCCACCTTGGAGAGGTTCCACTCATCCATCTCTCCGTTGAATCCATTTGTGCCCGCTACCCCGGGGCCCCCGAGAACGAGCGGGCCGTTGAGTGCGGGAAGGCCGGACGCCAGCGTGCCGTAAACGGATCCATTGAGATACAGCGTGATTTTTGCACCTTCTGCCACCACGGCGAGGTGGTTCCAGGAGTTGGCGGCCACGGGATTTCCGGGAGAACTCTTCAGGTTGGCGCCGCCATGAGTGACCTCGGCATAGGGCACTCCGTTCTCCATGCCGATGGTGAACCCGTTGTTGTTTTCCCGGCGGCTGAATAGAATGGCCGAGGGTTGAAGAACATTGGGCTTGAACCAAGCGGACCAAGTCATACTCCCGCCTTCCGAAAGGGCGAGAGACGGTGAGGCCGGCACATTGAGAACCTTCAGCCCATTGCCGTCAAAACGCAGGCCGCCGCCAATATTTGAGGAAGTGGCGCTCTCCACGGCATTGGAGGAATGGTTGGCCGAGGGAGAGGCGTCGACCGGCGGTTTTGCAGCATCGGAAAAGTGATAAGCCAACACGGTATCGGCATCAAAAACACTCTTTCCATCCGGCGCACCCGCCGAGGCATCGCCCACGTTTCCATAGTAAATCCAGAAAACAGTCTGTCCCCCACTCTTGATCTCGGGTACTTTGACCCAGGCAAAACCTTCGGAAAGCAGGGAATCAAAACGCTCAATGGCATGGGGCAGCACCGACTTGCCGTCTTCAGAGACGAAGCGGATGTCACTGCCATCCTCCCGTGCACTGATAAAATTGAAATTCCCGTCGAACAACCGCACCAGCACCACGGCCCCGCCGACAGGGTCATTGATGGCCACCCCGTTCGCACTGGTGTCCAGGGTGAATTTCTTGCGCACAGTCCAGTTTTTGTTCCACCATGGCGCATCCGATTGTGCCGCACCGGCAGACACCCCGCAGGGAGACAGACCCAGGGCCGCAAGACCCAGTAGAACTAAAGACAAGGTGTGACGTTTCATGAACATGGATGGTTTGGGTTTGTTGTTCAAAATTCCGCACTGAGAGAAAACATCATCAGCAAATCGCCGGTGCCCGAGCGGAAGGGGGTCGATCCGGCATCCGGCTTTCCTTCGGCCACGATGGGCATAGCCAGTTGGAAGGAGCCGGAATATCGATCCAGCAACTTGATCCGGGTGCCAGCCCCGGCGCTTGCCAGTTCAAAGCTTTCTGTCTGACCGACCAAAGACTTGTTCAGCGACAAAAAACCGGCATCGCTGAAAACAAAAAAGCGCCAGTCGGACACTTCCTTGCCGATCCACGTTCCCAACGAGGGACTGCGGAGTTCGAACGTCCCGAACAAGGCATTGTCCCCGGTGACCTCGGATTCCAGGAAGCCGCGCACAGTATCCAAGCCACCGCCGCTGGCCTGCTCGGTACTGATGAGTGCATCACCAGTGGCCTGGCCGCCTATACGGACAAAAAACTGCATTTTTCCGGGCAGATCCCGCTGATGGGTGACCTCGCCGCGAAAATGGATGAAATTGCCGTCGGCACCGAAACGGCTGGCGTCAAATTCCGCCGGGGAACTGCCCAAACCCCGGAGGTTGAAGGTCACCCCTCCGGTGAGTCCGGTTTCATATCCTTCTCCAAACCAGGTCGCTCCGTAGGTACCATTGATGGGAAAGTATTCCAGCGGCTTATAATCCGGCACTCCGGCGGCGATGGTTGTCTGATCGAAGACCTTGTAGTCCATTCCGGCGGTGAATGTGTGATAGAAACCCTTTTTCCCCGGCAAAATTACGGTGGCCTTGGGTCCGAAATTGTATCCTTTCCCGGATACTGTGGTTCCACCCAGTGTGGACACATTGCTATCCTGCCGAGTCCCCTGCATCATTATGCGCAGCCAAGACACCCCGGGCACCGGGGCCAGGTAATAGCCTGAAAAAACGTTGTTCTGGTTAAAATCCTCCGGGGCCATTTGGAAGCTGAATCCCACAGTGTGGCCCAACTGCCAGAGATTATTGTAGCTTGCGCCCCCATTCAACCGGAGTTCGGGCGTATCTGGACTGTAACGGTTGTTTAATTCCACGTTGGCGCTGAAAGGGGGCGAATCCTTGACCGTCAAATCAACGTCGACCGTTCCCGGACGCACCCCCACTTTGGGTTCCGGGGCCACACGCCGATCGGGCCATTGATTCAAAGACACCATGTCCTTGTTCAGGGCATCGTAATTGTACGGCTTACCTTCCTGAAGGGACGGTGCGTCTTTTTTCACTTCATCAAGGGCAAAGTACCGCGAACCTCTCACCCGCACACGGCCGATCTCCCCTTCCCGGACCTGGAGTGTAATGATCCCCTTCTGAACCTTCTGCTCGGGAATTTGTACCACCGCTGCTTGGTATCCTTTTGATTGGTACAGTTCTTCCAGGGCCATGCGTGCTTTCTCCACATCATCGGATCTGCGATAGGGTCCAAGAAACGGGTAGACCGCCTTTTCCACTTCTACACGAGGCACAGCCTGGGCACCCAGAACACGGAAGGAGCGGATAAACAGATAAGTCGGGGTTTCCTTGGGGTTTGGGAGCGATATGGGCAGTGCGATTCCTGCTTCTTCAGCCGAAGGCGGCAATGGGGGATCCCCATCTGCCTTTGCCGTTGACGAGCCTCCCAAGGATAAAAGACAGCCCATTACGACGAGAGGAAGGATCTCGTGCAACGTCATTGCTTTTATTCCGAAGAGTTTCATTGGACGGTAGTTGGAAATGTTTTTCAGCAAAGCCCGCCTACTTAAAACCTGGCCGGGCTTTGATTTGGAACATCAACTCTAGGGCACGGAATGTGACGGACGTGTCTCACCCCTGTTACGAAATCTGCTTACGTCTATAAATCGTGAAATTGGCCGCCTACCTATTGCAATGTTGCCATCATTGCAGATTGGTGCCCCTTGTTTGCATTGTTTCCGTCACATAGCCGAAGGGATTCAACTCACGCCCCGTTCGAAAGCCTGAACAGAAATTCAGGATGGCCGAATACGGAATTCCACTTGATCCGCGGGGATATTAAACCCGCTCCAATCATCCTTTTAATATCCGCATATTCTCTACGACACCACCTGAAGAGCTCGCATCGACAAGTAATTCGCCAGTCGAACACACTCCTTCATACCCTCGACCCACACATAATCCTGGGCGTGCATTCGTCCCAATCCCCAGTAGCGCCGGAGTTCTGCCCGGGTAAAGGGGCCGGTGTAATTTTCATGACGGACCAAATAAATCACACGCGGGTCAGAAAGCGCGGGGTGTTGGTTCATACATGCAACATGAATCCACACTGTCACATCTGAATGGCGGGCGGGTAGCAAGTTGAAGAAGAGCATTCGGCTGCTGCCCGGCCATACCCACCGCCGCTTCTTCGCCTTTGGCTTTTCTTGACAATCGCTCTTGTGCTTGGGAACGGTCTGTTCGAGAGCCCTCCCATCAGTTGCTGTGAGATGTAATTCTCGAAAGATCAGTGCCCGTTCCGTTTATGAAACATTCGCAAGTGCTGTCGCTCTGCACGTTACAGCAAAGATTGTTCATCGCCAAAACCCTTCCAGACGGCGACAATTCTACTGACAACTAAGAAATTATCACTTACCAACGCTTGTGGATCAACAATCGGCAAATTGCGGAAAGGCAGGAAGGAACCAACCCAAAAGTAGAAATCACGGTTGGTTTATGCGCCTGTGTCGCAAGAGAAGGATGCTCCCTGCCCTTTTCCCGGATTCGAAAAGCGAAGACAAGAACAAGCATCCGGTCAAGACATGGTCTCCACATACGAACCTTGTGGAAAAACACACTGGAATTAAGCAGAACGATTCCGCTAAGGCGGTGCAAAGACCCAAAAATACCGGCATTCCCGGAGTGTCTAAGATCATCAAATTAGTGCGGGGTAAAAAATACGTTTTCTGGCAGGCAACCTGGCACCTCAAACCCGGTGTTTTAACCAAAAAGGCCTTTTCAGTGGGACGCCATGGTGACGCCAAGGCTAAGAAGCTGGCCCTACTGGCCCGTAAAGCGGGATTAACAAAGATGATTTAACTTCGCACACCCAGCCTTCCATTCAAGAAATTTACCCTCCCCCGGATAATTGATTGTGTCTCGTCCGAGCATCAAGTTGGGTCGACGTCTTCATTTAGCGTCCAGCTCAAAAATTGGATTCTTGACGATGTAGCTATCAAGTTCAGGCCAACGATAGCTCGTGGGGACAGCCAACACTCGGTCGAAAAGTGCTCGAATATAATCCGTCTCAGCAGAAGGAAAGCCGTATGTGGTCATGTTGGGATGTGGATGGGGTGCTGCCTCTCGAAGGGCGACGTGAATGTAAAATGTGCGACCGACCCAGGCTGGGCTGTCGGAAAGTCGCACGACATCCTGGTAGAGTTTCGCAAAATCGAATGTCTTCGGGGGGAGACGATGCACTAAAAATGAACTGGCATGAATCAAACCAACGGCGCCTCTGCGGTAAAATCTGAGCGTCCAACCCGACTCGGTGGTAAATGCAATCTGGAAACAGTGCTCCTCTGGCGGAAAATAGACTGTGCGGTCGCCAGCTAAGCCCGCTACACAAGTCGCAAGTAGAGCGAGAATAGCTAGCCCATGTATCTTCATTTTATAGTCGAACGCCTGTCATGACCGAAGCGCCCAAACGCACTGGGACCATAACATGGTTCGGTGTTCCTAGTATTTTGGGCAAACTCAGTAGGCCATGCCCACATGCTGTTTTGATGCATAATTTGACAAAGCCTCATTTGGTTATCCAAGAAAACCAAGTTTACTGAAATCCAGATACGGGCAACTGGTGATCTTCCAATAGTCCATATTGACCCTTCTGGGCTCTCAAGTCACAGGCATTCGGCAGAACCTTTTAGTTTAGAAATGTGACACGCCACCCCGAACAAAGTTCGACCACGGGCTGTTCAGCCTTGTTCAGGCATGCGTCATGTTGCTTCTATGCTGCATTTGCTGCACATCCTGATTCCACGACATACTCCATACCACAAATCAGTTGTTCCTAATCTGCATCATTCATGCCTCCGTGCTGCTACCATCCTTCTTCTATTCTTGGAGAAGGCGAATTTCTCCCCATACCATGCTGATTCCCCGTTTCCGCTCTCCTGCAAAGATTCATTAAGATTACCTCACCCGTACTGGCTCATTGATGCCGCTTTGCTTCTTCATTACTGTATCTACCAACACCCCATGATTACCCATCTTGGCATTCATTTTTACCATTTCCCCATCAAGAATCCATCCCGCCTTCCCTGCTGGATCCATTCTGATTCTACCATGCCTCACCCATGGTACCTCTGTCGTTGTATTTTGCTGCTTCATTCTGCTTTCTTCGCACTTGCCTGAGGCCATTGCTGTATTGGATTTGTGTTGAAAACAAACCCTGATGCCTGGTGTCCTGTGGAAACGTTCAGATTTGCGTTTGCCGGGTTGTCGAGGCATGAACTCAGGAAAGAGAATCTTCGTTACCACAGATAGCAGCCATTCTTCTAATCGCAGGGTCGGCCCACCCCAGCACAGAATGACAGCCCCCGTTTGCCCCGCTGTCATCCCGTGCCCAGGTGAGCCATCGCAGTTTTATGGGCGGCCATGACGGGGACGGAATCGCGTTCGCTCCTTCCTCTCCCCGTCATCGCAGCGAAAGTATAGGCATTCCCTGCCCATTATCGCACTGAAAGCAATCCACCCGGCCCGAATCATCCCACACGTCCTGGCAAGCCCCGCGCCGCCCAAAAGGCGCGTCACGGCGCTTGCGGCCCACCCAGAGAGGATTCCAGAACTCCCGCCTGCTGCGCCCAAGACCGAGGAGAGGCGCATCGGACGCGTGTTTAGTTATTGGGGGACGCTCATTGCCGCTGGGCTAGAGCAGAAAGAGAGATGGTGGAGAGCGAGGCATTCCGCCGAGCTGTTGGCGGCTGCTTGCCAGGCGCCTCAAACGGTTACTACACCGAAAGAGTCTTCGCACTGCTCGCTGTGCAGCTTTTATTCCAAGTGCTCGAATGAAAGGGTGCCACAAGAAACACCCGCGCCTCCTGTCTCATTGTCAGATCGAGCAGCGCTTACTCCATCCGAATTTGCCGCCTTTTTTGGACATGAGCAGACGTGGACTTATCGTCAGATTTACGCGGGAAAAGTCAAAGTCATTGCCGATATGGGTAAAATGATGATCCCAAAATCGGAACTTGAACGGGTCCAGCGCAGCGCCAGGCCCTATTCCAAATGATTCATCCCCGGCTGGACTCGAACCAGCGACCAATGGTTTAGAAAACCATTGCTCTATCCAACTGAGCTACGGGGACAACGAGATCATACTAGGGCAAATACCGTTCGGGCTCAATTAAGAAACGAGCGTGGGGACTGGATCGTCCCGGACAAGACGCGCCGGCTCGGGCAGGCCTCCGAAGTGAACCTTATTCGCAGAATTCCGGGAATGTTCATCCCGCAAGTGCCCATAGGTTCGCATGGCCAGAACTCCTCCATCCAGATGCCCCAGCCAACGGGAAACCGTGGGGATATCCACTCCGCTTTCGATACAGACCGTGGCAAAGAGATGGCGCAGGTCATGGTGGGTGATGCGTTTCATGGCGATTCTTTTACTGGCCCGGTCCATGGCCTGTTGCGCCTCGCGCACTTGCAATACCGGTGCCTGCGGGCAGCGATTGCAAAACTGCTTTTTCAGGCGTTCAAGGAGCTGCCTGGCTTCGGCGATCATGGGAACGTAACGGGAACGACCGTTCTTGGTGACGCTCAGGAGGATGGTTCCCTTATCGAAATCCACGTCCTGCCAGCAGACATGGGCTGCTTCTTTCTTTCTGGCCCCGGTGTATGCCAGAAATTCGATGTAGTCCGCACATTTGCGTGAAAAACGCCCGCCTCCAGAGCGGATTACCGATATAAAACTCAGGAATTGGACCCGACTCGGGAGGGTGAGCATTTTGGGACGGACAGGCAACTTGCCCAATTCCGAAGCCGGGTTTCCGTGACGGGCGCTGGTCTTGATAGCTATTTCAAAGAGATGTCGCATCGTATCCACCGAGTTATTGAAGCGATTGGCTGAAATGGTGCGATCCTTCCGGGTTTGTTTCTGGCAGTAGGTGTCCGCCCAACGCTCACAATCCTGAGGGGTGATTTTCCTTACATCCAGTTTGGGGAGTTCCGGCCAGCTACGAAGCAACGCACGCAGCAGTTCCAGGCGGAATTGGATGGTGCGCTCAGCAACTCGACGCCGGGATTGACGTCCTTTGCCATGCAGACTGAAACCCGCTTTGACCTTTTCCTCATAGATCCGGATGCAGTCGCCCATGGTCATGCGTCCTTCGGCTGCGGCTGCCTGGGTTTTGGCCTGAAGCCCATAATTGACGGCGATTTCCAGATGCCGGGCTTTGGCCACTTCAAGAACCTGGGTTTTCAGGGCAACCCATTTGTCACTGCCCTGGCAGTATACGCGCGAATAGAGACGTCCGGATTTGTGACGGTAGACGCCCTGGATGTTGGTGGGTTTCCATGTCTTTTCGGCATTCATGATTCGGCCTCCATTTTATATTCGAATTGACGGATAGCTACCAGATGGTAGGTGGATTGTGTGTGTGCAATAAAGGAGTTAGGCACGAGTTCACAGACCACCGTGAAATGGACCGTGAAAAGTTCAGAAGCAGGGAAGCTATCGAATTCATTGTATTGGCCTTACAACTAGTAAAGCACAACGATTTCTAATCCGTCGGTCGCAGGTTCAAATCCTGCCGGGGATGGATCCCCTTCCCTTGGATCATCTGACAGACAGGCCCGCTTTGTCCGATCGGGGTTTATTAAATGACGGGAACGCCGTCCCGGCCTTGGCCGATTCTTTCATCCGCTCTTTAGTCATGGCAAAGGCCTTATCCACCGGGATGGCCATCTCGCGGCGGTCTTCCCGTTCACCAGGATCCGGGTGTTCTTGCCGGGGTTGTCAGTCGCAAGTTTCACCCGTTCCTGTTTTTTCGTCGCTTAAAGTGAGATCAACGAATTGCTTCTCCGGTTTCAACATGAAAAAGGCAATCTGGGTCACCTCGCGGGGCTGGAGCGAAAAAACCGGGGCCTCCGCCGTTTCGGCAAATACAGGGCTGGCTGTCAGCCGCCATGCCCCCAGGCACAAACCGGACTCAAAACCAACGACAGGCAGGGATATCCTGTCGGCTGGCTATTTCGCAGTATTTTTCACAAAACCGCCATTAGGGTCATGCTCCTGAGGACAAGCACCCCAAGAGCGTCCGGATAGGCTGGCGAATCCCCTCCAAGGCCTCTACACACGGCTACCTGAGACCCAGTTGCAGATTTTACCTGGGAATCAATTTTTTAGCGAAAATAAGAATATTCATATCTATCTGCAGCTGAGAAATTTATGAAAATTAATCCTCACATAAATACAAAGTCCATACAGATTTTTCGAATACTCCGGGGTGGTCAGGCGTCCTATGGATGAAACTCATTCACCCTTTAACAAAGCTGATTTATGACCACAGACGTTCGCAATTCCCTGCAAGCCTACTTGGAACACATTGGCCGGTTTTCCCTTCTGACAGCCGCTGAGGAGGTCACTCTGGCCAAGCGCATCAAGCGGGGTGACAAGAAAGCCCTCCGCCAGATGATCGAAGCCAACCTCCGCTTGGTGGTGAAAATCGCCAAGGAATACAACGGTTACGGGCTGCCTTTGGAAGACCTCATATCCGAGGGAAACATCGGCTTGATGAGGGCGGCGCAGAAATTTGACAGCAAGCACGGCACCCGCTTCAGCACCTACGGCTCATGGTGGATCAAGCAGGCGGTCCGCCGGGCCATTGCCAACCAAAGCAAAACGATCCGGGTGCCGGTCCATGTGGCCGACAAAATCCAGAAAATGCGCCGGCTGAGCTACCGTCTCACGGAAGAACTGGGCCGCGAACCCGACGACACCGAGTTGGCCGAAGAACTTTCCATTTCCGAGGCCAAGGTCTCACAGCTCCGCACCGCCGGGATGCAGACCCTTTCGCTCGACGCCAGCACGGGAAGCGAAGACGACATGCCCTCCCTGGGTGACATCATCGGTGACCAAAACGCCGTGGATCCGGCGCAGAGCCTGTATGATGACAACATGCGGGAAACGGTCATGGCCGCATTGAGCGTGCTGAATGAGCGCGAACTCAAAATCATCTCCCTGCGTTTCGGACTCGACGGTGCCAAGGAACAAACCCTGGCCGACATCGGGAAGAAATTCAGGGTGACCCGTGAGCGCATCCGCCAGCTCCAAAACAGCGCGCTTTCGAAGCTGGAAAAGCACATTGTCCGGGACGAGGAGAGAGCCGAAGCCAAAGGCCGCCGGGCATCGTTGCCAAGCTGAGCGATGCCTCCACTGCATCCTTGTAGCGGCGGTCTATGACCGACGGGTTTTGGCCACAAAGGCATTCGGCGGTCATAGACCGCCGCTACAAAGGATGGATTTGACCTTGGTAGGGGTCATCCTCCCATCGTTTGACCAAACCTGCACGGACCGGATTTTCCCTCACATAGAGCCATTTGCGGGCCAATGACTCATCCGACCTCAAGACATGGTCAAAAAAACCTTTTTGCCAGTGCGGTGCGGGAATACCCATTTCTCGCCACTTTTTCGAAATCGTGTTCTTTAAACTTTTGACCCATCTGGATAGCACATCCACGCGCGAATCCGGCGGCACCGCAAAGAGGTGCAGGTGATCGGGCATAAGAACATAAGCACCAATCCAATGCCCCCTTTCCCCGGCCTTTTGCGCGAAATCCACAAACGTCCCGTGGATGGCCTCTTGGCGTAGAATTTGTTTCCGCCCGAAAGTACAAGCCGTAATGAAAAAAATAGGATTCCGGGGAATAATGAGATCCAGACGCCTCAGCCTGGGCTTTTCCGGTTCCAATGGTTTCGGATTTTGTTCCATCATTTGTAGCGGCGGTCTATGACCGCCGGGTTTTGGCCACAAAGGCATTCGGCGGTCATAGACCGCCGCTACAGTAGGGCAGGCTACTCCAGCAATTCGGGATAGTGTTGGAGTGCGACTTCCTCGATGGTGTCGCGGACATCCTGGCCGGTTGACATCTGGGCCAGCGAATGGGCCAGGATTTGCATCTGGCCGTAATCCAACCGCTGGATGGCCCGCTTGATCCGGGGAATGAAGACGGAACCCATGCTGAATTCATCCACTCCCAAACCCAGAAGAAGCGGGGTGTAGAGCACTTCCCCGGCCATTTCCCCGCAGACACCCACCCAGATGTTGCCGTCATGGGCCGCCTGGACCACACGGCTGATCAGGGCAATGATCGCCGGATGGGTCGGCTGGTACAGGTAGGCCACCTTTTCGTTGGTCCGGTCGCAGGCCAGGGTGTATTGCACCAGGTCGTTCGTACCAATGCTGAGGAAATCCACCTCGGGCACGATGCGGTCCACAATGAGTGCGGCTGACGGGACCTCGATCATGGCACCCAGTTCGATGTCATGGGATCTGTCGCGGCTTTCCCGGTCCAATTCCAACAATACATTTTGCAGGATGGACTTGGCCTCGGTGAGCTCCTCGAGGGTGGCAATCATGGGGAACATGATCCGGATGCGGTGCCCGGCCCCGGCACGGCAGATGGCACGGAGCTGGGTTTCGAAAATATCCCTGCGCTGGAGCGTAAGCCGGATGGCCCGCCACCCCAGAAACGGATTCATTTCCGGCTCCATCTCCATGTTGTTGGGCATCTTGTCGCCCCCGCAATCCAGCGTGCGGAAAATGACCGGGTGCGGATTGGAGGCTTCGATCACCTTCCGGTAAACCTCGATCTGTTCATTCTCATCCGGAAGCGTCAGCCGGTTCATGAAAAGGAATTCGGTCCGGTAGAGCCCGATACCTTCCGCACCGGCCTCACGCAAAAGCGGCAGATCCTCGGGCAATTCCACATTGGCCGACACCACCAGGCGGCGTCCGTCCGTGGTCGTCGCAGGGGTGTCGCGCAGGGATTCCAGTTCGGCCTCGACCCGGTTCCGCCGGATTTCGATCTGGCCGTATTCGAATTGGGTCTTTTCGGAGGGGCTGACAATGATGATACCCTCGTAGCCATCCAGGAGGACATCCAGCCCCGAGGTCAGGGAAAACGAGGCGTCCTTGAGGCCGACGACAGCCGGGATGTTCAGGGCGCGGGCCAGGATGGCGGTATGCCCGACCGGTCCGCCCACATCGGTGGCAAAACCGAGCACCTTGGTCCGGTCCAGCAGGGCGGTGTCGGCGGGGGAGAGATCGTGTGCCAGGATGATGCTGGGCTCATCCAGGTGGTATTTTTCCACCGGCTTTTTGCCCATGAGGTTGTTGATGACGCGTTTTCCGACATCGAGGATGTCGGAAGCCCGCTCGGCGAGGTAGGGATCATCCATATCCCGCATGGTCTGGGCGTACTGCGTGATGATGTGGTGGAAAACATATTCCACTGAGAGTTTTTTGCTCTCGAGCTGCTTGTGGACGGCCTGGATGAGCATGGCGTCCTCCACCACGAGAAGGTGGGCTTCGAAGATGCTGGCGTCTTTTTCACCGATGGATTCGGAGAGCAGGTCCTTGATTTCCTGGATCTGCTTGCGGGTGACCACCAGGGCCGCCTCGAGCCGGGCCATTTCCCCGGGAATTTGCGAACTCTCGATGGTTACGCGGGGGATGGTCAGTTCCTCCCGGTCAAAAACAACCAGCTTCCCGCGGGCGACGCCCGGGGATACGGGAATCCCCACCAACCGGACATCGGATTGAAGTTTTTGCTTGGTAGGGCGCATCTGCACACCAACCTAAGGCGCGGTCAAAGATTTGGAAAGCCCCCTGTTTGCCCGGACGGGGGGAAAATGATGCATGCCGGGGGTTGGGCCCCGCCCACGGACCGGCGAAACGGGAGGGGTTATTCCTCGTCGAATTTGCGCTTGATGAGCGCCTCAATGGCATCCAGGGCTTCCGCCGCCTTCTCTCCATTGACCGAGACCTTGAGTTGGGATCCGCATCCCGCGGCCAGCATCATAAGTCCCATGATGCTCTTGCCGTTGACCTCCTCATTGTCCTTTTCGACGTTGATTTCACACGGGAACTGGTTGGCCACACGCACGAACATGGCGGCAGGCCGGGCATGGAGTCCCAGCTTGTTAAGCACGACCATCTCGCGTACGAGGGTGGTCTCTCCACCACCTGTTTTTTTCTGCAGCAATCCCATGTCAAAGTTCCTTATCGCTCATGCGATTCAATAGCTTCTGGTTGAACTCGAATGCCGAGTTGTGTCCCATGCTCTTGAGTTTTTGGTCCAATGCGGCGACCTCGACCAAACCGGCCAGATCGCGCCCCGAACGCACGGGTAATGTGACATGCGGGACTTTGATTTGCAATATCTCAAACATATCCTGGTCCAAACCGATGCGATCGACGTTTTCGACCTCGGACCAGTCCTTCAGGGTCACGACCATGTCCACCCGCTTTGAGTGGCGGATGCTGCTGGCCCCGAAAATCGAGGCCACATTGAGGATCCCGATCCCGCGGACCTCGATATAGTGCCGGGTCAGATCCGAAGCGGTTCCCATGAGCTCCCGTCCCTCGATGCACTTGATCCGGGTGACATCATCGGCCACCAGGGAATAGCCCCGTTCAATCAGGCCGAGAACGCATTCACTTTTCCCTATACCGCTTTTCCCGGTGACAATGACCCCGACCCCCTGGATGTCGACCATGCTGCCGTGCAGGCTGGTCGAGGGGGCAAAATCCTCCTCGAGGACGATGGTTACACTGTTGACCAATCGCATGGTTTTGATGGGGGAAGTGAAAATCGGGATGCGGAAGCGTTCCGCTTCCTCAAGGAAAAACGGGGGCACGACAATGTCCCGGGCGAAGATCACGCAGGGAATCTTGTGCTCGAAAATGGTGCGGATCCGCAGCCGGCGCTCTTCGACCGGGAGGGACCGGATGTAGGCGATTTCGCTGTTCCCGACAATCTGGACACGGCGGTAGGCGAAATACTTCAGGAATCCGGTGATGGCCAGCCCGAGGCGGTTGACCGAGCCCTCATTGATTTTCCGGCTCATGCCCTCGGCACCGGCCACGAGCTTGAGTTGGAGGGAGGCCGAATGCAGGGCATAAAACTGCCCCACGGTCAGGATCGGCCCTTCCGTTTTTGAGAGTCCGGGGGTGGAATTTTTAGCTGGCATAACCCTTGGGGTGGGCCTTGCGCCATTCCCAGGCGCTGGCCACGGTGTCGAGGATCTTGGTGAACCGGGGCTTCCAGCCCATGTCCATCTTGATCCGGTTGGCACTGGCAACCAAGCGGGGGGGATCGCCTGCCCGGGGGGGCTCGATCACCGCCGGGATGGCATGCCCCGTGACCTTGCGGCAGGCCTCGATGACCTGGAGAACGGATATCCCCTCGCCCGTGCCCACATTGTAACTCGATGACGTATTGCGGTCCAGCGCCCGCAAATGGGCGTCGGCCAGGTCACAGACATGGATGTAATCCCGGATGCATGTGCCGTCCGGGGTGTTGTGCTTGTCACCAAAAACGGCGATGTGTTCCCTTTTCCCGAGCACCACGTCGAGCACGATCGGAATGAGGTGGGTCTCGATCTTGCGGTCCTCCCCGTTGCGCACTGTCGCGCCGGCGGCATTGAAATAACGCAGGTTGATATGGACCATCCCGTGGACCTGTTCGTACCACTTGAGAATCTGCTCGAAGAGCAGTTTCGAGTGACCGTAGGGGTTGATCGGTTTCTGCGGGCAGCGTTCGTCGATCGGAATTTTTTCCGGCAACCCGTAGGTGGCACAACTGGAGGAAAAAACTATTTTCCGGCATCCGCAACCGACCATCGCCTCCAGCAAATTGACGCCGCCGGTGACGTTCACCGCGTAGTAGATGCCCGGATCGCGCATGGATTCGCCCACCAACGCCCTGCCGGCAAAATGCAGGACGGCATCGGGTTTGAACTCGGCGAGGGTTCTCTTGAGCAGGGGCCCGTCGAGGATATCGCCCACCACGAGTTTCGCAGGCGGGGTCACCGCCTCCGGATGGCCTTCGGCCAGGTTGTCAAAAACGCAGACCTCGTGACCGGCCGCCACCAAGGATTCCACACAAACGCTGCCGATGTAACCGGCCGCTCCTGTTACGAAAACACGCATCATCGTGTGAAAAATTTACGGCATCCCCGGGCCAAGTCACGCGATTAAAGCCACGGGGATGAAAAATGCCGCCGGGGCGTGTTTTACTCCTTGAGATTCATGCCCAGGAGGAACTCGGCGTTGCTCTTGGTCTTCTTCAGGCGGTCCTGGAGGAGTTCCATGGCGTCCACCGGGGGCAGGGCGGTGAGCGCCTTGCGGATGGCATGGATGCGGGGGAGTTCGTCCTTGTGGTAGAGGAGTTCCTCTTTGCGGGTGCCCGATTTCGGGATGTTGATCGCCGGGTAACACCGTTTGTCCACCAGGGCCCGTTCGAGCAGGATTTCCATGTTCCCCGTTCCCTTGAATTCTTCAAAGATCACCTCGTCCATCTTGCTGCCGGTGTCGACCAGCGCGGTGGCAATGATGGTCAGGCTGCCGCCCTCCTCGAGGTTGCGCGCGGCCGCGAAAAACCGCCTCGGCTTGTGCAGGGCATTGGCATCCACACCGCCGGAGAGGATCTTGCCGCTGTGGGGCTGGAGGGTGTTGTAGGCCCGGGCCAACCGGGTGATGCTGTCCAGGAGGATGATCACATCAATGCCGCGCTCGGCCAGCCGCTTGGCGCGTTCGATCACCATCTCGGCGCACTGGACGTGGCGCTCGGGATGTTCGTCGAAGGTCGAACTGATGACCTCGCCCTTGACCGACCGCTTCATGTCGGTCACTTCTTCCGGACGTTCATCGATCAGGAGAACGATGAGGTAGGAATTGGGGTGGTTGATGCTGATGGCGTTGGCGATGCTCTGCATGAGCACGGTTTTCCCGGTGCGGGGCGGTGCGACGATCAGTCCGCGCTGGCCGAAGCCGATCGGGGTGATGAGGTCGACCACGCGCATGGCGAGATTGGCTTCCTTGGATTTCGCGTTTTCCAGGATGATGCGGCGATTGGGGAACAACGGGGTGAGGTTGTCGAAGTGGATCAGGCTCTTGGCCTTTTCGGGAACCTCGCCCTCGATTTTGTCGACGGAAAGGAGCGCGAAGTAGCGTTCCTTGATCGCGGGCGCCCGGAGTTCACCGAAGACGCGGTCCCCTCGCTTCAGGCCGTAACGGCGGATCTGCGAAGGGTTGACATAAATGTCCTCGGGACCGGCGGCATAGTTGTGCAGTGGGGAGCGCAGGAATCCATAGTTGTCGGGGAGGATTTCCAGACAGCCCTCGCCCACCATTTTTCCATTGGCCCAGCCGTTGCGGCGGAGGATTTCGAAAATCAATTCGTGTTTGCGGAGCGTGCCGATGTTTTCGAGTTTGAACTCACGGGCCAGCTCGGTGAGCTTGTCCATGGGCAGCAACTGCACCTCGCGGAGATTCATTTCACGGCCGGGGGGCAATTCCAGCGGGGTTTCCCCCTCGCCCTGTCCGGGCCCTTCTTCCATGCCCTGTGAGGCAACAGGCGGGCGGAAATCATCGGGATAATCATCACGGTGGCCGCCCTGCGGACCGCCCTGGCCCTGGTTGTGGCCGCGGTTGCGGAAACGGCCCCGGTGTTTGTTCCGGCGGTAACCGCCGCGGTTCTGGCCGCCTCCCTGGCCTCCCTGGCCTTGGTAATCCCGTTGGGGATGGGGTTCGGATGGCAGGGGTTCACTTTTCGCGGCAGGCGCGGGGGACTGGGATTCTTCGGACATGGTCGGCTTTCTAGGGTCCAGAACCGGGAATCAAACGGAGAGGCGCTCCAACTGCGCATGCAGCAGGGCGGGTGTCCCGTCGTTCCAGATTACGTGGTCGCTCATTTTCATTTTATCGGCCAGCGGCCATTGGGCGCGCAGGCGTCGGTCGGATTCCTCTTCGTCCCAGCCCCGTGCCCGCATGCGTTGAAGTTGTTGCTCGCGTGAACAACCGACCGAAACGGTGCGGACGAACGATGACTCGTCCCGGGTCTCAAACAGCAATGGTATTTCCACCACAGCGGGTATGCCGGGATGTTTTTCCAAATGAATCTTGAGCTGGCCTTGCCACAGGTCGCGGATGATGGGATGAAGAATGGAGTTCAATAGTTCCCGCGATGCGGCATCGAAAAAAACGATGCTTCCAAGCCGGGAACGATCAACAGACTGATCTTTGTTTAGGATGGAAGGGCCGAAGGCGTCAACCACTTTTTTGTATCCCGTGCTTCCGGGCTCCAGGCACTGGCGGCCGAGATCATCCGTCTGGATGACCAACCAGCCCCGCCCGGACAGGTATCGGCAGACGGTGGATTTGCCGCAGGCGATGCCCCCGGTCAGGCCGAGGGTGTGGGGGAATGGCTGCATGATTCGGGTTTCCAGCAAAAAGTTATGGCGGCCCGGCTTCGGGGCGCAGGATCCATGGATATGGGTCAGAAAACCGTCGCGCGCAAGCTGAAACCGGAGACCTGTGTGCCGCCCCGCCTCCCGCCCCCGGAGAAAAAATTGCGGTTGAATTCCTCCGCCGCCCCCTGGAATC
>Ga0209066_10003405_pt1 | contig 18195 bp, 17 predicted proteins | sample All_14_2_FD_187198 | JGI IMG/M metagenome (GOLD analysis project Ga0209066, IMG submission 187198) | Freshwater microbial communities in response to fracking from Pennsylvania, USA - Allegheny Zone_MetaG_DW_15 (SPAdes) (version 2) ... | reverse complement strand
CGAGATGGCAATGAAGGCCCTGCGCGACGAACCCTCCAAGCTCAGTTTGCGCAGAAAACGCCGCCGCGCGGCTCTCGACCCTGTATTCCGACTCAAAATCCTCACCTCTCTTCATGCGTAAGCCCTGGCCGCGGCATCTTCAAATACGATCCCGCCTTGCATACACAGACCAAGATCGCCCCGTCCGACTTCACCGTCGGCGCACGCATGGCGGTCGGCTCCATGACCGGCGAGGCCACCATCGGCAAATTCGGCGGCCTTGCCATCTTCAACCGCGCATTGAGCGATGCCGAAATGCAGAAGCTGCATCAAGCCGCAGACGTCGGATCGATTCAGCCCTGAGCGCGATGACCTGGCTCTTCTCGATTCACCTCGCCGTCACCTGGATGCTCGTCGGCCTGATCTGGGTCGTTCAAATCCTCGTTTACCCGCAGTTCCGCCGGGTGGCTCCGACGGAGTTTCGAGACTACCATTTCGCCCACTGCTTCCGCATCGGTCTCATCGTCGGCCCTCTGCTCTTCGTGGAGGCCGCCACCGCTGCATGGCTGCTTTACGCAGGTCGGCAGTCCCTGCCATTCATCAGCAGCACGGTCATGATTCCCCTCATCTGGCTCACCACCGCATTGTTCCAAGCCCCCATTCACACCCGGCTCGGACGCGGTTTCGATGCCCCTCTCATCCGCCGCCTCATCCTCACCAACTGGATCCGCACGCTCGCATGGACAGCACGCGGCATCCTTGTTAGCCTCACGCTTCTATGAGCAAACACCTGCTTCTCTCCCTGCTCGTCTGCAGTTCCCTGCATGCCGAAACCGCGTTGTCACTCGCAGCGCCCACGATCCAGCGCGATCCAAGCGGCATCGTGACCTTGCAGACCACCAGCTCAGACACGACCATCCTCTACACCCTCGACGGCGCGGACCCCATCGCGAAATCCAATCCCTACCTCGCCCCCATCGACCTCGCCTCCGGCGGCACTTTGAAAGCGCGTACGTTTTCCCAGGATCGCAAAACCACGAGCGAAGCCGCGCAGACCACCTTTGAACCACTGCCCGGCCACAAACCATTGCCGAGCACCGTGGTCCCTGTGACGCAAGACCGCAGCTGGCCGCAGTACGACTGGGCCAAGCGCCACGCCCTCACCAGCGCCGCCGTGAAAAAATCAAAGCCGCAGATCCTCTTCATCGGCGACTCCATCACCCACTTCTTCGGCGGCGAGCAGTTCGACACCTACGCCCTGCGCGGCCAGCAGACCTGGGGCGAATTCTATGCTCCGCGCAATGCAGGAAACCTCGGCTTCGGCTGGGACAAAACGGAGAACGTCCTCTGGCGCCTCCAGCATGGTGCCATCGACGACATCGCCCCCAAACTCGTCGTCATGATGATCGGCACCAACAACACGGGCACCTGCTCCGCGCCTGACATCGCACTCGGCATCGAAGCCATCGTGCTGGAGTTCAACAAACGCCTGCCACAGTCCAAGATCCTCCTGCTGGGCATCTTCCCACGCGGCGAAAAGCCCAACCCGCAGCGCGAGAAAATCGCTGAGATCAACGGCATCATCGCCAAACTCAACGGCACCCACAATGTCACCTACCTCGACATCGGCCCGAAGTTCCTCACGCCGAAAGGCTTGATCACCAAGGACATCATGCCCGACTTCCTCCACCCCAACGAAAAAGGCTACCGCATCTGGGCCGAGTCCATCGAGCCCACGGTGAAGCACCTGATGGGCGAATCCAAATAGGCAGGCACAAAAAAAAGCCGGGGACCAAGGCCCCCGGCGTCTCAGAAAGATCGTCCGTCTTACTTCGCAGGCTTCCAGTTGCGCACGAAGTCCAGGCACTGGGTGATTTCCGGCACGCTGGTCTCCCAGTTGTGCTCGTATTCGCAATGCAGCGGGCCAGGATACCCCTGCGCGGCGTACTCAGCGAGGATGGCCGGGATATCGCTCTTTCCGGTGCCAAAGGGAAGATCATGGGCCTTTGGGTCACCAAAGGCCGTGAGGTCCTTCATGTGGCTGTCAAAGATGCGGCCCTTGAGAATCTTGATGCAATCCACAGGATTCAGCCCGCTGCGCACCCAGTGGCCCACGTCCGCGCAGGAGCCCATGCGAGAGTCACGGTTTTTGACGAGATCGAGCACATAGTTCGGATCCCAGAACATGTAGGCGCGGTCAAGCGGGCGCTTGGGATGATTATGAATCGCCATCTTGATGTCGAATTCCTTCACAAGCGCTTCGATCTTGTCCAGCGCCGTCACATCAGGCTCCGTGACGATCACGCCAATGCCCAGCTTCTTGCAGAACTCAAAAATCTTGCGGTTCGCTGCGTCATCCTGGCCCAGTTTCACCACACCATAGCCCACGGCGGTCAGACCTTTGGCCTCCAGGTGCTTCATGACTTCATCGATCATTTCCGGTGTGGCATTGTGGTCCCACTTCGCATCCGGCTTGGCGGTGGAAAATTTCTGACCGGGGTAAAACTCGATGGTCTTGCCACCGCACTGCGCGGTCTTGTCGATGGCTTCAAACACATTGTACATGCGGAAGCTGTAAGCCTGGCAGCCGGCGTAGAACTGGCCGACTTTGGCGGCTTCGGGGATCGTGGCCGCAAACGATGCGGTGGCGAGGAGGAGTGATAGAAGGAGGTGCTTCATGGGTGGGTGGAGCACGAAGTCTGGCGAGTTCCCGGCGAAAGGGAAGAACTGAGAATGGAAAAGCTCGCCGGGGAGCAACGTTGTGGAGGGATGCTGAAACACTCCTTCCTGTTTTTAATGTCTGCCACGGCAGCCCTGGCTCAATTGCCCACGGCCAAACCCATCCCTCACATGCAGGCCGTGCCGCTGCCGCACCACATCACCTCCTTCCAGCTCGACGGCCGGGAACTGACCGCCATGCACTTCGATCCGCAGGACATGCGCCCGTTCTGCTATCCCATCCGCGCCTCCAAAGACGTGAGTCTCACCCGCATGGGGCATCCGCATGATCCCCTCACCCATTCTCATCACAACAGCGTTTGGGTCACACACAACATGGTCAACGACCTCGATTTCTGGGGAGACTACGCCAAAAAACAGGGCCGCATCGTCAATGTGGAGGTCTCGCGCGAAGGCTACCAGGACACCGACGAATTTGCCTCCATGCGCATGGTGAACCGCTGGATCAGCGAGGCAGACAAGTCGGTTCAGCTGACCGAGGTGCGCCGCACCGAGATCCGCCCCATCGACGGCGCCAAAAGCTGGTTCATGATCATCGACCTGGAGTTTTCACCCCCGAAGGGAAAGACGACCACTTTTGGAGCCACCGGCTTCGGGCTGGTCGCCGTGCGCATGGCGAAAAGCATCGGCGTCCATGACGGCGGCGGTCGCATTCTGAACTCCGAAGGGCAGCTCAACGAGGAAGCCGTCTTCCGCAAACCAGCGCGCTGGTGCGACTACAGCGGCCGGATCACGAACGACGCAGATGGCTTCGGTGGCATCACCTTGATGAACCATCCGATGAATCCGCACAACCCGACCGCCTTCCATGTGCGCAATGACGGCTGGATGGGCTGCTGCCTGAGCCTGGACACCCCCGTGGAGGTCACCGAGGAGAAAAAGCTGCGCGTGCGCTACGCCCTCTGGGTGCACGATGGCGTGGCCTCCCAGGCCGAAAGCGAGGCGCAGTGGCAGAAATTCATCTCCATGCCCGTGGTGGATTTGGCGCCCAAACCGGCCAAGAAGTGAGCATGGCCGAATACCCCGCCCCCTTGGGCGAACTCATCTCCTTTTTCGAATCGCTTCCTGAAGGCGAGCGCAGGGAAAATTTGATCGACTTCGCAGCCGCCGCAGCCACCCACGCACCAAAGGAGGGCGAAAAATTCGATCTTGAGGACGTGCGGCACGATACCGAATGCACCGACACGGTCGGCGTGCATGCCCGGATCGAGCACGGAGACCACGTTCACTTTGCCATCAGCCTGGGACCCAAGGTGCAGACGCTGACCAAAGCCATGGCCACCATCCTGTGCCGGGGGCTGAATGGATCAACGCTCTCAGAGGTTCTGGCAGTGCCGCAGGATTTTGTGCCTCGCATCGTCGGTGCAGACCTGGTCCGGCTGCGCAGCCAGACCGTTTATTATGTTCTGGGCCGCATGAAGCAGGCGGCCCAGACGCTGCAATCAGGCGGAGCTTAGGCCAGCCGGGTGGTCTGCCCCGTGCGCAGTTCCTCGGGAATCTGGCCGACAAACCGTGGCTGCAGATCAATGGCATCAAAGATCTGGTGAATTTCCATCTGGCTGATGTCTCCGGGCTTGTCGATCTCAAAATAGACCAGGTCATGCCGGGCATCCACCTTGTAGCGGACCTTGGGAAAATGGTCCATCTGGTTGCGGAGCTGCATCACATTGGACTCAGAACGGAGGCCGGGCGCGTAGATTTCGACTTCGATCATGGGTGGTATGCAGCGGTTCTACCGGAATTGCCCTCCGGAGCCAAGCAAAACCTGCCAGTTGTGCACAGACAGGATTCCAGTTTGACAGGCGAGGGGTGTCGTCCTATTCTCGTCGCCCCTTTCCCCCGCTCCTTTTATGGCCAACATCCGCTCCGCAGAAAAAGACATCCGCAAAACGACGGTCCGCACCGCTCACAACCAGACGGTGAAGAGCCGCATCCGCACCCTGCGCAAGAAGGTGGTCGCCGCCATTGAGAAGAAGGACGCGGCAGCAGCAGCCGCTTCCCTCAGCGAATTCGCTTCCGCCGCCGACAAGGCCGCCAAGACCAACGTTCTCAAGAAGAACACCTCTTCCCGCCTGAAGAGCCGCCTTGCCGTCAAGGTCAGCGCCCTCACGAAGTAAGCAGTTCGTTCGATCCAACCCATTTTTCCAAACGGCATCTCGCAAGAGATGCCGTTTTTTGTTTGTCGTACACGGCAAGACCCGCAAAGTTCTCTCACCCATGATCACCCGCCACAAAATCGCCCCCAACGGCCCTGAGTTCTCACGTCTCGTTTACGGCACCTGGCGCATCCTTGATGAGGAGGACAAGGCCAACTGCACCCCGCAGGCGCTGCTCAGCCGCTTCAAAGCCTGTGCAGACATGGGCATCACCACCCTCGACACCGCCGAAATTTACGGCGTTTACAAGGTCGAGGAAGCCATCGGCGGCGCACTCAAGCTGGACCCCGCCTTCCGCAGCAAGATCGAGATTGTCACCAAATGCGGCATCTACATCCCCTGCGAATTTCACCCCGACCGCAAGGTGGCTCACTACAACGTCACCGCCGCCCGCATCATCAAAAGCGCGGAAAAATCGCTGCGCTTCATGGGCATTGATGAAATCGACCTCCTGCTCGTGCACCGCCCGGACTGGCTCACCAGCGCCGACGAAACCGCCGAGGGCCTGAACAAGCTGCTCAAGGACGGCAAAATCCGCAGCGCCGGTGTCTCAAACTACAATGTGCATCAGTTCGATCTCCTGAACTCCCGCATGGACCAGCCCCTCGTGACCAATCAGGTCGAGTTCAGCCTCCTGCACATGGACCCAATTTACGACGGCACGGCAGATCAATGCCAGCGCCACCGCATCCTGCCCATGGCATGGTCCCCCCTGGCCAAAGGCGTCCTGATGGACAAGACCGATCCCGCCGCCGCCCGTCTCCATGCCAAAGCCGCCGAGCTTTCCGCCAAATACAACGGAGCCACGCTCGACCAGCTCGCTTACGCCTGGATCATGGCCCACCCGTCCTGCCCCCTGCCGATCATCGGCACCAACAAGCTGGAGCGCATCCAGGCCGTGGTCAAAGCCGCGGACATCAGGCTGGACCGAGAAGACTGGTACGGCCTCTGGGAAGCCGCCAAGGGCCACGGCGTGCCGTGAGGGCGCGGGTCAGTCTCCCAGCAAAATTTGAAATCCAGCCTGGGTGAAATGGTGATCTCCCGTGAGTGCTTCTTGAATGCCGTGGTCCTTCATCACCACGAATGAGATGCAATCCGTGAGCGACCACTCCTTGTCCGGACGGTTCGCATACAGCTCCAAGCCACGACGATAAAGATCCTCGCCTGATCCAGCCACGATCACGCTCGGATCGGATTCCAGCGTCATCAACAGATCCACTACCGCCGTGCGAAGGACGGTGCCTGACATGGCATTGGCCACCTCGGCAAACACCCAGTGGGTCGTCAGGATGAAATCTCTAGAATGCTGGAGGTAGCGCAACACCTGCGGGTGATGCTCGTCCCGCGCATCCAGAAGGGCGAGATAGAAAAAAGTGTCGGCAAACACCGATTTCATGCGTCACGTTTTGGCTTGCCGTAAAGGTAATGGTCATGGTTGGCGGCCAGATCGGTCGGACCGTCCTTCAGGAGGCCGATGAACTTGCTATAGCGCTGGGCCATTGTCTCGTTTGGCGGTTGCGCCAGCACCAGTACCTGAGTGCCATCCGCTAGATGCATGCCTTCGGGAAGCCTGATGGAGTCATTGACGACAGTGGCTGTAATGCTCATGTCGGCATGATAACGGATTCGGCGCCACAATCAACGACCGTAAAAGGACCGCCGCGAAGGGGTCGGCGTTCTGTAAGGCCCGCACGTCACCGCTATTCATGAGGCGGGATGACGAGCTGGTCATGGTGGATCAGGGTCACCTGCCAGTTCCATGGCCAGCGGCCGGGATTGCTCCAGTGGAATGCCCACGGCTCAGTGAACTGATTCACGTACCCTGAGATCATCTGGCTGTAGCCCACGCCATTGCCTTCGAGACGGATCATGGTGGTCACCAGCCCCTGCCCTTGGGCTGCCCGGACCGTGGTCTTGTCCGTCTTCAAGGTCAGCGTGAAGAACCCGCTGAGATATTTGCGCCCATCCTGGATCGCCGTGTCACGGTTGTGGCCATAGGCATCCGTATAATTGGGCGCAATCAGCCTCTCCAATGCCTTCCAGTCACGCTTTTCGACCGCTTGGATCAGGTTCGCCTGCGCGGCGTTCACCTGCGCCTCCGGAGAGCGCCCAAAAACCCACCATGCCAGCCACAGCCCCTCAATGAGAACCAGAACCAGCAAGCCGCGAAGAATGATCTTTTTCATGGTTTAAAAGAGCGCCAGCTGGCCGGTGGAATCCGCCGAAGCCGCCACACAAAAACTCACACCGCCGCCACTGCTGCGTCGGCGCACGACTTCGATGGTCGGCGTGGGCTTGTGCCGTTCCGCACAAAGTACCCGGGCCTCGATCGCTCCCGCACCGTCGAGCGCCTGCCGGATGTGCCGGGCGGCGGTGGCGGGGTCATTGCAGTCGTCGCTCAGATGCCCCAGCACCACATGACTCAGGCCAGGATGCGCCACTTCCCGGACCAGCTCGGCCGCCTGTTCATTGGAAAGGTGGCCATGGCGCGAACTGATGCGCTGCTTCGTGGACCAGGGGCGTTTGGTGTCGTTTTCGAGCAACTGGGTGTCGTAATTCGCCTCGATAAAAAGGCTGTCGGAGTTCCTGAGACGGTCCTTGATCAGATTGGTCACAAATCCGACGTCACTGAGCACCCCGAGGCGGGATTCTTCATCGGAAATCACAAATCCGACGGGATCCACCGCATCGTGGGGGACAGGGAAGGATTCGATCCTAAGATCCTGAAACTCAAAAGCCGCCCCCGTCGTCATGAGCCGCCAAGTGGGCGGTTTCCGAAATCCTAGGCTGCCTGCCAGGGTTTCCTGAGTCAGTGCGGTGCAAAACAGGGGGACCTGGCGTTTACGGCTCAAAACCTCGATCCCCCCGGTGTGATCCTGGTGCTCATGGGTCAGCAGGATGCCGTCCAGCATGTCGAGCGAAAACCCGCAGGCGTCCAGACGGAGGCAGATTTGCTTGGCACTCAATCCGGCGTCCAGGAGCAGCGTGGTCCGCTCCGTGGAGATGACAGCACAGTTCCCTGAACTGCCGCTGCCGAGAATTGTGAGACGCACCATGGGCTGTTTTTAGCGGCTCGGCCGGCCAGATGCAAGGCGGATGAAGCACGTACAGCAGGGAAGCTCTCCTGATTATAGGGCGGGTTTAAAATAGCCGCCATCTTGGCCGATAGAATGCTGGTTGATTTACTCCCTTGCATGGCCTAAATGCCGCCCCCCTTTTGACGCAAAAATGAGAAACCACGGACTCCCCCCGAAACAAGGCCTTTATGATCCGCAATTCGAGCACGACGCCTGCGGCGTCGGGTTCATTTGTCAGATGAAGGGCAAACGTTCTCACTCAATCGTGCAGCAGGGTCTCACCATCCTGATCAACCTTGACCATCGCGGTGCGGTTGGCAGTGAAAAGAACACCGGAGACGGTGCTGGCATCCTGATGCAGGTTCCTGACAAATTCCTGCGCAAGGTTGCTGCCAAGGAGGGTTTCACCCTTCCGGCTGAAGGACAATACGGCGTCGCCATGGCCTACTGCTCGCCCGATGCCGCTGAGCGCTCTGCTGCGGCACGTGCCTTTGAAAAAGTCGCTGAAGAAGAAGGTCAGAAAGTGCTCGGCTGGCGCGATGTGCCGGTGGACAACTCCATGATCGGCCTCTCGGCGAAGGCCAGCGAGCCCTTCATGCGCATGGCCTTCATTCAGCGCGGCGAAAACTGCCCGGATCAGCAGACCTTCGAGCGCAAGCTCTACATCATTCGCAAGCGTTCGGTTACCGCCATCCGCACCGCTGAAGTGGACAGCTTCTGGTACTGCTCCAGCCTGTCCTCCCGCACTCTGGTGTACAAAGGCATGCTCATGCCCGAGCAGGTCGGCAAGTATTTCCTGGACCTGCAGGACCCGGACATGGAATCTGCTCTGGCACTGGTTCACTCCCGCTTCTCCACCAACACCTTCCCAAGCTGGGAGCGCTCACATCCTTACCGCTACATCGCCCACAACGGTGAAATCAACACGCTGCGTGGCAACATCAGCTGGATGAAGGCACGTCAGTCCCTGCTGGCCAGCCCGCTCTTCCCGGACGTCAAAAAGCTCTTCCCCATCGTCAACGAAAGCGGCTCCGACTCCGCCATGTTCGACAACGTGCTCGAACTCCTCGTCATGGGCGGCCGCTCCCTGCCGCATGCCATGATGATGATGATTCCTGAGCCCTGGAGCGGCCATGAGTCCATGGACGACCAGCGCAAAGCCTTCTACGAATACCATTCCTGCCTCATGGAACCCTGGGACGGCCCGGCTTCCGTGGCCTTCACGGACGGCACCATGATGGGCGCCACCCTGGACCGCAACGGCCTCCGTCCTTCCCGCTACTACGTCACCAAGGACGATCTCGTCATCATGGCTTCCGAAGCCGGTGTCCTGCCCATCGCTCCTGACAATGTGAAGCTCAAGGGCCGCCTGCAGCCCGGCAAGATGTTCATCGTGAACATGGAAGAAGGCCGCATCGTCCCTGATGACGAGATCAAGGCAAAGATCGCCGCTGACAAACCCTACCGCGAGTGGCTGGACAAGCACCTCGTGCACCTCGCTGACATCAAAGACGGCGATCCCGTGGCCCCGCCTGACCACGAAACCATGCTGCAGCGCCAGCAGGCCTTTGGTTACAGCTTTGAAGACCTTCGCAAGCTCATGGTTCCCATGGGCAGGGAGGGCGTGGAAGCCATCGGCTCCATGGGCACCGACATCCCTCTGGCCGTTCTCTCGAACAAATCGAAGCTGCTTTACGACTACTTCAAACAGCTCTTCGCCCAGGTCACCAATCCGCCGATTGACTGTATCCGCGAAGAGATCGTCACCTCCCCCATCACCACCATCGGTGCGGAAGGCAATCTGCTCGATCCAACGCCTGAGAGCTGCCACCTGATTGAGCTCAAGACACCGATCCTCAGCAATGAAGATCTGGCCAAGCTCAAGAGCGTGGCCCAGGGCCAGTTCAAAGCCGCCACCATCAACATCCTCTTCGATCCGAAAGAGGGCGCTGTCGGTCTGGAGAAGTCCATGGCCAAGATCTGCGCCAAAGCAGACGAACTGATCACCCAAGGCTGGAACATCCTCATCCTTTCCGACCGTGGCGTCTGTGCTGACAAAGCGGCCATCCCGGCCCTCCTCGCCGTCGGCGGCCTGCATCACCACCTCATCCGCAAAGGCACCCGCACCCAGTGCGATCTCGTGCTGGAATCCGGCGAACCCCGCGAAGTTCACCACTTCTGCACGCTCATCGGTTACGGCTGCGGCGCGATCAATCCTTACCTCGCTTTCGAAACACTCGACGACATGATCCGCCAGGGTCTCCTCGTCAAAGTGGACCACAAGACCGCGGTGTACAATTTCATCAAGGCCGCCACCAAGGGCGTCATCAAGGTCGCCTCGAAGATCGGCATCTCCACGATGCAGAGCTATCGCGGCGCGCAGATCTTTGAAGCCGTTGGTCTCAGCCAGAGCGTGGTGGACAAATACTTCACCTGGACCGCCACCCGCATCGAAGGCAGCGACATCAAGGTCATCGCCGAAGAAGCCATCCAGCGCCATCTGCGCGGTTTCCCCGAGCGTGATTCCCAGGTCCACGCCCTCGACGTCGGCGGTGATTACCAGTGGCGCAAGGAAGGTGAGGCTCACCTTTTCAATCCGCTCACCATCCACACCCTTCAGAAGGCGGTCCGCACCGGCAGCTACGAAACCTTCCAGCAGTACACCGCTCTGGTGAACACGCAGGTGAAGCAGTTCTACACCCTGCGCGGCCTGCTGGACTTCAAGCCACGCAAGGCCGTGCCGATCGAGGAAGTCGAATCCATCGAGTCCATCATGAAGCGCTTCAAAACGGGCGCGATGAGCTATGGCTCCATCTCCAAAGAGGCGCACGAATCTCTCGCCATCGCCATGAACCGCATCGGCGGCAAGTCGAACACCGGTGAAGGTGGTGAAGACCCCGAGCGGTACACCTGGACCAACGAGAAGGGCGACTCCAAGAACAGCGCCATCAAGCAGGTCGCTTCCGGTCGTTTCGGCGTCACCAGCCTCTACCTTTCCCAGGCACGCGAAATCCAGATCAAGATGGCCCAGGGCGCCAAGCCCGGTGAAGGTGGCCAGCTTCCTGGAACCAAAGTGTATCCTTGGATCGCCAAGGTGCGCGGCTCCACGCCAGGTGTCGGCCTCATCTCCCCACCTCCGCACCATGACATCTACTCCATCGAGGACTTGGCCCAGCTCATCCACGACCTGAAGAACGCGAACCGTGAGGCCCGCGTCAGCGTGAAACTCGTTTCCGAGGTGGGCGTCGGCACAATCGCCGCAGGCGTGGCCAAGGCTCACTCCGACGTCGTTCTCATCTCCGGCTTTGACGGCGGCACTGGTGCCTCCCCGCAGACCTCCGTGAAACACGCCGGCCTGCCATGGGAGCTCGGCCTCGCCGAAACCCACCAGACTCTCGTCCTCAACAATCTGCGCAGCCGCATCGTCGTCGAAGCGGACGGCCAGATGAAAACCGGCCGGGACGTCATCATCGCCGCGCTGCTGGGCGCTGAAGAGTTCGGCTTCGCCACCGCTCCGCTTGTCACCCTGGGCTGCATCATGATGCGCGTCTGCCATCTGAACACCTGCCCCGTCGGTGTCGCCACTCAGGATCCACAGCTGCGCGCCAAGTTCAGCGGCGATCCCGAGCATGCCGCCAACTTCATGCGCTTCATCGCCATGGAAGTGCGCGAACTCATGGCCAAGCTGGGCTTCCGCACACTGCAGGAAATGGTGGGCCGCACGGAAGTGCTCGAGGCCCGCGACGCCATCGATCACTGGAAGGCACGCGGCATCGACCTCTCCAACCTGCTCTATCAGCCGGACGTCGGCCCCGAAGTCGGTCGCTTCTGCACCGAGGTGCAGGATCACGGCATCGACCGCTCGCTCGACATCACCACGCTTCTGGACCTGTGCAAACCGGCCATCGAGAAGGGTGAGAAAGTCACCGCCACCGTCGCCATCCGCAACGTCAACCGCACCGTCGGCACGATCCTCGGCAACGAGATCACCAAGCGCCACTGGCACGGTCTGCCGGATGACACCGTCCACATCAAGTTCAACGGCACCGCCGGTCAGAGCTTCGGTGCCTTCGTTCCAAAGGGCGTCACCCTCGAACTCGAAGGCGACGGCAATGACTACATTGGCAAGGGTCTCAGCGGCGGCCGCATCATCATCTATCCGCCGGAAGGTTCCGACTTTGCCGCCGAAGACAACATCATCGCCGGCAACACCGCGCTCTATGGCGCGACGAGCGGCGAGCTCTTCCTGCGCGGCAGGGCGGGTGAACGCTTCGCAGTGCGCAACTCGGGTGTCGATACAGTCGTCGAAGGCGTGGGTGACCATGGCTGCGAATACATGACCGGCGGCCGCGTGGTCGTGCTCGGCACCACCGGACGCAACTTCGCCGCAGGCATGAGCGGTGGCGAGGCCTACGTTCTCGATGAAGAGGGCGATTTCGCCACCCGCTGCAACACGCAGATGGCTGGCCTCGAAAAACTCGAGGACAAGGAAGAGATCGACAGCCTCTACGAACTCATCAAAAAGCACGCCGACCTCACCAAGAGCCAGAAAGCCTTCAAGGTTCTCGCCCTCTGGGAGCAGATGGTGCCCAAGTTTGTCAAAGTGATGCCCAAGGATTACAAGCGGGTGCTCCAGGCCATCAAGAAGGCCAAGGACGACGGCCTCACTGGCGACGACGCCCTCAACGCCGCCTTTGAAGCCAACGCCCGCGACGTCGCCCGTATCGGCGGCAGCTAGCATCGACATCACGCGCCACAAACCAACAGACATCACCTTTTCACAGACAAGAGACCATGGGAAAACCAACCGGCTTCATTGAATTCGAACGCGAACTCCCCGCAGACCGCGACCCGCTTGAGCGTGTCAAAGATTGGAAGGAGTTCCACCTGCACCTGCCAGAGGAGCGCCTGAAGAATCAGGGCGCCCGCTGCATGGACTGCGGCATTCCGTTCTGCCACAGCGGCACCCTCATCAGCGGCATGGCCAGCGGCTGCCCGATCAATAACATCATCCCTGAATGGAATGATCTCGTTTTCCGCGGCCTGTGGAAAGAGGCTCTCGACCGTCTGCACAAGACAAACAACTTCCCGGAATTCACCGGCCGCGTCTGCCCCGCTCCTTGCGAAGGCTCCTGCGTGCTCGGCATTCACGAGCCTCCGGTGACGATCAAAAACATCGAAGTCAGCATCATCGACAAAGGCTGGGAGGAAGGCTGGGTGAAGCCCGATCTCCCCGACCAGCGCACCGGCAAGAAAGTCGCCGTCATCGGCTCCGGTCCTGCCGGACTCAGCGCCGCCGCCCAGCTCAACAAGGCTGGCCACACCGTCACCGTTTTCGAACGTGCCGACCGCCCCGGCGGCCTGCTCATGTATGGCATCCCCAACATGAAGCTCGACAAGAACGAGGTCGTCCTGCGCCGCGTGAAGCTGCTCGAAGACAGCGGCGTCACCTTCAAGTGCAATGTCAACGTCGGTACAGACATCACCGCCGAACAGCTCACGAAGGATTTTGACGCCACCGTGATCTGCACCGGAGCCACCAAACCACGCGATCTTCCGATTCCCGGCCGCGAACTGAAGGGCATCCATTTTGCCATGGACTTCCTCACCGCGAACACCAAGGCCGTTCTCGACCCCTCCGGCAAATACATCAGCGCCGACGGCAAGGACGTCGTCATCATCGGTGGCGGCGACACCGGCACCGACTGCGTTGGCACCAGTGTGCGCCACGGCTGCACCACCGTCACCCAGCTCGAAATCATGGCCAAGCCGCCGCTCAAGCGCGCTGCGAACAACCCATGGCCCGAATGGCCCAAGACCTACAAGATGGACTACGGCCAGGAAGAAGCCGCCGCCAAGTTCGGCGACGATCCCCGCGTCTATCTCACCACCGCTACCCACTTCGAAGGCGATGCCGATGGCAATGTCAAAGCCGTCCACGTCGTCAACGTCGAGTGGAAGAAGGACGAAAAGGGCAATTTCGGCCCGCAGAAGATCCCTGGAACCGAAAAAGTCCTCCCCGCGCAGCTCGTCCTGCTCGCCATGGGCTTCCTCGGGCCAGAACAGCCTCTTCTCGACGCCCTCAACATCGAGCGCGACCAGCGCAGCAATGTGAAAGCCGAACACGAGAAATACACCACCAGTATCCCCGGCGTCTTCGCCGCCGGTGACTGCCGCCGTGGCCAGTCCCTCGTCGTCTGGGCCTTCAACGAAGGCCGTGGCGCCGCCCGCGAATGCGACCGCTTCCTGATGGGCGAAACCGCTCTCCCGTAACCTTCATCACCTTCAAACCCGGGGTTCTCTGAGCCCCGGGTTTTTTTGCGCCCATCAGCCAAGACTTGCCAGGAATCGACGGAAAAACGCCACCCCGTCCTCAAGATCCTGCACGGCAATAAATTCGTCCTTGGTATGCGCCTGTGCGATGGAGCCGGGACCAATCGCAATGGCAGGCGTGCCAGCCGCAGCCAGGAAAGCCGCATCACAGAACCACGGAGCGCCGGTCAGACCGGCCCCGGCGGCAATCAACTTCTGCACAAAGCCGTTCTCAGGGTCGGTATCGAGATGAAAAGCCTCGCTGGCAACGGTCACGTGCGCGGTGGCATCCATGCGCTGCACAAACTCCGTCAGCAGCAAAAGCGCGCCGCCTACATGCTGCAAACCCGGCGTGGTGCGTATGTCCAACCGCAGTTTGCAAGAATCTGCCACGATATTGCTGCGCGTGCCGCCTTGGATCATTCCAAGATTGATCGTGCTGACACCGAGCCATTCATCTTCACCGCCCGCTTCGGAAAGAATATCGCGGAAATCAGAGTCTAGTGCCGATACAAGCCTGGCCATCTTCACGATCGCATTCACCCCCAGTTCAGGAGTGGCCCCGTGCACTGCCACGCCGGTGGTGTGGACGTCCGCCCAGAGGCAGCCTTTGTGGCGGAACACGGTCTTCAGGCTCGTGGGCTCACCGATGATGGCGAGATCATAACGCCCGTGATGCTTCGCAAAGTGTTGAGAACCAAGCTGTGCGCTCTCCTCGGACATGAACCCGACGAAGTGCACTTCGACTGGCAGGGCGGGGATTTCGGCGCGCAGCTCGTGGAGCGCCCAGAGCATAGAGGCCATGGGGCCTTTGGTGTCAGAGGCTCCCCTGCCCCAGACTTTGCCGTCGCGAAGTTCACCGCCAAAGGGATCGATGGTCATGCCGCCGACGCTCACGGTGTCCGTGTGGGGGGCGAAAATGATGCGGGGCTTGGGCGTTCCAATGGCATTGGGTTGCGTTGGGAAGCGTCCGATGACATTGGGACGGCCGGGTTCGACTTCCTCCAGCACTGCCTCGGCACCTGAGGCGCGAAGGAAATCGGCCACGAAGAGGGCGCATTGTTCCTCGCCGATGCCGTCGGTGCCGGGATCTCCGTCGGGATTCACCGACGGGATGCGTACGAGAGCCTGGGTGAGTTCGACGACGTTCGCAGGGAGGGAGACCATGCGGGAGAAAGGCACAGGTGACCGGGGGGTGCAAGTGCGCTCCAAATTTGTCCTCCGGTGTGTCGGATTTGGCAAAGAAGGGCCTCCAGAGAGCTCCTTGCGGCATTGTTGTAACCCCTGTGCAACTTATGGCGTTTTTTGACCCATGAAGTTCCATCACATCGCACTCATGCTCCTCGGGTTCTGCGGAGCGGGCCATGCCGCCGAACCTGTGATCACGACCAAGGCTGCGGATGGGAAGACGATTTTTCAGACGGTGTGCGCGCAATGCCATGGGACGGCGGGTGAAGGCAAGATTGAGCTTAAATCTCCATCGATCGCCGGGATGCCGGCATGGTATGTGAACACGCAGTTTGCCAATCTGAGAGAAGGCCGGCGCGGGCATGATGCGGCGGATCCGCAGTCGTTCATGATGGCGGCGGTCGCGAAGGCGCTGCAGCCGGAACAGATCAAGGCGGTGGTGGCCCATGTGGAGCGGATGCCCATCAAGGTGCCAGTGGGCAAGGACCGGGAAATGGCCAACACGAATCCTCAGGCGGGAATGCAGCTTTTCCAGGAGCGCTGCATGGAGTGCCACCGCTACAATGCCAGCGGGGAGATGACCTTTGGCAGTCCGCCGCTCATCGGGCGTCAGGGCTGGTACCTTGAGGAACAGCTCAAAAAGTTCAAATCAGGCAAACGCGGAGCGGTGAAGAATGATGTGAACGGGGCGAAGATGGTGCAGATGACGACGCTCTTCATTGAAGACGAGCAGATGCTGCGGGACGTGGTGGCATACATTATGACGCTCAATCCTGATCCGGCCGCCTCGCCTGAGGAGCAGAAGAAGCAGATCATTGAAGGCAGTCCGTTTGAGAGTGCGGGGAGGTGAGGTTGATGAGAGAGTTTTTCGAAGCATTGGCGGGCCGCATTGATTCGTGGCAGGTTCACCCCGCTCTTTATGAAGGCTTCGATTTTAACGCTGGTGTTGGTGACGCTGATGGCATTCTTCGTCATCAAGGAGAGCGCCGCCCGCAATGTGGTCGGTGTTTGGAAGGTTAATTGGGAGAGAACGGAGCCTACCATTCGAGCGGTGCCAGAGACCTTCACGGATCGTGTTCAAACTGTTGAGGATTTTAAAAGGCTGGTTGCGAAAGGTGCCAAGGGCTTGGTGCTGGAAATTCAGCCTTCTAACACGGCGGTCATGCATCATCCGTCTGGCAGCAGCCAGAAACTGACGTGGTCGGAGGATTCGAAATATGACATCTGGGTGGAGCAGCGGTTTTTTATGACCGCGGGCATCGGACACGGTTTCACGGTTTCGGGTCCGGACACTGCAAAACTCAACTTCCAAGTCGAGTGGAACGAAAATGTGGCGACGCGCGTCCCTCTTATCATGGAGCGCCAGCGGACGGATTCGGCGGACTCGAAATGATGCATCCCGCCGTGCCTGGCGTTGAGCTGTCTTTGGGAAATGTTAGAAGGTGATGGGGAGTGAGCATGCGCTGAAACCGCACTCGGAGAGTGCGGACCACTTCGCGCTGGGTGGGCGGTGATTGTGGGAGCGTGAGGGGGCGCGCATGGACGGGTGGGCTGTCGCCACACCCATCCTACGGTCTGAGGCTTGTCCTTCAGGCGTGGGCCTGGAGTTCTTTGACGGGCTCGCCTTTGCTGAGGGCCATGGGGCGGCCGACGGGGGTCATGATTTCTTTGGAGTAGTCGATGCCGAGGAGGTGCTGGATGGTGGCGTGGAGGTCTTCGACGAGGACGGGGTGTTCGGGGTCTTTCTTTTCGCCCTGGGGGTCGGTGGAGCCGATGACGCGGCCGCCGGCGAAGCCGCCGCCGGAGACGAGCATGCTGAAGCCGGTGGGCCAGTGGTCGCGGCCGCCGACGTTGTTGATCTTGGGAGTGCGGCCGAATTCGCCGCCGCAGATGACGATGGTGGATTCGAGGAGGCCTTGTCTTTTGAGGTCGCGGATGAGGGAGGCGTAGGCGGCGTCGAGGATTTTGACCTGGGTGGCCTGGCCTTCGAGGTTGTTGGCGTGGGTGTCCCAGCCGTTGAGGGTGACTTCCACACAGCGCACGCCGGCCTGGATGAGGCGGACGGCGGCGAAGCAGCCGCGACCGAAGGGGGTGTCGCCATAGGCGTTGAGTTCGGCGGCAGGAGCGTCGCTGACATTGAAGGCTTTCAACTGCTCGGAGGACATCATGTTGCGGGCGCGCTGCATGGAGATCTGGTGCAGGGTTTTGCTGCGGTCCATGTCGGGCTCGCGCCCGCGGGCAAAGGCCTGCTCGACGACGGCGAGGCCTTCCATGCGGCGGTCGAGGCGCTTGTCATCGACGCGGGCTTTGACATCGGGGACGGGGAACTTGGGGTCGTACATTTGGAAGGCGTCGTATTCGGCACCGAAGAAGCCGCCGCGTGCGGGCCATTGGTTGGGGAGGATGGAGACGTGGGTGGGGATTTCGATTTTGGCCTCGGGGAGCTCGTGGCAGACGATGGCACCGATGCTGGGGTGGATGAGGGTGGGATCGGGACGGTAGCCGGTCTTGATGTTGTAGAAGGCGCGCTCGTGATCCCCTTCCTTGCTGACCATGGAGCGGATGAGGGAGACGTCCTGCATGACGCTGGCGATCTGTTCGAGACCGGCGGCGAAGTTGACGCCTTTGATTGCGGTGGGGATGGTTTTGACGCCGCCGCCGATTTTGGTTTCGGGGTGGGGATCGAAGGTGTCGAGCTGAGAGGCGGCGCCGCCGAGCCAGAGGAGGATGACGGAACGGGCGGG
>Ga0209066_10003404_pt1 | contig 18205 bp, 13 predicted proteins | sample All_14_2_FD_187198 | JGI IMG/M metagenome (GOLD analysis project Ga0209066, IMG submission 187198) | Freshwater microbial communities in response to fracking from Pennsylvania, USA - Allegheny Zone_MetaG_DW_15 (SPAdes) (version 2) ... | reverse complement strand
GAACGGGGCCGAATTTTTTCGGCCCCGTTCTCGTTTAATAGATCTTAATATTATTATTGACTTTGATGCATTTTATCTAATCAGCCTTAAGCAAATAAACTTCTGGCAAGATAGGCTTCCAAAAAGAGTTTATTTGCACTGATTTCGAGCTCTAATTGAAATTCGGAAGGCTCCATTGCTCTTCTACATCCCAATTTGCTCTTATCTCGATTACCTGTGGATAATAGATTACTGGTTCTGCTTGACGTTTGGAGAAGTACTCTCCTGGATCCCAAATTCTATTCTTGTTTTTATCAAGGATGGCTCTAATTCGATACTTTGCAGGTAAAAGCTTACTTATTAACATCTTTTTATCGTCTGGAAAGATGGTTTTAATTTTTTTGTCTTTCTCGTCTAACAACTCAAAGAACCAATTGCCCTTTTGGAAGTTCTCTAAGTTAAGTATTAGTTGACCGTAAGATTCCGGGCCAGATGTGCTTATAGATAGGTCTTCTTTTTTGTTTTTTATGCCAAGTACGCTAACAAATGTTGAGTCTTTTATAACAATCCGGTAGCTTGATATCGGTTCCGGTAGAATGGCTGATTGCCAAATCATACTCAAAGAATCGATCTTATGAAAGGCAAGTTGAGTTGTATCTTTTGAAGAATATAGTAGTATCGCACTATCTTTCTCAATAAGTCTAACAGGTTGATCAAAGGTAAATGTGAAGGGTTGGTAGTATCGTGTTTTACCCGATTCAGTTAAAAGAGAAATCTTAAGGGTTTCAACTACTGGTTTTTTTGACTTTCTATTTGTTGGAGGCTGAATTGTCCAGCTTTTGTTGATGGTATCACTTACATTTCTTTTGTCTTTAATAATAAGTTTTACTGAATCTGCATTTTGATTAGGAAGCCAGATTGCAAGGGTGTCCCGGTTATTTGACCATTTGTAAATCAATTCACTTTTCAGCGATGGTTGGAATTCAAGACTTGGCTCTTTAAGAGGCATCCTCCAACATAGTTGGCCCTGATTTGAGCGTATCAAATTAAAACCTAAAAATCGTTGGGTTGAATCTATTTCCTGGAATAGTGTCAAATCTACTTTTGGGTATACTACTGGCACAAGGTTTTCGGTGATTGAATCGTTCTTTGAGGTGGTATAGGGTGTATTATTAACTACACTTGATGGTTTTTGTAATTTTTCGATCTCTTTTTTGGGGTGAAGTGAATCAGCTGGAGAAACCGTATCGCTACTTGGAGTGTTATTGTTAGTTTGCAGGGTTGAAGTTGAGTCATTAAAGACATTAACAGGGGTAGTTTGGGTTGTATCTATATTGCTTGTGTCGTTCTGCTGTTTTTTGGGAGGTGCTACGTAAAAAGGTTCAACAAGTGAATCTGGATACCCAACGATCTCGGCGAACCGGTCATAGGTAAAAGAACTATTGATATCTTTAAAAGCTAAGAGTTGGTATTTCCCTTTTGCCACGTTCTGGATCTCCCAAATGCCCTCTTTTGAAGCAACTGCTAAATATCTGGGCGGGGTTAGTAGTGGAAGGGAATCTGAAGGATGAATGGAATCTTGCGCTGGCCAAAGACCAACAAAAACTCCCTCTTCTGGCTTACCGGTCATTGCTGAAACTTGTGAGCCACTTAAAACCAATGAGTCTATATGTGGGCCTGTAGAGAAAACATAGCTAAATGGTTCTAATGGATTTCCTTCAGTTATATCTTGGATGGCGTCGGTGAAAAAGAAACTATATGTCAAACTATCAATAAGCTTCTCTTTTAATTCAATGATGAGTTTCTTCCCACTGAGTTTATATTCAGGAGCCTCTTTCATTGGTGGACTAACTAGGATTTTATTGTTTCCAGTGTTAAGCTTAACATATTCATTGAACTCAATCTCAATTTTATTACTCTTAAAATTGGTGCTCCGATCTCGAGGATTACTCTTTAAGATTTTTGGAGGAGTCGTGTCTTTTGGCCCACCGGTAGGCATAACCGGATTGGCGCAAGCATTAAGAATGAGATAGACGGCAATGGTGAAATAGAAGGCCGGTCTTGTCTTTATAGCAGAGCGAATGTTAAACATGAATTCGATTTTCGAATTGTAAAATTACGTAGTATTTGGATATCATTGCTATCTGGTGTCGTTCGGAATAACAATACAGTCTGGGTGAGTACGGGTTTTATATGCTGAATGTTTAATGAGTTTAGCTCAACCGAAACATATCTAATTAGAGTGTTTTAAATGTATATCCCCGCTCAATAAGCTTTTCTATTATTATTGGTAATGCTTTAAGCATTCGGGGTGCAGCCTTTAAACTATCATGAAAAACGATGATATCACCCCCTTTTACATTCTTTAGTACTACATCAACGCAATCTTTATAAGTGAAATCTGCAATATAGTCTCCTGTAAGAATGGACCATAAAACGATTCTATATTTGGGCCGAAGATGAAGGTATTGGCAAAGGTTAATTCGGCCGTATGGTGGGCGAAATAGGTTCGTAGGCACTAAATTTGCGGCTGCGATGGTGTCTTTTATATATAGATTATTTTTGGTTTTAAATCCATTAAGGTGATGCAGCGTGTGGCTTCCAACAGTGTGCCCTTCAGATATCAGACGTTTGAAGGTATCCGGATGTTTTTGAATGTTCTCACCGACACAAAAGAAGGTTCCTTGTATCTCATATTGTTTTAGAATATCCAAAACTGCAGGAGTTATTTCCGGTATCGGTCCATCATCAAAGGTTAGGTATATGCTTTTCCCTTTTTTGTGTACTAGGAAGAAAGGGGAAAGCATATATCTAATCCATTGTGGAAGCGCTAAAGGGTATCCAGGATTTTTATTTTTATTTTGCGGCTCCAATTTTCTTGAGATAGTCTGAGTAAATTTCTTCAGACATTGTTTTAATTTTCCCACCAATTTCTATTTGATCATAGTTATATGCCAAATCAGAAAGGTGATGTAAAACAGCGATTGCTTGACGGAAATTAGACTCTTGTTTTTTAAGAACCTTCTCTGGTTGGTTTGCATACCATTCCGCTTTATCGGCATAGTCGTTGGCAACATCCGTTAATAACGGATTGATAAGATCGAATTGTTTAGCAGCCATCCCACTTTCGATTAAATAAAGTAGAGAGAGGTCGCTAGGAATCGTTGAACGAGGGTACCGCTCAAGTGCTAGTTGAATGATCTCACCAGCTTCTTTGTTTTTCCCTTCTGCAGCAAGCTCGAAAGCCAGTTGACTATGTATTATTCTTAAACTAGAAGCATTCCTTCTGTAATCTTCATTATAATAGAGATCTGGATTGGACATATTCGGAATATGATTCCCTTTGATCAACTCGGTCAGCCGTTTTGTATTTATTTGATTCCCTTCAACTAAACTCTTGCCTGGAAGTGGTGATAGCGTATAGATTAAACCATCATTTCTGAGATAAGGACTAAGAGCGATAGAGACGGGGCTAGCATTATTATTTGTAAAGCAAATAGGACGCTCCCAATTATTGTGCGCTAGAATGTCTAGTAGGGCCAGATCACTTTTGCCAATTCCTCCTCCTTCGATTCTAAAAATGACGCCGTTTGGAGAGACGATGGATGTATCGGAGGGAAGTATCTCCTTAGGATAATTTTGTTTCGGGTCTGTTCTTAGCCAGAAAGTGTTTCCGGGAAAGACATCTAAGAGGCCTTGTTCTGTGGAGGTTTTAAAAGATTCAGGGCTTTTACTTAAATGGGCATAAAGTGCTTGCAGATCAATTACCGACGTACTATCGCCTGCGTCCATTAAATAGATCATGTCAAGATTTCCATCATTATACGTGGCAAGTGGTAGTTTGACGGGCAATGGTTCAGATTGATATTGCTTCTTTGTCATCTGCCTTATATACCAATCACTGTTGAATAGACTTAAGTTACATACTCTAACATCTGTTCTGTAACCTTCTACTTCTTGAACATACCAAAGCGGAAACGTATCATTATCTCCAGCAGTAAAGAGGATGGCGTTTTTCGGACAGGCATCTAGGTAGCTTTTCGCTTGATTGACGGCGTCATACCTTCCGCTACGATCATGATCATCATAGTTTTGGGAGAATAGGAGTAGAGGAACTGATAGAGTGAATAAGCCTCCGATAGTTAAACCTAATAAGGGTTTAAGATAATCAGAGAGTGTTTTTAATATTGCGAGAGTTCCTACACCTATCCAAATTGCAAAAGCATAAAAGGAGGCGGCATAAGCATAATCTCTTTCTCTTGGTTGGGGTGAGGTTTGGTTTAAATAGATAGCTATGGCTAATCCTGTCATGAAAAAGAGTAGAAAGACTTGCCAAGCGCCATTTTTATGTTTTCTGAAATGATAAATTAAACCAATTAACCCAAACAGGAGCGGCAGGAGATAATAGCTATTGCGTGCTTTGTTATCTAATGTTTTTGGTGCTGTGGACAAATCACCAACTCTTGTTTTATCTAGAAATGAGATGCCGGTAATCCAGTTGCCGTTAGCCCGGTTACTTGTACCTTGAATATCATCTTGTCTGCCTGAGAAATTCCACATGAAATATCGGAAATACATATGGTCAATCTGATAGGAGAAAAAGTAGGTTAGGTTATCCTTGAAGGTTGGAGGGGTAAGGTCTTTAGGGTCTTTACCAGTCCAGGCTTTATAATCATTAATGTGTTTATTCTCCTGGCTGTACATGCGAGGGAAGATGGTCATTCTATTCTCCTCATAGACCGGTGAGCGCCCAAAAACAGAGTTAAATTTCTCATAGACCCCTTTTGCTTTGTTCTTTCTGTATAGGGGAGGTTTCTGATCAAGCTTTATCATTTCAGCATCATAGTATGGCCCTTTGAGGAGTGGCCAATCCCCGTATTGGTCACGATTTAGATAACTGAGAAGTGCTGGCGCATTTGATGGCTCTCCTTCATTAATAGGGGTTCCAGCATTTGCTCTAATCACTAATATCATGAAAGAGCTATAGCCGATCATTAGAAAAGTTAGACCAAGAGAGATCATGTTAATCTCTCTTCGTTTTTTCTGGTATTTATTAATGACGAATATAAGGCCGCTAAAGAAAGATAAAATGATGATTCCTGAAAGTAAGCTTGTAGCTGAGGTAAGGAGCATTAGCCCAAGAAAGCTAACACAACCTATTAATATATATAGGTATTGCTTTTTTTCGCTAATTGAGTATAGTATAGCCGAGGATAAAAGAGAGATCAGTACGATTAAAGCAATTAATGACCCAGTGTTAAAGGGGAGTCCCAGTTGGTTTATAAATAGGATTTCAGTTGCGGCAAAGAACTTTACGGTAAAAGGAATGATTCCGAATAGAATGAGTGAAACTATAACAAAGGAAGCGGTTAGATAAAGAATGAATTTTAAAGTGGATTGTCTCTTCTCTTTTCTAGCATAATACACCATCGTAATTGCCGGAATGGCTAAAAGATTTAGTAGATGAACTCCAATGGATAGGCCTACCAGGTAGGTGATCAATATAAGCCATCTGTCGGCAAAGATGTCGGCATCACAGGCTTCATCCCATTTCAAGATAGCCCAAAACACGGCTGCTGTAAATAACGATGACATGGCATAGACTTCCCCTTCAACAGCGCTAAACCAAAATGAATCAGTAAAAGAATAAGACATACTGCCAATAAATGAGGCTAACAGTATGATGATAGATTTTGGCTCAATTAGTTTTCGTAACAAGAGGGAGATGCTCCAGAAGAGGAAGAGTATAGTGAACGCACTTGATAGAGCCGACATGTAGTTAATCATTCGAGCAGCTTCTCCATTTGATGGGTCAGCCAAGAACCCAAATATCCGACCTGTAAGTTGAAAGAATGGGGCTCCAGGTGGATGTCCTACTTGTAATTTAAGTGCAGTGGCAATGTATTCTCCACAATCCCATAGGCTTGCGGTAGGTTCTGCTGTATAGATATAAAGAGAAGCCGAGATAATGAAGACCAACCACCCGGCGAGGTTATTCCAGAACTTAAACTGTTTCATTCAAGTCTATATTTGGCTTAGACATTTGTTGCAACGAAGATACTTAAAATCCTTACAGAATGAAGAAATAAGGGATTATTGGCTTATGGCTCTCTTGTTAAAATTTATATTTCGATTTTTCATTATCATCAAATTCAATCAAATTCCTGAAGGAAGGAAGAGAAGCTATGGGTAATGCTGAGCTATCGTAATAATGGATGAGAAAGTGAAATAGTGAAGTTGTCTTAGGAGTGGCTTTTAGATGTTATTTCTGCTAAAGCTACGTCTAATGAAGGGTAAGAGAATACAAACCCATGATCTATTAAGCGTTTTGGATTTACCACCTGTCCTTTTAGTAAGGTCTCTGCTGCTTCTCCATACATTAATTTAAGGACGAGTTTTGGAATGCTAAAAAGAGCTGGTTTTTTGATGATTTGACTGAGAGTTCTTGTCAGTGCATGATTGTTGACTATTTGAGGAGCAACAAAGTTTACAGGGCCACTTATAGATGGGCTATTTATAATGAAGATCATCGCTTTAATTACATCCGTAAGATGGATCCAAGGGAATGGTTGTTTGCCATTTCCAATCTTACCCCCTAGTCCTAGTTTAAAAATGGGAAGCATTTGTTTAATTGCCCCTCCTTTATCTGACAAGATAACCCCGAACCGCATATTAACTATTCTGCATCTTCCATCAACGATCTGGGAGGCTTCCTCCCATCGCTGTACTAAATGACCAAGGAAATCGGGAGCGGCTTGATATTGATCTTCTTGATTTATTCCTTCACTGCTATAAATCCCCACTGCACTAGCCACAAGAAATGTTGTTGGAGCTTCTTTGGCCTGAAGGATTGCTTTCGCCAAGAGTTTGGTCGTTTCAACTCGACTATCTATTAGTCTTTTTCTGACATCAGGAGTCCATCTTTGGAGAATAGGTTCACCACTTAGGTGAATGATAATTTCAGATCCATTAATCTTTTGAGCTAGGTGAGCAACATCCAAACTAAAGTCTGTCCTTGAGAGGTTGAAAACCTCGTGATTGAGACTTTTAAGGTAGAAGCATAATTCTTTGCCTACCAGCCCGGTTGAACCACTGACAACTATCTTCATGTTAGCATCTTTTCTTTAAAACAAAAAAATGGTTTAAAAGTTAACAGTATGCATAATTATACTTAACAGAAACATGAAAAGAATGTGTCTCAGAAAATATATTGTACCTTTGCACTGTGTTTTCGTTAACAGTAGAAGACATGTGTCATAAAAACGAACATTAGATGAACAGTAAAGAATCACCCAATACCAGAGAGAAGCTATTCAGCGAATTTCCTCCGGTTTCAACCGAGGCGTGGGAGAAGGTGATCACAGAAGACCTGAAGGGTGCCGATTATGAGAAGAAACTCGTATGGCGCACCGAAGAGGGCTTCAAAGTGAAACCTTATTACCGCGAAGAGGATTTGAAGCAGTTGGAATTTCTGCGTCGTAATCCTGGTGAGTTTCCATTTGTCAGGGGTAGTAAGACAGATGGGAACCAATGGTACATCCGTCAGGAGATCCAAGTTGAGCAAGGAAAGAGTGTAGAGGCTAATAAAAAGGCCTTACAGTTATTGACAAAGGGCGTTAATTCTATTGGCTTCAGAATTTGTGGAAGTGTTGAGATCAGCTATGATGATTTCGCCGCTTTAATGGCCAATATTTGTCTTCAAGAGACTGAGGTTAATTTTACTCTTGGTAAGCAAGCGCACCTAATTGTTAAATATTTAGTGCGTTTCCTTGATGAGAATAAGATTAATTATAGCAGTTTTAAAGGTAGTATAGAATTAGATCCTTTAGGCACATTGGTTCGTAAAGGAACCATTAAGTCTATTGCTGCTACCATTGAAGAAGCACTTGAGATGGTTGCCGCTATCCGTAAGGAAGCAGCTATAATTCCTGGGCTTAAAACTATTGCTATCCATGGTAAATATTATGGCAATGCTGGAGCAACTCTTACTCAGGAGCTAGCTTTTAGCTTAAGTCAAGGCGTTGAGTATTTATCAAGACTAACCGAGAGAGGGCTCTCAATAGAGGAGATTAGCCCTGCTATGAAGTTTGTTTTCTCTACAGGAGCGAATTATTTCCTTGAGATTGCACGTATAAGAGCTGCAAGATTGCTTTGGGCTCATATTGTTAAGGAGTACGGCGCAAAATCAGAGGATTTATGTAAAGCTTATATTCATACTGAAACTTCGTCTTGGAATATGACTCTGTATGATCCATATGTTAATATGTTAAGGACTACTACAGAGTCGATGTCAGCCATAATAGGTGGAACAGATAGTCATACAACACTACCTTTTGATCATGCTTATGGTGAGTCTACCGAGTTCTCGGAGAGAATTGCACGTAATCAGCAATTACTTTTAAAGAGTGAGTCCCATTTTGATAAGATAAATGATCCCGCTGCTGGTTCATATTATTTAGAAAATTTGACTAATGAGATTGCTGAGCAGGCATGGAAGCTCTTCTTAAAGATTGAAGAAGAGGGTGGTTTCTATGCTTCTATTTTGAAGGGTACCATTCAAGGAATCGTTGAAGAGACTCGTGAGAAACGTTATAATGCACTTGCTACACGTAGGGATACTTTATTAGGCATTAACCAATATCCTAACTTCACAGAGAAAATGGATAAAGAGTTAAAAGAGTCTTTATTAATGCCTGTAACCTGTACCTGTGGCGGTAATTGTGATGTTAAGACCTTAGGAGAATATCGCGGTGCATTAGCCTTCGAAGCACTTCGTTACAGAACAGACCTGCAAGCTGCTAAATCAAGAAGGCCAAAGGCATTTATGATGACCATCGGCAATTTGGCAATGCGTAAAGCACGTAGCCAGTTTGCTTGTAATTTCTTTGCCTGTGCTGGCTTTGAGGTTGTGGATAACAATGGTTTTAAGACAGTGGAAGAGGGTGTTCAAGCAGCTATTGCGGCTAATGCCGATATCACTGTTTTGTGTTCAAGTGATGATGAGTACTCCACTTTGGCCATCCCTGCTTTCCAGCAATTGACCGGAAAGAGTATTATGGTTATTGCTGGTAACCCTGCATGCACCGATGAACTGCAAGCAGCGGGCATCCGCCACTTTATATCCGTTAAGTCAAATGTATTAGAAACCCTGAGGTCATTCCAGACTGAATTGGGAATATAATCTTCGATTCGTAGAACAATAATCCGGATGATGAATAAACTAGAAATTCAGGTTACCTCAGAAATCGGAGAGCTTCAAGGCGTCATTCTTCACACTCCCGGTGCTGAAATAGAAAATATGACGCCTATGAACGCCGAAAGAGCTCTTTACAGTGATATCCTTAACCTGGCTATTGCCTCTAAGGAGTATGCACAATTGGAAGGGGTTCTGTCAAAGGTAACACGAACTTTTCAGGTCAAAGAATTATTAATTGAGACTTTGGCGAATGAAAAGGTAAAATCCAATTTCATCCAAAAGATTTGTAAGCTTGAGAAGGCTCCGCAAATTGAGCCCTATCTCTACACTCTTGAAGCCGACGATTTGGTGAAGCATGTAATTGAAGGGATTGTAATGACAAAGAATACGCTCACACGCTACTTAAGTAAGGAGCGCTATGAACTTCGTCCGTTACATAACTTCTTTTTTACACGTGACTCTGCTGTTTCTGTAGGTGGAAAAGTGTTGATTAGCCGCATGGCCAATCAGGTGAGAATGCATGAAGCTATGGTTATGGAGACCATCTTCAATTTCCATCCTGAAATTCATGCACAAACACTTAGTTGTCCTGATAATCCTCTTCAACCTGAACCAGTATCTTTTGAAGGAGGTGATATTCTGATAGCACGCGATGATCTTTTGGTCATTGGGTTAAGCTCCAGAACCACTTCGCAAGGTATAGATAAAATTGTTGAGTGTTTGAAGGGCAAAGAGATGATAAAGCATGTTTTGGTTCAAGAGCTTCCATTAAAGCCAGAGTCATTTATCCATCTTGATATGACTTTCACTTTTCTTGATACCGACAACTGTATGATCTATGAGCCGGTGATCATGAATTCAAACCGCTATCTTACACTGCACATTCAGATTGATTGCGGAAAAGTGATTAGTATTAAAGAGGAAAAGAACCTGCTTACTGCTCTGAAGTCTTTAGGTATGGATTTGAAACCCATCTATTGTGGTGGAGAGGCAGATAGATACAATATGGAGAGAGAACAGTGGCATAGCGGTGCTAACTTCTTTGCTTTTGCTCCGGGTAAGATAATTGGCTACGAACGAAACATACATACCATTGAGAATCTGAACCGTCATGGCTTCGAGGTCTTACGTGCAGAAGATGTTATCAATGGAAGTAAAGATCCTATGAGTTATAAAAAATGTGTTGTTACCATTGAAGGTTCCGAGTTATCTCGTGGAGGTGGCGGTGCTCGCTGCATGACCATGCCGATAAATCGTAAACCTGTTGAGTGGTAATGGTATACCTATAAAACACACGAACAATGAAACCCAATTTCCATAACGTTAATTTCAGATCGCAGTCTGGAAAGCCGGAACAAGGGAACATTTCAGGGGAAAATAGTACAGAACATTCAAGTTGGCTTACTCCTGAATTAATCCCTGTTAAGCCTTTTTATACTGCTAATGATCTGGCTGACATGGAACATCTGCATTATGCAGCAGGTATCCCTCCTTTCCTGAGAGGGCCCTACTCTACAATGTATGTGATGAGACCATGGACCGTGCGTCAATACGCCGGGTTTTCAACGGCTGAAGAGTCTAATGCCTTCTATCGCCGTAATTTGGCCGCCGGTCAAAAAGGGCTTTCTATTGCCTTTGACCTCGCTACCCACCGTGGATATGACTCCGACCACCCTCGCGTTGTGGGTGATGTTGGTAAGGCTGGTGTAGCTGTTGATAGTATCCTTGATATGAATATCCTTTTTGACCAGATCCCGCTGGACAAGATGTCTGTATCAATGACCATGAATGGTGCTGTTCTTCCTGTAATGGCTTTCTATATCGTGGCTGCTCTTGAACAAGGGGTTAAACTGGAGCAACTTTCAGGTACTATCCAGAATGATATTCTTAAGGAATTCATGGTGAGAAACACCTATATCTATCCCCCTCTGCCTTCAATGAGGATTATTGCTGATATCTTCCAATATACCTCTAAGAATATGCCTAAATTCAATAGCATCAGTATCTCTGGATACCATATGCAGGAAGCCGGTGCAACGGCCGATATTGAATTAGCGTATACCTTGGCTGACGGATTAGAATATATTCGTACTGGTGTGGCTGCCGGAATGAATGTTGATGACTTTGCTCCTCGACTCTCTTTCTTCTGGGCTATCGGTATGAATCACTTCATGGAGATTGCTAAGATGCGTGCTGCTCGCCTTCTTTGGGCAAAGCTTATCAAGCAATTTAATCCAAAAAATCCAAAGTCTTTGGCTCTTCGTACTCATAGCCAAACGTCAGGCTGGAGTCTCACAGAACAGGATCCGTTCAATAATGTGGGTCGTACTTGCATCGAAGCCATGGGTGCTGCATTAGGTCATACACAGTCGTTGCATACCAATGCTCTGGATGAAGCTATTGCTCTGCCAACAGACTTCTCTGCTCGTATCGCTCGTAATACACAGATTTATATCCAAGAGGAGACTAATATCTGTCGGAGTGTGGATCCTTGGGCTGGCTCATACTATGTTGAGACTCTCACGAATGAGATCGCTCATAAAGCATGGGAACTCATTCAGGAGGTTGAATCATTGGGTGGCATGGCTAAGGCTATTGAAACCGGTATTCCTAAGATGCGTATTGAAGAGGCTGCAGCTAGAAAACAGGCTCGTATTGACAGCAAAAAGGATACTATTGTCGGTGTAAATAAATTTAGACTCGAAAAGGAAGATCCTATCGAAACTCTTGAGGTTGATAATACAGCAGTTCGTGAAGCGCAGCTTAAACGCCTCGCAAAACTACGTGCCGAGAGAAATAATGATGAAGTTAAAAAGGCTCTCGATGCTATTACCCATTCAATGGAGTCAGGCGAAGGTAATCTTCTTGAACTAGCTGTTGAAGCTGCAAAAGTTAGAGCTAGCCTTGGCGAGATCTCAGATGCCATTGAAAAGGTGGCTGGTCGTTATAAAGCTGTTATAAGAAGTATTTCAGGCGTGTATAGTTCAGAATCAAAAGGCGATGAAAGCTTTGCTCATGCTGCTGCTCTCGCCGATGAGTTTGCTAAATTAGAAGGACGCAGACCTCGTATTATGATTGCTAAGATGGGTCAGGATGGCCACGATCGTGGAGCTAAGGTTGTTGCAACCGGCTACGCTGACTTAGGCTTCGATGTTGATATCGGTCCTCTATTCCAAACCCCTGAGGAATCAGCTCGTCAGGCAGTCGAGAATGATGTACATGTCTTAGGTGTTTCTTCTCTTGCCGCTGGCCATAAGACTCTTGTGCCGCAGGTAATGGAAGAACTTAAAAAACTTGGAAGAGAAGATATCATGGTAATTGTTGGTGGCGTTATTCCCCCTCAAGATTATGATTATCTCTATCAGCATGGTGTAGCTGCTATCTTCGGTCCTGGTACCGTAATATCTGAAGCAGCTATTAAGATGCTAGAGATTCTTCTTAGTCTAAGAAAATAATAGCCTAAGTTATTTACCTTGACTTTGTGATCATTGACATTAATTGTTAAGCTGGATCGCATATATCAAGTTCATTTGGTCGCTGCTAAAGCTGATCAATAACACAGAAAGGAGGGCAGAAGCCCTCCTTTTGTGTTTTCTTGGCAATCATATGTGATGAGCCTTAGTATAGATTAAGATTAAAAGTTGTTGATAACTGGAATCAGTTTATTGTATTAGTGCGTCTGTTTTATCTTTGGTCATTCTTATTACTAACTTCTTCTGCCGTTATTTCGAATGACTATAGCGAACTGATTTTTTAAGAGAAGTTAATAGACATAACACCTTATAGAACTGATTTGAGTAGTTAATTGAAGATAGAGTCTAGTTATGTAATTATGGTTATTGGTAAACTTATTACTGTGTGCCGTAAGTTGTTAAGTATGTTCCCTAATATCAGATCATAGGCAACATATATAAATAGTAATGCTGAATCTATCTTCTGATATTGGAGATTCTCTTGTTAATTAGTAATGAAGTAATGTTAGTAAAAACTATATGAGGTAATGTTGTACTTGATAGTTAGTGGTAAGGTAGTCAGTAAGTAAAAGAGATAGGGTTGAAAATAAAGCACTAAAATAGGTATTACTAAATAGGAGAATTATGTTGATGCTTTTGACAATTAGGTGGTTTAGGGCTTGGTCTTCAGATGTATAAATACGCATATAGGAAGTTGAGAGAGGTGGTTTAAAATAGAAGAAGATCATGGTATTACTAAACATTTTGGATTTGTGGGTGTTTTGTAAGGCAGCGAATTATCATTTGTCTATTATTGATGGTGCTGAAAATGTGGGTTTTTTATTTGAACATTTTAAAGAAACAGTAAATCAGAGCAAAACAAAACTATAAATACTTCAAATATATATACACTTACGAAAAACAAAGTAAAAAATCTTGCGTTAAAACTTAATTATATTATTTTTGTGATTTATTAGGCAAAACAAATTGTATTTCGATTTATCTTATCAAAGAATTTCAGAGCATATACTCAAAGGCTATGGCAGACTCATTAAAAGTAAAAATCACCAGCGGCAGTATTAATGTCGAATTGGAAGGGAGTTCGGATGTTGTAATTGAACAACTTAACGAGCTTCGTAGGAGTGGTCTTGGAAACATTTTCGATTCAGAAGCAGGAAGAACTAAAAGTTCATCTACAGGTGCAGAAGGAACTGGTCCCAAGAAAAGGGGTAGGAAACCCAAAAATGCGTCAGCTGTCACACCAGTTGATAGCGACATGCCCAAAAGGAAACGTGGCCGCCCTCGTCTAAGACCTTTAGACGATGAGGGTAACCTCGCTGATCCTAATGGCGTTGCTGCTCGAAGAGCTGCCAGACAAGAGCGTAAAGCTCTTAAAGAGGCAGCCAGACAAGAAAAACTTTTAGCTAAAGAAGAAGCTAGAAGACTCAAGGAGGAGGAAAAGGAGAGAAAAAGCCGACTAAAAAAGGCGAAAAATAAAAAGAAGACTAAACCGGTTTCTAGTAGATTAGCTGCAACAGAACCTGAAATCGATATGAGTCAGATTAAAAATCTTCAGATTCCAGAACTTCAGGCAATAGTTGATAGAGGCCTTCCAGGCCCAGAGAAAGAATGGATTGTAACCTATTCTTTATTTGCTTCAGAATTTGGGAAACGCTCTTTTTCTCGTGATGAAATAATGGAGCTTTATCAAAACACCGGTAGGAGAGACCAAAGTAAGATTAATAATCTTACAAACAATATTAAGATCTGTATTGTGAAGAAGTGGCTTGATTCCCCTTCTGACAAGAAACTCTACATGACTGAGGAGGGACTTAAATATGGTTATAGAATCATTTTACGTGATGCTCCTATAGTTCAAACAAAACTTGGAAGAAAACCAAGAAGAGTGGTTCAAGCTGCTCTTAAGAGAAAAAAGGTTAGCCTTCTCTCGCAGGAAAAAAGTGCGATAGACGCTGAATTTATCGCTAATCAGGATGAGTCCAAATAATAAACTTTATTGCATTGAGAGCCCCTTTTGGGGCTCTTTTTTTTAGAATAGATGTTGACTGCTTATCAATAGGATTCTAAGTCTATTGTTAATTGAGGCTGTTAAATCTTATACTGTTGTTAATCTCTTACATTTGACTCTTAAATTAAATACAACTTATGAAAATAATCGATGAATTCAAGGCCTTTGCACTCCGTGGTAACATGATTGACATGGCTGTGGGTATAATTATTGGCGGTGCTTTCGGGAAAATTATTACTTCTCTGGTTAATGATATCATTATGCCCCCTTTGGGTTTAATAATTGGTGGCATTAACTTTAAGGATCTCTCTTATGTCTTGCGTCAGTCTATTCTCGATGCTGATGGCAAAATAATTCAGCCTGCTCTAACTTTTAATTATGGCTCTTTTCTTCAGAATGTTTTCGATTTTTTACTTATCGCGTTGGCTATCTTTATGGCTATTAAGGCTATGAATAAACTAAGAATGAATCAGGATAAACCAACTACTCCTCCGGCTCCACCACAACCAACCAATGAGGAGAAGTTATTAATGGAGATACGTGATCTACTAAAAAAAGGAAAGGAATAATCTTTTGAGGTTGTGCTAAAATCTTCTTTAATTGTTACCGGTTCATAGAAGTTATAAAAGAGATAATAGTGATACATAAATAGTAAACTTCTGTGAAAAGACGTTGTGTACTTATGTATTAATGTGTCTTATTGCCTTATCGCTCCTCATCTACGGGTGGCTGGGCAAGTAGTATCTCCTTGTTAATTTCGTAGGCCATTAGATTTCCAAAGCCAGTCTTATTGCGTAAATAGACCCCATTGTCTAAAGCAAGAAAACCAAATTCTCCTTTGTTAGCACAGTAATCTATAAATTCATGTTCTACAGGAATATGACCGTGGATAACAATTCTACCACCTGTTTTCTCTAAATCAGGGGTAAATTCACGTGCCCATAGCATAAAGTGTTTGTCAGAATAAGGATCAGGTATACTAAAGTTCAGTCCTGCATGAACTAATATGTATTTTTCAAGCATTATGAAATGCTCCGTTTTTTCAAGCCATTGAATATATCTCTCAGGTATTTTGCCAGGACGGTTAACTCCAAAACTTTTAAGTGTTTCTTTTCCTCCAAACTTTAGCCATTCAGATTCTTTAGGTCCTTTAGATCGAAACCAGAGATGCCCTGGTTTATCTTTATCTTCATTGAAGGTATCAATAAGGTAGGATTCATGATTGCCCATTAAAAAACGAGCCTTTAGACCTCTCTCTTCAAGGTTTATGAGGTAATCCAGAACCCCTTTTGAATCAGGACCTCTGTCGATATAGTCTCCTAAAAAGAAAAGCTCATCCTCAATGGATGGTTTAATCTGACCATCAATAAGAGCTTTAAGTGTTAAGTGATAGCCATGAATGTCTGGTATAACCCATTGGTTTGGCATATGTTTTCATTTAGCGGTTACCAATCTTAAGGAATTTTTAGGAAAGATAAAGGATTTAAACTGAAAAAAGCCCTCATCGCATTGATCAATGAGGGCTTAAAAAGTACGATGCTTATTTTTTTCCTTGATTGGCGACTGCATCCATCAATTTTTTGATTTCATCAGGATCACCTAAGAAATAATCTTTTTGTAGATTGAGATCATCATCAAACTCAAAAACATAGGGTACTGCAGTAGGAAGATTAAGGGCAATGATAGCCTCTTCACTCATGTTTTTTAAATACTTAATAATGCCACGCAAACTGTTTCCATGAGCTGCTACTAATACCTCTTTCTCTTTTTTGAGGGTCGGCGCAATCTCTTCAAGCCAATAAGGAACAATTCTTTCAATGGTCTCTTTTAGAGACTCAGTTAAAGGTAGCTCCTTTTCAGTAAGGTTCGCATATCTTGGATCATATTTTGGGTTCCTTGGATCTTCATCTGATAATGGTGCGGGTGGAACGTCATAACTTCTTCTCCAAACAAGTACTTGCTCTTCTCCATATTTCTGAGCCGTCTCAGATTTATTAAGCCCTTGTAAATTTCCATAATGCTTCTCATTCAGACGCCACGTTTTGTATACTGGAATCCACATCTGATCCATCTCTTCAAGAGTTAGCCAAAGAGTCTTAATGGCTCTCCTTAAAAAACTGGTGTAAGCTACCTTGAAAACAAAACCGTTTTCTTTTAATGTTCTTCCGGCTTTTGATGCTTCTTCAATTCCTTTTTCCGATAGATCAACATCGGTCCATCCGGTAAAACGATTTTCCTTGTTCCACTGGCTTTCGCCATGACGTAATAGCACTAGTTTTAGCATAATAAATCATTTTAAATCGCTACAAAGATACAAAAAGCCTATCTATCAATCTGTGCGATAGGCTATCGGTTCCATAGTTGTTTGTTAAAAGTTTAACTTACCTTTATACAATACCGATTGATTAATTTAGTTTGTCTGATTACGATACTGTTGGTTTACCCGATTTTATTATCCATCTAAATTGCTTAAATCAATTCAGTATATAGAGAAAGGTCGGTTTCTTGCCTTCAAATAAATCTATAGGTATTTGCCATAGATACTTCTTCGTAAGAACTATTTGGATTTAAATCAGATCTTTGATTTTATTCCTGACCCCCTAAAGAGAGGTTTGTTGTAACTTACTGGATTTCAGTTGCTCTATTTTACCTCTCCGTATCCTCTCCATATCCTCTCCCTATTTATCCATTCGAAATCGGACAAGATATGGAGAGGATACGGAGAGCAATGAGGAATGATCTGTTTTAAATGCAATATCGTTTTATAGATGCTTTTGTTGATTTCTTCATAATAGCAATCCTGCTAAATCTAACTGGCTTGGCTCTGGATTTCTATCGAAAGCCTTCTAAAGTTAGATGTAAGGTTTATATGAATGGATTATTCTCTTTCTCGTAGGCTATGGTGGTTTCAGGACCATGCCCCGGGTAAACTACTGTCTCTTCCGGCAAAGAGAAAAGCTTATTTAATATGGAGGCTTTTAGAACATCGTAATCTCCGGTAGGAAGGTCACTTCTTCCAATACTGTCTTTAAAAAGAACGTCACCTGTGAAAACAACTTTTTCTTCAGGAAAGAAGAAAACGATATGTCCATCGGCATGCCCAGGAGTATATCTTACTTCGAAGCTAAGGGAGCCAAAATTTATAATTTGTCCATCAGTTAAATAGGGGGTCTCAGGTATAACAGTTGGAGAGGGAAGTCCGTAATTAGATCCAAATGCAGCCATCTGTTTAATAAGATTAAGTGTGGCTTCATGCATCATGGGGCGAAGGGAATAGTCACGAAAAAGAAAATCAAGACCGGAAATATGATCTATATGACCATGAGTCAGAATAACTTTCTTCAAAGATAAAGTGTGTTTGTTTAAGTAAGTTTTGAACGATTGATATTCATTTTGATTACTAAAACCAGGATCAATAACTATCGCTTCTCCATTGGAGTCTGTTATAAGGTATGTATTCTCTTGAAAGAGGTTAAAAACGAACTGGTGTATCTTCATATAAAAAGAGGTTATTTTGATTAAAAGGAATAGATAAGCATGGATTTGTAA
>Ga0209066_10003403_pt1 | contig 18207 bp, 14 predicted proteins | sample All_14_2_FD_187198 | JGI IMG/M metagenome (GOLD analysis project Ga0209066, IMG submission 187198) | Freshwater microbial communities in response to fracking from Pennsylvania, USA - Allegheny Zone_MetaG_DW_15 (SPAdes) (version 2) ... | reverse complement strand
TGAGATGGCGGCCGTAAGCGGTGAAGCTTTCGCCGATCTGGATGGCCAGTTCGCGGGTGGGCGTGAGGATGAGGGCATGCGGACGGCGGGGCACGCGGGCTTCGCCGGATTCATGGAGCCGGTGGAGAATGGGCAGCGCAAACGCGGCGGTTTTTCCCGTGCCGGTCTGGGCCAGGCCGATGAGGTCCTTCCCTTCCAAAAGGTGCGGGATGGCCTGCGCCTGGATGGGCGAGGGTTCGGTGTAATTCTTGTCGGCCAAAGCGCGGTGAATCGGCTCGCACAATTTCAAGTCGGAGAAGGCAATATTCGTGGTCATGGTCTGTCTTTCCCGTGCAACTGCACGGCATTACTGTAGGACGGTTCTGTGAACCGTCGCGGCGCCTCGCAGAGGCGCCCACCAACGGGACACGGATGTCCTGGAGATCCTGATAAGGAAATTCGATGAGCTGTTATTCCCTAAACCATCCTCATCGAAGAGACGAACACAGGGGGCGGATGCGGATCGAAGACCCGGCAAACGGCGGGAGAAACCCGCCTGAACCGCCGACAAGCTGGCAGATCCGGCGGAACATGCAAGGGTTATTAATGGCCGGACCCCGGCGGGCTATTTCTTCTTGAGCGCCCCGAAGACGAGCAAACCCACTCCCACTGCCAGCACGCCTCCCGCAACCACCGGAGGAATGACCACTTTTTCCTTGCTCTGGAATTTTGCCTCCAGGGAGCCGATTTCAAATGCGGTCTCTTCCTTGGTGTAGCTGAAGTGGCCGTAAATGAGGGCCGCACTCCCGAGCACGATGCAAATCAATCCAATAATTTTGATCATGTGTTCCTTATAGCCTGCAGGGGGGGATCCTGGCGAGCGCCAAGATGTCCCAACGTTCCATCCCTGTTGCCCCCGTCATGGGATCGTCTATCCTTCCCGGGTGCGCGGGACCCATCCGCCACCCATCCGCATGCAACGCCTGAAAATCCACCACGTCACGGAATACCTCTTCTCCCAGGAGGTGGAACCCCTGACCCACCGCCTGATGATCCGCCCACGCTCGGGCCACGACATCCGGATCGAATCCTCCACCCTCGACATTTCGCCGGCCCCCACCATCCAGTGGCAACGCGATCTCTACGGGAATTCCGTGGCCTGGGTGACTTTCCGCGAGCGCACCACCCGGCTCCTGTTCACGAGCGAGGTGATCCTCCAGCATTACGAATCCGCCCCACTGGATTTTCTCGTGGATCCCCGTGCCGTTCTCTACCCCTTCGCCAGTGATCCGGATGAACACATCGCACTCATTCCCTACCTGACCTCCTGCTTCCTTGAAGACACCCCCAAAATCCAGTACTGGCTCTCACAATTCTGGCAGCCCGGACAGACCATCCAAACCTACGCGCTGCTGGACCGGATCAACAAAACCATCGCCCAAAGCCTCACCTATCGCATGCGGGAAGAACCCGGCGTGCAACGCCCCACGGAAACCCTGGCCCTCGGGTCGGGTTCCTGCCGGGATTTCGCCACCCTGTTCATGGAAGCAGCGCGTCACTTCGGCCTCCCGGCCCGTTTTGTCAGCGGATATCTCCACTGCCCCGAGACCGTCCAAGGCCACGGTTCGACCCATGCCTGGTCCGAAGTTTACCTCCCCGGCGCAGGTTGGAAGGGCTTCGACAGCACCAGCGGCCAGGTCGCGGGCGACAGCCACATTGCCACGGCAGTCAGTCGCCATCCTGAAGATATCCCGCCTGTCTCCGGCTCCGTGGTCGGCCCCGCCGGCACCACCTCGCAAATGCGGGTCGGGGTGGAAGTGTCCGCCGTGTAAGGCTTGGAGTGGAGTCGGACCTTACTTCACCGCTGCCCATACCCGGTGGACGTCGTCGTGGTCGTCCAGGGCCTGGAGGAACTCTCCCACTTCCGCCCTCTGGTCGTCGGTCAACTCAGGAAAATTCTTCGGCAGGTGGCCCATTTCGCTCGTCACCACGGTCCAGCCGTTCTGGGACAACCACCGTGAAACGGCATGCAATGAAGTGCGGTCGCAGATGAACCGCGCCCCGGCCGTGCCCTCGGGAATGTCGTCATTCTGGGCGTGGGACAGGGTTTCAAAATCATTGGCCCCGGCCTCGATCGCGGCGGCCTCGATGTCGGTGTCCACCTTCGGGTGGTGGGCTTCCACCAAACCGACATGGTCGAAGAGAAATTTATTGCTCCCCGATGTGCCGAGCTGGCCCTTCTTGAACAGCACCCGCAATTCGGGTGCGGTACGGTTGTTGTTGTCGGTCAGGACTTCCACGATCACCGGGACCTTGTGCGGCGCATATCCCTCGAAGGCGGCCTGCTCAATGACCATCTTTTCATCGCCGATGCCCGCCCCCTTGTTGATGGCGCGCTGGATGGCATCCTTGTTCACGCTCTCCCTGCGGGCTTTCTCCACCGCGGCGAAAAGAGATGCATTCATCGCCGGATCGGGCCCCCCGATCCTTGCGGCGATGGAGATTTCCCGGACCAGTTTGCCCGTCGTCTGAGACTTCTTCAGTCCGGCGACGGCCCGTTTGGCATGCAACCATTGACGACCCATAGGGGGCGATCCTATGCAAGGTCCGGATAATTTCCAGCACGCAAATGACCACGGGCAAAGAAGTTACAGCTCCACATCTCCCCCATTACTTGCCCTTATATGCCGGCACATTATCTTATAAGATGACACCGCAGCGGGTCATTTGCACAGCCCAAGCCGCTTCCTCCAACCCCTAAGGAGACATCCATGACAACCCCCACGCTCCACACGCACCACCCGGTGGCCGAAGGCCGCACGGGAAGAAAACTCCAGTTTGATACCATCATCAACCGGCCTCCCGGGGAAGTGTACACCTTTTGGCGCGATTTCCGGAATCTGGGAAAATTCATGCACAGCGTGATCTCGGTCGAATGGAAAGAAAGCGATACGGTCTCCACCTGGCATGTCCGCGGGCCCCTGGACATGGACCTGAAATGGGATGCCGCCATCATCAATGACCACCCGGGCGAACTGATCACCTGGGAAACCATCGGCCCCAGCGCCGTCCCCAGTGCGGGCACCGTGCGCTTCGAGCCCCAAAACGGCGGCCACGCCACCCTTCTGCGCCTGGTGATGGACTACTATCCTCCGGGAGGAATGGTGGCGGTGGCCGTGGCCGCCCTCCTCTTCTCCGATCCCGAACGGATCCTGGAAGAAGACCTCCAACGACTGAAAATGGTCCTGGAGAACCACGGCGCCGGTTGACACCTTTGCCGGGTTGCGCGGCGATTTCATGCGGACCCGGCGCGGGAAAGTTTGCCAGTTCCAAGACGGCTGATATTTTGGTTCCGTGGTCCCCTCCCACACCGAATACAAACCTTTCCGGCGTTACTCCAACCTGCACGGGAAATACACCCCGGTCTACCTCATCGCGACCGGGGGGATGTCCGAGATATGGGCATGCCTCAACCACCACAGCGGCGAACTGGTCGCGGTGAAACGCCTCCTGCCCCACAGCATGGCGGAACTGGTCTCGCGCAAATCCGGCATCTGGGAAGAACACGCTCTCCGCACCATCAACCACCCCAACGTCCTCCACTTCATCGAACAGGGCGAGGACGACGGACGGTTCTGCTTTGTCACCGAACTCATCGCCGGCATCAACTTCGACCACTATCTCAGCAAACACGCCCTGACCATCGACCGTTTTTTTGAACTCGGCCCGCAGATGCTCGAGGGCGCCGCCGCCATCCATGCCGCGCATTTGGTCCACGGCGACCTCAAACCCGAGAATATGATGCTGACCCAGGACCCCAACGGTCCCATGGGTTTGAAGATCCTGGATTTCGGCACCGCCACCCTGCTGCGACCGCTTCCCGGCGTGGAGTCGAAAATCTACGACCCCGCCGACCTTCTGGTCACCGCGGAATACGTCGCCCCCGAATTGCTCACCGGTTCGCCCCCCTCGGTGGTCTCCGACATCTATGCGTTGGGCATGAGCTTCTACCAATGCCTCGCCGGGAAGCCCGCCTTCGAATCCCCGAAATCCCGCGAAGTCCTGCGCATGCAGATCCATGATGAACCGCAGGATTTGCGCGAACGCCGCGGGGATCTTCCCGCCTACCTCTGCCACTGGATCATGAAGTTCCTCGACAAGGACCCCGCCCGCAGGCCCCAATCCGCCGCGGAGGCCCTGGACGAGTTGCGGACCATGCAACGCCACCACCCCATGGTGAAAAAACTCACCCGCCGCACCGGCACCCGCCGGGTCTCCATGCGCAGCTGACCCATCCGGCCCCACCCACCCGTCCGCCCGGAGCGAAGCGCAAGCCGCGCCGAACCCCCCGGCGGAGGCGGGTATTTCTTGCCAGATTCCTCACTAACACTATGCTTTCGCAACCACTGTGACCGCCCTCCTCAGCACTCTCAAGAGCACCTTCGGCTACGACCGCTTCCGGCCGTACCAACAGGAAATCATCGAGGCCTCCCTGGCCGGGCACGATGTCTTCGCCCTCCTCCCCACCGGCGGGGGCAAATCCCTCTGCTTCCAACTTCCCGCCCTCCTCAAGCCCGGCCTGACCCTCGTCGTCTCCCCGCTCATCGCCCTGATGAAGGACCAGGTCGACGCCCTCCAGGCCGCGGGCGTCGCCGCCACCTTCCTCAATTCCTCGCTCGACGCCGCCGACTCCAAGGCCCGACTCCGCGGCCTCCACAACGGCGAATACAAACTCCTCTACGCCGCCCCCGAGCGCTTCACCCTCGACAGCTGGGAGGACAAACTCCAATCGTGGAACGTCTCCCTCATCGCCATCGACGAGGCCCACTGCATCAGCGAATGGGGCCACGACTTCCGCCCGGAATACCGCCGCATCGCCGGCCTGCGCAAACTCCTCCCCGATGTCCCCGTCATGGCCCTGACCGCCACCGCCACCCCCCGCGTGCGCACCGACATCATCCAACACCTCAAACTGCGCCAACCGAAGGAATTCGTCGCCTCCTTCAACCGCCCCAACCTCACCTACCGCGTCATCCCCAAGGACAAGCCCATCCAGCAGATCCTCGACTTCGTCAAGAAACGCGCCGGCGAAAGCGGCATCATCTACTGCGCCAGCCGGAAAGGCGCCGAATCCGTCGCCGACTCCCTGGCCGCCCGCGGCTTCGCCTCCCTCCCCTACCACGCGGGCCTCGACGGCGCCGAACGGGAGCGCAACCAGGACAAGTTCCTGCGCGACGAGGCCAAAATCATCTGCGCCACCATCGCCTTCGGCATGGGCATCAACAAACCCAACGTCCGCTACGTCATCCACCACGACCTCCCGAAAAACATCGAGGGCTATTACCAGGAAACCGGCCGCGCCGGGCGCGACGGCCTGCCCTCCGACTGCCTCCTCCTTTTCAGCGCGGGCGACATGGCCAAGCAAACCCACTTCATCGACCAGATGGACGATCCGGAAACCCAGCAAATCGCCCGCGCCCAACTCGGCAAGATCATGCACTACGCCGAAAGCGCGGCCTGCCGGCGGGTGGACCTCCTGGGCTATTTTGGCGAAATCTGGCAGGAAGTCCCCTGCCTCGCCTGTGACAACTGCCTCGCCCCCCGCGAAACCTACGATGGCACGATCCAGGCCCAGAAACTCCTTTCCTGCGTCTTCCGCATCCGGCGGCACGGCGGATTCAGCGCGGGCATGAACCATGTCGTCGAAGTCCTGACCGGGGCCGACACCGAAAAAATCCGCAAGTGGGAACATGACCAACTCACCACCTACGGCATCGGCAAGGATCTCAGCCGGAGCGAATGGCAGGCCATCGGGCGGGAACTCCTCCGTCTGGGCCTGATCGCCCAGCACCCGGGCCAGTACGCCACCATCGAACTGACCCACGAGGGCGTGGCCGCGCTGAAAGACCGCCGCATCATTCTCCTCACCAAACCCATGGCCAAAGCCAAGGCCGGCGCGGCCCGCCGTGAACGGGCCGGGGAAATCCCCTGCGACGAGGCCCTCTTCGAAAAACTGCGCGGATTGCGCAAGAAGCTGGCCGACGAACGAAAAGTCCCCGCCTATATCATCTTTGGCGACACCACCCTCCGGGAAATGGCCCACTATTACCCGCTCAGCGAGGCCGAGATGGGCCGCATCAGCGGGGTCGGCACCAAGAAATTGTCCGAGTGGGGCGATATCTTCATCGCCCTCGTGCAGGAACACCTCGAAATCCACCCACGCATCCACTGGGGCGAATAACCCTCTTTTTCCCAAGGTGGAACGCGATCTCCGAGCGCGTTTGTCTTTCCAGACCCCTCAAACCCGCATCGACCGTCACTTTTTCAAAAACGGACCAAAGAATTGGACAAGCTCCCGGACCATGTCCGGATGGTTGAAATTGGCGTGGTCAACGCCGGGTTGTACCACCAAGCGGGAAGACAGGCCGTTCTTCACCAACGATTCGTGCAGCTTCTGGGAATGCCGTAGCGGCACAATGTCATCCCTGTCCCCATGGACGAAGAGAAACGGGGGCGCGTCCCCTTTTTTCACGTGGGAAAGCGGGCTGGCCAGCTCGGCCAGTTCTTTTTTCTCCCCGGGACTGCCCCCCAGGAGCGCGGCAATCATTTCCTTCGCGTTCTCTTGGGCGCCCATATCAAAGAGGTCAACCGGCGGACTGATACAACCCACGGCCAGGACCTTGCTGGACACATCCGTGTTGTCCCCCGTGTCAAAAACCCGGCTCTCCCCGGTCAAGGCCAGCAGGGCCGCCAGATGGGCACCCGCGGAGTGCCCCCAGACCACGAAGCGTTCCGGATCCAGGTTGAATTCGCCCGCATGCGCACGCAGCCAGCGGAGGGCGGCCTTCACATCCTCGATCTGCGCAGGGAAAAAGGCCTCGTTGGAATAGCGGTAATCCATCGCCGACAGGGCATATCCCTCGCGAATGAACGCCTCCATATTGACCGTATCCTCCTTGGTGACACTCGACCACCCGCCTCCATGGATATAAAAAACCAGCGGGATTTTTCCCTTCACACCCGGGGGAAGATGCAGGTCGAGTTGCAGCGACCGGCCATCGACCTTCTTGTAGTGGATCCCCTTGTAGGTTTCGATGTGCAACGCACCGCCGAAGCGTTCCCTGGAGGCATTCATGGCGGAAGCATGTTGAATCCAAGTGGCCAAGTCAATCCAGCCGGGACACAGGGCGGGGCATGGTTGGAAAAAAATCGACTCCACAGGTTCTGTTACCATACTTCGTTCTGCCGCATACCCATGGCCCAAAAAATGAATATTCCGATCCATCATATCCACACAAACTTCAAATCCATCGTCCACGCCCCCATTCTTTGTCTCGTCGCATTCCTGCTCGTCCCCCACCCCGCCCAGGCAGAACCCGGCAAAGTCAACCGCGATGCCTTCAAAGACATCACGTTTTCCCCGGAAATCATCAAGCTCGCCGCAGAGCAAAAACTCGCCTTCACCGGGGGCAACAAACTCCAGAATGGTCCCCAAAAACAGGCTTACGGCATTTATTTCAACGCCCTCATCACGGCGGTCAATCCCGGGGTCAAGACACCCGACGGCAAACCCGTCGCCGACATCCTCCTCGCACAAATCAAAGACCTCCTCGCCCCCGGCCACGAACCCAATGCCGGCGGCGGACTCAACGGCTGGACCCACAGTGCCATCGCCCAGGCCTTCCTCCTGGTCAAATCCACCCCCGAAGTCTGGTCCCGTCTCAGCGCCGACGAGCAAAACCGCATGGACTGGATCATGCGGGCTCTCGCCGTCGCCGGCCACTTCGGTTACGACGACGGAAACGACTACAAGACCTCGATGCACGCCGACGACAACTCCTACAAGAAGTGGAACCCCAACCACCGCCTTTATCTTTTTGTCGTCCTCGCCGCCTCCCAGTACTTCGGCCCCAAGGAACTCAACGAGATCTACACCTCGTTCGACTACGACGAATACATCAAAAAATTCGACGAGCTCGGTTTCTCCAACATCAAGGCCGTCTGGACCTGCTATAATTGGAAGCCCCTGATGGAAAATGGAGGCCCCTACCTGTCCCCGAAATCCAACAAGGAAATGGGAACCGGCACCGGCGTCAGACACCCCTTCGTCTATGAAAAACTCCCCCTGGAGAACATCGCCGACATCTTCGCACTGGCCGAGGAATACAACTACAGCGACACCGTAACAAACGGGATCGAGGGCAAATCCTGGATCCTCGACAACGGCAGTTCCCCCTTCCTCGGGCAATCCGGCATGATGCGCGAATTCAACAGCCACGACGCGTCCGGCATCCGCTCTTCGCTAACCTACTGCGAAGAAAACTTCAGTCCCTACACCATCATGTACGTCACCCTTGATGTCCTTGGCATTCTTCCCAAAGACTCCCCGCGCATCCAGGAGATCGGGAAAAGAATCGTCGTCGGAAACGGAGACTTCCTTTACAAAAGAGAAACCGGCTTCCACTCTTTCCAGCACGGGAAGGGTGCCGACTCGGTCAAAGGAGAATCCGCCAGGTGGCTTCCCTTCCCGATTGTCCTCGAGCTCTGGAACAAATGCCTCAAACCCCAACTGAGCGCTACCGGCAAATAGGCCCGCCGCCAAGCAAAGCAAACAGGACTTCACCCATGAAAAAACTCCTTCTCCCCGCATTCCTCGCGTTTCTAGCCATTCCCGCTTTCGCCGCCAGCTACCATGTGGACTTTGAAGCGGGCGACGACACCAAGGACGGCCTGGCTCCCGCTGCCGCCTTCAAACACGCGCCCGGCGACCCTGCCGCCACCGGCCAGGCGGCGGCCCTCAAACTGCAAGCCGGCGACACCGTCCTCTTCAAGGGCGGCGTGGTCTATCGGGGATCTGTGTCGGTGAAGGTTTCGGGCGAACCCGGCAAACCAGTCGTCTTCGACGGCAACACGGCCGACAAATGGGGCAAAGGCCCCGCCATCATCGATGGGGGAAAAACCGTCGACGGCTGGAAACGCTGCGCCTCGGCGGAGGAAGCGAAGGGCAACCCCCGCTGGGCCGAGATCTATTACGTCGATGTACCGCGGCCCAAAAACTACACCGACCTCAACCTCAGCGACCCCAAGACCTCCCTGCCCATCGCCCAGCACCCGAACCCCAAGGATTTCTTCTGGCAGGAACACATGACGAACTACCTGGTCTCCCCCTCCCTTCTGGAAGCCCCCGGCGCCGTACTCATCACCCCCGAACGCGGCACACGTGAGAACCGCGAACGTCCGCTGCGCAACCTGGTCATGGGCAATGGCAAGAATCTGGCGGTGGTGGACCCGGTCGCAGGTGGGGGATTCACCTTCACCCTGGATGCCCCCAAGGAAATCGTTGCCGTGGCCATGGCCCCCCAGCCCAAATACGCCGCCATCAATGAATTTCTTGTCCTGGGAGATGGCAAGGAACTGCTTCGCGCCAATTTGGCCAAAGACCAGAAGAACCTGCAGCGCTTCAACCTGCCCGCTCCCACCACCCTCACCAAGTTGACCATACGGCTCATTTCGGCCCACGAGGGGGAAAAAGGAACCTTCACCGTGCTCCGGCAGGTCGCCGCCTACACCCGCGATGACAAAGATGTCCTCCAGGGGCCCGATCTCATGACCTTCAGCGACCCCAAGAACCTCAACCAATCCGACGCCGGCTGGTATGATGGCATGGTTTTTGCCTATCATGGCGGTAACAACCACGTGCTCTACCTGCCCGTCAAAGGTTACAACCCCAAGACGGGAACCCTCACGCTGCCATTGACCGCCGAGCAACAATACAAGGAAACCCGCTACTGCCTGTTCAACTCCGTCCACCTCATCAACGCACCCGGGGAATACAGTGTCGAGAACACCGCCGATCCAAAAATTTCCCGCGTCTTCCTGCTCCCGCCCTCGGTGAAAGACGGCCAGCCGCTGGACATCGCCTCCTCGGCCGCCGCCTTCGGCTTCGAACTGGATTCCGCCAGCCACATCACCGTGCAGGGATTCATCATCCGCCGGCAGAACGGCTCGGCCCTCAGCGCCAAGGGTCCGGGAGCCGGCATCACGTTCCGCGACTGCGAGGCCACCCTGGTCCGGGGCACCGTGATCGCCGGCACCCGCATCGACGGCATTACCGTCGAGCGCTGCAACATCCACGACAATCCCGGCCACAGCAAGGGCATCGTGCTGCACACGTGCAGCAAGGCGGTCACCCGCGATTGCACCCTCGTGCGGAACACCAGCACGGCCCTCGATTACTACACCTGCTCCGATGGAATCGTTTCCGGAAACAAAATCTTCGAAAACCTGGGATCCCACGCCAACGGCCTCACCTTCTACGTCGGCAACAAGAACATGCTCGTCGAGCGCAACCATGTCGCCGGGGGCAACAACGCCCTGACCTTCCAGGAGGGTGAAAATCTGGTTTTCCGGAACAACATCCTGGATGGCAACGGCCAGTCCATGGTCGTCGGCATCTGGCCCTCCCAACCGCTCAAGAATGTCCAACTCCTCCACAACACCATCATCCGTTCGGACCAAGGTGCCGCCTACACCGTCGGCCTCTTTTCCAACATCAAGGCTATCGAGGGCCTGGTGGTCAAAAACAACATCATCGACGGGGTCTTCAGCGACAACGACGTCTTCCGGTCGCAGACCTTCAGCAACAACCTCTACACCCGCATCGGCAAGGACCAGGCCAAGGGAATATTGGGGAAGGACGAGATCGTCGAGACCGACCTGAAGAAAATCTTCGTCGATCCCGACAAGGATGATTTCCGCCTCCGCGAGGGCAGCCCCGCCCTGGGTGCCGGAACCGACGCCGGGGTCACGGAAAACTTCGAAGGCAAACCCCGCACCCCGGGCAAAGTCAACGTGGGCGCTTACTAAACGCCTCGCACTTCAGCGGTTCCCACAAGGAGCGGCGGTTTTCCAACCGCCGTGCCTTTCCTCGCCCAAAACGCATCCGAGGAAACTGTAAACACTCCAAATCCCGACAACCATGAACCAAGGGTAAGCGAAGATTCTAAATCCATTTTTCCATTAGTGATATTTAGGCTCAATAAACCGCCCCGATTTGGGTATCCGTTACCGTCCATTGGCCATTCACATATTCAACCGTATATGCCGTTTCACCACCAGCAAGCGGGGCGAATGCCGCCGAAGCCGTGACCACGGCTTTTGTCTTGTTGATATAATCCACTTTGATTATTGAAAACACAACGGCGGTGACACCCGTCTCGCGTTCGTAGTAAAACGGGGGGTCGCGACGCGGGTCAAAGTCGCAATCTGAAACGGGCCGCACTGTAAAAGGCAGTCCAGCACCGGCGGCCAACCACTCAGCACGCGGGCTCGCATAGATCGATTCCATAACGGGCTTTGACGGGGCAGAATCAAAAGTGGCCGGTCCGGCCAGAAAAACAACCGCACTGTGTTCGGTTGTGATTTTATGGAATTGATGATCGTGAAAGTAGCGGATGACCTCCAACACAACATCCGTCGTTGGGTCCACCTTCCCGCAGCCATAGAGCAAGACCAACAAAGCCAATGATGTAATTCGGCGGAACATCTTTTTCATATCAGGGTTTTCCGCCAGCAAGCGACAATCCCCCCAACCACGCCAGAAATTTCACGGACCAGTTGTCAGGCGGGAGACCCTGGGCGACCCAGCGGGAACTCAAGTGGCCGACGCCATGCCCGCCCTTGTCGTAGACCTCCAATTGCACGGGCACGCCCAAAGCCTCGAGTTGGGCCTTGATCGCCTGCGGTAATTCCACCGGCGCAATCTTGTCGTCGGCCGCATGGACCATAAACAACGGCGGTGTGTTTTTCGAAAACTGGAACGGGGAGGCGGTTTGTTTCCAATGCCACACCGAGCAGGCCACCACAAAATCCGGCCGGCAACTGAGCCGCTCAACGGGATCCTCCGCCCCGCTCTTGCCTTCGTCAAATTGTTCGGCCGAGGTCACCGCCAGGTTCGCCCCGGCAGAATAACCCAACACCCCGACCCTGGCCGGATCGATCTTCCATTCGGCGGCCCGGCTCCGCACCGTCCGCACTGCACGTTGGACATCCATCAGCGGGATACCCCGGTTTTCAGAATAAATTTTATTTGGCGGATTGGTCCGGTATTTCAACCCGATGACCGCAATCCCTTTGGCATTGAAGACTTGCGACGTGGCCAGCACATGGGTGTTCCAATCCAAAAGCCGGTAGCTGCCCCCCGGACAGATGATGATCGCGGTCCCGTTGCCTTTTCCTTCCGGGGGAAGATACGCCGTGATGGAAGGGATGGAGACGTTGTCGATATGGCCATTCGCCGTGGTATTTTCTGCAGGGGCGTTCTCGACGAATCCCGGCAGTTTGTCCGGCCACAACAGCACGGGCGAAGGTGCTTCTTCTCCACCCACCAAAACACCCGCCCCAAGGACGAATAGCAGGAGGACAAACAAGCCCGGACCGTCTACAGAATGCCGCAGATACATGGGATTATGCTGGACCGTCCCCGGCGCTATTCAATGCCCGGCTAACACCCCCCTTTTTTCTCGTCACTTGACATCGGGTTATTAGTGCATGAACTGTCCTGCGTGAGCTCCCCCTCCATTTCCCTCCATCGTTCGGTCAATGCCGCCTGGAAATCGGTCATCCCGCAAATGAAGCAACATCCCACCACATGGATCTGGATGAAAGGCCAACGGGAGGCCGTCGACTGCCACCTCCTGATGCGGAAAAGTTTCACCCTTGCAGGCAAACCCACGGGGGGCCAACTGGAGATCGGGGCCAACGACCAATACCGTCTGTACATCAACGGTCAATTGGTGGGCGACGGCCCGGCCCGCAGCGAGGTCCCCAACATCTACGTCGACCGCTATGAATTCCGGGAACTCCCCCTGCGCAAGGGGGAGAACGTCGTCGCCCTCCTGGTCCACAACACCATGATGCCGCAGCACGGCCAGTCGCTCTGCCCGGGCGGGGTCTGGCTGGAACTGGAGTGCACCATGAACCGCACCCGCTTCAAACTCACCACGGATTCGTCCTGGCGCGTGTCGCAGGCCCCCCAATATGCCAAGCCGGCACCCCGGCGTTTCTTCGCGGTGGGCTTCAACGAGAATTACCTGCCCTCCCTCGAACCCAAAAAGTGGAGCAGCCCGGGATTCGATGACACTTCGTGGGAGAAAGCGGTGGAAGTGGAAACTTCCTTCTTCAAGAACCTCATCCCCCGCCCGGTGCCGCGGGTCATTTTTGAATACTGGAAGCCCACCCAAATCCGCCGCTCCGGCAGGATCGGAAAACCCGACGGCATCCACGGCCTTGCCTTTGGTCGCTGCGTGAATCTGAAGCCGGGGAAAGAAGCCACTTTCACAACCTATCTCCATTCGGACAAGGCCCGGAAGGGGCTGTTCCGGTTCGGTGCAGACCACTGGTCGCGCGTAACCCTCAACGGCCAACAAATCTGGGAACAGGGAACACCCACCGCACACTTCCCCAACCACATGGAGAAAATCGCCGAGACCTACCAGCGCAAATCCTACGCCCATGGACAACGCCTCGAGGACTACACCGGCATGGTTTACGGAAACGGGATCCGGATGGAACCCCCCGGAAGTCCCGCAAAAACAAGCACGGAAAAGTCCGTCACCTTGAAGCGCGGTTGGAATGAAATCCAAGTGTGGATGTACCGTCCCGATCTCGCCTACGGGTTCGAACTCTGTTTCATCGATCCGGAGAAATGGACCCCGCTCCCGACAACCGCCTCGGCCACCCAGGATCTCCGCTCCCCGGGAACATGGAGCCTCATTCCCGCGGGGAAAAACACGAAGCCCCGGCTGGTCAAAACCCTCGACGCCGATATCCGTCCCTGGCTCGAACCCTCCCACCTGGCCGAATGGGATCCGCAGACCGGAAGCCCGAAATCTCCCCGGGGCGCCGATTCCCTTTTGGCCTCCCATAAGAAAACGGGCTCCCTGGTCCTCGCTCCCGGCGAATTCATCGAGTTCCAATTGCCGACCGACGGATCGGGATTCATCGACGTGGAAATGTCCGGCCCCAAGGGTTCGCTGGTCGATGTCTCCATCTCCGAGGCCCAGACGCCCCGCGGACGGATGCGGGCGATGTACAACGGGCTCTGGCAAACCGACCGCGTGACCCTCAGCGGGAAACGCGATCACTGGCAATCCTTCGACCGCCGCTCCGGCCGCTATCTATCCATCTGTGTCCGCCATGCGACGGGTCCCGTCGAAATCCGGCGATTCGGACTGCGTGCGCAGAAATATCCCGCCGACCGGGAAGGCACCTTCCAGTGTTCCGACTGGGTGTTCAACCGCATGTGGGAAGCCGGGGCCGCCTCGGTGAGGGCTTCGAGTTTCGATCTGGTGGAGGATTGTCCCACCCGCGAGAAAGCCCAATGGGAGCAGGACACTTACATCCGGATGTTTTTGATGGGCGTCCTCTGGGGCGACCTGCGCATGTCCGCCAAGGGCATCCGCGAATTCTCCGAGGACCAGAAGGCGGACCGCTGGGCCCGGCCCTGCGTCCCCTCGGGATATGGCGACAAACTGGTCGAGGGTTGCTTCCTCCTGCCGATTTGGATCATGGACCACTACCGCCTTTCAGGTGACCTCAGCATCCTCAAGGATTCCTTCCAGGCCGTCGAAAATCTCCTGGGCTACACGAAATCGCTGAAGGACAAATTTGGCTTCCCCCGTCCCCTGCCCGATCCCCGCAACATCATCTACATCGACTACACCATGCTGCCCACCGGTCGCTGCGGCGACACCATCGCGGTCATGCAATGCCACTATGTCATCGCCCTGGAAGAGGGCGCCCGCCAGGCCGACATCCTCGGCCAACCGGATAAGGCCGCGCTCTGGCGTCGCGAGGCCGGGGTCATGCGCGAAAAAATCCGGGAGTATTTCTGGGTGGAGAAAAAGGGCCTGTTCGTCGACGGCCTCCTCAAGGGCCGGCCGGGTGGAACGTTCAACGCCATCACGAATTACTGGATGCTGCTCTCCGGGGTGGCCACCCCGGAACAGGAGAAAAAAATCCTCGAACTCCTCTGGCCCGAACCCACGCGCGAGAACCTGGCCCACTGGCCGCGCGGCGAAAGCCCCTACTCGAAGTTCTTCACATCAGAGGTGTTGCTCCGGCGGGGCCTTTGGCAACAGACCTTCACCTCGTGGCGGGGTTACTACGGGCACATGCTCCGACATCCGGAGTCGTGGTGCGTTCCGGAAATGTGGAGCCGCCAGTGGTCGCTGAAGGAACCGATCCCGCGCAACAGCCTGGTCCACGCCTACGGCATCGGACCGATGGCGCATCTGGCCTATTATGTGGCGGGCGTCCGCCCCCTCGAAGGATCGCCGGGCGGCATCCTCTGGGAACCCATGCCGGGCGACCTCGCCTGGCTGAAAGCCTCCCTTCCGATCACCGGCACCGACCACATGGTCGGCGTGGCGTGGACGACAAACCCATCCGGCGGACGGCACCTTGTCCTCCAGCGGCCCCGCGGAATGACCGTCCAGGCCAGCGACAAATACCTGGCCCCGGGCGACCGCATGACGATTCTGGATTGTTAAGTAACCAACCCCCATCCACATCATGAGCAAAATCACAGTCCTTGATGGACACACCCTCAATCCCGGGGACCTGAGCTGGATTCCTCTTTCCAAACTCGGACCGTGTACCATTCACGATCGCACCCCTGCGGCAGAAACGGTCAAGCGGTCCCTCGACGCGGAAGTTCTCCTGACCAACAAAGTCGTCCTCGACGCGGCCGTCATTTCGCAATTGCCCGCGCTCCGTTACATCGGCGTGATGGCCACCGGCACCAACGTCGTCGACATCGCGGCCGCCCGGGAGCGATCCATCACGGTGGCCAACGTCCCCGGTTACGGGACACGTTCCGTAGCGCAGACCACTTTCGCCCTCCTGCTCGAGCTGGCCCACGGCATCGGCGGTCACTCCCGGGGCGTGCGGGCCGGCGATTGGTCGCGCCAGCCGGATTTCTCCTACTGGAACCAGCCGTTGGTCGAACTCGACGGTCTGGCTCTGGGTCTCGTCGGATGCGGGGATATCGGACGGGTGGTGGCGGATATCGCGCGAAGTTTCGGTATGCGCGTCCTCGTCCACAAAAGACATCCCGACCCCGCACTCACGGGCATGCAATTCGTCGACCTCGACACACTTTTCCGCGAAAGCGATGTCATCAGCCTCCATTGCCCGTTGACGCCGGAAACCAGGGAGCTGGTGAATGCCCGTTCGTTGGCGCTCATGAAACCCTCGGCCTTCCTCATCAACACCGCCCGCGGACCGTTGATCCACGAACCGAGCCTCGCCGACGCCCTCAACAACAACCGGATCGCCGGTGCGGCCCTCGATGTCCTCTCGGCCGAACCCCCACCCCCGGATCACCCGCTCCTCGCGGCAAAGAACTGCCTCGTGACGCCCCATTTCGCCTGGGCCACCCGGGCCTCGCGCGAACGCCTCATGGCCGCCACGATCGCGAATGTCGCCGCCTTCCTCGTCGGCAAGCCACAGAATGTGGTTTCTTAAACAAAGCTGGTGGTCCGGGCTCCCGCGATTTACGGCTCTTGCGTCTAGAAATAGATTCGCCCGTGTAATCTTCCGTTGATATCCCCATTTTGTAATGTTATGAATACTTCGCTGATGCACAAAAGCCCTCACCGGCTGGTATGTCTTTCCCATGGGGAATTCCTTCCCATGCACCTTCCCTCCATCCGGTAAACCCGCTGCAGAAATTTCCCATGTCCAACCAGACCGATGGCCCCATTCCTTCCGGCAAATCGGTCCAAGCCACGCATCATTCCACACGCCGCCGGTTCATGATTGCCTGCGGCGCGGGGGCGATGGCCCTGGGAATGGCCGGGCTGAAGATGCGTTCTGTCTTTGCGGCGAAACCATCGTCATCGTCCTCAGACGGTCCACTGGAAGGACTCCCATTCACCCGCCGGACCTCGCGCGCACTCGGATCCGACATCTCCATGCTCGTCCTCCATGGGGATCCGACCGCGGGCGAAAAAGCCCTTGATGAGGCCTTTGCCGAAATTTCCTGGGTGGAACAGGTGATGAGCCTTTACCTTCCGCAAAGCCAGGTTTCCCAACTCAATGCCCGGGGGGTGCTGAAAAATCCGGATCCCTATCTCGTGAGAATTCTCCGGGAATCCCGTGCCTTGTCGGAGCAAAGCACGGGCGCCTTCGATATCACCGTCCAATCCCTCTGGACCCTTTACGCCAACGCGCAGGGCAACGGGAGCCTCCCCACTCCCGGGGCCATCGAGGCGGCACGCAGGCAGGTGGACTGGCGCGGCATTTCGGTCTCACCGGATGAAATCCGCTTCCATCACAAGTCGATGACCATCACTCTCAATGGCATTGCCCAGGGGTTCGCCGCCGACCGCGCCATGGAGGCGCTCAAGAGACACGGCATCCGGCACGCCCTGGTGAATGCGGGTGAAATTTCCGCACACGGCCGGAAAGCCGCCGGCGGCCCCTGGACGGTGGGCATCCAGCATCCACGGCAAAAGGACTCCTATCTGGGGCTGGCCGGACTGGACGACCGGTGCCTGTCGACGAGCGGCGATTACGAAACCGCGTTCTCACCCGACTTCACCCACAACCACATCTTCGATCCCGCGACGGGCCGCTCGCCGGAAGTTTTCTCCAGCGTGACGGTGGTGGCCCCGGATGCCACCACGGCGGACGCCCTGTCCACGGCCATCTTCGTGCTCGGACCCGAGCGCGGTCTTGCACTGACGGGCAAAACCCCCGGAACCGATGTCCTGATGGTCATGAAAGACCAACGCACACTGGCCACGCCATCCTTTCCCTGGTGTCCCGAAAGCTTCCGCAAAACCGAGACCGGCCAAAGCTGATGCACCCCACGGCAACACCCACCACCATCCCGAACCCCGCGTACCGGTTGCGGTTCCGGTTCGCGGCTGTGTGCTGTTGTGTGCTGGCGTTCGCCCTGCAGGCATCCGGGGCGGGCTCCGAGTGCATCCTGGTCAACGCCGTCACCTCGGATGTCGCGGGACAGAAAGTCGAGCTGGCCGCAGGACAATGCGTCACTGTGGTGGGCCGGCTCAATGGGATGGCCATGATCCGCGTCACGCTCCCCAACGGAAGCGTGGGCATGATTCAAACGCCGGAAACCAACGTCCAGTCGAAACCGGCCGCGCCCACGGAAACAGCGGCATCCAAACCTACCGCACCTCCCCAGGTTGCCCCGGCCCC
>Ga0209066_10003401_pt1 | contig 18220 bp, 14 predicted proteins | sample All_14_2_FD_187198 | JGI IMG/M metagenome (GOLD analysis project Ga0209066, IMG submission 187198) | Freshwater microbial communities in response to fracking from Pennsylvania, USA - Allegheny Zone_MetaG_DW_15 (SPAdes) (version 2) ... | reverse complement strand
GCCGCGCACCGTCCAGTCCGGCGGCTCGATGTCGAACAGTGGCTCGAGCAGGGCGTGCCAGGCGCGGAACTCGGGGAACTTGGCCGCGGCGTCTGTCTTCTTACTCGGCTCTTGGCGAACTGCTGGGGGAGCAGCCGTCACCAAGGCCTCCATCAGGCGCGCCACGGGACTTTCGGCGGTCCAGGTCTGGCTTCGGCGCAGGGCCTGGGCCGAGCCGATGCCACCAGCGCCACCACCGGCTTCCGTGTAGCGCAGTGCCAGCGCATGGCAGGCGTCCAACGCTGTACGGAACTCAGGGTCATTGGGATGGACCTTCAGGACTTCCTTCTTGGTGCGCTTCTTCTTGACCAGCTCTGGGCCGAATAGCGTTGGTACCACCTCATCGGGCTGGAGCGCTCGGTCACGGCGGCGGTCCTGAGCTGGCAGCATGACCACCTTGTCACCGGTCTTGGTCACCAGGCCGGCCGCCACCAACGTCTCGACGTCCATGCCTACGGCATGGCCCAGTAGCTTGGCCTCATTGAAACGCACCTCAGCGGCGCCTAGCACGTCCCAGTACAGCAGCGCAAACCGGCCCTCGGGCTCGACGCCTTCCAGTCCACGGGTCGACAACTGCTTGATCCGCCAATCGCTCACGGCGTCAGCGGCTTCGTCGATGGCCACGCTGACGCTAACCGGCAAGCCGGTGTCGTACTTCATTGCAGCGTACCGGCTGTAGACTGCCATGGCCGGCCCGAAGGAGCCGACCAACTGATCCGTGGCGTTCAGGCCCTGCTGCTGCAGCCGCTCGGCAGTGTCCTGTGCGGCTGTACGGATCTCTTGTCGGAGTGTCTCGCTGAAATACCCGACTTCGGCATCAGCCGGCCGCTTGCGGGCAACGAGGAGGACCGTGCTCTCGGCTGCGTTCTTCTGCGCAATGTGCAGGCTGTGGGCACCTTCTGTCTTCACCGGCCAGGTAGCGGTGACGGTGAAGCCGGCTTCGATGAGGGCCGAGAACAGAGCTTCCCACGCCTCCTGCTTCTTGTGGGTGAACATGACGGTGAGTACGCCGTCGTCGCGCAGGACGCGGTGTGCTTCGTGGAAGGCGTCTCGCATCAGCAGGCGGTAGTGCTCACGGGACAGGGCCTTGGCGTCGCTGGGCTTGCGCGCACGGTCGAGAAAGCGCGTGTGGTTGACCACGGCCTCTTGGTCATGGTCGCAGAGGTAGGTCGAGAACCACTCGGGCCTGCGATGGCCCTGGGTCCGCTTTAGCCAGACGTAGAAGAAATCGGCCAGCTCGGAGTACTGGACATTGTCGTCGTAGGGCGGATCGACCACCACGGCCGACACGCTGCCATCGTCGAGGTGCAACAGGCTGGTAGCCGAGCCACGGGTCAAGCGTGCTGGCGTCGCTTGTTCGCTACGCGGCAGCTTTGCGATGCCTTCCCATGCCTCCAGTACGCTATCGATCGCCCAGGCGAGCCCACCACCGGCATTGCATGGAGCCATTTCAGCGAACGTGGTCTTGAACGCGAAATCATGACGGTCGAACACGCTACGAAGCGTCTGAGCGAGGACGTTCCAGGATGCGAGAATGGCGTTCCAGTTGGCGAACTTGTCCACCACCAACGCCAACAGGTGCCCCACTGCCTCGCCGACATCCTGCCCCTCGGCCGCAGTAATCTCCGGTCGGAGGCGCCGCAACTCCTCGACAAGCACGCCGAGACAAAGGAGCTGGCGAGGGGCGAACATGTCGGCCCAGTGCTTCTCGCCGCGCTTTAGCGGCAGGTCCGTTCCCCGCGCGTCGCGGTCATCACCCGTCTTGTTGCCCGGTGGAACTCGCTCTGTAGGCACCACACCGTCGCGCTCCCACTGCGGCCTCAGCCGGGCCAACTCCTCCTTGGCCGCGGCCAGCGCCGCTAGGTCCTCGATTCTCGGCGGCTGGAAGTCGAGACCGCCGCGTGGCCGTTTGATCACTACGGCATAGAGCGCGCTACCCATGTTGCCCGCCTGGGCCTGGGCCTTGATCCAGTCGGCGGGGATCACCCCGCCGCCGAACAGTGACACCCCCTTGCCGTGGCCGCAGGTCGGTGTGGGGAGGTCCTGCTCGCGGATCTGGTCGCGGTCGTTGCCAACCTCGCGGATCTCGACGGACCAGGTACCTGCCGCACTGTCCGTCACCGGCACGGCCACCACCCGTCGGCCAGACTTGGCCTTGAGCAGGTGCCAATCGGACACCAACGGCGTCGGGTGGCCGGTGTCGGGACAAGGAACGGTCCGGGCGAAGATGTAAGTGTGCGGCGGCAACTCGCCGGTTTGCGGGAAGAACGGGTGCACGCGTGCGTTGAACCGCTGCCGCAGGATCTCACCCCAGTGCCGTGCAGGGCTGGCCAGCTTCAGCCCGAACCGGAAGGGATAGTCGAGGGTAGCCTCCAACACGGAGCAAGCGACCGGGTTGTACTCGTTGGCGAAGGTGCGAAAGCCGAGGCAGGCAGCTTCGAGCGGAATAGACCCGCCGCCGGCCATCGGGTCCAGGACCGCAACATCATCGCCCCAGAGGGATCTAACAGCTTCGTGCGCTTTGACCAAGTCTCGGTCGTCGAGCCCGTTCCTGAAGGCTCGTATACCGTGCGGATTGGCAATGTGGTAGCCGAAAGCCCTAGCCCAGTTGAGCATCTCTGCGCCCCGGGCAATCTCTTCCGCCGATCTGGCGAACCCTAGCAACCGCTCAAACACGTCCCGCGGGAAGTCCGCCGGCAAGAGCGAGGCGAGGACGGCGGCACGAGAGACACACAGTGGTCGTCGCGCCCACCAGACGTGGAGGCGCTTGTCAGGTGGCTGCTGACCGGTGGACCGCTCGCGGATGCACTCGACGCCGATGGCGGCGGCGGGAAGCCAATCTTCGATCAGCACTCGTGGTCGGTCCATCTCACCATTCCCCTCGGTATCCGTGCCAGGCAAGGAGCCTGCACTGTAGCTACAGCCCTAACGCACGGCCTCAACCAGAATCCGTAGCGCCCTGGTTGCCCGAGCGCCATCGGCACCCGTCATCAGACCCAACCACCAGGCCGCCTCGGTGCCGTCGGCTCGCCGCATGTTGTCCGCGGCCATGGCCAGACGCTGCGCATCGCGCAGCCCTGCTGCCACGAGAGCGAAGCACGCCACGCGGGCGCCCCAGTCGGCGTCGAGCGGGTGGTACGGACCGGTGGAGAGCTTGGCCTTCGTCCCCTCGGTGGCTTTGACCGCAGCTCGCAACAATGGCGTGGCGGCCGTGAAGGGCAGCGGACCGATGGACGCCAGGCGCGTAAGCCGTTCCTGGTGCTTCGCGTCGAGACTGCGTCGGTAGATGATGGCGGCGTCACCGTCTCGACGGCGCACCACCCGCAGTGCGAACGAGGCTTCACGTGTTCTCACGTCGCACCTCCTGACGGGGCGGCGAACTCCGCCTTCACCGAGACGGTTTCGGAAGCCTTCTCGGCCAACTGGCTCAAGACACCATCCATGCCGTCTCGTCCCTGGCCGAAGTGCAGCACCAAGCTGGCCTCGAACGTGGCGCCGTCAGCTAGGGCACGATAGAAGCTGCGCGCAGTTTGTAGAGGCTCGGTTGGATGCCCTGGCTTGACGTCCTGGACCGCAAAAGCCAAGAAGCCGCCGTCTTTGAGATCGCCACTGAGGTCAACCGACAGCGCCAACTGATCGGCGCCGAGCGGCTGGCCGAGCACGAGCAGCATGTCTGCCGCGGCGGGTGCCTTGGCGGCCAGCGTGAGCTTGACTAGCGGACGCTTCTCCGCGAAGTTGACGATGTCCGGCCAGGTGGACGCGGACACTGGGCCAACGGGTGGGGGAGGCGGAGGAGGAAGCGTCCCGCCAGAGCTGCCGCTGCCACCGGCACCGGACTGGATATCGTCTATGCGTAGCCACAACTGGGCCGACGCATGTTCGGTCTGAGCCACGAGCGTCGACTCATCGATCGGGGTGCCCGACAACTGCTGGCCGGCCGAGCGTCGTCGTTGGCCATCAGGTCCCTGCACGCAGCCGTCCGCGTCAAAGGCACGGCCGTCAGCCAGCCTGACGACCACCTTATTGTCACGAACCGCGCGCTCGATGGTCATGCGGGTCAGGCTGTTGTTGCTGACCAGCCGCAGATTCGGAGCACCCAGGATGCGCTCGTGGACCGCGCGCGTGGTCTTGGCGTCGGGTTGGCTGGCCAATGGTGTAGCACCAGGCAGGATCTTCTCGACAAACAGCCCAGAGTCCAGCGCGTCGTTGGGCTGGTAGATCAGTCCTTTCTGGTCCAGGAAGGTGCGCAGGCACGTCTGGCCAGAGGCGTGCTGCAGGACCTGCTCATCGGTCTGGTACTGCTCCTCCATGCCGTAGGCACTGCCGGCCGTGACCACACGGTCGAAGGCGCGGCGGGCCTGGAGCTTGAACTGCCGCCGGTAGTCCGGCAGTAGACGGGTGACCTGGTCGCGGGTGAGCTTGTTCGCGTCACCGGTCTTGTTCTCCTCGTAGACGGCCTGCGCTGCCATGACGCGCTGGGCTCGCCTGACCGCGTCGTTGAGCGCGGGAGCGGTGGGCGCGATGGCCACGATAGCGTTCTGGAACTGGCGCGGCTGCGGGGCTGCGGGGTCCGAATCGTCGCAGTACCGGGTGACCGTCGTGGCGAGAGCTTCGCTGTCGCAGAGTACCAACTGCAACTCCGCGGCATCAGGCACTTGGCGGGCGGTCTGGGGCCAATTGGCCATCTTGAAGGCCGGGCCGGAGAAGTAGGACTGGATTTCGGTCAACACCAGGCTGCGCGCATCCTCACGTGGGATGCGCGAGATGCGCTCTTCGATCTGCTTGATGACATTGGGCTCGTAGCGGAACTGCCAGCCAGAGCCGCTGGCCAGGGGATAGGTGTGCCAGCAGACGCTGGACAGTCTCCCCGCCGCCTCCGCCGGTTCGGGCCCTGCTTCGTCGGGCCGCAAGGCAGCCAGTGTCAGCTCGGCTTCGTTGAGCCCGCTGCTGGGTGTGAGTTCGATGCTCTCCAGCAGCAGGGCCGACGCGGCGCGCCGGTGCGGACCAGTGGGGCCGCCGTCCAACTCGGCGGCGTGTCCCTCGATGTCGGCGCCGATGGCGGACACGAAGTTGTCGCGCTTGATGCGGTGCAGCAGGTCGGCCTGGATGCGCGGGCTGGACCAGTTGATGTCGCCGGCGGTGACCAACTCGATGTCGGCGCCAGTCTCCCACACGTCGCGGATGATGCGGGCGAAGAGCCGCAGCACGCCGCGGCTCTTCTGGAAGTCCTGCAAAGCGCCGAGGCGGTTCTGGGCCGTGTCGAACAGCCGCGGATGGAAGGGATAGCAGTCGGCGATACGCTTGGCGTAGTCCGAGTGCGCCGCGTTCGGCGGCAGCAGGCCAGGATGCTCCTCCAGGACGCGCGTATAGAGGCTCTGGTAGGTCGCGGCTGCCGAGCTGGCCGCGTTGGCGTCCACCCGCTCAAACAGCCTCCGAGCGATGACCTGGGGTGCCTCGCGGCCAATCGGGTCGAAGTCGCTGGTGGTGCGGTCAAGCAGCTCGTCCAGGTCACCAGCGTCGCGCCCGCCTGCGTCCAGGGCCTGTCCCAGGCGCTCGGATTCCGTCGCGTAGACTTGCTGGCTACCGGGGTCGGTCACCACCAAGACGGTCTGCGGCCGGTTGGCGACCTTCTTGAGCAGAAGGCCGAGGAACGCCAACAGGTTGCCTTTGCCCTGTTCGGTGAGCGTGCGCTGGTACATCACCAACTCGTCCAGCAGGATGAGCAGGGGACCTTCGGGCAGCACCTTGTCGATCTGGCCAGACGCTGGCCGGTCATCAGGGGAGTCAGCGGCGCCCAGCACCGAGTTGGTAGAAGATCTCGCCGGGCAGGCTGCGCGTGGACACGTCGTCATGGACGGCAAAGACTAAGCCACCAGTCTTGCTAGCGTCGATGGCGACGACCTTTACGGCTTTGGGCCGGCCGGCCGAAGGCAGAAGTTCGGTGCCCAGCGAGGTGTCCGCGATGTTCTGGGCCAGATGCCACAGGGTCATCAAAGTGTGCGTCTTGCCACCACCGAAGCCGGTGCTCAGCCGCAGCAAGGCACCTCCGTCGGTCGAACTGGCCAGCCGGTCGAACACGGCACGCACGATGCCACAGAGCTGACCTGCGGGGTGTGTGTTGCGGAAGAACGTGGCGGCGTCGCTGTAGACGTTGTGCGCCGTACCATCGATCAGGTCCCCGAAGTCGGCGGCGAAGATGCTGTCCTGCAAGTCGCCCTGCAAGACTTCCGCGCGCGGCTTGCAGCCCGTCAACACACCCATGACCACCCTCCTGGAACCTCGGGGACCCAGACTACGACACGATACGTGAAGGGTACTCTGGCGGCGGAGTCGTGGCAACAGCGGTGCGGCGCTGGAGGGTTTGAAGTGCACCCCTGCCGTCATACACACAGTGAGAGGACGGGGGCACGCCAAAGGCGCACGGAGAGTTTCTGCGAGGATGCCATTGTTGAAGGAGCATGGTCTGCCGTGGCCAACGTACGGCAATGCAGAGCACTGCAATGGCTCTGCATTAGAGGCTAGCTATGTTGGATGAATGGTCTGGGCCCTACACCACCCGCGTGAGTGCTAGTTACCGCAGGCTGTATGCATTGGGTATCTCCACCAAGCACTGGTCAGGCCAGAGGCCGCGGCCGGACCGCATCACAGTTCGTGTCGCTGAGTTTCCTGGCTTCGAGGCAGAAGGTGCCTACCAGGCCAACGGGAAGCTCAGCGGGCAGGCGGCCGTGCACGACCTCTACGAAATAGACGGCGACATCGACCTCGAATACCGCCTGAGTCCTGATGGCACGGTTGTTGAGATAACCACGCCGCTCTCTGAGGCAAAGCGGCCCCAGGTCGGCTTGGCCACCCCGGTCGACACCGAGAGCGAAGCCAAACTGCCGGCGGAGGCACAAGAAGCCCAGGTCCCTGCCGCGCCGGTCGGCGACACCGTGCTTGATAGGCGAATGTTGCGGCACATTCACTTCGAACCGTTCCGGCCCACCAATCTGGACGTTTGGAGTCCGCAGACCGAGACCGACATCTATTTGGTCTTTGGCGTGCTGCAGGAGAGCACGAAGTACGAGTACTGCTGCGGAGCGAGCAAGGAGGTGCTGAACCGCCTCGGCTACTCATTGGCGGAGATCACTAAGCCAGACGCCATCCTGATCCGAAGGGCCAGCCAGGAGTACGTGCTCGCGGAGTGCAAGATGCGTTCGAAGGACTACAAGCCAAACAACTACGACGTCGATGTATTGGTAGTGTGGGAGGACGACGCCGCAGAGCGCGACGGACTCCCGGAAGTGATTGCCCTGCGACCCATCGCGCGCGAAGTCGCTCGGCAGGATTTTGAGGCTCAATGAGCCCAAGGCGCCGCCGCCATATCAGCGCGGGGGCCGTCGGCATTGGTCCTCTGCGATCACCCCATTGGGCGGTTGGGATCATTTGCTGGACTGGAGCGGTGCTGCTAGGCAGGGGGTAGCCTTGAGCTTGCTGCGTATCCCGTATGAAACCGAGGGCTTCCCCGCTGGCACAGTCGCCAATGGGTCAGACGAGCTGTCTGTGACCTGGGACGACGTTCTCTGGGCCGCGGTGACGGTCGGCCGACCCAGCAGGCACTACGTCTTCCAGCATGGCGATGCATCTGCCTACGAAGCCCTCTTCCGGTGGTCACTGCTGCGGATGGCACTGGAGCAGAGCAGCATCGCCGCGTACCGCCTCCGTCGGACCAGTGCAGCCCGCACGCTGGACCCCACGGAGAAGGGGGCGGTGAACTACTTCCTGGGCATGACGTTCTGCAAGCTCTTCGCTGCCAAGTTGCTGGAAACCCCATGGCTGCTGCACCTCGATGTGTTCCGACCGCAAATGAACCCGGTCCTGACGGGTAGGTCCCGCCCCGACCTGATCGGAGTGCAGACCGGCACCGGGCAGTGGCATGGCTTCGAGTGCAAAGGGCGGGTGAGTCAGCCAGGCGCCACTGCGAAGAGCAAAGCCAAAGACCAGGCCTTACGGCTCGTCAGCGTGAACGGGACGCCGTGCACGTTGCACGTCGGGGCGATTACCTACTACCGGAACGACGTCCTCCAGTTCTACTGGTGCGACCCTGCGCCGCGCGAGCGGAACGGGATCGACGTGCGTATTGCTGCGAACGCTTGGCGTCACTACTACGCGCCGGTTGTACACCTGATCCACGACGCCGACCGCCGCGGCGCGATGCAGAGGGAGGCGGGCGTTTTCGTTGCGGTCGAAGGGCTCGACCTCGAAGTGAGCATCCACCCGGCGGTGGCGGAACTCCTCGTGAACGAGCAATGGGCCGCCGCGCAACGCGTGGCTATGGATGCCGCGAGTGACTTTGCAGGAGCCGGGTATCAGCCTGACGGGTTGTGGGTCAAGACAGGGGAGTCGTGGCGGCGGCGATCTGAGGATTCGGTCTTGCTAGAGGGGTGACCTGAAGATGTCCACTGCGCTGTTCTCTGGCCCAGGCACGGTTTTCGTCCTCGGTGCTGGAGTTGACGTTCCTTTCGGCCTGCCAACGATGACCGGACTGGTCGGCGAGTTGGCGCGCTTCGCAGCCGGTGAGGGACGCCCAATCCACGACGCTCTGCGCAAACACGCCAGGGGCATGCGGTTCAGCCTCGAAAAGCACACCGGGGATGAGGGTGAGCGGTTCGCCGAGGGGCTGCTCAGCACTCGCTCTCACCTGCTGGCGCCGATCCAATCGGCGCTGGACAAGCACCCGGACCCCAACAGTGAGGTGATCAAAGCTGTCACAAGAGTCGTCGCTGGGCTGGCCAGCATCAACAAGTCGAACCAACTCGACGCCGAGACGGTCAAGGCGCTAGCGCAAGTCGGCGGCGAAGAGGGTCTGGGAACGGACGCCGACACACTGCTCGACACGCGCGGGATCAGCCTGTCGGCGGCTCCACGCCAAGCCATGCGCCGCATCTTCCAGGGCATGATCCGGGACGTGCCGGGCCTGACGGAGGACGAGAAGACGGCGCTGGGTGAGATGGTCGCCGCCGTGTCGAACTTCGAGGAGATGCTCGGGGACTTCTTCTCCGGCTTCTTCACCAAGTCGGTGGCGAACCAGAAGAAGTACTTCTACCTGTCCTGGCTGTTCTGGGCCTTCATCCGGCATCGGGCGGCCGAGGGCAAGGTGAACCGGCCGAGTTCGCTGTACCCGGTTCTGTCCGAGATCACGAACGGCGACAGCATCATCACGTTCAACTACACGGACTTCTTCTGCGACCAGACCCGGCCGACCGACGGCTACTTCCACGGCGACGTGGGTTCGTACATCCGGCTGGATACGCGCGAGTACCTCGCCAACGATGACGTGGTGAAGCAGGCGGAAACGGTCGCCGCGATGGCGGCATTCATCCAGGGCTTGGACACAGACTTCGATGCGCAACGTGTGCATATCCCCGGTATCGTGCCGCCCCTGGCGGTGAAGCCAGTCATCTGCACCGAGTACCTGAACCGCTGGTATCACTGCGGGGAGAAGATCCGGGACGCCAAGAACATCGTCATCGTTGGCTACTCCTTCAACCTGGTGGACGAGCACTTCAACGACCTGGTGCGGAAGAACCATGGCGCCCGTATCGTCCTTGTCAACCCGCAAGCGAGCGCGGTCGAAGAGAGCATCTGCCGTGCGCTGGCTTTCGACCGAACCGGTCTGAACGGTGTGACCATCGAAGGGCTGCGCTGCCGGAAGGGGCGCAACATGACGTTCGTCAGCGCGAAGGCAGAGGAGTTGACGGCCGACATCATCACCGCTCTGCTCAGGGTCTGAGCCTGCCGTTATCGGTGCTCTGTGTCTTCAGGGGTGCGCTAAGATCCCGAGGTGCTTGACTCCTCCGAAGTAGGGTGGTAAGATTTTCATACCGCACCGCGGAGATGCACGATGCAGCCTGAAGAGCTATGCCAGATCCTGTGCCGGACCATCGAAGCGGCACTCGCCCGGTCCGGCGTCACGGGCGTGACGGTCACCGAACAGATGGCGCCGTACGAGATTCCCGACTTTGACAGCCCGCTGGCTGTTGAGGTACTACTCGACGTCCTGGCGGAGCTGGGTGCGGATCTGGATCCGGCCGTGGTGCTGGAGTTGGTTGAGGGGTTCGGACACCGAACAACGCCTACTGCTGTGGGGGCGATTGCGGAGAAGCTGTCCGAGGCTTTGGCCGCTGTCACGACCGCAGGGGCAGGCAATGAGTGAGCGCGAGGAGCACAAGCAGCAGATTTCGGAACGGCTTCGGTACGCAAGAGAAGCGGCCGGCCTTTCACAAGGCCAGGTGGCTCGCATGTTGGACTATCACCGGCCAAGCATCAGTGAGATGGAGGCGGGCCGCCGACGCGTGAGCAGCGACGAGTTGGTCCGCCTAGCAGACATCTATGGCGTTGGGGTAGGGTGGCTTGCCGGTGAGGAGGCCGACCTTCCGGGTGAGACCACCAGTCTCATGGCGGCGCGGGAACTCGAGAAGCTCACAGACGACGAGCTCGACCAACTGCTTCGCCTGGTCCAAGCCATTCGTTCCGGCCGAGAAGATCCTCAATGAGGCAGGACCTGATCCGGCTGGCTGCGGTGCGTGCGGGCCAGTTGCGCCGTCAAGCCGGCATCGCAGACCATCTCCCGGTCTGTGCAATCGACATGGCTACACAGCTCGGCATCGAGGTTCGCCTTGTCGACATGGGCCGGCTGGAGGGTACGTACTGGCCTGGTGAGCCGCCAATCATCGCTCTCGGTGCCCATAGGCCAGCAGGCCGGCGAGCTTTCACTTGCGCGCATGAGCTGGGTCACCACATGTTCGGACATGGCAACAGAGTAGACGAGCTGGCGCCGATGTCAGCCGCCGATCGTGCCAAACCTGATGAGGAGGTGTTGGCTGACGCCTTTGCCGCGATGCTCCTCATGCCGCAGTCGTTGATCAAGGGGGCCTTCGCTCAACGTGGCTGGGCCGTGGGCGATGCCACAGCAGAGCAGGTGTACGTGGTGGCTTGCTGGTTCGGCGTCAGCTACGACGCGCTGGCGACGCAGATGGGGTCCATGTTCGGACTGGTCAACCGCACTACGTTGTCCGCGCTTCGGAAAGCTCAGCCCCAGTCCATCCGGCAGCGCTTGGCCGGCCAGGCGTGTGATGGGCTGATCTGGACCGATGAGCAATGGCCCTCGGGCCACCCTATCGACGTGGAGGTCGGCGACCTGGTTCGGTTGCCTCAAGGGGTTTGCGTCGAAGGGCGTGGAGTTTCGTTGCTCGATGAGGCGGATGGATCCAGCTTCGTGAAAGCCCATGCGGCCGGTCTGGACCGAGCCTTCCTACCTGGCTCCGAATGGGCCTGCTTCATCCGTATCCAGCCCCGAAGCTACGTCGGCCGAGCCGATTACCGCCACCTTGACGAGTGCGAAGAGGAGCCAGACTGATGCCCGATGCAATGACCCAACACGTAGTCCAGGCAGAAACGGTTTCCCAGGGGTGGGCGCTGGCGTTCAGTCGAGTGCATGAAGCGGCCGGTGGCGAGGTGCGCCCACTACTCCTGCGCGTGACCGGCGAAAATGCTGGTCCCGCCATGGGAGATGCCATTCGGGAGGCAGTTGACCAGGCACTTCGGCAGGGCGGTCGCGCTGACACGCAGACGGTGGCCAACACGATCTTCCCAGACCGTCTTTGGGATCCAGCCCAGCCCAGAGAGAGGCTCTACGAAAGATTCGAGCGCATCCATCCCGTGGTCAGGAGATGTCACGCCAACCGGAAAGGCACTTACTTCCAGAGGATGATCGGTTTCGAGTGGGATCGCGACTGCTCGGTGCCTGGTGCCGTCAACCAACTGGAGCAGGTCATCAAGAGCCTGTCCAGGCGCGGGGCGATCAGACGCGAGCACCAGGTGTGCGTGTTCGACCCCAGGCGGGATCTACCCATTCGGCGTGAGCCGGCCTTCCCGTGTCTGCAACAACTGGCATTCCAGCCGGTTGGCAACGACCGGCTCGCTATGTCTGCTTTCTACGCGACCCAGTACATGCTCGAAAAGGCCTACGGCAATTACCTCGGCCTCTGGCGGCTCGGCCAGTTCGTGGCCCACGAGACGAAGCGTCGGATGTGGGAACTCGACTGCTTCGTCGGGGTGGCGATGCTGGGGCATACCAAGGCCGAGCTGTCAGGCCTAGCGGCAAGGGTGCGGAGCATCGCCAACGATGCGGTTGGACCGGCCGCGCCCGCGTCCTGTACGTTGTGACGGCGATGCTCCTCATGCCATCCGACGATGCTTCGAGCGAGTCGCTCCAACCGCAGCTACCGTTCTTCGGCGATCAACCGGAAGAACGTGTTCGCTTGGACATGGCCGACTGGCTACCGGCCAAGCCAACGGTCGTGTTTGAGACCTTCTGGCGCTTCGCGACGGAGCGGCAAGCGGTATTCTTCCGTCGCTTCCGTGGTCTGAGGCCGCCCTGGACTGACGATCCGATACTGCGGCTCCACAAGTTCACCAACGCCTACCGCGCCTCTGACCGCGCGAGCCAGTACCTGATCCGCTCGGTGATCTACGAAGGCGATCAGTCCGCGAGCGAGGTGGTTTTCCGGACCCTGCTGTTCAAGCTGTTCAACCGCGTCGAGACCTGGGAGACGCTGGTCGCGGCTTGTGGGCCACCATCCTGGCGCGAGTTCGATCTCCGTCGCTACGAGCACACGCTGAGTCGAGCGATGGAGCATGGCCCGATTTACTCGGCGGCTTACCTGATGCCGGCTGGGCGTGGCAGCACAGGTCGTGGCTCCAAACACCGCTTCCACCTGGAGTTGCTTGACCGGATGATGCGCGACGAGTTGCCATCGCGCCTACACGATGCGGGCTCCATGAGGCGAGCGTTCGAGCTGCTTCGCAGCTACCCGGGCATTGGTGATTTCCTCGCCTACCAGTATGTCACGGACATCAACTATAGCGATGTGGTCGGCTTCAGCGAGATGAGCTTCACCGTGCCAGGACCAGGGGCGCGGGACGGCTTGCGGAAGTGCTTTGCAGACCTGGGGGGGCTTTCCGAGCCCGAAATGATCCGATTCGTGGCCGACCGACAGGATGCTGCGTTCGGGCAGATGGGCTTGGCGTTCCAGGACCTGTGGGGCCGCCGGTTGCAGCTCATCGACGTGCAGAACCTATTCTGCGAAGTCGACAAGTATGCTCGCGTGGCTCATCCGGATGCCACTGGACTGAGCGGAAGGACGCGCATAAAGCAACGTTACTACCAGAATCCGTGTCCTATCCAGTACTGGTATCCGCCCAAGTGGGGATTGAACGCCCACATCGCGGCGGATCAGGGGGACTCCCGTGAGGCTGTTTGAGGGTGACACGGCTGATGAGGTTTGGCTGGATGCTGCGGCTGAGGTGCGGGCTGGGCATCCCCTCCAACGTCTGGACGGCCGAGGCGGACCGGTCTACGATTTGGGTCGCGTTGTATTCACCATCAAGGAGCCCCGGTGCCGGTGGGTACACAGCAGGCGGCCGGCCATGAATCCGGCCTTCGCACTTGCGGAGGTGATCTGGATCTTGGCCGGTCGCAAGGATGCGGCATTCTTGAACTACTTCAATCCGCGTCTGCCGCAGTACGCGGGCCGTGGCGATGCCTACACTGGTGCCTATGGCCATCGGTTGCGCCACGCATTCGGGATCGATCAGCTCGAGCACGCCTGCCAAGCCCTCACCGGTCAGCCCAACAGTCGGCAAGTGGTTCTACAGATCTGGAATCCGCAGCGTGATCTGCCGGCTGAGAGTGGAGATCCGGCCCACGACGACGTGCCGTGCAATCTCTGCGCGCTATTGAAGTTGCGTGGGGGCAGGCTTGAGTGGACCCAGGTCATGCGCAGCAGTGATCTGGTGCTCGGCATACCGCATAACTTCGTGCAGTTCACGTCCCTGCAAGAGGTCATGGCTGGATGGCTGTGCGTGGAGCTTGGTAGCTTCTGCCTAGTCACCGACTGCCTGCATGTGTACGAACCCCGCCTTGACGACGTGTGTTCGGCGGTGCCAACGCCACCGCCAAACGGCGAGCCAAGAGACCTGTGCTTGGGTGAGGCTGCTAGCAGGGCCGCCCTAGACAGGGTAGTTGAGCTGGCCGACATGATGACTGTCAGTGGCATACCCAGCGCCGACTTGGTCCGTGCGGTCGATGCCTGCGGGCTGCCAGGCGCATGGCACGACGTGCTCTGTGTGCTCGCTGCGGACTACGCTAGGCGGTCGCGCTGGCCGGCGTTGGTCTCGGAAGTGGTGGCCCGCTGTCGGGATCCATGGTTGCGTCATATGTGGCATTCGTGGGAGCGACGCAGGGCTGCAGAGACAGGCCTGGCCTCTCCAAGCGATGATCAGGGCGCCGATTCCTCCTGCGGATAGTACGGCACATGCAGCCGCGCCGCGAGCCGCTCCTTGGCCCGCTCACCGCGCCGGTCATACTTGGCCGTGACCGCCGGCGACGAATGCCCGAGCAGCCCGCTGACGGCGACGATGTCGCCCGAGTTGTCCAGCGCGTTGGAGGCCAGCGTGCGCCGCGCGTCGTGCGGCGCGAAGTGGGCCACGCCCGCCTGGCGCGCGCGCTTCAGGCAGGCGTTGTAGAGGGCCTGGCTGGTCAGGTGCCGGATGTCCAGCACGCCGGCCTTGTTGATGGGCACGAACAGCGCGCCGGGCGTGTCGCCGCGCACGTCGAGCCAGTCGGCCAGGCACTGTGCCACGCCGGCAGCCAGGGGAACATAACGCTCCCGGCGGCCCTTGCCGGAGACACGTAGCCGACCGGGGTCGGGCTCGTAGTCGGCCAGGGTCAGCAGCGCCACCTCGTTGCGCCGCAGTCCGCCGCCGAACAGCACGGCCAGCAGCGCCTTGTCGCGCCGCCCGGCGTTGGAGCTGTCCATGGCGCAGAGCTTCATCAGCGCGTCCAGCTCGCCCGAGCGCACTTCGCGGCCCGCCGGCAGCGACGAGCCGCGCGGCACGGGCACATCCTTGAGCCGCAGCCACTGGCCATCGCTGATCAGCTCCAGCCGCCAGGCCGCGCGCATGACGCCGAGGACACAGTTGCGGATGTGGCCGATGCCGGCGGGCTTGCGGCCTTCGTCGGCCAGCACGGCCAGCAGCGCGGCCAGGTGCTGGTAGCGCAGTTGCGACCAGTCGACCGCCAGCGGGTCCTCCAGGGCGCCGCCGGACAGCAACCGCGTGGCCGTGCGCAGCGACGACAGCACGCCGGGCCGGGCCCGCGTCGATTGCGCGGCCAGGTGGATGGCCGCGGGGTTGGTAACCAGCGGTATGGGGTACGCGACGACGGGGATCAGAGCATCCATGGCGGCCCCTTTCCCCGCCGTCCCGTCCCTTCCTTCAAGATCACTTGTAATAAGGCATAGCGCGGCCGGAGAGTGTACTGCGCAGGCGGATAGGTGCCCCCGTTGTCCCGGACGATTGGTCACTCGCCGGGCTCAGCAGAGGCAGTCTCGGGTGGTGTGTCGGCTTCAAGTGACGAGCCCCCGTTCACGCCTGAAGCAGCCTCTGGTGCTGTGGATGGTTCGACACTTGGCCCGTTGTCTGCCACAGTCATGGCCAACGGGCTTCGTTCGAGTTCCTGGAGGAAGGCCGTCCACTGCGCCCAGTCGGCGCCGCCGATGAGGGCGATACCTGCGGAGCGAAGGCCCTGCACCTCGTTCAGGCGGCGATTCAGCACCTGATGCAGTTGCTCTCCGTCTGTGCCGAGCGTCTCAACTTCGCTGCGGAGACGGCGCATCAGCGCCTCCAAATCGAAGGTCGAGCCAGCGGTGCGGAACCGCTGGCGGAACTCCCAGACGGCCCGCTGAAGCATCTGCCTCACGGTCTGGCGCTTGAGAGTGCGCTGTGCCTTGTCAACCACCTCTCCGACGCGCTGGCAGACGACCTGCAACCGCCGCTTCAGTTCGACCAGGTCCACAGCGTCCGGGTGTTGGTCCCGCAACGTGGTCGCTCGAGCAACCACCGTTCGGGCAATCCCGAGCTTGTCCAGCGCGATGGTCTCGGCAATGCCACAACTGGCAAGCATCTCTTTAGCCCACGCGACGATGCCATTCTGTGTCTGTGCCGGCGCCTTACAGGCCTTGCGCAGGCTGCCCTCGTGTGTAGCCCAGACGGCTGGGTACCACTGCTGGATGAACCCCAAGAGCGCGTCGGCATAGATCGGTACCGGGATCAGGTCCTCGATGGTGACGATGGTCTGGCGGCTCGGGTCGCCGCCCAGGAGCGCGCCGATATCCAACACGAACTCATCCTCCAACAGTGGCTTGGGCTGTCCTTGCGCGATCCGCTCGCGCAAGGCGGCACCCGCCTGATCGCTGTCCACGAGGACAACGGTTGCCGGCGAGGGCTCGTCAGGCCAGCGCGAAGCCTTGAGCACTTGCTCGATCGCCGAAGCCTTGCCGGCCGCCGACAATACGATGGTGTTCAAGTCGAGCAACTCGTGGATCGTGTCCGGCGTGGCGAACAGACGGACGAGTTCGCTCAGCAGGTATTGGTCCACGACGCCTTCCAGCAGGACGTTGGCGGCTCCCATGAAGAGGGTCTGCGCGAGGTCGATGCCGAGCGCCGATCGGATCGGTTCATAGCTTCGGACCATCGGCTTGGAGACATGCTGGGTTCCTTCGTCGGCGTACCCTTTGCGGACCAGCCGAATGCGACGCGGGTAGTTGCGGTTAATGAGGAACGGCGAGTGCGTCGTGTAGACCAGTTGGGTCATTCCGGGCGAGGTCTCGGCGCTGACCAGCGACTCGAACACAGCCAGCAGGTTCCTCTGGCCTAACAGGGACAGGTACGAATCAGGCTCGTCCATGAGGATGATGGCATGCTTGTCACGGGCGGCCATCGCCAAAGCCTTCGCCTGCAGGTAGTAGCTCAAGAAGTAACGCAGACCAGAGCTGCGCTCGCCGAAGGTGTAGACGGCGCCCGTTCGGTCCCGGACCTCCAAGTACAAGGCCCCTTGCTTGTAGTCCAACTCCAAGGCGAAGGCGTCGTCCTGCTGCCAATAGCGAGACAGTGTGAGCGTCTCGTCGATGGCCCTGTTCCAGTCAGCCACGATGTTGTCCACGTAGGACCGGTTGGAGTCGCTGGCACGAGCAACGCATTCGAGCGTATCGGCCGTGATGCCGAGGATCTCCCTGAAGAGCTTCACCTCCAGTGAGTCGGGGCCAAGAGTGGCTTCGTCTGGCAGCAACAACCGTGCGGCTTCGCGCCATTCGGTGGATTTCGGGTCGATGGTGCCACTGCTATTCGCCAAGTTGAGGAGATAGCGGGCTGCGTGCTGTGCCGCGCGCGGACTGAAGACCGTGTTCGAGCCAGCCGTGACGCCGTAAGCTTCGAGCAGACTGGCAAGTGGGATCTCGTCGCGCAAGCCAACATCGGACTTGATGAACAGGACGGTGGGCAAGTGCTTCCGAATCTCGTCCAGTTGGTCTTGGTTGAGAGGGATAGGCTCGGCTTGCAGGTCGCCGAAAGCATACGCCACTGTCGACTCGACTCTGGCCAGTACCAATGTCACGTCGCCCTCGGCGAACGTGCCTTTCGCGGCTGGCGAGACGCTCTCGGCCAGCGTCGAGAAGTGACCGCGCTCGATTGGCGTCAGGTCGGTGAACTGCAGCCCGATGTTCGGCCAGCGGTCGGCATTGCGGCTACGCTGCGAGGCGAAGTGGCACAGGTCCATGCGATCGAAGGCCGCACTCCGGTCACGATCATCTGGGATGCCGCAACCCGTGATGACCTTACTGATCGCGCTGATGAGATGCGACTTGCCGCTTTCGTTGGCGCCCACGATGGTCGTGACATCGCGCTCCAGTGGGATTTCGATGAACGGGTAACTGGCCTCGCCATGGGGTCCTGGCAGCGTGTTCCAGGGTCGCGGCTGGTCTTCCTTCCCCCGGTCATCGTACCCCATCGTGTTGACGTTGAACGACTTGTACCACCGCAACAGTACCTTCGAGACCTTCATCGCCACCTCTCCACCGCCGCGTCAATCACGCCACAGCAAGCACGACCTCGTCCTTGGGCAACCAACCGTGCTACCGCAGGTCCGCCGATTAGCCGCCGATTAGCCGCAATGAGCCGCCAATGAGCCGGCACGCCTCAGCCGCCGCCAACCAGGAACCATTTCGCCCCTTTGCCGCGCCCGGCTGTCTCGACAACGCCCAGCCCCTTGAGCAGTTGGAGCTCGTCGCGCACGCGACGTACG
>Ga0209066_10003400_pt1 | contig 18221 bp, 17 predicted proteins | sample All_14_2_FD_187198 | JGI IMG/M metagenome (GOLD analysis project Ga0209066, IMG submission 187198) | Freshwater microbial communities in response to fracking from Pennsylvania, USA - Allegheny Zone_MetaG_DW_15 (SPAdes) (version 2) ... | reverse complement strand
CGCTTTAAGTTGTTAGTCTAACACACTCACTTAACAAAGGTTTTAAGCGATGAGCAACCGCACTATCACGCGCGCCGACCTCTCAGAAGCCGTTTACGCCACCGTTGGCCTGAGCCGTTCTGAATCCGGGGATCTGGTCGAAGCTGTTCTTGATGAAATGTCAGAGGCGATTTTGCGCGAGGGGGGGCTCAAGGTTTCCTCGTTCGGTTCCTTCGCTGTCCGTTCCAAAAAGGAACGTGTGGGCCGCAACCCCAAAACGGGCGTTGAAGTGCCGATTACACCACGTAAGGTGCTGGTTTTCCGCGCCTCGCACATTCTCAAGAAAAGCATGAATAACGAAGGGGCCGAATAATGCAGACTGCAGCCGTACAAACTGTCGAGATCAGCGAAGCTGAAGAAGTTAAAAAAATCGGCGGGGCTTTCCGTACCATTTCCGAGGTTGCATCCGAGCTTGGCGTGCAGCAGCACGTTCTGCGTTTCTGGGAAACCAAATTCAGCCAGATCCGTCCGATGAAGCGTGGCGGTGGCCGCCGTTATTACCGCCCTGAAGATGTTGTGCTGCTCAAGCATATCCACACGCTGCTTTACAGCGAAGGCTATACCATTAAGGGCGCGCAGAAACTTCTGAAAGGCCAGTCCAAAGGTTCGATCGCATCTGCACAAAACGCTGCCGATGCCGCCGAAAAAGCCCGCACGACCGCCAATAATTCAGCGCCTATCACGGCAGCCGCATCGAAGCCGGTTGTTGTGGCTACGCAGGCAGCTCCTGTCGTGGCGGCGCAGGCCGGTGAGGCTGTATTGCCCGCCGCCATGGTTGATATGCTGCAAGGCATGTTGAGCGACCTCAAGGAATTACGCGCGCTGGTTAACGCCGCCTAGTTTGTGCCAAGGTGACCGAAATTTGAAAAGACCGCCAGAAATGGCGGTTTTTTTGTTAAACGGATTTGTGGTAAAATGCTGGGGTTACGATGTGCGAGAGGGTGGCCATGACAATACGGACCAGAATTCTATCAGCGGCAATATTACCTTTGGCGCTGGCGGTTGTGGGCGCGATGCCTTTGCAGGCGGCGGAAAATAACCCTGCCATGTACAACAGTAAAATCGTGGCTCAGGGTGCTGAAAACGCGACCATCCAGCAAAGTGACCAGCAGATCTATAATGATAGCCGCAAAGCAGCGCTTGATAAAATGACGCCTGCACAGCGTATGGCCATATATTTGCAGACATTGCCGGAGGCGGACCGCGCGGCCAAATTCAAAGCCTATTCTGAATCGGAATCCAAAAAACGCATTCAGGGCGAGGTGTCAAAATACTATAAAGCCAAAGGTATCAAGGCGCCGGCTGAAACGGCTGCGACCGCCCAGGGCGGACAGCAGGCGGCAGTTACGTGGGAAAGCGCATGGGCGGCCCTTACCAATAACGGAAAAAGCCCGCAGGGGATGCAGAACCGGTGGACGCAGCTGAGCGAGGCGCAGCGTCTTGTTATTCTGAAAGGGCTTAAAGATAAATGGGCTGGCCTTTCCGACCAGGAGCGCCAGCAGATGAAAAGCATCATCGACACTGAAAAGAAAAATATGGCCGCCAAGCGGTAAGATAACAGGAAAGGAACTGGCATCATGAGAATTGTAAAAGCGTTTGGTGCATTGGCACTCATGGCTGTTGTTTCAACGTCAGCCTTCGCGCAGGATAATAAAGCACTGGGCATTTCAGACGAGGCCACGGGCATTACATCGCCGGGGCATTTTACGACTGATCCTGCAACAAAGCCTGTCAGCGTTGCCAAAATGAGTGCCGAGCAGCGGCGCGCTTTGTGGTATAGTTTGTCATCGGAAGAACGCGCGGCCATTATTGCCAAGCGCGAGGCCGCCCACGCTAAAAAGGATAAATGGAGCAAACTGACCGAAGACGCCAAAGCGAATGCCGCCAGCGTTAAGGGTAAGGATGCAGTTATTCCTGACAGTGCCAACTAGACTTTAGAAAGTATTCTCATGACATCGTTGTTTCGTGCCTGCCTTTGTGCGGCTGTGTTCGCACTCGCGTTTTCTGTTGCCGTTCCGGCTGCCATGGCTGATGACGGGCGCGATGTAGGGCAGGTGAGTACGGTGTTCAACCTGCTGACCCCGAATGATAAAATCAAAGTGGCCGCATTTGAAGACCCGCAGGTGAAGGGCATTACATGCTTTATCAGCCGGGCTGTCACAGGCGGCCTCAAAGGCGCCATAGGCATTGCCGAAGATACATCGGACGCCAGTATTTCCTGCCGCCAGACGGGCGCCATCAGTTTTCTAAAACCCATCAAGGACGACAAGGAAGGCCAGGTTGTTTTTGATGAGCGCCGTTCCTTCCTGTTCAAGCGTTTGCACGTTACGCGTTTTTACGATGCGGGCAGCAACAGCCTTGTGTATTTAAGCTGGAGCGACCGTATTTTACAGGGCTCACCTAAAAACAGCGTATCGGCCGTGCCGCTTGAAAGCTGGAATGGCGTTGCCCCCGAAGCCGTCAAACTGAAGTAACAACCCCCCCTGAATGGTTGGCTTGCCGCCATGTATGGGTTTAGGGTTGCAAGAAGCCAAGCCCATAGGCTATAAACCCCATCATCGGAATGTGGCGCAGCCTGGTAGCGCACTTGCATGGGGTGCAAGGGGTCGCAAGTTCAAATCTTGTCATTCCGACCATTTTTTCCAGAAAAATTGAAGACCTGCCAGACGCGCCTTTACAGGCGTGTTTTGTCATTTGGGTACTCTTACTTCGGATTTAAGGGGGCCGGGGAGCGCAGCCCTGCGCGGAGCTTCATTCTTCAACTCTGCGATAAGTGCGCTTAGTTCCTCGCTCTCTGCATAAGCATATACTTCGTTTTCGGCTTGAATTATCCGCGTACGGTTTTCACCTGCAATTTGTCGATCAGTAAGATCGAAGCCAGTTGGTGGCACTTTCCTCCATGCCATGACCAAAAGCCTGTCCGGCGCTAAGGGAAACGTAATTTGTAAGTTGGGGTTCTCAAGTGTTTCATCTGCGATTGTCTCAGACGCACGTTGTCCTTTCGGCGGTAAAATTTGAAGCACAGGATTGTCAGATGTTATCAGTACTGGTTGTTGACATCGCCCCACCGACCAATTCATGCGAAAGAAAATGCCTGCGGCGTATTCCATCCCTAAAAGCATCATCTCAAGCGTCCGTTCCTTGGGTACTTCAAAGATATAATTGGATGAATCCCGCATGGATTGTCGTAGGCCATGCCGTTGCTCCTCGGAATACTTTTTGCCTTCAACTTCTTCAAGCCGAACAATAGCAGCATTGAATTTCTCATCTGATGAGGCGATATCGCGCATCATAGCTTCGCGAGACCATGCATGTCGTTCCGCATTGAGTTGTCGCATCGCATTGGTTCGAAAAAGTGACGCTGCTATAAATAAAGCTAATGCTTTACGGTCAGCATCGTTTTTTATGTCACGACCCGCTATGAGTTCACGTAGGACAGGGAGCCCGGCGCTTTCAATTTCGGACAGCAGGTCTTCAATTCTTACATCCCAGTTCCCATCCGCATCCTCCATCGAATAAAAATGACGACGCTTCGCGGTCTGATAGGGCTTACCGTCGCGTATTATTCCGTTTTCCTTAAAGTAGGTCCATACATGCCCCTTGGGTGGACCTGCGAATTGCAATAAGTAACCCTTCGCGACGACATGTTGACTGGTTTTCTTGCTCGCTGGAGATTTATTTGTCATTTCGGGGGGCAATGGTGGTTCTTTTTGTCATATATCATGGATATCGCATTTAATTCCACGGCTTTTCATGATGACATAGTTAGGGAGTTTACAGTATTTGTCGATATCAACTCTCAGACGCGCCTTTACAGGCGCGTTGTGTCATCGAGCTTGAGCGTGTCGATGATGTCGAAGAAGATTTTCATGTCGGATAGGACGTTGTTGATTTCGTCAATAAACGTGACCGGTTTGAAAATGGATGAGGCGCAGAAATAATCTTTGCCGGACGGCACCATCATCAACAGGCGGTTCAGGAAGAAGCTGGCCTGCAGGCCCTTGTAGTTGATGGATGATGTGGTGAGGGATACCAGCCTGTCCATGAAGCTGGTGGTAAGCAGGTAGCGTGCCTCAACCTGATTTGTGCCGAATACTTCGAATTGTTTTTCAAAGCGCGGGTCTTCCAGCTCGATCCGTTCAAGTTTCTGGAAGCCGTTGACGGCCCAGTTCATCATGCCGTAATCGCGTTTGATGATGGTCTTGCCCGCAAATTTCTTATAGACGCCCATGCGCACAAACATGCCTTCAAACACGGTGACAGTGCGGCGGTTTTTGCCGCTGCCGCGGGTCTCTGTCATCTTTGCTTCCAGCAATTCCAGCAAGACGCCTTTATATGTGCCGCGCACATAGTCACCGGGGTATTCGGTATCGTAGCTGGGTACAATATCATACGGCGTGAATTCGCTGATGCGGATGGGGCTGTCGGCATGATAGGCGAAATCGCCGCCGTAAAAGCCGAAAATGCGTGGGTAAATTTTTGCCTTCATGGATTTGCGATAGGCGCGCACGGGCGCGCTTGCCCACGCGCAAATGCCAGCGATGACGAAGAAGCCGATGGTGAGGATCGCATCCGGATTTCGAAAATGATCGAGCAGGAGCAGATACCAGCAAAGGCCTGACATGCAGGCAATGACAGTGCCCGCTATCAGAGAGCGGCTGCGTAAAGTTCGTAAAGCCAGCAGGCGCTGCTTTTCAAACTCCTTCACAAAGGGGAGGATGGAGGCGCGGTAATAAGGCATGAAATCGCCCGTGCCGGTTTCAGCAAAGCTGGCTTTTTCGATGAGTTCATCGGTCAGGCGGCGCGCCTTGCTGGCTACGACCAGGCGTAGAAAATCAAGCACCACTTAGCCGCGCTTTCGTTATTTCAGATACTGGTTGGCATCGATGGAGGCGCGGGCGGCTTCTTCGGCCTCGTAGAAGGGCAATTCGGATACGCCTGCAAGCTTTGCAATGATGTTGCCTGGGAAGATTTGCACTGCGTTGTTGAGGTCGGTCACGCTGGCATTATAGAAGCGGCGGGCGGCGGTAATCTGTGCCTCGACTTCATTGTATGTTTGTTGGGCCTGAATCATCGTCTGGTCAGATTTAAGCGTCGGGTAGTTTTCAACGTTCACCATGAAGGAGCCCATTTTGCCTGCCAGTTTTTCGGCATTGGCAAAGTGTTCTTTCACTGCTGTGGCATCGTTTTTGTCGTAAGGGCGTTCGGCGGCGGCACGCAGGGCCGTGATGTCGGTTAACAGCGACTTTTCATGATCCATGAATTTCTGGGCGATTTTGAGGATGTTGGGGATCAGTTCAAAGCGCTGTTTCAATTGTACGTCGATGGTCGATAACGCTTCGCGCGCCTTGTTACGCTTGCCGATAAGGCTTGCGTACCAGATGTAGCCAAATACAAGGGGGGCCGCGATTACTGCAATTACTGTTAACGACATCGACATCTCCGTTTTCAACTTAACGCAAGAATCGTATCACGAAGTTTATTAAAATTGTATGATTCGGCTGGCAGGGCGCTATTGCGCCATTTTATTCGTCTTTCGGGCCGATCATCGGCGCGAATATACGGAAGATGAGTTTACCTAAGTCATCAATGACTGTGAACATTGCGGGCACGAATAACAGTGATAGCAGCGTGGAGACGATGAGGCCGCCGATGACGGCAATCGCCATCGGTGCCCTGAATTCACCGCCTTCGCCAATCGCCAGTGCACTAGGCACCATGCCTGCGGCCATGGCGATGGTCGTCATGATGATGGGGCGGGCGCGCTTGCGGCCGGCATCGACCAGTGCTTGCGTACGCGGCATACCTTCGGCCATGCGCTCAACCGCAAAGTCAGCCAGCATGATGGCGTTTTTGGTGACGATACCCATGAGCATTAGAATACCGATGACGACGGGCAGGCTGACGGCGTTATGCGTGATGAGCAGTGCCAGAATGGCCCCGCCGATCGACAGCGGTAGCGAGAACAGAATGGTGATCGGCAGCAAGAAGCTATGGAACAGCAATACCAGCAGGCCATATACCATCATCAGCCCCGCACCCATGGCGATACCGAAGCTTGTAAATACCTCGGACATAATTTCAGCGTCACCGGATTCTTTGAGCGTGATGCCGGCGGGCAGGTTTTTGGCCGAAGGCAGTGCGTAAACGCCCTTGAGTGCCTCGCCCAACGCATCGGTGCCAATCAGGTCGCCTTCCAGTTTAACCTGCCGCTGGCGGTCATACCGGTCAACAATACTCGGGCCTTGGCCGAAGCTGACATCAGCCACCAGTGACAATGGCACCGAGCCTGTAGGCGTCGGCACACGCAGGTTTGAAAGCGTGTTTATATCGGCCCTTGCTGATGGCAGGATTTGTACGCGCACTGGTATCTGGCGGTCATCAATACTGAGTTTCGTCAAAATGGCGTCAGCATCGCCAATAGTAGCCACGCGAATGGTTTGTGATAGTGTTTGCGTTGAAACGCCTAGGCTTGCGGCAATATCGTCTTTCGGGGTGATGCGGATTTCAGGGCGCGCGAGTGCTGCCGATGATACGACATTGCCTAAAATTTTTATGCTTCCCATCTCGCGGTAAATATTTTGTGCGGTTTTTTCAACCAGCGCGCCATTGCTGCCAGATACGACCATGGTAAAGGCTCGCTGGCCGTTATCGTTGAAGAACCATGTGCGAATATCGGGCTGGGTCGATAAATCAGCGCTGATTTGCTGTTCAAGCTGTTTCTGGCTTAGCTTTCTATCATCCTTTGCGATGTAATTGATGACGACGGTGGCTTTGCGGACTTCGGACCCGCCGCCCAGAATGCCGCCACCGCTGACGAACACGCTTTTGACTTCGGGCTTTTTGGCAATATCAGCGGCGATACGGTTGGTGACGTTTTTGGTTTCATCAATATTGGTGCCGGGTGCAAGTTCGATGGCCAGCAATGAGCGCGACTGGTCTTCAGTCGGTACGAAGCCGGATGGCAGGAACCCCAGTGACATGACCGAGCATGCAAATAAAGCTAATCCAACGATAAGGGCCAGAATGCGGTGGCGGATGGTCCACATCACGAGCCGTGTGTACATGAGCATCAGGTCGCCATCGCGCTCTTCGTGTATTTCGTGAGGGCGCAGGAAGTAGGCGGCCAGAAGCGGCGTTATAAGGCGCGCGACCAAAAGCGAGAAAAAGACCGCCACGGCGACTGTTAGCCCGAATTGCTTGAAATACTGACCTGCAATACCACCCATGAAGCTGACGGGCATGAAGATGGCGATGATGGTGAAGGAAATGGCGATGACGGCGAGACCGATTTCATCTGCCGCTTCAAGCGACGCTTTATAAGGCGATTTGCCGGTACGCATGTGGCGCACGATGTTTTCAATTTCGACAATCGCGTCATCGACCAGAATACCTGTGGCGAGCGTAATGGCCAGAAGGCTGACGAGGTTGAGCGAGAAACCTAGTGTTTGCATAGCCCAGAAAGTGGGCAGGATGGACAAGGGCAGGGCTATTGCGGTGATGATTGTCGCGCGCATGTCCTTCAAAAAGATAAATACGACCAACACGGCCAATACAGCCCCTTCAAGGAGGGTGTGCATGGCGGATTTAAAGTTGCCGTATGTATAATTGACCGCACTGTCGATCACGGTCATTTCGATGTCAGGGTATGTTGTCCGCAGGTTTTCCATTTTCTGGGCTACGGCATTGGCAACGCTCGTATCGCTTTGGCCTTTGCCACGATAGACTTGGATGGCAATGGCTTCACGCCCGTTGCGGCTTGAAAACTGCGTCGGCTCTTTCACTGTATCGGTAATGGTCGCGATATCGGAGAGGCGAACCTTGCGGCCTTCACTGATAATTATGGTTTTTTGTGCGAGGTCGGCAACCGAGCTGGCACCGCCCAATGTACGGATCGATTGCTCGGCTCCCGCCAAACTGCCTTTGCCGCCTGCCAAGTCAATGCTGGTGTCGCGCAGTTGGTTGTTTACCGCTGCCGCAGTCGTGCCGAGGGATGCCAAGCGCGCAGGGTCGAGTGATACATGGATCTCACGGTCAACGCCGCCAATGCGCGATATTTTGGCGACCCCCTTAACCGTTTGCAGCGCGCGGGCGAGTTTGTCGTCCACGAACCATGACAATTCCTCTGGCGTTTTGCCAAGCGATGAAACGCCGTAGGTTACAATGGGTAGGCCTTCGATATCGATACGTTCAATGACAGGTTCGTCAATTGAACTCGGCATTTCAGCACGCACACGGGATACCGCGTCTTTCACGTCGTTGATCGCACGTTCGGAATTGGTTTCAAGCTGGAATTCAATGACTGTGGATGAGGCACCGTCTGTGACCGTCGAGGTAATATGCTTGACGCCAGTGATACCGGATACGCTGTCTTCCACCCGTTTGGTGATTTGCGTTTCCATCTCGGTGGGGGCTGCACCCTGCTGCGTAACAGTGACGGACACCATGGGTAAATCGATATTCGGGAACTTTGTAATCGGCAGTTTCATGAAGCTGTAAACGCCCAGAATGACGAATACGGTAAAAAGCACGATAGCAGGTATGGGGGTGCGGATGGATCGGGCTGATATATTGAAGGCCATGTTATTGGGCCTTGGGCTGGGCTGTTATGGAGGCGTTCACGGGTACAACCGTATCGCCGTCACGCAGGAAGGTGCCCGCTTTTTCAACAACCATTTCCCCCTCATTCAGGCCGCTTACGACTTCGGTGCTTTCGGCATCAGAGACACCCGTTTCAATACGGCGAGTTTTAACGATTTTATCGGTGACGACCATGATTGTCGTTCCGTCTTCCGTGTGGGCAATGGCGCGGGAAGGAATAGCCAGTGCATCGCGGTTGCTGGTGGTAATGGATGCGCGTGCGAATGAGCCTATTTTAAGCGCTGCATCATGTGGCAGGGCTATGCGGACGCGGCCGAGGCGCGTGGCGCTATCAATTTCGGGCGATACAAGGCGGATGGTACCGCTGAAAGCCTGCCCGCCATCAATGCTGACTGTCGCCTGCTGCCCCACCACCATGGATGTCACGCTTTTTTCGGGTATGTCGGCCAGCAGTTCAATGTCGCCATCGGCAATGATACGGAACAAAGGTTCAGCCGCACTGGATACGACTTGCCCAAGCTTGGCTGTACGGCGGGCAATAATGCCAGCGACAGGCGCTTTAAGATAACGGCGGGTGAGGGATGTGCCCAATTCACGCGCCTGTGCCTTTACAACATCGAGGCTGCTGCGTGCGGCATCCAACTGGGCCTGTGCCGTTTTTGCGGCAGCTTCGCGTTGGTCAAGCACGGCTTGGGTCTGGTAACCTTCGGCTTTTAATGCGCGCGCGCGGCCGAGCGCGGCTGTGGCTTCGGCCAATGTGGCCTCGGCACTCACGATCTGGCTTTGGGCCTGAGCTGATGATGCTTTATTCTGAGCCAGTTGGGCGTCGATGGCATCGCGCGCCAAATCGGCCAATACCTGTCCCGCCACCACAGCATCACCTTCATCGGCATGGATAGCTGTAACACGCAGACCTTCGGCTTCAGCGCCGACCAATACTTCCTCGCGCGGGACGAGTGTGCCTGATACGGCGACGAGGCCCGTCATCGGTTTTACGGTGGCCGCAACCACCGTAATGCTGGCCGGTTTCACTGCCATGGCGTCACCCACCAGTGCCGCCTTTTTATGGCCTGATGTGTACCAGATAGCGCCAATGCCGATGGCTGAGGCCAGCAGGGTCAGGATAATTTTGTTCGATAGTGATGACACGGGAGCCCAATATTTTTAGAATTTGCAGACGTATTACCTTTATATACGATTTGATTAAGGTTTTATAACCACCTGTTTTGCAATATAATTTTTTTAATATTTCAAATGAGATGGATTTTTTAAATGCCCGATACAGTCCAGACTACTACCGGATGGAAAGAGCCACGCCGCGAAGCATCATTGGCTGATGTGTATCGCAGCGTGCCTGTTAAAGCGACCGGCTCTTCGTGGCGGCGTATTTTATCGTTTCTTGGCCCCGGTTATATGGTGGCGGTCGGGTACATGGACCCCGGCAACTGGGCGACATCCATCGCGGGCGGATCCAAATTCGGGTATGCGCTTTTGTTCGTGGCGCTTGTATCCAATATTATGGCCATTGTTTTACAATCCCTTTGCGCGCGGCTGGCTATTGCATCAGGGCGTGATCTGGCGCAGGCGTGCCGTGACGCCTTCCCACGGCCTGTGTCATTCGTATTATGGGTGATGGCGGAGATTGCGATTATAGCCACCGACATTGCCGAAGTGGTAGGCACGGCGATTGGCCTCAACCTTATTTTCGGTATTCCGCTTGAACTGGGCGTTGTGATTACCGCGCTTGATGTGTTTCTGATTTTATATTTACAAAAACTCGGCTTCCGGTGGATTGAGGCATTTGTAATAGCCCTGCTGTGGGTTATTGCCGCGTGTTTTCTGGTGCAGATCATTTATGCCGACCCGCAATGGGGCGCTGTACTGCAAGGCTTTATACCGACCCGCGATATCGTGACCAACCCCGATATGCTGTATCTGGCGCTTGGCATACTGGGCGCAACGGTCATGCCGCATAACCTTTACCTCCATTCCGGTATTGTGCAGACGCGGGCTTATGGCGACACGATTGTTGAACGCCGCGCGGCCCTGAAATTCGCGACTATCGATTCAACGGTCGCACTGACTTTTGCGCTGTTCGTGAACGCGGCCATTTTAATACTAGCAGCTGCCAGTTTTCATAGCACGGGACATCAGGACGTAGCCGAGCTGGGCGATGCTTATCGCCTGCTGGCACCCATATTAGGGTTGGCGATTGCGCCAATGCTGTTTGGGGTGGCTTTGCTGTGCTGCGGGCTCAATTCAACTGTTACGGCCACACTGGCCGGTCAGATTGTCATGGAAGGGTTTTTGAATATCAAGTTACCGCCATGGGCGCGCCGGCTTCTAACCCGTGGCCTTGCCATTATTCCGGCCGCTGTTGTGACCTTCTGGTACGGCGATGCAGGCACCGCCAAATTGCTGATATTGACGCAGGTGGTTTTGAGTTTGCAGTTGCCGTTTGCGGTTGTGCCGCTTGTGATGTTTACGGCCAATGCCGAAAAGATGGGCGCATTGGTAGCGCCACGCTGGCTGCAAGGGTTGGCGTTTGGCATTGCGGCCATCATCATTGTTCTGAATATAAAATTGCTGGCTGATTTTGTGCTGGCCTAGCGGCACAGCTTTACACTGACTTTGTAAAGGCCGGGGCGTTTATGCCCCAGCTCGCGCATGGCGGCGGGCGTAAGGTCAATCACGCGGCCTTCGACAAACGGTCCACGGTCATTGACACGCACCATGATGCTTTTACGGCTGCGCGCATCCGTTACTTTTACGACATTGCCGAAGGGGACGGATGGATGCGCGGCAGTGATGGATTCAGTATCCAGTATTTCGCCGCTGGCGGTTTCGCGACCATCGAATGTGCTGTCATAGACCGATGCAATGCCTGTATCGAGTATGTCCGGCCCGCAGACATGGCGCGGTATGGGCGCGGCTGTATTTTGTGCCAGAGCTGTGCCCCCGCATAACAAGACGGCCATGATGCAGGCTAAAATGCGCGTCATTAAATTTGCGCCAGCCCCTGATCGAGGTCGGCAATAATATCGGCCACGCTTTCAAGCCCGATGGACAGGCGGATTACTTCCGGCCCGATACCCAGCGCGGTTTTTTGCGCGTCATCAAGTTGCGAGTGCGTTGTCGAGGCCGGATGGATAATGAGTGAGCGTGTATCACCAATATTGGCGACATGTGAAAACAGTTTCATGGACGATACGAGTTTCTCGCCCGCAGCACTTCCGCCTTTGACGCCAAAGGTGAAGACGCCGCCACCATGCCCGCCCTGATATTTTTGCGCGAGCGGGTGGTATTTACTGGACGCCAACCCCGCATAATTGACCCACAGTACTTTGGGGTGCGCTTCCAGATGTCTGGCGACTGCCAGCGCATTTTCGCAGTGGCGCGGAATGCGTAGTGCCAAAGTTTCAATGCCTTGCAATGTCAAAAACGCGTTCATCGGCTGTTGGTTCATGCCCAAATCGCGCAGGCCGATGGCGTGGTTGTGAACATATAGCGCCATCTTGCCGAAGGTTTCCGAGAATACGATACCGTTATAGCTGGGGTCAGGCGTGTTAAGCGCAGGGTATTTGGCCTTGTGGGCCGCCCATTCAAACGTGCCGCCATCAACCACCGCGCCGCCCATAGCGTGGCCGTGGGCCGATAAAAACTTGGTGGTCGAGTGTGTGACAATGTGTGCACCATACTGGAATGGCTTGCACAGCACGGGCGTTGCCAGCGTGTTATCAACAATGAAGGGGATGCCTGCATCGTTGGCGATTTTGGCCACGGCCTCAAGGTCAACCACCACGCCGGACGGGTTGGCCATACCTTCTACAAAGATAGCCTTGGTTTTGTCGGTAATGGCGCGTTTGAAATTGTCGATATTGTCGGGGTCAACCAAAGTTGATTGCCAGCCAAAGGTGCGTGGAAATACGTTTTTAAGCTGGTTGACCGTACCACCATATAGGCGTGACGACGCCACCACATGATCGCCCGGTTGCATGAGGGTTGATAGCACAAGCAGCTGCGCCGCGTGGCCCGATGCTGTGCAGGTAGCGCCGATGCCGCCTTCAAGTGCCGCAATGCGTTCTTCAAGGGCGCCTACGGTCGGATTTGTGAGGCGTGAATAAACGAAACCGAATTCTTTGAGCGCGAATAAATTAGCCGCATGCGCGGCATCACGGAAGACGAAGGCGGTCGATAGATGAATGGGCGTCGAGCGCGAGCCGGTTACAGGGTCAGGCGGGGTGCCTGCGTGCAAGGCCAGCGTTTCAAAACCTTTGTAATGCTTGGGTGCGTCGTGTGTCATACCCACTATTCTGCGGGAATGCGCCAATTGGTCAAGGTAACTATTTACCCTGCCACCCGCCGCCTAGGGCTTTATATAAGTCAACAGCGGCTGACAGCATGGTCATGCGGGCTTGTGCGTGGCTGTCCTGCGCGGAAAGCAGGGTATTTTGTGTTTCGATAACGCTTTGAAGGTCGATGGCGCCGGCATCAAATTTCTTGCGTGTAAGATCGTATGCAATCTGCGCCTGCTGCATGGATGTAACCAGCAGGGCTGAACGGTCTTCAGCCGTATTGAACGCCGTTAACGCATCTTCCACTTCCTTGAATGCGGTTAGAATTGCTTTACGGTAATTTTCGGCCAATTCGGCTTGCTGGGCGGTTGCGCGTTCGACCCCGCCTTCAAGGCGGCCACCTTCAAAAATCGGTACCGATAGTGATGCCGCAATAGATAAAGCGGTTGCCAGTGGGTCACCCAGCGGGCTTTTTGTAATATTGAAGCCCGAACCCAGATTGATGGATGGGTAGAAGGCCGCACGCGCCGCCGTTATGTTGGCACCTGCACCTATAAGGTCTGCCTCGGCGCTTTTAATATCGGGCCTGCGTTCAAGCAGGCTGGACGGCTGACCTGTCTCAACATGCGGGGTATTCAGTGTTGCCAGTTGCTGGGCTGATACAGGCGTTTCCTGTACGGTCTGGCCCAATAGTAATGCTAGTGCAGTGTTGGCGTTGGCTTCGGCTGCCTGTAATGATTTGAGCGACGCTTCAGACGCTGTGACTGATGATTCCTGTTGTGCTACATCAAGCGCGGTGCCGGAACCTGCATCAAAACGAGCTTTGACGATGCGTAAAATTTCGCGGCGGTTATCGAGGTCATTGCGCGCAAGCGACATGCGTTCGCGTGCATTCACAAGCGTAAAATATGTTTTGGCGGTGTCGGCCATGGTCACGAGCGCAAGCGCATCGCGGTCATACATGCTGGCATCGAGGCTGGCGGTCGCGGCATCGACCGCGGCCTGATTTGCGCCGAACAAATCAAGTTCATACGACACATCAAGGCCGGTCGAAATGCTTTTACGTGTGCTTGCGCTGCCTTGTGACGGGTCATCACGGTTAACCGACGCATTGGCGTTGCCGCTAACCGTAGGTTTCAAATCAGCCCCTGCGATACGCAGGCTGGCGCGAGCCTGTTCGATACGGTGCAGGGCTGCGTTCAGGTCGTTATTTTTGGCAAGCGCGGTTGTGATAGTTGTATTGAGTTCGGTGCTGCCGAATGTTTCCCACCACTGGGCGGTGACGGGCGTTGTGTTAATCGCCATTGGCGCGGCGGCAGTCGCGGCCCAGCTTTGCGGAGCGGTTACAACGGGGCGCGGAGGGTTCGTCGTTTCCATGCACGCTGTAAGCGCGAGTGTAGAAGTGGCAGCAAGGATGAGCAATTTTTTCATGTATGACTACTCCGAACTCAGGGCAACGACAGGGTCTAGATGGGCAGCTTTGTGGGCCGGTAAATATCCGAAAACAAGGCCGGTTGCGACAGCACAGCCAAAGGCCATCGCCGCCGGTGCAGCCGTGAATACCACGTCCACACCGAACAGTGAAATCGTGTAACCGGCAGCAAGGCCCATGCCGATACCAAGGATACCGCCAATTGTGCACACCACGGCTGATTCCGTGTTGAACTGAATCATGATGTCGCTTGTGCGCGCGCCGGTGGCCATACGGATGCCGATTTCACGCGTGCGTTCGGTGACACTCACCAGCATGATGTTCATGACACCAATACCGCCGACCAGCAGCGATATGGCGGCAACCGCCCCCAGTAGAACAGTGAGGGTGTTTTGTGTTGCGGTCGCGGTTTCAAGGAAGGAGGCTGTGTTGCGTACAGAAAAATCTTCCGTGCGGTGGCGTTCCACCAGCATGGTACGTACGGCTTCTTCTGTGTCGGTAATCGTATCCGAATTCTTGACCTTGATGGTCACTGAATTAAGGAAAGTGCCGCCGAAAAGGCGGATCATGGCGGTAGTGTAAGGCACCAGCGCCGTGTCGTCCTGATCGCCGCCCCAGGGGGCTGCGCCCTTGCTTTCAAGCACGCCTATGACTTCAAACGGGATGGAACCGATTTGAATATACTGGCCGATAGGGTCAATACCGTCAGGGAACAGGTTGGTGGCTGTTGTCGTGCCAAGCACAGTAACGGCTGCATAGGATTCAACATCACGCGCCGTAAAAAACGTGCCGTCTTTCACGGCCCAGCTACGCGCAATGGGGAAACCTTCGCCCACGCCCTGTACCGACACCTTGGCGTCGATATTGCCATGGCGCAGGGTTTTGGAGCCGCTGCGTTCAGGCACGATGGCTTCTATATTGGATATGTCATTTAATGCCTTGGCATCATCAATCGATAGTGTGGCGTTATCGCCACTGACGCGCACACCGGGGGCACCCGGGCGCACGTTTAAAAGATTGGTGCCGAGGGATGATATTTGGGTCAGCACCTTTTCTTTGCTGCCTTGCCCCACGGCCATCATGGTAATAACGGCGGCAACACCAATCACAATGCCTAGTAATGTAAGCGCGGTGCGGAAGAAATTTGTACGGAGTGACCGCAAAGCCGTACGTACGGATTCCATGAATTCGGGCAGGCGGGATGAGTTCGCCATATCGCGCCCGTTGCGGGCCGACAAAGGCACCTCAGCGGGCGGCATACCCTGCGGGTGGGTGTCTTCAATAATTTTACCGTCTTTGATACGGATGATGCGGTTGGCGTGCTTGGCTACGTTTTCATCATGCGTAATCAGTATGACCGTGTGGCCCTGCGCGTTGACTTCACGCAGAATATTCATCACATCGGCGCCGCTGCGGCTATCGAGTGCGCCTGTTGGTTCATCCGCCAGAATGGCCTGCGGGTTGTTCATGAGCGAACGTGCAATGGCGACGCGCTGTTGTTGCCCGCCCGATAATTCATTTGGGTGGTGCTTCGCGCGGTCGCCCAGCCCTAGTTGGTCAAGCAGCGCGAAAGACCGTTGCTGCCGATCTCGCCCTTTCATGCCTGCATACATGGCGGGTATTTCGACGTTTTCAGCGGCGGTGGCTGTCGCCAGCAAATTGTAACGTTGGAAAATAAAGCCGAACGTTTCGCGGCGCACGGCTGCGAGTGCATTTTTATCAAGCTGGGCCACATCGCGCCCGTGAATCCAGTAATGGCCATGGGTCGGTTTATCGAGGCAGCCGATGATATTCATGAGGGTTGATTTGCCCGAACCCGATTGTCCCATGATGGCGACAAACTCACCTTCATACATTACCAGCGATACGTCATCGAGCGCGCGCACGGCGGTGTGCCCCGTATCGTAATGGCGGCTGATATGGTCGAGTTTAAGAAGCGGGGTCGGGCGTGGCATCAGAGCCTCAGCCCCATGCCAGGGGGGGCTCCAGAGCCACCTTTTGCCGCCGGGGCTGATTTTGTACCTTTGGCAGGCTGGGGCATCACTACGCGGTCACCTTCAATGAGGCCGGATTTTACTTCAGCCGTTTTACGGTCCATCAGGCCTATATGAATAACTGTCGTTTCGATTTTGCCGCCGCGCACGGCGCTGACTTCATAGGCGGTGCCTGTATCGTTATCTTGCGCGGCCACGCGTTTACCCAGGGCCGTGACCGGAATGACGGCCACGTTGTCGGCCTTGGCAACGATGAAGAAGTTTTGCGTTGTCATGCCTGTCATCAGCGAATGGTCGGAATTATCGACATCAATCAGCACGTTATACAGCACCACGTCATTGACCGTTTCAGGCGTTGGTAATATCTGCCTGATCTGCCCGTTCCAGCGGCGGGCGGATGCCCCCAGCGTTGTGAAATACACGGCCATGTCGTTCCGCAGGCGGCTGACATCGGCCTCCGCCACCTGGGCGCGCACGGTCATGATATCGAGGTTGGCAACCTGCACGATGACAGGCGCTGTCTGGCTGGCGTTGATTGTCTGGCCTTCCTTGATGGCGCGGTCAACGACCGTGCCGTCCATCGGGGCATAGATTTTGGTGTAGCTGAGGTTGACCTGATCGCCTTCAAGGGTCGATTGCGCTTCCTCTATCTGTGCCTTGATAGATTTGAGCTTGGCGTTAGCAACGTCAAGGTCTGTCTGGCTGTCCTCGACCGTTTCGCGGCTGATGGCATTGGAAGCGATCAGCGTCTGGTTGCGAGCTAGTTTTTGCTGGGCCTGCTTGATGGTGGCTTCAATTTCGGCCTTTTGCCCAGCAAGGGTTTTGAGCTGCGCCGCATCACCCGCCACGCGGGATTGATAGACGAGGGGATCGATCTCGGCGATCAGGTCGCCTTTTTTGACTGTGCTGCCGATATCGGTATGGAGCACCTTGATCTGGCCCGACACCTGCGCGCCGACATCGACATAGTCTTTCGGCTCAAGTTTGCCCTGTGCGGTCACAATATCTTCAATGGAGCCAAGGGTTATGGCGGTGGTTGGTGTTTCCTCGCCCGAGGCGGTGACAATGGCATCAAGCCCTTTGGCGTCAGTGCCTGATTTAAGGATTAAAGCGGCGTCCACGGCTATGAAAGTCAACGCGAATGCCGTCACAACCAGAAAGGTCTTGTTTGTTTTCAACGCCATAATCCTTTTTTTCAATGTATCTTCAGCCAGTAATAAGTCTATGTCATGGCCGTATAACGGCCAAATCGCGTTTTTCCGTCGCTTAAGATATGTGGTATCATGATACCTCCTAGAAAAAGGGCGGTTTTACCTTGACAGGGAGGCTTTTGCGCGTGCATAAGGTGCCACGTAAATAAACGTCAACAAAGGTAAGTTTACAATGAAAACCTATTCCGCCAAACCGGCAGAAGTCACGGCCAAATGGCACCTGATCGACGCAGACGGCGTCGTGCTGGGTCGCCTCGCCGGCGTTGTTGCGAAAATGCTTCGCGGCAAACACAAACCGACATTCACCCCGCACATCGATACGGGCGATAACGTCATCATCATCAACGCCGAAAAAGTGAAAATCACCGGCAATAAAAAAGACCAGAGCGTCTTTTATTGGCACACCGGTTATGTCGGCGGTATCAAAGGCCGTACACAAGGCCAGATCCTTGATGGCAAGCACCCCGAGCGCGTACTTGAAAAAGCGATCGAGCGTATGATGCCGAAAGACAGCCGTCTGGCTGATAAACAAATGGGCAAGTTGCACGTTTATGCTGGTACTTCACACCCGCACGAAGCGCAAAAGCCTGAAGTTCTGGATGTTGCATCCATGAACGCCAAGAACAAACGCGGTTAAGGAGAGATACTA
>Ga0209066_10003399_pt1 | contig 18224 bp, 13 predicted proteins | sample All_14_2_FD_187198 | JGI IMG/M metagenome (GOLD analysis project Ga0209066, IMG submission 187198) | Freshwater microbial communities in response to fracking from Pennsylvania, USA - Allegheny Zone_MetaG_DW_15 (SPAdes) (version 2) ... | reverse complement strand
CAGAGTACGAGTCAATGGCAAGGAATATGAAGTCGAGGTCGAGGAGATGGAGGCATCCCCCGCCAATGGACCGGCCGTAGCGACACCGCCACGCCCCGCTCCTGCGGCTCAACCGGTGCCGACGGCGGCGAAGGCCAGCCCTCGACCGGCGGCCCCTGCCGCCCCGGCGGCCGGAGGGGCGGAGACGATCGCCGCCCCGATGCCGGGGACCATCCTTGAGGTCAAGGTCCAGGCCGGGGACCGGATCGCCAAGGGGCAGATACTGATGATCCTCGAGGCGATGAAGATGGAAAACGAGATCCTGGCCCCGCACGACTGCACCGTCGCCGAAGTCCGTGCCGTCAAGGGCGCCTCGGTGAACGCCGGCGATCCCCTGGTCGTCCTCGCCTAACCTAAGGAGAACAACATGCTCGCGGCATTGGCGGAATTCATTCACAGCATGGGGATATTCAACCTCACTCTCGGTCACATCCTGATGATCGGCATCGCCTGCCTGCTGATCTATCTGGCGATCGTCAAAGGCTTTGAACCCCTGTTGCTCATTCCCATCGCCTTCGGCGTCCTGCTCACCAATCTGCCCCTGGCGGACATGATGGCCGAGCCGATCATCGAGATCAAGGACAAGGTCATCCATACCGTCCAACCCGGCGGTCTGATGTACTACCTGTTCCAGGGAGATCATCTGGGCATCTTTCCGCCCCTGATCTTTCTCGGGGTCGGGGCGATGACCGATTTCGGGCCGCTGATCGCCAACCCCAAGTCCCTGCTGCTCGGCGCCGCAGCCCAATTCGGGATCTTCATCACCTTCCTCGCCGCCATCGGCTCAGGCCTGTTCACCGCCCAGGAGGCCGCCTCCATCGGCATCATCGGCGGGGCCGACGGGCCGACCGCGATCTTTCTCTCCTCCCGACTGGCGCCGCATCTTCTCGGCTCGATCGCCATCGCCGCCTACTCCTATATGGCGATGGTGCCGATCATCCAGCCGCCGATCATGCGGCTGCTGACCACGAAGGCGGAACGGGCGATCAAGATGGAGCAGCTGCGTGAGGTCAGCAAGAAGGAGCGAATCCTGTTTCCGATCGTCGTCACCATCGTCGTCGCCCTGATCGTCCCGCCGGCCACCTCGCTCATCGGCATGCTGATGGTCGGCAACCTCTTTCGCGAGTGCGGCGTCGCTGGTCGCCTCGAGGACACCGCCAAAAACGCCCTGATCAACACCATCACGATCTTCCTCGGGATGTCGGTGGGCGCGACCGCCACCGCGGAAAATTTCCTCCGGGTCGAGACGCTGGCGATCCTCTTTCTCGGCGTGACCGCCTTCGCCATCGGCACGGCCGCCGGCGTGCTGCTCGCCAAGCTGATGAACAAGGTCATGGGCGGGGGCATCAACCCGCTCATCGGCTCGGCCGGAGTCTCGGCGGTGCCGATGGCCGCCCGGGTCTCCCAGGTGGTGGGGCAGCAAGAGAATCCATCCAACTTCCTGCTCATGCACGCGATGGGGCCCAACGTCGCCGGCGTCATCGGCTCCGCCGTCGCCGCCGGAATACTGTTATCCCTGTTCCGGTAGGGCGACTGCTATGGCATGTACTCACGAGCCGGCTGACAGCTCCTGCCGCCACCTGCAGGCCTGACAACCGGCTCCGTTTGCTCTTGACAATTCTTCAAGAGTAGCATACAAGAGCTATAGTAACATTGTTCTTCTCTGACCGTTTTCAGTGAGTCCCTGGCCATAGACACGCTACGGCATCCCAAACCAGAAAGGAACATCTATATTTTTACCGTTATATCAATATATTTCTTTATGTCACAGCAGAAATTACATTCAAAGGGCAGGTACCGACAGGAATATGTTGCGACGAAATTCTTCAGCCGAGAGTGATAGCGCAGTAACAATGTTAAACGAATTGAATCCCGAAATCCAGAAACGCCTTGAAATGGCGGTCCTCGAGGTCTTTTCCAACTCCGACTTTCACAAGGCGAGCATCAGGGATATCGCCAGCCGCGCCGGTGTCAGCTTCACCACCATCTACAAACATTACGGCAGTAAGGAACGCCTGGTCTTCGCCTTTGTCGACGTCTGGATGGGGAAGCTGACCGATCGCATCGTCGATCATCTGCAGGGCATCGAGGATCTGAAGGAGAAACTGCGCAAGGTCTTCTGGCTGCAGCTCGACTACTACGAGCGGCATCAGGGGCTGGGGAAGATTGTCTTCATGACCCTGCCGATGAAAACGTGGATGGCCGACGAAACCTTCAACCAGCGCCGGATGATGAATCTGATGATCGGCGTCCTGCGCCAGGGCCAGAAGGAGGGGGTGCTGAACCCCGACGTGCGGGCCGGCACCCTGCTCGATTTTCTGATGGGATTCGTTCAGCGCAGTTTCTTCATGTGGATTCTGCGCGGCCAGCAAGGTAGCCTTTCCGAACAGGCCAACGCCATGTTCGAGATGGTGTGGCGCGGCATGGCCAACCCCCATCCCTCTGCCAATCAAAACAGAAACCCCGAGAACTGAATATCGAACCTGCATGGCCGCAAGGCCCGATCCCTTATCTTTCTCAATGGAGACGCAAATGAAGATTCTGAAAATCGATCATCTGGGCATCGCAGTCAACAACATGAACGAGGGCAAATCATTCTGGTCCGACGTCCTTGGTCTCACCTTCGAAGGCGCCGAAACCGTTGCCGAACAGAAGGTGACGACTGCTTTTTTCCCGGTGGGGGAAAGCGAGGTCGAACTTCTCGAATCCACCTCTCCCGACGGACCGGTGGCGAAATTCATCGAGAAGAAGGGCACCGGGTTCCAGCATGTCGCCTTCCGGGTCGAAAACATCGAGGAGGCACTGGCCGAACTGAAGGCCAAGGGAATCCAGCTGATCGACCAGGTACCGCGGAAAGGAGCCGGCGGCGCCAAGATAGCCTTCCTGCATCCCAAAGCGACCGGGGGGGTGTTGGTCGAATTGTGTGAACGATCCTGATCCGTTGAATCAATAAGGTGAATAACCGCATCATAGCAGGAGGACAGAGAATGGCATCACATCCGGAAAAAACGAGATGGGAAGAACTCGCCAGCAAGCAGATGAAGGGAAAGAGTCCGGATTCACTGGATTGGCTGACCCCGGAAGGCATCAAGGTCAAGGCCCTTTATACGGCGGAGGATCTCGACGGCATTGAATCGGTCAACACCCTGCCCGGACTCGCCCCATATGTCCGGGGGCCGATGGCGACCATGTACGCCGGCCGCCCCTGGACCATCCGTCAGTACGCCGGCTTTTCCACTGCCAAGGAATCCAACGCCTTTTATCGCAAGGCCCTCGCCGCCGGCCAGAAGGGCCTCTCGGTGGCCTTCGATCTCGCCACCCACCGCGGCTACGACTCCGATCACCCGCGAGTTTCCGGCGACATCGGCAAGGCCGGAGTGGCCATCGATTCGGTCGAGGACATGAAGATCCTCTTTGACGGCATCCCGCTCGACCAGATGTCGGTATCAATGACGATGAACGGGGCGGTGGTCCCGATCCTCGCCGGCTATATCGTCGCCGCCGAGGAACAGGGCGTACCCCATGAGAAACTGACGGGCACCATCCAGAACGACATCCTCAAGGAATACCTGACCCGCAACACCTATATCTACCCGCCCGGCCCGTCGATGCGGATCATCTCCGACATCATGGCCTACTGCTCCAAGGAGATGCCGAAATACAACACGATCAGCATCAGCGGCTACCACATGATGGAGGCCGGCGCCAACAGCGTCCTGCAGACCGCCTTTACCCTGGCCGACGGCGTCGAGTACGTCAAGGCCGCCCTGCGAAGCGGGCTCGATGTCGACACCTTCGCCCCGCGGCTGTCGTTCTTCTTCGGCATCGGCATGAATTTCTTCATGGACATCGCCATGCTGCGGGCAGCCCGGTTCCTCTGGCACCGCCTGATGAGCCAGTTCAATCCGAAAAACCCGCAGTCGTCGATGCTCCGCACCCATTGCCAGACCTCGGGCTGGAGCCTGACCGAGCAGGATCCGTACAACAACGTCATCAGGACGACGCTCGAGGCCCTGTCGGCGGTGCTCGGCGGCACCCAGTCGCTGCATACCAACTCCTTCGACGAGGCCATCGGCCTGCCGACCGACTTCTCGGCCCGGATCGCCCGCAACACCCAGATCGTCATTCAGGAGGAGAGCCAGATCTGCCACGTCATCGATCCCCTCGGCGGCTCCTACTACCTCGAGTCGCTGACCCACAGCATCATCAATGAAGCCCAGAAGATCATCGACGAGATCGAGGAACTGGGCGGCATGGCCAAGGCCATCGAATCGGGAATGCCGAAGATGCGGATCGAGGAGTCGGCCGCCCGCAAGCAGGCCCGGATCGACCAGGGCCTCGATGTCATCGTCGGGGTCAACAAGTACAAGCTGCCGGATGAAAAGATCGATTTCGAGGTTCGTGAGGTCCCGGCTTCGGTTCGCGACGAGCAGGTCGAGCGGCTCAAACAGATCAGGACCAGCCGCGACACCGCCGCGGTCGAAAAGGCCCTGGCCGATCTGACCAGGGCGGCCGAGGGGGACGGCAATCTCCTGGAGGCGGCGCTGCCGGCCGTGCGGGCCCGGGCCACCGTCGGCGAGATCTCCGACGCGATGGAAAAGGTCTTCGGCCGCTTTGTCGCCACCACCCGCTGCATCTCCGGCGCCTATGCCTCGGAATACGCCGGCGATGCCCAGATCATCACCTCGCTGCGGGCCAGAACGGCGAATTTCCTGGAATCGCAGGGGCGGCGGCCGCGGCTGCTGGTCACCAAAATGGGCCAGGACGGCCATGACCGGGGCTTCAAGGTTATTGCCAGCGCCTATGCCGACCTCGGCTTCGACGTCGACATCAGCCCGATGTTCCAGACCCCGGAAGAGGCGGCCAAGATGGCGATCGAAAACGACGTCCATGTCGTCGGCGCCTCGAGTCTCGCCGCCGGCCACAAGACCCTCGTCCCCGCCCTGATCGCGGAACTGAAAAAACAGGGGGGTGACGATATCCTGGTCGTGGCCGGAGGCGTCATCCCGCCGGGCGATTATGCCTTTCTCTTCGATGCCGGTGTCAAGGCGGTGTTCGGCCCCGGCACCCCGATCACGGTCTCCGCCGACAAGACCCTCAGCCTCCTGGAAGAAAAATACCGGCGTTGAGAACCACTGCTGTCAAAGGGCATCCTGCGACCCGGAATGGACACTGTCCACGCCGGGTTGCAGAGGGCGCGTCGATCTCCCTGCGATGCGGCGGATGACGACTGCCGTACACCAACCCATCAGAGATATTGCCAGTGAAGGAAGCGCAGTACTATATTGAGGGTGTCCTCCAGGGGAACCGGCTGGTTCTGGCGCGGACCATCACCCTGATCGAGAGCAGCCTGCCGGCCCACCAGGAGATGGCGCGGGTGATCATCGACCGGCTCCTGCCCTATACCGGCAAATCCTACCGGATCGGCATCACCGGCGTCCCCGGGGCCGGCAAAAGCACCTTCATCGAAGGCTTCGGCACCATGTTGACCGGACTCGGGCACCGGGTGGCGGTGCTGGCCATCGACCCCAGCAGCAGCCGGAGCGGCGGCAGCATCCTCGGCGACAAGACCAGGATGGAAAAACTGGCGGTCAACGACAGGGCCTTCATCCGCCCGTCCCCATCCCAGGGGACCCTGGGAGGAGTCGCCCGCAAGACCCGGGAGACCATGCTGGTCTGCGAGGCAGCAGGTTACGATGTGATCATCGTCGAGACCGTCGGGGTGGGACAGTCGGAGACCACGGTCGCCTCGATGGTCGATTTTTTCCTGATTTTGATGATCGCCGGGGCCGGTGATGAATTGCAGGGGATAAAGAAGGGGGTGCTCGAGGTTGCCGACGCCATCGTCATCAACAAGGCGGACGGCGACAACATCCTGCGGGCGCAGATGGCCCAGAAGGACTACCAGACCGCGCTGCACCTGCTGATGCGCTTCGACCCGGTGTGGGCACCGCCGGTGCTGACCTGCAGTTCCGTGGAGATGACAGGTTTGGAAGGGATCTGGCAGACCATTGCCGACCACCGCGCCGCCCATAACGCCGCCGACCTGCTGGAGGCTAAGAGAAGAGAGCAGTCGCTCGACTGGATGGACTTTCTCCTCGATGAAGGCCTGCGGCAGTGGTTTTATGGCAACCCGGCGATCCGCTCCCTGTTGCCTGGGATTCGAGCGGATGTCGCCGCCGGGAAACTGTCGCCGACCGCCGCCGCCGACCAGTTGCTTGACTATCTGCGGAACATCAACGGCAGCGGGACCAAGGCATGAACTCCCGTTCCGGTTGAGCTTATTTCTGTTGGTACCAACCCGAATACTTGACGTAGTTGTCGGCAATCCGCTCGATCTCACCCGAGATCAGTTTCTCGCTGATATCCTTGACCTTCCGCGCCGGCACCCCGGCATAGATGCTCCCCGCGGCAACCCTCGTCCCCTGGGTGACCACCGCCCCGGCGGCGATGATGGTATGGCTCTCCACCACGCAGTCATCCATGACGATCGCTCCCATGCCGATCAGGACATTGTCATGGACGGTGCAGCCGTGGACGATGGCGTTATGGCCGATCGACACCCGGTTGCCGATATTGGTGGGGAATTTCTGATAGGTGCAGTGTATGACGGCCCCATCCTGGACGTTGACCCGGTTACCTATCCGGATGTAATGGACATCACCGCGGATGACGGCATTATACCAGATGCTGCACTCGTCCCCCATCACCACGTCGCCGACTATGACCGCGGTCTCGGCGAAATAGCAGCCAGTGCCATATTGCGGGGTCTTGCCGTTCAATTCCCGGAGTATCATATCCTGCCCTCTTCAGTGGTTACGTGGAGCCGACTTCCACAGGGACAGACGGCTCCACCGGTATCACCTAGCCGATGACGCAGAGCGATGCCCCTTTGGCCACGGTATCACCGCTCTTGAACGGTATCGATTTGATGACGCCGTCACAGGGGGAAGCCAGGGCGTTTTCCATCTTCATTGCCTCGAGGACGACGACGGCTTCGCCCTTGACGACGGCATCGCCGACATTCTTCCGATACTTGACGATCATACCCGGCATCGGCGCCAGCAGCAGGGTCCCGGCGGCGGCGCCGGATGGCTGGGCCGGGGGCGGAGCAGCGGCGGCCGGGGGAGGCGTCGCCGGGGCAGCGGCCACCGGCACCGGGGTCGGCGCCGCGGCCTGAGCCGGCGGCACGGCCACCATAGGTCCGCCGACCGGATCGACCTCGATTTTGATATATTCCCCGTCGATGAAGACATTGAAGGTGCGGAGGCTGGCGGTCTTGACCGGGGTGTCGGCCTTTTTCTCGATCAGTTCCCCGGCCAGGGCCTTTTTGACCAGTTCATCGCGTTTCTTCACCATCTCCAGGGTGATCGGCTTGACACTGGCCGGCGGTTCGGTGCGGCCGTATTTCCATTCGAGGAACTTGCGGCCGGTAACCGGAAACTGGGCGTAGAGGATAACATCATCGATATCGGCCGCCAAGTCGCCGATCTCGGCCTTGGCCTTTTCCAGTTCCGGTTCCAGGACCTCGGCCGGACGACAGGTGATCGGTTCCTCGCCCCGCGGATATCCCTTCAGGGCCTTCTTCTGCAATTCCGGGTCGATCGGGACCGCCGTCTTGCCGTACAGGCCGTAGCACAGATCCTTGACCTGGCCGGTGATCATCCGGTAGCGTTCCTCGGGGGTGTCATGGAGGACGTTGTTGACTGTCTGCACACCGACGATCTGGCTGGTCGGGGTGACCAGCGGGATCTGGCCGAGATCCCTGCGAACACGTGGCAGTTCTTTATAGACCTCGTCGATCTTGTCGAGGGCATCCATCTCTCGCAGCTGGTTGACCAGATTCGACAGCATGCCGCCCGGGGTCTGGTGCAGCAGGACGTTGATGTCGATGATCGAGACCTTCGAGTCGTCGAGCAGGTGCTTGTACTTCGGCATCACCTGCTTCTCGAGGATCTCGTTGATCGCCGCCAGTTTCTTGATGTCGAAGCCGGTGTCGCGGTTGGTGCCGAGCAGGGCCATGACCAGCGGTTCGACCGCGGCATGGGAGGTCCGATAGGCATAGGGCGTCATGCAGGTATCGATGATGTCGACGCCGGCCTCGATGGCCTTGAGGTGGGTCATCGGCGACATGCCTGAGGTGAAGTGGCTGTGGAGGTGGATCGGTGCCTTGACCGCCTCCTTCAAGGCCTTGATCAACGGATAGGCGTCATAGGGGGCCATCAGGCCGGCCATGTCCTTGACGCAGATCGAGTCGGCCCCCATCTCCTCCAGGGCCTTGGCCTTATCGACATAGTAATCGAGGTTGTAGACATCACCACCAAGACGCGGTTCGGTCAGGGTATAGCAGATGCAACCCTGAAAATGCTTGCCGCTCTTCTTGATCTGTTTCACCACCGTCTCGAAATTGCGGTAATCGTTGAGGGCATCGAAGGTCCGGAAGATATCCATGCCGTTTTCCGCCGCCCGCTCGACGAAGGCCAGGGCCAGGTCATCGGCGTAATTGCGGTAGCCCACGAGGTTCTGGGCCCGCAGCAGCATCGAGAAGGGTGTCTTCTTGATGTACCGCTTCAGTGTCCGCAATCTCTCCCACGGATCCTCGTTGAGGAAGCGGTGCATGGTATCGAAGGTGGCCCCGCCCCACGTCTCGATCGCCCAGAAGCCGACCTCATCCATCAGCTCGGCGACCGGGATCATGTCCTCGGTCCGGCCGCGGGTGGCAAACAAGGATTGATGGCCATCCCGCAGGGAGAGATCCATGATCTTGACAGGGTTCTTGACCCTGGGACGATCGCTCTCATATTTCAACGCAGTCATCTGTACTTTATCGCTCATCGCGCATCTCCCTTTCGCATCGTATTGCGTTCGTCACGCCGACTAGCCGATCCGCCCGAAGGCCCGCATCTGGATCAGTCTGCGCATGGTCATCATCTCCATCCTGCCGCTCATCACCCAGCCGCTCTCAACCGCCGGAGCCGGCTGAAGTGCCGGCTCGGGGGGCTGTGCCGCCACCTGGGTCTCTTCCTGCTGCAGGTAGGTATTCACGGCCGCCAGGGCCGCTGCTATCTTCTTCTGCCTCGTTACCATATCCAGTCCTCTATCCCCGCCCGGTTTCACCTGCCATACCAGGCCCAGGCATCGTCGTTACCTTTCGACATCAGCCATACCAGGTCTTCAGGTTCCGTGGCCGGCATCACTTATTCATAGATGGCGTACTCCGTCTCGGTACCCAGCAGGGCATCGATTTCGGCCTGGACCACCCGCCGGCGATCGTCGTTCACCCATCTGTTCCAATCCTCGACCGATCGCCAGGTGCTGATCACCATCCATTCGTCATTTCGGTCGATTCTCTTGAGGGTTTCTCCCGAGACGTACCCCGGCTGGTTCAGGGTCAGACCCCGTAATTTCTGGAGCAGCAACGACAGTTCGATGCTCTCTTTGCCCATCACCCTGCGCTTGATGAAGATCTTGACTGCCATGAATCTCTCCCATGAAAAGAATTGATCGCTCCCCGGATACCTTCTCCTCGGGTTACAGTGGAATATTGCCATGCTTCTTCATCGGATTGCTGTCCCGCTTGTTCTGCAGCAGGCCAAGGGCCCTGATGATGCGTGATCGCGTCACCGAAGGCTCGATGATGTCGTCGATATATCCGCGCTGGGCCGCCACATAGGGATTGGCCACCGTGTTCTGATATTCTTTTTCCTTTTCCGCCAGAAAATCGACGGAATTCTCCGCCTTTCTCGCCTGCCGGCCGTAAAGGACCTCGACTGCCCCGCGTGCGCCCATGACCGCAATTTCGGCCGAGGGCCAGGCATAATTGATATCGCCGCGGAGATGCTTCGACGACATCACGCAGTAGGCCCCGCCATAGGCCTTGCGGGTGATGACGGTAATCTTCGGCACTGTCGCCTCGGCATAGGCGTAGAGAATCTTGGCGCCGTTGCGGATGACTCCGCCATACTCCTGGGCCGTTCCCGGCAGAAAGCCGGGGACATCGACAAAGGTGACGATCGGGATATTGAAGCAGTCGCAGAAGCGGACGAACCTGGCGCCCTTAATCGACGAGTCGATATCCAGCACCCCGGACAGATGGGCCGGCTGGTTGGCCACAATCCCGACACTGATGCCGTTGTAGCGGGCAAAGCCGACGATCAGGTTCGGCGCGAACATTTCCTTGACCTCGAAAAATTCGCCGCCGTCAACGGTGTGAAGGATGATTTCCTTCATATTATAGGCGGCATTGGGATTTTCCGGGATGATCGTATTCAGGTGTTCGGCGATACGACCCGGCGGATCATCGCAGGGCTGGACGGGTGTCGTCTCCAGATTGTTCTGGGGCAGATAGGACACCATCTTCTTGATATAGTTGATGGCGTCGACGCCCGAGGTGGCGGCGTAATCGGAGACGCCACTGCGCGAGGAGTGCATCGCCGCCCCGCCGAGCTCTTCGACGGTGACATCCTCATGGGTCACCGATTTGACGACCTTGGGGCCGGTCAGGAACATGTAGGAATTGTTCTGCACCATGACCACGAAGTCGGTCAGGGCCGGTGAGTACACCGCCCCGCCGGCACAGGGACCGAAGATGGCCGATATCTGCGGCACCACCCCCGAGGCCATGACATTGCGCAGGAATATCTCGGTATAGCCGGCCAGGCTCTCGATGCCCTCCTGGATCCGGGCGCCGCCGGAATCGTTGAGGCCGATGACCGGCGCCCCGTTCTTCACCGCCAGATCCATGATCTTGCAGATCTTTTCGGCGAAGGTCTCGGACAGCGAGCCGCCGAGAACGGTGAAATCCTGGGCGAAGACATAGACGATCCGCCCACCGATGGTGCCGTGGCCGGTGACCACACCGTCACCCGGAATGACCGTCTCCTCCATGCCGAAATCACGGCAGCGGTGGGTCTTGAACATATCGAATTCTTCAAACGAACCGGGATCAAGCAGCAGTTCGATCCGCTCCCTGGCCGTCATTTTCCCCTGGGTGTGCAATTTGTCGATCTTGTCCTGACCTCCACCCAGGCGGGCCTGCTCCCTGAGTCGGACAAGGTGATCCAGCCGATTCTGCGTATTCATATCCTCTCCTTGGCCTAAACGATCGGAATGCTGTCTGTCATCGGATGCAGGCCGCCAAAGCAACCGCATGGCACGCCGGGGCCTGCATCACTGCCTCATCGATGGCGGCGATTCGGGATCAGGAAAACGCCTCTTTGCAGAGGCGGCCGAGGCTGCCGAGATCCTGGCAGACATAGAGCCCGCTCTCCTCCATCGCGGCAATCTTGGCTGCCGCGGTCCCCTGGCCGCCACTGACGATGGCGCCGGCATGGCCCATCCGCCTGCCCGGCGGGGCAGTGAGTCCGGCAATAAAGCCGACCACCGGTTTCTTCATGTTCTGCTTGATCCAGATCGATGCCTTCTCTTCGGCATTGCCGCCGATCTCACCGACCATGACCACCGCCTCGGTTGCCGGATCGGCATTAAAGCGCTCGAGACAATCGATGAAGCCCGTGCCGTTGACCGGGTCACCGCCGATGCCGATGCAGGTGGTCTGGCCGAGGCCGACCTGGGTGAGTTGATGAACGACTTCATAGGTAAGGGTTCCCGACCGGGAGACGACCCCCACCGGCCCACCCGGTTTGTGGATCGCCCCGGGCATGATGCCGATCTTGCACTCGCCGGGGGTGATAATACCGGGGCAATTCGGTCCGATCAAGCGCGATGCGGTCTGGCCGAGATAATTTTTGACCCGCAGCATGTCGAGAACGGGAACTCCTTCGGTGATGCAGACAATCAGTTCGATGCCGGCATCCGCCGCCTCGAGGATGGCTTCGGCGGCAAAGGGAGGGGGAACCAGGATCATCGAGGCGTTGGCGCCGGTCTGTTGCCGTGCCGATCTGACCGTGTCGAAGACCGGGACTGAATCCATGAACTGCCCGCCCTTGCCGGGGGTCACGCCGGCGACGACCTTGGTCCCGTATTCGATACACTGCCTGGCGTGAAACTGCCCTTCTTTGCCGGTGATACCCTGCACAAGAACACGGGTCTCTGAATTAACGAGGATACTCATCTCATGCCTCTAGTGGTAATGGAGCTCCCGCTCCCTTGAATGCAGACAATTCCGAAAACTTTACCGGGGCCGGGAGAGCTGGACGCTGTGGTCACGGCCTCGGACATGGTAATCTATTGGGCGGCGATTCCGTCAGGCCACGATCTCCGCCACCTTCCTGGCGGCATCAGCCAGATCGGTCGCATTGATCAGCTTCATCCCCGATTCAGCCAGGATACGGCGTCCTTCATCGACATTGGTCCCTTCCATGCGCACGACCACCGGGACGTTCAAATTGACATGCTGCGCCGCCTGGACCACGCCCTGGGCCAGCACGTCACAACGGAGGATGCCACCGAAGATGTTGATCAGGATGCCCTTCACATTGGGATCGGCGAGGATGATGCGGAAACCGTTCTCCACCATCTCGGCGTTGGCGCCGCCGCCGACATCCAGGAAGTTCGCGGGAGAGGCGCCGGCCTGCTTGATGATGTCCATCGTCGCCATCGCCAGGCCTGCACCGTTGACCATGTTGCCGACGTTGCCGTCGAGCTTGATGTAGTTCAGATTGAACTTCGCCGCCTCGGCCTCGGCCGGATCGTCCTCGAAAGGATCGTGCATCGCGACGACATCGGGGTGGCGGAACAGGGAGTTCGAGTCGATATCCATCTTCGCGTCGAGGGCGAGGATCGCATTGTCCTCGGTGATGATCAACGGGTTGATCTCGACCAGCGAACAATCGTAATCGACAAACAGCCGGTACAGATTTTTCAGCACTGCCGAGGCGGTCTTCATCAACGCCGGTTCGAGCTCAAGGCCGAAACAGACCTGGCGGAGATGAAAGCCCTGGATGCCGACGAGCGGGTTGACGGACACCTTGATGATCCGTTCCGGCGTCTTTTCGGCCACCTCCTCGATATCCATGCCGCCATCCTGACTGGCGATGATGGTGATGCTCGCGGTCTCACGATTGGGGATGATCGAGAGATAGAGTTCTTTTTTGATCCGGACGCCCTTCTCCACCAGCACCTTCCTGACCAATCGCCCTTCCGGCCCGGTCTGTTTGGTGACCAGCTGCATGCCGAGGATGGCTCCGGCAGCTGTCTCGGCCTCTTCCGCCGACCTGGCAACCTTCACGCCACCGCCTTTGCCCCGGCCACCGGCATGGATCTGCGCCTTGACCGCGAGCGGAAATCCCATGGTCCCGGAGAGCTGCATCACCTCTGCGACAGTCTCGCAGACACTCCCTTCAGGAACCGGCACACTGTACTTGCGGAATAACTCTTTCGCCTGGTATTCGTGAATCTTCATAAAAATTCCTCAAACGGGCGGAGGCCCTCCGCCCGCATTTTTGCCAAGAGAACAACAACCGGGCCGGCAACCCTTCGATGCGCGGCCCGGTCGTTTCCTTTCTCAGCGTTTGGGGTATCCCATCTGCGCGAGGGTTGCCGTAATTTCATCCAGGATCGCCGGATCATCGATGGTCGAAGGCATATTGTAATCCTTGCCGCCGGCTATGGCCCGCATGGTCCCGCGCAGGATCTTGCCCGAACGGGTCTTCGGCAGTCGCACGACCTGGGTTGCATCGCGGAAACAGGCGATCGGGCCGATGGCGTCGCGGACCATCTTGACGAGTTCCTGCTTGATCTCCTCGCTGGGCCGGGTGACGCCGGCCTTGACGACAAACAGTCCGAGCGGCAACTGGCCCTTCAGGTCGTCATGGGTGCCGAAGACGGCACACTCGGCGATATCCGGATGGTTGGAGATGATCTCCTCCATCGCCCCGGTCGACAGCCGGTGGCCGGCGACGTTGATAACATCATCCATCCGGCCCATGACATAGACATAGCCGTCCTGGTCAATATAGCCGCCGTCGCTGGTTTCATAAAATCCTGGGAACTTGGTCATGTAGGACTTGACGAACCGCTCGTCATTACGCCAGAGGGTGACGAGATTGCCGGGAGGCAGCGGCAGCTTGATGACGATATTGCCCTCCTGGCCGGCCGGGAGCTCGACCCCTTCGTCATTGACGATGCGGACATCGTAACCGGGCAGGGGCTTGGTCGGCGAACCTTCCTTGACCGGCAGTTCCTCGATGCCCCGGCAGTTGCCGACGATGGCCCAGCCGGTCTCGGTCTGCCACCAGTGATCGATGACGGGGACCCCGATCAGTCTTTCCGCCCAGTGCAGGGTGTCGGGATCGAGACGTTCGCCGGCCAGGTAGAGGCACTCGAAACAGGAGGTATCGTATTTCTTGAAATACTCGCCGTTCGGGTCTTCCTTCTTGATCGCCCGGAAAGCGGTCGGGGCGGTGAACAGACTCTTCACCTGATGCTGGGAGATGACCCGCCAGAAGGCCCCGGCATCGGGAGTGCCGATCGGTTTGCCCTCATAGAGGATGGTGGTGGAACCCTGGATCAGCGGGGCATAGACGATATAGGAATGACCGACGACCCAGCCGACATCCGAGGCCGACCACCAGACTTCACCGGGGTTGATGTTATAGAGATTTTTCATCGTCCACAGCAGGGCCACGGCATGACCGCCATTGTCCCGCAATACGCCCTTCGGCATCCCGGTCGTGCCGGAGGTATAGAGGATATAAAGTGGGTCGGTGGCATCCAGTTCGACACAGCCGACCGGCTTGCTGGCCGCCACCAGCTCGTTCCAGTCGAAATCCCGGCCCTCTTTCATCTCCGACTTGATGATATCGCGCTGAAAAAGAATGACCTTCTTGACCTCATGCACGGACTGTTCGATGGCGCTGTCGACCAGAGGTTTGTAGGCGAGGACCTTTTTGCCCTCGATCGCCCCCGAGGCGGTGATGATGAGTTTGGGCTGGGCATGATCGATACGGATGGCGAGCTCATGGGCGGCAAAACCGCCAAAGACGACGGAATGAATGGCTCCCAGCCTGGCGCAGGCAAGCATCGCAACCGCCGCCTCCGGGATCATCGGCATATAGATGACGACTGTATCGCCCTTGGTCACCCCCTGACTCTGCAGGGCCCCGGCAAACCGAGCAACCCGCTCCTGGAGCTCCTTGTAGGTTATCTTGGCGATGGTATTGGTCACAGGGCTGTCGTAGATGATGGCGGTCTGGTCGGCCCGGCCATTTTCCACGTGACGATCGACAGCATTGTAGCAGGTGTTCATCTTGCCACCGACAAACCAGCGATAGAACGGCGGGTTGGAAGAATCGAGCACCTTGTCATACTGTTTGTACCAGGTTATACCCTTTGCAGCTTCGGCCCAAAACGCTTCGCGGTTTTGCACACTACTCTGGAACACAGAATCAAAATTACTCATACGCACTCCTCATCTGGTCTGAATGTTAGCTGTCTGTCCTGCTGCCTTTCCCATGTATACAGTAAAGAAATTCAATCTTCAAGGGTTTAATCAAACATTGTTACCAACCTTACTCATCAGCAAAAAAGTTGATGTGATTATTTTCTTATTATTCATGATGTTACATTGATTAGACCTTACTGACCAGGAATCAAGAAGTTCACACAAAAAAAGACCAATCTGCCAGCATGATAAATGCAACAATATGTTTTTATGTGGAATATTAAAATACCATTCACCCTCCTCCGATCACCGCGTAACGTTGTTACCATTTGCATTCCATTAAACAAATTTCGATGACGGTTATTTCCTGGTTGCATTCTTCAACGGTATACCTTCAACCCGTCGACAAAAAAATCCATCTGGCTGTATCATATCGTATTATTTATTTTTTTCATGATCCACCACTATGATCGCCGATAATGTACCGATCATGTCATCCATCGCTACCAGACAAGATCAACCCAGTGATTCCAGCAACATCAGGGCGGAAAGAATATTGTTCTTTACGTAAGGCAGCACGGTGTGACAAAAAGGCCGTAATCCGAAAACGAAAAAAGTGGCAAATCCTGGCGGGACCAGAGAGATGAGGCAATTTCCTGTCAGGCGAGATCGGGAAGACCCGCAGGTCTTCCCGATCAATCATGCCATCGGCATATCGGCAGGGCGGTCGGGAAGGTACACCCCCCTCTCGCTCCGGGGAAACTTGAGATAGGGGATGATCACTTCATTTTTGAAGCCGCCGGTGCCGTCGTACGTGATCGATACCACCGGTACCCCGGTCCGCCGCTCGACATCCTGACGCATGGCCTCGGTGATCAGCGAGGCGCAGCATAGGGCCGGACTCGCCTGGACAAAAAGAGCGATATCGGGGTAGTGCTTCCTGAGGTAGTGAATCTTCAGGATGTTATCCATTGATTCTCCGGTATTCTCGACGGAAATATTGTACTGTGCCAGGATCTCCTCCGGGTTGTCGGTGTACTCATGCTCCTCCTCGCCGAGGACCCGGTTGAAGATCCGGAAGTAGGCCTTTTCCATCTGGGTCATCGTCACCAGCAGGGTCCGATAGGAAAGGACATCGAGATACTTCCCTTCATTGAACCACTTGCGGAAATAGGAACTGGCGATCATCTTGCCGTAATTGCTATAGGGCGTGGTGATCGCCTCGCCGCCGTTGTTCTCGATGAAGCGCACCAGATCCTGGTTCATCACCCGGTTATCGCGGACGTAGAGATCGCCGAAGACCGCGACCTTGGGCCGCTTCTCCGGCCTGGTCTCGATCCACTCGAAATGGGAGATGATCTCCGCCAGGGCATCCTCCTTGTCCCGCTTCCCCTCAAAGGCATCGACAAGGATCGCGATGCTCTTGTTGAGGACCCGGTCGGTCTCGCCCTGTTCGATCTCGTAGGGACGGACGCGGCAGGCCACGCGGCGCAGCATGCCTCCGAACATGTAGGCGAAGTAGGCATTCATCGTCGCCTTCAGGGAGATATCGGAAAACGACAGCTGACCGCAAAAGACCGCCGCCTCCTCCATCCCCTGCCCATGTTCCCGCAGGATCTGGCGGATGTGATGGGGATACAGCCGGATATTGCAGGCCAGGGTCGACCGGTTGAGCCACAGGACGGTGTCGGCTGGTTCGAGCCCATGGGCCTTGATGCAGTCCATATATCCCTGGGCGATGGCGTTCAGCGGGATGCACTGACCGGTGTTGTGCATGAGGCTCTGGCGGATCGAGCGCTCGCTCTCCTCCATCAGGATGGCATTATAGCCCTCGCGTCGCAGGGTGGCGACCAACAGACTGCAGGTCAGCCGGTCCCAGTTCGGGAAAACCACGTTCTGCCTCGTCAGGCTGGCCTCGAGACTGGGATTGACAGGAGCGTAATCGACCGGAAGCCTCGCCTGTCCCGCCTGGCATTGGTGATGGTTGCGGAAGGCCCGGATGGCCGCTTCGATCCTCGTCTCATAACCGACGCTGGAATCGTGTTCGTCGAGTTGCAGGATGAGGTAGGGCTTGCCATGGGCCTCCATGATGGCCTTGAAATACTCGACGGCGAAGGAATCCGGCGAACACTTGAAGGACGTGACGTACACCGGATACAACCCTTCCTGGACGGCGATCGCTGCTGCCGATTCGAGGATCTTCGCCGCGTGCTCCCAGTGCAGTTCCTCGAGCAGCGGCCTCAGGGCGGCCGTCTGTGAGGGATCGGCCGGAAGCATGTCCTGATAGAAGACATCGACGCCCTGATTGGTGAAGATCTCGGGAATGCCGCAGTTGAGGGTCGGCGAGAGGACAGTATACGGACGGCCGACGATCACCACGCTGATCCCCTCGGCGGCGGCGATCCGCTCCCGGCAGATCTCCCGGTATCTCTGCCGGCACTGGCGCATAAATTCACCTGCCCGGTCAAAGGCCATCGATACTTCGATAAAACCAACGGGCCGCCGGCTGACCTGCTTCAGCATCCGGTAGAGCTGGATCTTGGTATGAAAGGAGGTATAAAGGTATTTCACCAGCGGTTTGAGGATGCGCCCGTCGCTCCCGGCGAGGGCCTGTGAAAGCAATGGCGCCAGGAACTGGGTGTAATAGCAGTACTGGCGGCGGGCATCCTTGCACTTCTCTTCGAGATATACGGGCAGGAAGACGCAATCGACCCGCTGCAGCAGCCAGGCGACATGGCCGTGCATCGAGGCGATCGGGGCGCAGAACTCGGCGCGACTGATCGATTTGCCGGCCTTGATCCCCTCGTCATACGACTCGCTCGAGACGGTACGGATCCCGAGG
>Ga0209066_10003398_pt1 | contig 18225 bp, 11 predicted proteins | sample All_14_2_FD_187198 | JGI IMG/M metagenome (GOLD analysis project Ga0209066, IMG submission 187198) | Freshwater microbial communities in response to fracking from Pennsylvania, USA - Allegheny Zone_MetaG_DW_15 (SPAdes) (version 2) ... | reverse complement strand
TTTTTGCCCGAAGCCAAGCTAAGGCTTCGTTAACGGCCATTTTGTGAAGATAGGCACGTGGTGAGGTATCAATTTGTATCTGGTTCCTTTTTTCCCAAAATCTGATGAATACTTGTTGAGCAAGGTCCTCCGTTACACCCCGTTCTCCAACAATGCGATGGACAGCCGCACACACAGCATGGTAATGTGCCTCAAAAAGTTCTTTGAGCACCGTTTTGTCATCGCTGCGAAGTCGGGAAGTCAGGTCCAATTGATTGTTCGTACTTCGTTGAAATTAGTTGGATACAAGAATTTGAGGAATCTTGGCCAACTGATTGGCCGTAATGAATTGGTCAATTCCTCAAATTTGATGCTTACCTGTCCAAGTAATAAATGAAATGGCAATGATAGGGAATATTTCACCATCCCAAGGAACCAAACAGCGTTAAGGAAATCCAATAATCGGCGCTGAGGCTGCGTTTGTGTTACTTCACCAATTAAAAAAGGAAGTACATGATGAAAACAGCAGCTTGTCCGTTCATAGCAGTTCTGCTGCTATTGTTCCAAGTCAATTTGAATGGTCAGGTAATTGAAATTGCCGACGCACTTAAAAAGGGCCTTGTTTCATTGACTGTGGAAGGCAATGGTGGTTACACTGGCGAATGCCTCAAACTTGAACTGAAGAACATTTCCAAAAAGAAACTGCAACTGAAAGTGCCGGCGGGTCAAGTTTTTGTAGCCAGTGACACGAGTTTGCAGAACTTGATGGTTTCGAAAGAAGAAAATTTCACGGTTGAGAGTGGAAAATTGGCCGACAGCAACCTGCATGGGTTTTGTGTCGAAGCTGGTGACGGTGCTCCAGGTCAACAAAGTATCTTTAAGATTGGGAAAATGGTGGACGGAAACCTGCTCAAGATGGCCAAATACCTAAACGATAATAAACTTTACGACCATCCTTCTGCTCAATATGCCGTTTGGGCGGTGTCTGATGCTGAACGGCTGGAGGGTATCGGCGATCCCGTGCTCACGAAATTCGTTGCCGACCTGCTTGGAAAACCGATGCCCGAATACCATATCCAATATCAAATCCCGCCGCAAGATCGCCTGCTGCCTGGGCAGCCCGCCAATTGGAAAGAAGCATTGGCCATGAACGGCTTGTTTTATTATGATTTGGCAAGCGACCAAGCCGTGGATTTTGGCCTATACAATGAAGCTGGAGAATTGGTTCACTCACTTTTCAAGGGCAGGATACAGAAGCGGGGTTCCCACAAATTCAGGTTTGAGTTTGAAATAAAAGGATTGCAAAAGGGAAAATACTTTGCAAGGCTCACCAATAAGTCTGGAACCATAAAGGAACTGGCAGTGGAGTTTTAGATCCCTCGAAATTCGATGATCAGTTTCTTAAAAGGAAAGGCCCAGCACCTTTACGGTACCAGGCCTTTCTTTTTTATGGTTTTACTGTCACTACTCGACAACCACTTTCGAAATCATCACCCCATCTTTGGCAGCGATTCTTACAAAGTAAATTCCTGCTGGGAGTTGGCTGACGTTTATCTGCAAATGGCCTTTACCAAGCACTGTCGTTTTTTCCTCCATCATCTGTTTGCCATCCACGGTCAACAAACTAACGTTTACCTCGCGTTGGTCAACAGAAGTTAGGCCCACATAGAGAAGGTTGTCAACGGGGTTCGGATAAACCCTCATGGTCATATCGTGCAAGGTTTCAACCGTATTGGAGACAATTTGAGACTCCACGATAGTGCCTTCGGCTGGTGCAATTGCGCAGTGGCTATCGCCTTCGGCGGTGGTGACACAGACTTCACTGTTGTAGTTGAACAAGTCCATGAATTCAAAATCGTCCAATGCCCAGCCTATCGGCCCAGCAGTATTGTCATCAGTTCCAAAACGGAAACGGACCACAATGTCGTCCCCACTCCACTCGCTCAGGTCAACATAGCTCGCAATGAATTCATTGTTCGTGCTTCCTGACCATGCATAAAGATTAGGTGTGATAAAAGTTGTGTACTGGATTTGGCCAGTGTATCCACCCCGCAGCATCTTGTCAGCTACTTGGCGGTAAGCATTTTCCCCAACCTTTTTAATGTCAACCACGCCACCGTCAGCACCTGCCTCGGTATCGTAGAGATGGTAAAAGCGCAAGGTTGGCCGGTTGCCCTCTACTTTCCATGCGTTTTTCAATTCAATGCCCGTGCGGCTTTCCGTGGCCAAGTCGGCTACCAACCAACTGAACTCTGGGCTGTGAGAATAGGTATCATCTATCAAAAATGCATTGGGCGTTGGTGCATTAGTCACAACATATTCCCAATTCTCCTCTGAATCTTCATCGGCTACTTCATCCAAATATTGACGGATGGAAAACTTGGCAGGGTCTGTTGTCAGCTTGTAGGTAACTGTCTTATTGGTAAGCGAATCAATTTCACCTACTTGCAGCGTCAAGACATTGCCTGTAACAGTGGCCGGAACACTTGCCGAACCAGCTTTGTATTCAGTGCCGTCCGGCAATTCATCCGAAATTACAACACCTGTTCGGGTTGCCGACTTGCAGTTGGAAATGTTTACAGTCACTTCTATGTCTTCACCTGCATTTATTAAATCCGTCATGCTCTTTGACACAGTAACCTCATCACGGCATTCGCAAGGAATGTCGAAAGCTTCAGCCTGGTCGCTGGCATTGCTGGAAAGCCCCTGAACGGCGCTCATGCCAGCCCCACGCCGTGCAAATGCCTTCCAAATCAAGCATTTGTTGGCACCATTGTTCAAAGCCACATCTGCCGCAATGATTGCATCCCGGCCATCAAGAAAGCCTGGGCTGCAAGGTTGGTTTTTCATTCCTTCAAAAACTAAGCGAATGGCCAGGTTGTTGCCACCAGTGCCGTGGTAGAGGTCGGCATCCCAACCATATTCATCCACAAATGCCCAGTACAAATCCCAAAGCATGGTCGTCCAGACTTCTCCGAGGGCATGCACTTCGGTATTGCCTGCCACATCCCCATAAGTTTGAGGATTCACAGACATGTCCGTCGAATAAGGATACCGCCGGATACCAATGCCCGAAACGGGTTGGTCCAAAGCGTAGGTGCCAATTCCACGTGCAGCCGTACCTGCGTCGCCGGGTTTGGTAGTCATCACAAGGCCGATGAAATCGCTCCAGCCTTCCCCCATTTGTTCGGCATTGGCCAAACAGTTGGCATTGGAAGGGCCACCAGTTAGTCGGTTGGAAATGCCGTGCCCGTATTCATGCGCAACAATGCCGTTGTCCAAATCTCCATCCAATTGTGAAGGGACAGTAGGCGCCGGGATTTTGATGGAAGCTACCAGGCCGTTGCCTGCAAATGGCCGAAGGGCCTGACACTTAACAGCTGTGATGAAAACGGTTGGGATGTTCACCTGAACACCATAGGTCCCTGGCGACATGCCAATAATGGATTCATCGTAATTGCAAATGATGACGCCAACTGCACCTTTCTTTTGAGCTTGCAAAGCTTTCCACCCAAAATCACAGCCACCGCGGTCTATCAATGCGATTTTTCCCTGCAATTGCGCAGCATTTATCAAAGTGTCGCAGGCATCCGTAAGGAATGGGTCTGCGATTTCATCCTGTGCAATAACGACTTCAGCAGAAACCCCAGTCGCTGAAGCATAAGTACCAGGCCCCCAATCTGCCGCTGGTTGATAGGACGTATAGCCACCAGCTATCGAAGCAGGAGCGCTGACAGTCAGGATTTTGCCAGGGTTCCAGAGGTACATTTGCATACGGCCAGAGGTGCCGTCGGCCAGCGTAGCGAAGTTGGCGTTGTCCACGCCGTTTCCATCCTGCGCTTCGGCTCGTACATAGTCATTGCCGGCTCCGCCTTGGCCATAGTTGTTCACTTGGAAATTGCCCGCAGATTCGGTGAACCCATACGAGTAGGCCATGTCGTGCATGACATTGTTCCAATAAAACAGGTTCACCACTGCTGCGTCCCTGTACTGTGAGGGCTCCGTCAGCGGGTCGAAAGGAAAATCGAAAATCAAGTTTGCGCCACCGTTTGGCTCGTTGTTTACGGTGTTGTTGGTGTTGCCACTATCCTCGTAGGCGTGGGCGTTGTTCCCACGGGTGATGGTGTATTCAGGGCCAGTTTGACCATTGGTGTCGTGCCAGCCGTAAGGTGAGGCAGTTGGGTCGAAAGGGTCAACAACCATGGTGCGTGGCCCGTGGCTTGGGCTTTCATAGGGCCAAGGCCAAATATTGTAGGTTCCGTTTGCTGCCAAGTTGAGGCTGGTCGTTACGGCGGCATGTTGCTGGTTTGCGATTGCTTCGCTATGCTCGTCCGTGTGCGTGAAGACGTTTTTGTCCACTTTGCAGTAAACCGTCAGGTTTGTTTTGTTCAAGATTTCGCCAGTAACAGCATCCAGCCGAACGCTCCATACGTCGGAAGATTTCACCGGAGCCAACAACACATCCCAAGCCAGCCGCAGGGTGCTACCGAATGGCTGATAGCTGAGGCGGGCACTTATTTCATACTGGGAAATACTGCCCTTCTCAAACAAGAAATCGCCTTTCTCATTCTGACGGATGAATTGAACAGGCATCAGCGGCAACTGCAGATGCTCCATGAGCTTCACCACTGCTGCCTCTGCATTCAGTACCGGTGTAGTCGTGTTCGCTTTAGCAGCGACATTGGGCAAAAACCTATTTCCAACATGGAAAACCTTGCCCTCCTTCGTCATGCTCAGATTTTGGATGGCATTGTAAACGGGGATCCCTTGGTACCGTTGCAAGAAAAACACTCTTGCGATACCAGTAGTGGGGTCGGTGTATTGGTCGTTGACGGTCATGCCCTCGATGTCCTGTGGGGTCAGGCCCCATTCACCGAGGTGGGCCTGAACATGCGCCGAGGCGATGTCAACAGGCGAACGTTGCTGTGAAAATGCCATGACGCTTGCGAACATGCAAAGCATAATCACTGCGAATTGCTTCGTAGAAACAAACTTCATACTGGATTAAATTTAAGATGAGTAAAAATAGACGAGCTAACCCGGCAAAAATAGCGCTAGGTTTTACTTTGGAAGAAGAAAAGGCCGAAAATAAAAGCGGGCTGACAATTTCCGATTAACAACATTGCTAGTTGCCAATCTGGGCAGGTCATTCTTCCTCTTCCTTGAAGTTACGTCGCTTTTGGGGCAAACGCCCGTACGGCTCCTCCTCCCACCGCTCCCGATTCCTTTCTGAATCTTTTTCGTAGGCTTTGATGACCTCCTTCACCAGCCGGTGGCGCACCACGTCGTCCACGCTGAGCCGGATCACCGTGATTCCTTCGATGCCTTTCAAAATGTCAATGGCTTTGCGCAAGCCGGATTTTGAATTCCTCGGGAGGTCAACCTGCGTTAAATCGCCCGTGATGATGGCCTTGGCCGTGGGGCCGAGGCGGGTGAGGAACATTTTGATTTGGAGCGAGGAGGTGTTCTGTGCCTCATCAAGGATGATGAAGGCATTGTCAAGAGTGCGGCCCCGCATGTAGGCCAGGGGGGCGATTTCGATGACCCTCGTTTCCATGAAATATTTCAGCTTGTCCGCTGGAATCATGTCGTCGAGCGCATCGTAGAGCGGACGCAGGTAGGGGTCAATTTTTTCCTTGAGGTCGCCGGGCAGGTAGCCGAGGTTTTCCCCAGCTTCCACAGCAGGGCGGGTGAGGATTATTTTTTTAACCAAGCGGTTTTTCAGCGCTCGCACTGCCAGTGCAACGGCGGTGTAGGTCTTGCCCGTGCCCGCTGGGCCAACTGCGAACACCACGTCGTTTTGCTCAGAAGCTTCCACGAGCTTGCGCTGGTTGAGCGTTTTTACTCGGATGATTTTCCCATCCACACCATGGACGAGCACTTTGCCAGCGGCATCGTTGAGGTGGGTTTGGAAAGGTGCGGCGCCGTCCAGCATGATTTCCTCCACCATTTGCACTGGGAGCACCTTGCGCTCCTTCAGCAATCGCACCATCTGCTCGATTTTGCCTTTGGCGGTTTGGGTGAATTTTTTTTCACCGGAAAGTTTCAGATTACTGCCCCTAGCTGTGATACTAATGTCGGGAAATGCTTTTCTGATGAGGTTGAGTTTGTTGTCGTTTTCTCCGTAAAGTTCTACGAGGTCAACATCTTCGATGGTCAGGATTATTTCGCTCAAATGAAAGGTAGTTGATTGTTAATTTTGAAATTAGTGGACGCTTCTAAGTCTAAGTTTTACACTGTTGGCTAAGAAAATTCGGCTAATTTTGTCGGTAAAAATAGAAGATTGGCAAGAAAGCCGAATTTATTTTTCTACAAAATAATGGTTAGCTGAAAAACCTATAACCAACCGCCTACCCCAAAAGTTTCAAACAAGTTTTTAATCAACCTCTGTGAAGACTCGCCCGCAAAACGCACGACCAAAAAATGCAAATCGTAACCTTAATCACCGACTTCGGACTTGACGACTACTACGTTGCGCAGTTGAAGGGCGTGCTGCTAAGCTATGTCTCTCCGCTCCAAATCATTGATGTTTCGCATAAAGTCAAGCCTTACGACATTGTTCAAGGTGCGTTTGTCCTCAAAAATTCCTACGCCAGTTTCCCAGAAGGAACCATCCATGTAGTTACCGTGAACAACAGTGCGGAGGGCATGTCACTCATTTGTTTCAAACAAGAAGGCCAGTTCTTCATCGGCCCAGACAACGGTATTTTCAGCTTGGTTTTTGCCGAATTGCCGGAGGCTCGGCGGCTGGAATTCAATGCCGAAACCCTTTTTCCCGTTCACAAATCCATTGCCACTGCGATCAAACACATTTCATCGAGCCTGCCGCTCGAAGAATTAGGTTCACCTGCTGGTGAAATTGTGCAACGGATCGCCCTGCAACCAGTCATCAGCCATTCCCAAATCCGTGGTTCTGTCATTTATGTTGACCATTACGAAAACGTGGTCATCAACATCCCGTTCGACCTGTTCGAAAAAGTGCGGAATGGGCGGAATTTTGCCTTGTTTTTCAAGCGGAACGACCCCATCACCTGCCTTAGCCGTCACTACACAGATGTCGCAGTAGGAGAAACACTCTGTCTCATAAATTCCGCTGGCTTTCTCGAAGTGGCAGTGAGCATGGGCAAGGCTAGCAGCCTGCTGGGGCTGAAGCTGGACGACATGATTCAAATTGACTTTCTGTAAAAAGCAACGGCCCATCCAACTGTTGCTGGACGGGCCGATAAGCTATCTGTTAATATCTTCAGAACTAATCTTCGTAGGCTTCGTATTCCTCCTCTTCCATCAGCGCACGGCGCTCTTTGAAGGATTTGTGCGACTCCATGCTGGTAACGAAAAGTTCTTCGTACTCTCGCAATCCGGTACCCGCAGGTATCCGTTTGCCGACGATTACGTTCTCTTTCAAACCGTAGAGCAAATCTGGCTTGGCCTCGATAGCAGCAGTGCTGAGTACCTTGGTTGTCTCCTGGAACGAGGCCGCTGAAATCCAGCTTTCCGTTCCGAGCGAAGACCTTGTGATACCTTGCAGCATGGAGCTGGAAGTAGCAGCCACCGCATCTCTGTACTGTACGAGCTTGCGGTCGTTGCGCTTGAGGTAGGAGTTTTCCTCCCGGATTTGACGCAAGTTCACCAACTGGCCAGCTTTCAAGCGGTTGCTTTCGCCCTGGTCAGTGACGACTTTTTTGTCATAAATCCAGTCGTTCTGCTCCAAGAATTCCCATTTTTCAACGGCTTCACCTTCGAGGAAGGTCGTGTCACCTGGGTCTTCAATGGTAACACGGCGCATCATCTGACGAACGATTACCTCGATGTGTTTATCGTTGATGGCAATACCCTGCGAGCGGTAAACTTCTTGAACACCGTTCACGAGGTAAGACTGCACCGCAAATGGACCTTTGATGGCCAAAATGTCTTTCGGTGAAACCGTACCATCGGAAAGTGAAGTGCCAGCACGAACGAAGTCACCTTCTTGAACAAGTACGTGCTTCGACAGCGGAATCAGGTAGCGGTGGATTTGCTCGTCCTTCGACTTCACAATGACCTCCTGGTTACCACGCTTGATTTTACCGAACAATACCTCGCCATCAATTTCAGATACGACAGCTGGGTTGGATGGATTCCTTGCTTCGAAAAGCTCAGTTACCCTCGGCAGACCACCCGTGATGTCCTGAATCTTGCCCAGTTTACGTGGTATTTTCACGATTTTCTGGCCAGAACGTACATCTTGACTGTCCTCGATGGAAATGTATGCACCCACTGGCAAGCTGTAGCGACGAAGCTCTTCGCCGTCTGGGCTTACGATGGAAATTGCAGGTACTTTCTTCTTGTTTTTGCTTTCGATAATGACCTTCTCGGCGTAGCCAGTCTGGTCGTCACGCTCCATCCTGAAGGTCACGCCTTCCTCGATGCTATCGAATTTGGCGATACCCGGGAATTCGGAAACAATCACGGCGTTGAATGGGTCCCACTCGCAAATGAGGTCGCCCTTCGAAATATTCTGTCCTTCTTTGACAAAAATAGTCGAACCGTAAGGAATGTGGTGAGAAGAGAATTGGCGCTTGCCTTCTTCGTCCGTGATGCGGAGCTCGCCCGTACGGGAAAGCACGACATCAACAGCTTCACCATTGCTGTCCTTGTAGGTGGTGATACGAATGGCGTCAAATTCGATTTTGCCATCAAACTTGGCCGTGATTTCACTTTCAGATTTGGTCACAGATGCGATACCACCCACGTGGAAGGTACGTAGTGTCAACTGTGTACCCGGCTCACCGATGGATTGGGCAGCGATGATACCTACTGCATCACCTTTTTCAGCCACACGGCCCGATGCAAGGTTTTTGCCATAGCACTTCGTGCAAACGCCACGCTTGGTTTCGCAAGTAAGCACGGAACGGATTGTCACTTCTTCGATGCCAATATCCTCGATGTGCTTCGCCATGTCCTCGGTGATGTATTCACCTGCCTTCAGTACGACTTCATCGGTCACTGGGTGGTGAATATCGTGCAAGGTATAGCGGCCTTGGATACGGTTGGACAGTGGGTCAATGACTTTCTCATTGTCCTTCAAAGCCTGCGTTTCAATACCCCGCAGTGTGTCGCAATCTTCTTCAATGATTACAACGTCCTGTGCAACGTCCACCAAACGACGGGTGAGGTAACCTGCGTCAGCCGTTTTCAAGGCCGTATCCGCAAGACCCTTACGAGCACCGTGCGTAGAGATGAAGTATTCCAATACCGAAAGTCCGTCCACGAAGTTTGCAAGGATGGGGTTCTCGATGATGGCACCACCAGAGTCGCCGGATTTTTTTGGCTTGGCCATAAGTCCCCGAAGACCGCAAAGCTGTTTAATCTGCTGTTTGGAACCACGAGCACCTGAATCGAGCATCATGAACACAGAGTTGAAGCCCTGCTTGTGCGTTGACAATTCCTTCATCAGCGCATCAGTGATGCGGTTGTCAGCGTAGGTCCACTTATCAATGATCTGGTTGTAACGCTCGTTGAACGTAATCAGACCCATGTTGTAGTTTTCCCAAACCTCATCAACTTCAGACTGCGCTTGGTCGAGGATGCGCTCCTTGATGGAAGGCGTAATCAAGTCACCAAGGTTAAAGGATAGACCACCACGGAATGCCCAGTTGAAGCCCAACTCCTTGATACCATCGAGGAAGTCCGCAGTGGCAGCAAAGCTGGTGCGGCGGAGCACATCAGAGATAATTTTCTTCAGGTTCCGCTTAGTGAGCAATTCGTTGATGTATGGCACGCCGACAGGCACAGCTTCGTTGAAGAGTACCCGGCCACATGTGGTATCAATTACTTTTTGAACGAGATTGCCTTTTTCATCCTCAACCATTGCTCGACATTTGATCCAAGCATGGAGGTCAAGTTTGCCTTCGTTGAATGCGATACGCACCTCTTCCACAGAGTAGAATTTGCTGCCCTCACCTTTCACAACGAGGTCGCCCATCGTTTTTTTACCCTTCGTAATGTAGTACAGACCCAATACCATGTCCTGCGATGGCAGTGTCACAGGCGAGCCGTCCTGTGGGTTGAGCATGTTGTGCGAAGACAACATGAGCAACTGAGCCTCCAGAATCGAAGCTTGGCTCAATGGTACGTGAACGGCCATTTGGTCACCGTCAAAGTCGGCGTTGAATGCACCGCAGACCAACGGGTGAAGCTGAATCGCCTTGCCTTCCACCAACCTTGGCTGGAATGCCTGAATGGACAGTCGGTGGAGCGTCGGGGCACGGTTGAGCATCACTGGGTGTCCTTTCAAGATGTTTTCGAGGATGTCCCAGATTACGCTGTCCTTGCGGTCAACGAGTTTTTTTGCGGATTTCACCGTTTTCACCACACCCCGCTCGATGAGCTTGCGGATGATGAACGGCTTGAACAACTCGGCAGCCATGCCTTTTGGCAAACCGCATTCGTGCAGCTTGAGGGTTGGGCCTACCACGATGACCGAACGGCCAGAGTAGTCAACACGTTTACCCAAGAGGTTCTGACGGAAACGGCCTTGCTTGCCTTTGAGGATGTCGGACAACGACTTGAGTGCACGACCACCTTCAGCCTTCACAGCGTTTGACTTACGGCTGTTGTCGAACAACGAGTCAACGGCTTCTTGAAGCATCCTTTTTTCGTTCCTCAAAATCACCTCAGGTGCTTTGATTTCGAGCAAACGCTTCAAGCGGTTGTTACGGATGATAACCCTACGGTAGAGGTCGTTCAAGTCGGAGCTTGCAAAACGGCCACCATCCAAAGGCACCAACGGGCGAAGCTCTGGCGGAACGACAGGAAGGTATTGGATGATCATCCACTCAGGGCGATTCTCCATACGAGTCTGCGCACTGCGGAATGCTTCCACGACCCGGAGGCGTTTGAGGGCCTCGCTTTTGCGCTGTTGGCTGGTTTCATTTGCAGCTTGGTGACGCAGGTCGAATGATAATTGGTCGAGGTCAAGGCGGTTGAGCAGGTCACGAACCGCCTCGGCGCCCATGCGGGCGATGAACTTGTTCGGGTCGGAGTCATCCAACTGCTGATTTTCCTGCGGAAGGGCGTCCATGATGTCCATGTACTCCTCTTCGGAAAGCAGCGCTAGGTCCTCATCGGCATTCTCAGGCCGTTGCGCAGCACCCCACTGAATTACCACGTAACGCTCGTAGTAAATTACACTTTCCAGTTTTTTAGAAGAAAGGCCGAGCAAATAGCCTATCTTGTTTGGCAGCGATTTGAAGAACCAAATATGTACCACGGGCACGACCAATTTGATATGGCCCATGCGCTCACGGCGAACTTTTTTCTCGGTTACTTCCACACCGCAGCGGTCGCAGACAATGCCTTTGTAACGAATACGCTTGTACTTGCCGCAATAGCATTCGTAGTCCTTCACTGGACCAAAAATGCGCTCGCAGAACAAGCCGTCCCGCTCCGGCTTGTAGGAGCGGTAGTTGATTGTTTCCGGCTTCAAAACCTCACCGTAGCTGCGTTCCAGGATGTCGTCTGGAGACGTGAGGCTGATGGTAATGGAATCAAAATTTGAACCCGGTGCTGCAAAATTCTTTTTGAAAGACATACCTCTTATTGGTGATTGGAGACTAGTGATTGGTGACTGGTAAGCGGGGGTTCCCCAATCACCAATCACCAATCACCAATCACTAATTAATCAAATTTGATGTCCAAGGCCAAGCCACGTAACTCGTGGACAAGTACGTTGAACGATTCCGGAATATTTGGCTCCGGCAGCACGTCGCCCTTGACGATGGCCTCGTAAGCCTTGGCACGGCCAACGATGTCGTCAGACTTGAGCGTGAGCAATTCTTGAAGGATGTTGGCTGCGCCAAATGCCTCAAGTGCCCAAACCTCCATCTCACCAAAACGCTGACCACCGAACTGTGCCTTACCACCCAACGGCTGCTGCGTGATGAGCGAGTATGGGCCGATGGAACGTGCGTGCATCTTGTCGTCAACCATGTGGGAGAGTTTCAAGATGTAAATCACACCTACCGTGGCTTGCTGGTGGAAACGGTCGCCAGTTTCACCATCTGACAACCAAGTTTGGCCGAGGGATGGCAGTTCTGCCTGTTGGATGAACTGCTCGATTTCATCACGGCTTGCACCGTCGAAAATCGGTGATGCGAAGCGGACTCCCATCTTCAAGCCGGCCCAACCAAGCACTGTTTCCAGGATTTGGCCAAGGTTCATCCTTGAAGGTACGCCCAGTGGGTTCAAAACCACGTCAACAGGCTGGCCATCTTCGGTGAACGGCATGTCTTCCATACGAACGATACGGGACACAATACCTTTGTTTCCGTGGCGGCCTGCGAGTTTGTCACCTACTTTGAGCTTACGCTTCTTGGCGATGTAAACTTTTGCCAATTTCAATACGCCAGCAGGTAGCTCGTCACCAATGCTGATGTTGAATTTTTCCCGCTTGTAGCGCCCAACTTCTTCGTTCAGCTTGATGCTGTAGTTGTGCAACAGCCTGGCAATCAACTCGTTAATGGAGTCGTCGTTCGTCCAACCACCGTAATCGAGTTGGGTAAATTCCATTGTGCGGAGCAACTCTTGGGTGAATTTTGTCCCTTTCGGAATCATTGGTTCACCGTAGATGCTCTTCACACCATGCGATGTTTTGTCACGAACCAGCAGCAGCAATTTGTCAATTAAAATTGTCTTCAACTCGTTGGTAGCAATGGCGTGCTGGTCGTCAAGTTTTTTCAAAACTTCCGTTTCCTGCGTTTTCTGCACATTGCTCTTTTTCGCACGAGCAAACAACTGCTTGTCAATGACCACACCACTGATGGATGGTGGCACTTTGAGCGAAGCGTCCTTCACGTCGCCCGCCTTGTCGCCGAAGATGGCACGAAGCAGTTTTTCTTCAGGTGTCGGGTCGGTTTCGCCTTTTGGTGTGATTTTACCAATGAGGATGTCGCCCTCCTTCACCCAAGCTCCGATGCGGATAATACCGTTTTCGTCGAGGTCCTTCGTAGCATCTTCACTTACGTTCGGGATGTCATTGGTGAGTTCTTCCTCGCCCAATTTAGTGTCACGCACGTCCATTTCGAAAGACTCAATGTGAACGCTGGTGAATACGTCCTCCCGGACAATACGCTCGGAAAGCACGATGGCATCCTCGAAGTTGTAACCCTTCCAAGGCATGAACGCCACTTTCATGTTTTGCCCCAAAGCCAATTCGCCCTTATCGGTAGCGTAGCCGTCGCAAAGGATTTCGCCCTTGTTTACACGCTGACCACGACGAACGATAGGCTTAAGGTTGATGCAAGTAGCTTGGTTTGTCCGCATGAACTTTGTCAACTTGTAGGTCTTGCGGTTGTCTTCAAACGAAACCAACTGCTCGTTTTCGGTGCGGTCGTACCGGATGACAATTTCAGTGGCATCCACGTACTCCACTACCCCATCGCCTTCGGCGTTGATAAGCATACGTGAGTCACGAGCTACTTTGCCTTCCATACCTGTACCCACGATTGGGGCAGTTGGGCGAATGAGCGGCACAGCCTGACGTTGCATGTTCGAACCCATGAGTGCCCGGTTGGCGTCATCGTTCTCAAGGAACGGAATCAGCGAAGCGGAAATACCCACGATTTGGTTCGGGGCTACGTCCATGTATTCGATTTCTTCTGGTGGCAAAACCGGGAAATCGCCATGCTCACGTGACTTGATACGGTCATTCAAAAAGCGGCCGTCACTATCCAATGGGGCGTTCGCCTGCGCAACTTTGATGGTATCTTCTGCCTCGGCAGAAAGGAAAATGGCATTGTTTATCATATCCACAACGCCGTCATTTACCTTGCGGTAAGGCGTTTCCAGGAAGCCCATTTTGTTCACCTTTGCATGAACGCACAGTGTCGAAATCAGACCAATGTTCGGCCCCTCTGGAGTCTCGATGGTGCAAAGGCGACCGTAGTGCGAGTAGTGAACGTCACGCACCTCGAAGCCTGCACGCTCACGGCTCAAACCACCAGGGCCAAGTGCCGAAATACGGCGCTTGTTCGTGATTTCCGAAAGCGGGTTTGTTTGGTCGAGGAACTGGGAAAGCTGGCTGGTTCCGAAAAATGAATTGATAACGGAAGACAAAGTCCTTGCGTTAATCAAGTCAATCGGCGTAAACACCTCATTGTCACGCACGTTCATGCGCTCACGGATGGTACGGGCCATCCTAGCGAGACCAACGCCGAACTGGGCGTAAAGCTGCTCACCAACCGTGCGCACACGGCGGTTGCTGAGGTGGTCAATATCATCAATCTCCGCCCGTTGGTTCATCAAACGAACCAAGTATTTTACGATGGCGATGATGTCGTCTTTTGTCAAAACCAAGGTATCGAGCGGGGTTTCCATACCCAGCTTGCGGTTGATTTTGTAGCGGCCTACCTCACCAAGGTTGTAGCGTTTATCAGAGAAAAAGAGTTTGTCAATGATACCACGAGCCGTCTCATCATCTGGTGGCTCAGCGCCACGAAGCTGACGGTAAATGTAGTTGACGGCCTCCATTTCAGAGCTTGTGGGGTCTTTCTGGAGGGTATTGTATATAATGGTGTAATCCTCTTCGATGTCTTCCCGCTGAAGGATGATGGTTCCGAGGCCAGAGCTGATTACCTGCTCAATATTGTCCTCATCCAAAATCACATCCCGCTCAAGGATGATTTCGTTACGTTCGATGGTTACCACTTCGCCTGTGTCTTCATCCACGAAATCCTCAGTCCAGGAACGAAGCACACGAGCTGCTAGTTTGCGGCCAATGGCGGCTTCGATATTGGCACGAGTATTTGTGATTTCGTCGGCCAAATTGAAAAGGTCAAGAATGGATTTATCGTTGTCGAAACCAATGGCTCGGAGCAGCGTCGTCACCGGAAATTTTTTCTTCCGGTCAATGTACGCGTACATCACGTTGTTGATATCGGTGGCAAATTCCATCCAAGCTCCTTTGAACGGGATTACCCTTGCGGAATAAATCGCCGTACCATTCGGGTGGTAGTTTTGGCCAAAGAATACGCCTGGAGAACGATGCAACTGGGAAACCACCACACGCTCAGCACCATTGATGACGAACGTGCCTTTTGGCGTCATGTACGGAATGTTTCCGAGAAAAACATCCTGTACAATTGTTTCGAAATCAACGTGTTCGACATCGTTGCAAGAAAGGCGAAGCTTCGCCTTGAGGGGTACACTATAAGTCAGACCACGCTGCATACACTCCTCAATGGTGTAGCGAGGTGGGTCAACGAAATAGTCCAAGAACTCCAGAACGAAGATGTTCCGGGCATCGGTTATAGGGAAATTTTCTTTGAAAACCTTGAAAAGCCCTTCATTGCCCCTGTTCTCTGGCGTAGTTTCCAATTGGAAAAACTCTTGAAAGGATTTCAATTGGATTTCCAGCAGGTCTGGGTGTTCTGAAGGAAGTTTGATTTTGCCGAAACTTAACCTGCCCGTTTCGGTAGTAGTGACATTTGGAATTGATGTCATATCAGACGGAGAAATTTATATGATTATGAATGCGGTCGAAACAGCTTCCTGAAATAGCTCTGAGTATGAAAACCTTGGAAATGGCATGTTTTTAGATTCCTAAAAACTTGGTAGCCCTTTTCCCACACCTTCAAATCTCAATAGAACGCTTCACAACTGACTGACTTTCAGGAAGAAAGAAAGTACCTCAACTTATGAAACGACAATAGGCTTAACCAACCTGCCTGACAGGTTAGTTAAGCCTCTTGTACAAATGCGCTATGTAGCAAAAAAGTTGTGACTAAACATTGAATTTGATTAGTAAATAACTGCTCTTTTGCTAATAGTCCGGCAAATGCCGGGTATCAGCTTACTTCAGTTCCACCTGAGCACCGGCTTCTTCCAGAAGGGCCTTCAGCTTATTAGCTTCGTCCTTGGAAACACCCTGCTTCACTGGACCAGGAGCAGCATCTACCAATCCTTTGGCTTCGACGAGACCCAAGCCAAGGGCATCTTTAACAGCTTTTACTACCTGCAATTTGGCAGCACCAGCCGAAGTCAGAATTACATCGAATTCAGTTTTTTCAGCAACTGCAGGAGCATCGCCTCCACCAGCCGCAGGACCAGCAGCAACAGCCACTGCAGCAGCAGCAGGCTTAATACCGTAGTCACTTTCCATAATAACAGTCAGTTCTTGTACTTCTTTTACAGTCAAGTTAACCAACTGTTCTGCAAGACCTTTCAAATCAGCCATTGTAAATCGTTTTAAAATTTGAAAAATTTATGTGCGAAGCTTGGAAGCCAAACTATAGTCGAAGGGAATGGATTTAGGGATTCAGCCATGAGAAATTTCTTCCTTCGGCCTTCATCCCTGATACCTTCTTAACCCTTCTCCTCAATTGCTTTCAACAGACCCATGATGTTCTGTCCACCAGAGCCAAGTTGCGAAAGCAGGTTCGACATTGGCGCATTGAGCAAGCCGATGAGTTCGCCCAGCAAATCCTCTTTGGATTTGAGGTTGATCAGTGCATCGAGTTGGTCGTTGCCAACGAAGATTGCGGAATCAATGAAAGCGGCCTTCAAATAAGGACGATCAGTGTCATTTTCCTTGCGGAATGCTTTGATAATTTTTGCAGGCGAATTGGCCACTTCAGTAAAGATAATGGCAGTTGGGCCGTGCAGCGAATCATACACTCCTTCGTAGTGGGCACTGTCTTTTGCAGCTGCTTCAAGGGCTTTACGAGTGAGGGTGTTTTTTACCACCGTCATGTTCATTCCTTGGTCGTGCAGTTTGCGGCGCAGTACGTTAACTTGTGCGACTGTCATCGCAGATGAATCTGCGAGATAGAAATACGAGGAATTAGAAAATTTTTCTTTCAACTCCTCAATTGCAGCCGTTTTTTCTTCCCTAGTCATTTTTTATAACTGATTGAATGACAGGCATTTCGGGATGAACCTACTCAGCCAATCACTTTAGGATTTAACGAATTGTTTTAGAATCAACCTTGATGCCTGGGCTCATTGTGCTGGCAATGGTGATGGATTTCAGGTAAATACCTTTAGCTGAAGATGGCTTCATTTTCACCAGAGTGTGGATGAGTTCGTTGGCATTGTCCACTAGTTTGGTCGGGTCGAAAGAAACGCGGCCAACGGAAGAGTGGATAATCCCATACTTGTCAACACGGAAGGCAACTTTACCACCCTTCACATCGCTAACAGCAGTTGCGAGGTCCATAGTTACAGTACCCGTCTTCGGGTTGGGCATGAGGCCACGGGGGCCAAGTACCCTTGCAACTTTACCAACTTGTGCCATTACGGTTGGAGTAGCTACTGCGACGTCGAAATCCGTCCAGCCACCCTGAATCTTGGTGAGCAATTCGTCAAGGCCAACGTGGTCAGCACCAGCGTCTTTCGCTTCCTGCTCCTTATCAGGAGTACAGAATACGAGCACTCGCTTGGTTTTACCAGTACCATGAGGAAGGTTGGCAGTGCCCCGGATAGCTTGGTCAGCTTTACGGGGGTCAATGCCCAATCGCACGTGCAAATCAACAGAAGCGTCGAATTTTGCCGTGTTTACACCCTTGACAAGGGCCATAGCCTCTTCCAAGGTGTAAAGTTTCTCGCCGTCAACTTTCTTGTCAACAGCCTTTCTTTTCTTAGGAACTTTTGCCATTGAATAAAAATTTGTGAGGTGATTAGCGCCCAACGGTCGTTACCGCCGAAGCTCCCTACTAAAAGGTTGGAAGGAATAGTGCGCCGATGTTTTGTAACAAACGCATCGGACAAAATTTCCTCAAGGAATTCCTTACTTTGCCGCTGGAGGAGTGCCGCCTTCCACTTTCAAACCCATGCTCCGGGCAGTGCCTGCCACCATTTTCATGGCAGAGTCCACTGAGAAACAATTGAGGTCGGCCATTTTGTCCTCTGCAATCGTGCGGACTTGGTCCCAGCTCACTTTGCCAACCTTGTTACGGTTTGGCTCAGGAGAACCGCTTTTCAGCTTTACTGCTTCTAGCAACTGGATAGCAGCTGGAGCAGTCTTGATTACGTATTCGAAAGTTTTGTCCTTGTAAACAGAAATCTGTACAGGGAGCAACTTGCCCATACGGTCCTGCGTCTCAGCGTTGAAACGCTTGCAGAACTCCATGATGTTTACGCCCTTAGAACCGAGTGCAGGGCCAATTGGCGGTGATGGGTTTGCTTGGCCACCTTTCGCCTGTAGTTTGATGAGAAATTCTACTTCTTTTGCCATCTTTATCTAATGATGAATGATAAATGATGATTGAT
>Ga0209066_10003397_pt1 | contig 18226 bp, 13 predicted proteins | sample All_14_2_FD_187198 | JGI IMG/M metagenome (GOLD analysis project Ga0209066, IMG submission 187198) | Freshwater microbial communities in response to fracking from Pennsylvania, USA - Allegheny Zone_MetaG_DW_15 (SPAdes) (version 2) ... | reverse complement strand
TCGATCGTCAAGGCGTGCCGTTCCAGCACTTCGCCCATGCGCCGCCGCACCTCGGCGGCCCCGCACGGGCCGGATGCCACAGCCTCCGCCGCGCCCTGCAGCGCGCGGCTCAAGCCCAGCGCGCGCGCGCGCTCATCCCCGACGAGATACACATTGCGCGAACTCAGGGCCAGCCCGTCCGCCTCGCGCACGATCGGCGCGACCACGACCTCGACGGGAAAATCCAGGTCGCGCACCATGCGCCGGATCACGGCGGCCTGCTGGTAGTCCTTCTGGCCGAACACCGCCACGTGAGGCAGCGCGATGTTGAAAAGCTTGGCCACGACCGTGCACACGCCGCAGAAATGTCCCGGGCGCCGGGCGCCGCACAGGCCGGCGCTGAGCCGCTCCTCGTTCACCGAAACGCTGGCGTCGGGCGCGTACATGGCCGACGCGGGCGGCAGGAACACCGCCTGCGCGCCCGCCTCGCGGCAGAGCGCCAGATCGCGCGCCTCGTCGCGCGGGTATTTCTCGAAGTCCTCGTTCGGGCCGAACTGCACCGGGTTGACAAAAATGCTGACCGCCACCGCGTCGGCGCGCTGCTTCGCCGCCGTGATCAGCGAGAGATGCCCGCTGTGCAGATACCCCATGGTCGGCACCAGCCCGACGCGCGCCCCTTGCGCGCGCTGCGCCATCGCCCACCGCTGCATCTCCGCCGGCGTCTGAATCACAATCATGCTCACCCCACTACCGCCTGCGCGAACGCCAGCACCTCGGCCTCGCTGTGCGCGGCGGAGATGAACCCGACTTCGAACTGCGACGGCGGCAGATAGTAACCGAGGTTGAGAACCGAATGGAAGAGCTGCGCATAGGCCTGCGCATCACACCGCTTCGCGTCCGCCAGATTCTTGATCGGCGCGGCCGCGGTGCAGAACAGCGTGAACACGCCGTTGTACTGGGCGCAGTACAGCCGCAGCCCCTTGGAGGCGGCAGCCGTGTTGATGGTTTCCGCCATGCGCCGCCCGAGCTGGGCCAAGCGCGGGTAGGGGTTGTCCCGCTCCAGGACCTCGAGCGTCTTCAGCCCGGCGGCCACGGCCAGCGGATTTCCGGAAAGGGTGCCCGCCTGGTAAATCTTGCCGCGCGGCGCGAGTTCGTCCATGAACACCGCCGCACCGCCGACCGCCGCCAGCGGCAGTCCGCCGCCGATGATCTTCCCCATCGTGATGAGGTCCGGCTTCACGCCGGCGAGCTTGGCGTACGACGAGAAGTTGAAGCGGAACCCGTCGATCACCTCATCGAAGATCAGCAAGGCGCCGCAGCGGTCCGCGTACCGGCGCAGCTTCGCGAGAAAGCCCGGCTCAGGCAACACGAGCCCCATGTTTCCCGCGATCGGCTCCACGATGATCGCGGCGATCTCCTGACCTTTCTCGTTGATGATCGCGTTGATCGCGTTCAGGTCGTTGTAAGGCGCGACGAAGGTGTCGCTCGCCACATGCCGCGAGATGCCCAGCGAGGTCAGCATGCCGCCCGTCAGCAGCCCGCTGCCCGCCGAAACCAGAACGCTGTCGCTGTGCCCGTGGTAACAGCCGTCGAACTTGATGATCCGCTTGCGGCCCGTCACGCCGCGCGCGATGCGCAGCGCGGTCATCACGGCCTCGGTGCCGGAGTTCACCAGACGCACGCGCTCCATGCCCGGCACCCGCGCGCAGAGCCGCTCGGCGAGGAGCACCTCGCCTTCCGTGTTGATGCCGAAGCTCGTGCCCAGCGCGGCCCGCTCCTGAATCGCCGCCACCACCTCCTCGTGGGCGTGGCCGAGAATCATCGCGCCCCAAGAGCAGCAGAAGTCGGTCAGCGTGCGCCCGTCCGCCGTACGGATCTTGGAACCTTTGCCCGACTCGACATACAGCGGCGTGCCGCCCACGCCGTTGAAGGCCCGCACCGGACTGTTGACCCCGCCGGGAATCACGTTACACGCGCGAGAATACAAAGTTTCATGATTGATCATAGACAAATCACCTTGGCGACTGGAGGTTCATGAGCGTATAAAAGAGGTCCCTTCCGCCAGTGTCCTCTTTTCGTCGTAAGCATAACAAAAATCAGCCCTCCTGTGAACTGCGCCGGCCGATTGCGTCTTGCACGGACGCGAGACACCCGGCGGCATCAGTCATGACCTTGGAATGCCAGAAACGAATCACACTGAACCTGAGGCGTCATTCGCCGTACATTTCCGTGATCACCCGGCGCAAAGCCGAGGCGTCGCGCTCCGACAGCGTAGCCAATTTGCGACCGAGCCGTTGCCTGCTGATGGTTCTGATTTGATCGACCGCGATTTCCGCCGGCTTACCCGCGCACCGGATCTGGATCCGGGACCGCCAGCCGGGGTGGGTCTGGCTGGTCAGCGGACAGACCGTCACGGTCGCCAACACCTCGTTGAGGACATCCAGGCTCACGATCACGACCGGCCGGGCCTTGGCGATTTCAGAGCCGCGCACGGGGTCGAGTTCCGCCCAAACGATATCGTAGCGCCTCACGACCGTCTCCGCTGCGATTGGGTCGGCTTCGTCTTGTACCCGCCCCGCTTTTTCGCCGCATTCGCGGTTTTCCACGGGATATCATCAAGCCCGTCGGCCGCAGCCGCATCCCAGTCCGACCAGTCCTCGGCCGCAGCCGCCATCGCTTTCGCCGTATCGGTCCAAGACAGTTTCGCGTCCGTCTGTTGCTTCGGCCGCAACAGGATGCCGTCCACGCTTTCGATCATAACCGCCGTATCGCCGAAGGCATATCGGCGCAGCACTTCAGCCGGAATGCGGACTCCGCGCGAATTGCCGATCTTCGCGACCCTTAGCTCTGTCGTTTGCATCAGACACCTCCAACGAGAATGTAATTACCGTATCAACATTCCATCGCAGAGTCAACAAGGCACTCTATCACTCGGTCAAGCTCGTTCGTTCAACTATTCTTTTCAGGCTAAACGCATACTGTCAGATTACTATTTTATGACTCGCGCGTCGTCATGTTTGCGCTTCTTCTTTATCTTAAAACGATATGGCTCCTTTGATCTCGAATCGAACAACAAATATCCGCCATCCGTTCCCGTACGGTACAAAGTTTGCCCTGATTCCTTATCATACTCCTGCAAAATATGGAACAGTTGCCGTCCGATGGTTTCTGCGAGTTTTACAGGCACAGCATTGCCAATCTGGCGCAACGCCTCTCCCCATGATCCACTGATTTGGAAATCAGACGGAAATGTCTGAATTAGTTTTGCCTCATGAACCGTCATATACCTAACAGTCCCGTCCGCAAACCGTATCATGTTTTCACCACCAGGCACCCCGTGAGCCCCAGCCTTGATTGTCTTGCTCGGTTTATTTATGTCACTGCCCGTGTGCCCGGGATAGACCCGCGCGCCGCCGACAAACACATGATCGCGCAATCGATGCCGCCCTTTCGGATCGGGTAGTTTTCTCAGAACATCCCCTACGGTCATGCGTTCAGACGGTTTTACGACCGGATCTGGCCAACTCCACTCACCGGCGATATCCGAACGCAGACCGACGATAAAGACGCGTTCCCTGACTTGCGGAACACCATAATCCGCCGCATTCAACAGTCTGAATTGAACACGGTATTTCAAACCGTTCCATCGTGAGAAAATTAACGCCTGCAACCTTTCGGAATGGGATTGCCATGTTTCATTGGACTTTTGAAGTACATCGGGGAAAGTCAACCGTGACAAGATGTAGCTGAAATACTGGTTGAAACTTTTTCTGAGCAACCCTTTCACATTTTCAAAAACAAATGCTTTAGGACGAAGCTCGCGGATTACCCGCACCGCTTGCGGAAACATATCCCGATGATCATCGTGTGCCTTGGCAAGCCCCCCGAGCGAGAAAGGCTGGCAGGGAGGTCCCCCCGCAACAAGATCCACCAAGCCGATACCGGAAAAGTCAAACCCCCGGATATCGGTTTCGTGGACGAGCTTAGCAGGGAAATTTAGCCGCAGACTCTCGCATGCCCATTTGTTGGACTCAACAAACGCAAGGTGTTCGAATCCAGCGCTATCTAACCCTTTAGCCAGGCCACCGCAACCGCTGAATATCTCAACAGAATTCATAAACGCAATCCGACCATATAGTCTTTCACACGACGCTGAATGTCTCTGGCTTCTGGACGTTCACCTGACATTTGCGCAGTCCATCCTCGTCCAGGATGCAGTGTATCCCATGCAGGCAACCTTCCGTCTTTCCTCCGTATCCCCGGAGCGTGGTTTCCAAAGCCATCAACCACACTGTTCCAGAGCGGGGTTTTTTCTGCAATCAACGCGGCTTCTACAGCCGTTATCATATTCCGAGCCTCCCCCTCGAAAATCATGAAGCGACAATGAAAATCCACAACAGACAGACTATTTGTGGATTGAATGCTTCTAACATGTTCCTTCATGCGACAAAATAATTTGGCTTTTTCATCTGCTGTACCAACGTTCCTGCTTTGTCGCCAACCATCCGGAACCGCCTTGCCGACGTAGATAGGCACATTGTACGCAGTCCGATTAATTTCCTTGCCGAATTTCGCATAAATACCAGTCTTCCCTATGTAATAAAACGCATACACCCCGGACCCGATGAAAGGTTCTGGCGGCGGAATCTGGAAAACGGGAGTTCCATGAAAGAATCTCACTGCATTTTTAAGGATTTCCGAAAACTCGTCATTCCGATAAACATGCTTTTCTCTGTCAAATTTGTTTTCCATGCGGTTGTTCCTTGAATCGTCGTCCGATCCCTCAGCAGGCATCGAACATGAATTCCGATTTGAAAGTCCCAACAGCTAGTGCCTACTCCGTCTCAATCGTCGCCTTCGCCTTCAGCTCCTCGACGTACGCCGTCATGGCCTCGCCCCGCCGGGCGTGCCGCAGGAAATCGCGGATCTGTTCGCGCACCTGATCGAAATCCGCCTCGCCGGACGCCTCGTGGTCGGTCTTGTAGATGATGTGGTAACCGAACTGCGTCTCGATGATGTCGCTCACCTCGCCCACCTTCATCGCGAAGGCCGCCTGGTCGAACTCCGGGACCATCATCCCGCGGCTGAACCACCCCAGGCTGCCGCCCTCTTTGCCGCTCGGGCACATCGAGTGCGCCGCCGCCTCGTCCGCGAAGGCCTTGCCGCCGCCCGTCACGCGCTCGCGCACCGCCGCGATCTTGGCGCGCGCCTCGTCCTTGGAGGTCGGCGTGTCGCCGTCCGGGGTGATCAGGATGTGCTGCGCCAAGACGCGCTCGCCTTTGGCGTACTCGTCCTTGTGCGCCTCGAAGTGCTTCACGATGTCGTCCTCGGTCGGCTCGGCCACGCCGGACACGGACTTCTCGACCAGCTTGTCCACGCGCCGCCCGCGCCGCAGTTGCTCGCGGAAGGAATCCTCGCTGGTTTTCTGCTGCGCCAGCGCGCTCTGGAACGCCTCCCGCCCGCCGACCTGACGCACGATCTTTTCGACCTGCTCATCGACCTCGGCCTCGCTCACCGCGATGTCGAGCCTGTTGGCCTCGTCGATCAGCAACCGCGCGCCGATCGCCTGCTCGACCGCCTTCTGCACGAGCGCCGGCATCTGCGCCCGCACCTGCTCTTGCGACATGCCGTGCTCCGCATAGAAGCGGACAATGCGCTCCAACTCGAACTGAACCGCCTCTTCGGGAATACGCTGCCCGTTGACTTTGATCTTCTGCATCTTTTACGTCTTTCTGCCTTAAATGGCCCGCTTCTCAAACCCCCACAAACCCGACACATGACCCTTCCGACAAACAGAGTTTCGTGCGAGACTTTTCCGGTTAATCCGCTTTCATCGTAGCAAGACCCCTCTGGCCGTTCAAGCTTTGACGGGATGACAGGCCAGGTTCGGGATGTGCGGGGACAATTACGCCGTGCTCATCCGTTGAGAAATCCATTCAACCCTAAACTTGAGCCGATCGTGCGACTCTGCTATAGTGCCAGCCACAATGAGCGCACATCCGCGACATCGTTCTGCCGCCGCATACATTGACGGGTGGATTGTCTTTCCCCTCGTGAGCGGCGCAGCCCCTCGTGATAGCCGCCCCCGCCGAAACGGAATCAATCTGTTATGAGTCATTCGCCTGTCCCTCCTCCCCCAACGGTCTTCGTGGTCGACGACGACCCGGATATCCGCGAGATTCTCGAGTGTTTTCTTCGCCGCGCCGGCTATCTCGTTGAAGTCTTCGTCGACGCCCAAGTTTTTTTGGACCGTCCATGTTTTGACGGGGAGGGATGCCTCGTGCTCGACATCCATATGCCCGGCATGAACGGACTCGATTTACAGAAAATCCTGGCCAAGACCGGCACGCACGTGCCCATCATCTTCATTACCGGACAAGGCGATATCCCCATGAGCGTCAAGGCCATGAAACAGGGCGCGGTCGATTTTCTCACCAAGCCTTTTAAAAGGGAAGCGCTTCTGACGGCGGTCAGAGAGGCGCTCGACCTGCACCGCAAGCGGCGGCAAGGCAACGTCGCCGCATCCGCCGCGCGCAACCGGATCGCAACCCTCACCCCGCGCGAACGGGAGGTGCTGCTGCGGGTCATCGCCGGCAGGCTCAACAAACAGATTGCGGGCGAACTCGGCATCAGCGAAATCACGGTCAAGGTCCACCGCGGCCGCGTCATGAAAAAGATGGGCGCCCTCTCGCTCCCGGAACTGGTACGACTGGCCGAGCGCGGACATCTGAGCGTGTGATGAAGCAAGCCATGCCCTCTATCAACACGCCCCGAGCATATACCAAAGTATAATATACCAAGGCATAATACCGTCTCCTTCCCCCTGTGTGCCATACTGTTCTAACGCAGGGGACTGGAATGAATGTTTTTGGAATGTGGGAAAAAGACCCATACGCCCGCGGATAAAATCCGCATGATATCCATAGCTGTAAGAAGGAATACGTTCGCATGAAACAACTGTTTCGCTTCGTTGCCGTTTATATCTTTTCTGTGTCGTTCTCAACCGTCTTTGCCGCCGAGACCGTAAGCTGGGGCGAAGGCACAGTGACATACTCAGACAGCGTGCACATGGCGCTGGAGTCCGCAACGCAGACGCTCAATCTCTCCCAATTCAACGCCGCAGCCGTAGCGGCCGAAAAGGGTGGCTCTGCCAATGAATACACGTTGACAAAGGTGGTTTTTTCCATCAACGGCTCCATATCGGGTGTCGTCGAATTTGAGAACGAAAGCACTTCTGTGGCACAAGGCGTCTCTGTATATGCGAGCGACAGAAACGACCCGAGCGGAAACAAATTGGTTTGGAGTCAGGTTCGTTACGGAGGCTATAGCGCGGTCGAAAATTATGACCCCTATAAATTTTTTAGCACGGTTGGCGCAGACAGCGACGTTGATCCGGACTGGGCCGGAGACGATTATGGTCGTTTCGATGTCAATGATGCAGGCACGGGAGCGGCAAGTTCTGCGGACATTACGAGCGATCTTGCGTCTTACAATGGCACGGGCCAACTCGTCACTTCAGTTGATTTCCAAGGAGTCTGGACCGCCGAAAATTTGCCGAACTCTGTGCTCCGCTCTGACGTATACGGGGACGCGACCGTTTCCGTCACATACTATTATAGTGGCGTTCCCGAGCCCTCTACCCTTGCGTTGCTCGGCTTCGGCTGCGCCGCCCTTCTGACCCGTCGCCGCCGCAAGCCGTCGTTGGACTGTTAGCCTCGCGGCTTGTCGAGAAACCAAATTTTTGGAGCACGCACATGAAGTCCGCTGATTCTCACCCGTCGTCAGAACCTTTCACCTTCCGCCGCCTGGGGCACTCCCTGTCCTCGTCGGTCGCCGATTATTATGCGCGGAACACCTCCGAATTCTGGCTCATGTGCGGAATCGGCGCCTTCACCTTTACCGTCTATTTTCTCACGCTCGCACCGGGCGTAGTTCCCGGTCTTTCGGCGATCGCGACGGGCAGCGTCCTGCGCCTGCTCCCCGGCATTCCCGTCACCCATCCCCTCTGGCTCGCGACCTCGCGTGCCGTGGCCGCCCTTCCCGTTTTCGACACGGTCCTCCGGCTCAACCTGTTCTCGGCGGTGTGCGGCAGCATCGCAGCGGCCTGGCTCTTCCGGCTCACGAAGCGGGTCATCTTCGAAATGATCCGCGAAAGCCCCACGCTCCGGATGGTTCCCGTTGCGGAAGATGAGCCGGCCGGCTGCGCCCCCCTCGCTCCGACGGGTGACCCGACACAGCGCGCCCTGCCGGATGAAGATAGCGATGCCACCGAATACCTCATCGCCAACCTCGGGGGCGTCGTCACCGTCCTCTCTTTTGCCTTCAGCGCCCCCTTCTGGATCGCGTCGGCATCCCTGCATGCGCAGACGTTCAACCTTTTGCTACTCCTCCTCACCTTCGAGCTCTTGGCCTGTTACCGTTTCACAGGGAAAACCAGCGCCTGTGTCGCCGCCGTCTTTCTGCTCAGTCTTGGCGCGGTCGAGTCCGTGGCTTTCATAGTCCTTGCCCCGCTCATTCTGGCCGTCATCCTCCTGGCGAGCCTCCGCTACAACCAGCTCAGCGAGTCCCTGCTGCTGCTGTTGCTGCTGACGGGACTCTCGGGGTTGGCCTTGAACCTGGGGCTTTTCATACTCCTGTCCGATTGGGGTCCCGCCTTCCATTTCCATCTGGTCCCCCGCCTACTCTCCGGCCTCGCGCGGTCCCATGTGACCGCCCTGCAGTACGGGCTGCCCAAAACCGGCTGGCTCATTGTTTGTTTTCAAACCGTCGCCCCGCTCCTGCTGGCGGCCGTGAGCATCCGGAAGTTCTCCGCCCAACAAGACGAGAGCACGCGGTGGAAATGGGGCGTCACGAACGTGCTGTTCACGGCTTTCTCCGTCGCCTGCCTGACAAACGTTCCCCATACCGCTTGGAGCATGGCACGCGAAGGCAGCCACCTGCCGGTCTTCCCCAGCCTTGCGGTCGCCTGTGCCGTCGGCTGCTGTTTTGTCTACTGGTGCCTCATGACGAGCCGGGCGACTTACAACGCCTCGTTCGATCTCGGCACGCCTTCGCTGGGGCTGCGCATTCTGGGCTACGGCATGTGCGGCCTTTTGGCAATCGTAACGCTGCGCTCTTTTCACACGAACTTGGACGACTCGAACGGACGGAAAACCGCCTTCGCTGACCGTATCGCGGACGAGATGCTCAGGCAGGCAGACCCGGCCCGCTGCCTGGTCACAGACGGCACCCTTGACCTGAACGTGATCATCCGCGCACACGTCACCGACAAAAAAATCACGGTCCTTCCCTGTTCCCGCGCACCGGTTGCGACGCGGCCGGATAAACCGCAGAACGCGGCGCCGTTCCGCCTCGTCCTGTCCGGGAACGCCTCGCCGCAGAATGCGTCACCCGAGGCGTTCGTCGAGGGATGGCTGCGAGAGCATCCCCGCGAACATGCGCAGGTCGCCGTGCTCGGCACCCCGGCTCTCTGGCAGCGCGCGGGCTTTGTCCCGGTTCCCGCCGGGCTGGTCTATGCCGGCATGCCGCAAAATGGGGCCTTCGACTGCACGAGGCTGCTGTCCCGGCAAACCGAGCTGTGCCGGCGCCTTGCGCCGCTGCTCGCCGATAACCCGTCCCTGCGCCCCGAGCTGCGGCGTCTCCAGACCCGTTTACGCGCCTATGCCAGCCGGATGGCCAATGACCTCGGCGTTCTTCTTGAGGGATCGGGCCATGTTCAGGAGGCCGACTCCGCCTACACCGAAGCGCTCCGGCTGGAAGAGAAGAACCTCTGCGCCTGTCTCAACCAATACGGGCTGCGGCTCAGAGTCCCGACACTCGGGTCCGCTCGCGAGCTGGCGAGCCGGCTCCCATCGCTCGCTGCCGGAGACAATGGCGTTGACGCGTTCGACAGCACGGTCGCACGATGCGGCGCACTGGCACCCCAAGCGGCGGACTCTCTGTTGCCTGCTGTTCTGACCGGTTATGGTTTCGGGGCAAAGCCCCCCCTGAATGTGCTCCGGTTGTGGGAAAAATGGTTGGGGAAAGCGGGCATTGCCCCGGAAAAAAGGCCAAGTTCCCTGATGCGTCCAAAGGATGCGACCGCGGAGAAGGCTCCCGACCTCAAACTGTCCAACGCCATCGCCCTGCTGCTCGCCGACCGGTGCACCGAGGCCGAGAAACAGCTGCGCCTGATCGTCAGAAATCAACCCGCACACCTGTCGGCCTGGTCGCTTCTCGCGGAGATTCTGATGAACCGCGAGGCGTTCGCCGAGATCCGCGAAACGGTCCTCCCCGCCATGCGCGCAGCCGCCGGCAGCACAGCCCATGCACACACGCTGATCGAGATGACGCAGGGGTGCCTGTTCATGCGGGCAACCCCTCCCAACGCCGCTGAGGCACGCGCCTGCTTCGCACGCGCCTTGGAACACGACCCCAAACTGCCCAGCGCAAACGAGGAGCTCCTGCGGGCCGACTTGCTGCTCGGCGACGCGGCCTGTCTGGAAAAAGATGCGCTGCTGGTCCTCTCGCATCTGCCGGATTTCGCGGCGGCCAACGCCATCTTGGGCAGCCGCAGACTGGCGCAGAAACGCCATGCCGAAGCCGAAGGTTTCCTCCTCAAGAGCGTCGCCAGCCAGCCGACCTGCGGGGCGCTCAACGACCTTGCGGAACTTCTCCGTCAACAGGGCAAGCGCAGCGAGGCCGAACAACAGGCCCGGCTGGCCATCCGGCTTAGACCGGATTTCTATCAGGCTTGGGATACGCTGGGCAACATCCTCCTCGAAGGCGGACGGCTTGACGAAGCCAACGGTCCCCTGAGATGCGCGCTCGCGTTGGGCTCCAACGACCCGCGCCTTTACCTGACGCTCACGCGCCTCCGGATCAAACAGGGCCGCTTCCAAGATGCCAGCCAGGTGCTCGCCTATTCGAAGCCCTTGCTTAGCCATGCGTCAAGCTCCGTTCTTGAAGAACATGAGAAGCTGCATAAGCAGCTCTGTGCCTTGTCCACGCCCAACTGAACGGTTCCTGCCGAAGTCCTCCCCGTACGTGTTGAAACATGCGAAGGCGCAACGTTTTTTGCGACAACCGGTTGTCTCTTGTGTTACCTGAAACCCATACATCGGACAAAAGAAAGCGTCAAGAAAGCGAGTCTTTTCTGGCCCGCTCTCAAGAGCTGGCCCACGCCCGCTCCAGCGGCATGATTCAAGACCTCCCCGAGCGCAAAGAGGCCGAACGCCAGCGGAGCATGAGCTTGGAAATCTTGGAGATCCTCAACCGTACGGAGGATTTCCGGGCAGCCGCTGACCGTCTGCTCGCGGTCATTCAGCGCGAAACCGGGATTGAAGCGATCGGCATCCGGATCGCACGCGAAAAGGACTTCCATTACTACGCGCATGCCGGGTTCCCGCAAGTCTTTGTGGACGCCAAACACCACTTCTGCTCGTACCGTGCAGACGGGCTGCTCGAGCTTGGCCCGGATGGCAAGCCGCTGCGCGAGTGCACGTGCAGCCTCGTCCTCCAAAATCTCACAGACCCGGCCAACCCGCTCTTCTCGCCGGGAGGGAGCGCCTGGACCAACGATGCCGCGACGCTTTACCCGCCGTCTTCTGGCCAGCCCCCGCAAAGTGACGCTTGTAACCTTTGCCTGAAAGAAGGCTACCGATCCGTCGCGCTCGTTCCCATCCGCTCCGGCACAGAGACGGTCGGGCTGCTGCAGTTGAACGACCGGAGACCGGGCCGATTCTCGGCAGAGAAAATCGCCTTTCTGGAAGGCATCGCCATGAGCGTCGGGATCGCGTTTGACCGCCACCGGACTTCAGAGAACTTGCGCCGGAGCATGGAGCAGCTGTTTCACTCGCAGAAGTTGGAATCGGTCGGGCTGCTCGCAGGCGGAGTCGCCCATGACTTCAACAACATGCTCCAGGTGATTCTCGGCTATGTGGAGCTGACCCGCGAGGAGGACCTGTCCCCAAAGAAGCTCCATGAAATCCTCATCGAGATCGGTAAAGCCGCCCAGCGTTCGGCCAGCCTCACCCGACAGTTGTTGACCTTCGCCCGCAAACAGGCGATCGCCCCCAAGGTGCTCGATCTGAATGAGACGATCAGCGACATGCTCGCCATGTTGCATCGACTGATCGGGGAGAACATCGAACTGCTTTGGACCCCGACCCAGGGAAACACGACGGTCATGATCGACCCCTCACAACTCGATCAGATACTCGCCAATCTCGCAGTCAACGCCCGCGACGCCATCGCCGGTGTGGGCCGGCTCGTTGTCGAGAGCGGCACGGCAACCCTCGATGAGGCCTACTGCGCCTGCCGCGTTGACGCCACGCCCGGCGAATATGTGACGCTGACGGTCAGCGACACGGGCTGCGGCATGGACACGGAAACACGTGCGCACATCTTTGAGCCCTTTTTCACCACCAAAAGCAACGGCAAGGGCACGGGCCTCGGCTTGGCGACGGTATACGGTATCGTCACCCAGAACAAAGGCTTTCTGGACGTCCACAGCGAACGGGGAAAAGGAACCACATTCAAGATCTTCCTGCCGCGCCATCTGGAGGCTATCGAAGCTCAACCGCCCGAGGTCCCGAGAACGGTAACCGATCCTGGCAATAAAACCGTGCTGGTCGTGGAAGACGAGCCCATCCTCCTGAACGTCTTTACCCGTATGCTCAAGAATCTGGGATACAGGGTCTTGGCGACTGATTCTCCGGAACATGCTCTCCGACTGGCAACGCAAAACGTCGGAACGATCAACGTGCTGCTGACCGACGTCGTCATGCCCCGAATGAACGGCCACGACTTGGCCAAAGAACTGACCTCCCTTTGTCCCGACGTGAAATGCCTGTATATGTCAGGCTGCTCCGTCGATGCGATCACCGACCTCGACGTTGCCTCCCTCGGCATCCCTTTCATCTCGAAGCCGTTCTCACCCCATACCCTGGCCGAGAAACTGAGAGAGTTGCTGTGTGCGCCAGAAGAAAAGTGCTGCCGCGGACCAGACAGCAACATCACGGAGCAGACGCTGCGCGGGAGCGAATGCCGCATGCGCGCGCTCACTGATTCTGGCCGCGCTGATTTTCCGATGGCGGAGGCAGCCAAAGCGAGCGTGTGGAACCGTTCCGAACACACTGCTGCGGGAGGCTGAACAGGCCGTGTTACCCTTGTCCCAGTTCCAGCACCTTCTGCGCAAGCTGCTCGGGTGAAACAGGCTCTCCCGGCAACCGTTCAGAGAGCCGGGCCTGTCCATCCGGCCCAACGCCCGTGCCCGCGAACACGCAGCCGAGCGTCTTGACCTCCTCGCCCTCCCGCCGCCGCAGGCATTCGATGCCGACCCGCGCGGCCGGGTGGCCCGAGCAGGCGTTGGGACAGCCCGAAATGCGCAGGCCGTCCGCCACCGCCTTGAGCAGCCTCAGCTTCTCCGGCGTGTCGGGCGGCAGGGAGCGGTCCAAGACGGCGGCGATCGCATCGCCCACCGCCGGCGAATCCGCGATGCCGATCTTGCAGACCGACGCGCCGACGCAGGTCACAAGATGCCCCTTGTACGATGAAAAAGTAAGGTCCACGTCAGCCAGCTCCTGCCGCAGCCGTTCGTAAAGCCCGGGCAGCGCAGAGCGGTGAACCAGCGGGATCAAGATGTCCTGCGTAGGCAGCAGACGGACCGTCGGCGAACCGTACTCCTCCGCCAGCGCCGCCAGCGTGCGAAGCTGCCCCGCCTCGAGATTGCCGTAGGGCACAAAAAGCCGCACCGACGTGACCTCGTCGCCGAAACGCGTCGCCGAAACCGCAATCTGCTCCCAGAGCGGAAAGCCCGCGACGTCCGTGGCCGCACGGCCACGCTTCAGCCCCTGAATCACCGCGTCATGCGGCGCGGCGGCACGCACCCGGACCGCCGCTGCCTCCGTCCGGGCGAAATACTCCAGATAGAGCCGCTGAAACGCCTCGGCTCCTAAACGCTTCAGCAGAAAACGCAGGCGCGCCTGATGCCGGTTGACGCGGTCGCCATGATCGTAGAACAGCTCCGTCAAGGCCACGGCCGCACGGACGGTGTGAGCCGCCGGAAGAAAGCCGCATAGCTCCAGGCCGACCGAACTCTCGCGCCCCATCCCTCCCGCGACGTAGACGGAAAAACCTTTCTGGCCGTCACGTATTTTCGCGACAAAGCCCAAATCCTGGACGGAAGCCCGCACCAACTCGTGCCCGCCCGTAAAGAACCCGATCTTGAGCTTGCGCGGCAGGGCGAAGGCTTTCTCGCATCGCTGCATCGCCCGGTTGAGCGCCTGGGCATAGGGGTAGACGTCGAACAGGGCCTCCTCCGACAGGCCGCTGTCCGCGCTCACCAGAATGTTCCGATACGTGTTGCCGCCCCCGCCCTTGAACGGCAAGCCGAGCCGGTCGCTCGCCAGCACGGCGTCCAAGACACGCGCGGCGGGCACGTCGTGCAGCTGCACGTCCTGCCGCGAGGTCAGGTGCACGCGGCCACCGGTCGTGTCGAGGATGCCGGCAAGGCCGGCGAGTTTCCCGCAGGCGATCTCACCGCCATTGACCCTCACGCGCACCATGAAGTTCCCGTTGCGCTGCTGATAGATGCCGAATGGCGCCGCGACCGGCTTGAGCGCCTCGGGAGTCACGGCTCCCGCCAGAAACCCGTCGAACGCCTCTTTCAATCCGCTATACTTTTTCCCCATCGCACTCCTCACTTGCCTGATAGTATGGCACAGTTTTCCCGTGTTCTCAACCGGACTCACGCCGGGTTGCCGTCGCTCAGATGCAGTACTCCGGGATCACACGTTGGTCCGCCAGAAACCCCAGCACCGCATCGACGCGCGGCCCGATCTCTTCGGTCTCGTCGAGGGTGATCGCCGCATCCACGCCGATTCGCGCCGCGTCCCCAAGCCCCACGACGATCAGCTCGTTCGGCTGATTCAAAACCTTGAGCCGGTCGACGGTGTAAGCGTCCAAATCCGGCAGCGCCGTGATGAAGATCAGCCCCGCATCCGTAAGGATACGCGCCAGCTCCCCCAGCCGCTGGATCTGCGCGTCGTGCTCCGACCGGTTGCCCCTGACATCCGAAGCCAGGCCGCGCGAAAGGCTTGAGAACCCCAAAAAATAAGAGTTGAGGTTCAGCAAGAACAGCCGCAGCTCCAGCTCCTTCCCGAAGGCCTGAACCGCCTGGGCCGACGTGCCGGTGACGATCACCGCCTTGCCGACGTGCCGGTTGCGGATCCGCCGATCCCTGGCGGAAACCAGCCCGGTCTCCCAGTGAAACTCGCGCCGCTCGACATGGTCGCGCAGCAGCGTGGCCGCATCGCTCACCACGCGCGGAGCGCCCGCGTCGACAAAGACGCTGTCCGTGACCATCGCGGCCCCGACCGTGCCGTTGCTGACCGGATCGACAAACACCAGGCTGCCCGTCGCACGGTTCTCGGCATACGCGTCAAAGTAGAGCGGCTGCGTCGTTTCGATGACCACGCGGCCAATTCCGTTAAGCGGCAGCTCTTCCGCGCCCTTCTGTTCCATGGTGTTCACATCGACCGCATAGAGCAACGCCTCGACGCGCGCCTTGACGAAGCGCCCGGCATGGCGGACCAGATAGCGCGAGCCCGCCCTCAGCGGGGCTTCGCCCAACCAGATCACCACCGCCTCGAACCGGTCCTTCACGTGCGGCAAGTCGTTGTCGTGAACGATCATGTCGCCGCTGCTGACGTCGACCTCGTCGGCCAGCTCCAGCGTGACGGCCTGCGGCGCGAACGCCTCTTGGAGATCCCCGTCCGACGTCACGATCCGCTTGACCGACGACGTCTTGTTCGACGGCAGCACGCGGACCTGATCGCCGGGCTTCACCGTGCCCGAAACCACCGTTCCGGCAAAGCCCCGGAAATTCAGGTCCGGGCGGATCACAACCTGGACGGGAAAGCGGAAGTCGCGCAGGTTCAGGTCTTGCGAGACATCGATGGCCTCGAGCAACTCCAACAGCGAAGGGCCGGCGTACCACGGCGTCAGAGCGGGCGCCCGGGCCACAACGTTCGTACCCTTCAGCGCCGAGATCGGGACGAACCGTATGTCCGGGATGTCCAGCTTCTGCGCAAAGTCGCTGAACGCCTGCCGGATCGCCCGGAACGTCTCCTCCTGATACCCGCCGATGTCCATCTTGTTGACCGCGACCAGCAGGTGCCGGATACCCAGCAGCGAGGCGATGAACGCGTGCCGCCGGGTCTGGGTGACCACGCCATAGCGCGCGTCAATCAGGATGACGGCCAGGTTGGCCGTCGACGCGCCGGTGGCCATGTTGCGCGTGTACTGCTCATGGCCCGGCGTGTCCGCAATGATGAACTTGCGCTGCGGAGTGGAGAAATAGCGGTATGCGACATCGATGGTGATGCCCTGCTCACGCTCGGCCTTCAGCCCGTCCAAGAGCAGCGCGTAGTCGATTTCGCCCGCGCCGGTGGTGCCGTTCTTCGCGCTCGCGTCCTGCAGCGAACTGAGCTGATCCTCGTAGATCAGCTTGCTGTCGTAAAGAAGACGGCCGATCAGCGTCGACTTGCCGTCGTCCACCGAGCCGCAGGTGATGAACCGCAGCAGATTCTTGTGCTCGTGTTCGTTTAAAAAATTTCCGATATCGTTCATGGGTCCCTCGCTTTCCGGGCGACACGGAGGCCGCCCCTCCAGAAGCCCCAAGGGCGGGTCGGGTTCCGTCCCGACCGCCGCCTTAAAAATAGCCTTCGCGCTTCTTCTGCTCCATCGACGAATCGCCGTCGTGGTCGATCACGCGCGTCGAGCGCTCGCTCACACGCACCTGCAACGTCTCGGCCACGATCTCCTCGATGGTCGTCGCGTCCGACTCGATGGCCCCGGTCAGCGGATAGCAGCCCAGCGTGCGGAACCGGACCCTCTTCTCGACGGGCCGCTCGCCCGCGTGGAGCCGCATCCGGCCGTCGTCCACCATGATCCATTGGCCGTCCCGCTCCACCACCGGCCGCAGCGCGGCGAAGTAGAGGGGAACGATCGGGATGCGCTCGATGCGGATATACTGCCAGACGTCGGTCTCGGTCCAGTTCGAGAGCGGAAACACGCGCACGCTCTCCTCGTGGTTGACGCGGGCGTTGTAGATGTTCCACAGCTCGGGCCGCTGATTCTTGGGATCCCACTGCTGGTGCTTGTCGCGGAACGAGAAGACCCGCTCTTTGGCGCGCGACTTCTCCTCGTCGCGCCGCGCGCCGCCGAAGGCCACGTCGTACTTGCCCCTCTTCAGCGCCTGCAAAAGCGCCTGCGTCTTCATCGTGTCGGTGTATTTGCGGCTGCCGTGGTCGAAAGGGTTCACACCGTCCGCGCGGCCCTGCTCGTTCGAATGCACAATCAGATCGAGCTTCTGCTCCGCGCAGAAGCGGTCGCGGAAGGCGATCATCTCGCGGAACTTCCACGTGGAATCGATGTGCAGGAGCTTGAAGGGCAGCCGCCCCGGGAAGAAGGCCTTCTGCGCCAAGCGCACCAGCACGGACGAGTCCTTGCCGATGGAGTACAGCAGGATGGGGTTTTGCGCCTGGCTGACGGCATCGCGGAAAATATGGATGCTCTCAGCTTCCAGCTGCTTCAGCTGCGACAGTGTTTTCATGGTTTTGTTCTCCTTGTGCGTTATCGTGTTCTCCGGCCCTCTCGTTCCCGACGTCCACCTCCTGCCGGCTCGTGTGCAGCCCGCACTCCTTGTGCTCAGGCGCTTCCCACCACCACCGCCCGGAGCGGAGGTCCTCGGTACGTTTAACCGCCCGCGTGCAGCAGGCGCAGCCAATGCTGGGAAACCCCTGATCGTGCAGCGGATTGTAAGGCACCTGCCGCGCGGCGATATACCCCCACACCTCCTGCTCGCTCCACGCGGCCAAAGGGTTGACTTTCGTCAGGCCGTTCGCGGCATCCGACTCGAAGATCTGGGTCTCGGCGCGCGTCACCGACTGCTCGCGTCGCAGGCCGCAGATCCACGCGCGGTACGGGGCCAGCGCCCGCTTCAGGGGTTCGAGCTTGCGCACGCGGCAGCAGAGTTTCCGGTTCCCGATGCTGCCGTGGAACAAGTTGATGCCCTTTTCGGCCACCATCGCCTCGACGGCCGCGCTGTCGGGGAAGAAAGTCCGGATCTTGATCCCGTAGCGCTTCTCGGTTTCGGCGAGCAGCGCGTAGGTCTCGGGAAAGAGGCGCCCCGTGTCAAGGGTCACGAACGGGATCGGCCAGCGGTTGCGCACGATCATGTCGGTGAGCACCTGGTCCTCGGCCG
>Ga0209066_10003396_pt1 | contig 18227 bp, 18 predicted proteins | sample All_14_2_FD_187198 | JGI IMG/M metagenome (GOLD analysis project Ga0209066, IMG submission 187198) | Freshwater microbial communities in response to fracking from Pennsylvania, USA - Allegheny Zone_MetaG_DW_15 (SPAdes) (version 2) ... | reverse complement strand
GAGTTCACCGAAGACATCGAGTCGCTCGCTCGCCTGTGACCGGTGCCCGGCACCGGCCTGTCATCGGCCCACGGCAGGGGACGGCGACCTGCGAGAATGCTCGGGTGACAGATCACGGCGCTCCCGTTTCGCTGCCCGGATGGCATCCCGTCTACTCCGGCAAGGTCCGTGACCTGTACCTTCCCGACGACGAGACCGACCCCCGGATGCTGGTGGTCGCGAGCGACCGCGTCAGCGCGTTCGACCACGTGCTCGAGCCCGGCATTCCCGGCAAGGGAACACTGCTGACCACGCTGAGTCTGTGGTGGTTTGCGCAGCTCGCGGGGGCCGACGGGGGCGTGCCGATTCCGAACCACCTCGCGGGCGACCAGGGCGAGGTTCCGGATGCCGTGAGCGGCCGGGCCATGCTCGTGCACCGCCTCGAGATGTTGCCGATCGAGTGTGTCGTGCGCGGCTACCTGACCGGGTCGGGCTGGGCTGAGTACGCCGCGGGCGGCACGGTGTGCGGCATCCAGCTGCCTGCGGGACTCAGCAACGGAGACCGGCTTCCCGAGCCTCTGTTCACCCCCGCCTACAAGGCGCCGCTGGGCGAACACGACGAGAACATCACCTTCGATCAGACCGCCCAGCTCGTCGGCGCCGACCGCGCGGCTCAGCTACGCGACCTTTCCCTGGAGACGTACCGCCGCGCCGCCGAGACTGCCGCCTCGCGCGGACTGATCCTTGCCGACACGAAGTTCGAGTTCGGCATCCGTGACGGCGAGCTGACCCTCGCCGACGAGGTGCTCACGAGCGATTCGTCCCGCTACTGGGACGTCGAGGCCTGGCGCACCGGAACGACTCCGGCCGAGCGCATGGCAAGCTTCGACAAGCAGATCGTGCGCGACTGGCTCGCCGCAGCCTGGGACAAGACCGGCACGCCCCCCGAACTGCCCGCCGAGATCGTCGAGCGGACTGCCGAGAAGTACCGAGAACTCATCGACCGCCTGACGAGCTCCTGACCCCGACCCGGCGGCGGGACTGCCCTCAGGAGCTCTGCCGGACGATCAGCTCCGTGTCGAGAATCGTCGCGTGCGGGGGCGTCCCGCCGGCGAGCAGGTCGAGCAGCACGCTCACCATGTGCTCCCCCTGCTCGAACGACGGTTGGCGAATCGTCGTGAGCGGTGGGTCCACGGTTTCGGCGACCGGTGAGTCATCGAAACCGATGATGGCGACATCCGTCGGCACCTTCAGCCCCGCGCCGGCGAGCACCGAGATGGCACCCTGGGCCATGAGGTCGCTCGCGATGAACAGCGCGCGCGGCGGCGGCCCGGCGTTCAGGATGCGGCGCATCGCGCCTGCACCACCGTCGGTCGTGAACCCGCCGTCGGCGTGCGCCCCCTCCGGAAGGCCTGCTTCGGCGAGCGCCTGCCGGTATCCGGCGAGGCGGTCCACACCACCGGGCATCGTGAGGGGCCCGGTGATCGTGCCGATGTCGGTGTAGCCCCGTTCGATCAGGTACCTGGTGGCGTCGTACCCGGCGCGGACGTTGTCGACATCCACGTAATAGTCGGTGCCCCGCTCGCGCACCGGACGGCCACCGTAGACCACGGGGACTGCTGCCGCGATGCGATCGATGAACGTGTCACTCGTGTGGTGCGAGGCGATCAGCGCGCCGTCGACGCTTCCCGACCGCAGGTAGCTCGTGGTCTTGTCACCCGGGTCGTCGCTGGCGATGAAGAGGTTGAGCACGTAGTCCGACGAACGCAGCCCCGCATTGATCCCCGAGACGATCGCTGCAAAGAACGGGTCGCCGAAAAAGCGTGTCGTGTCTTCGGGCACGACCAGCGCAAGGGCGCGGGTCTGCCGACTGGCGAGCGAGCGGGCGGCACGATTGGGCACGTAGTTCAATTCGGCGATGGCGCGATTGACGGCATCCAGTGCCGCGGGGCTCACCGCCGTCGAACCGTTGACGACGCGAGAGACCGTCGATCGCGAAACGCCGGCAGCTGCAGCGACCTCTTCGATCGTCACAGCACCGCGAAACGGGGTAGCCCGTACAAGCTCCTCGCCCACGACGGCCTCGCTCATTGTTCCACCGTCCACGTGGGTATCCTCCCTCGGCGGGCGCCTCGCCTAGGGCGATTCGGGTAGCGCCCGCGCGGCGATGATCTCGCGGTAGCGGGCACCGCTGTCTTTGACGACCCGCTCCTGCGTGTCGTACTCGACTCGTACGATACCGAACCGCTTCGCGTATCCCCACGCCCACTCGTAGTTGTCCATGAGTGACCAGTAAAAGTACCCGCGCACATCGACACCGGCATCCGCCGCGTCGAGGATCGCCGCGAGGTGGTCTTCGAGAAAGGCGGTACGGGCGGCATCGTGGACGCGGGCCCCGCCGGCTTCGTCGACACGGATGTCGTCAAAGGCAGCACCGTTCTCGGTGACGTACAGCGTGACACCGGCCGGCTCGGCGTAGTCGTCCCACACGCGTCGCAGCAGGGTGGTCAGACCCGAGGGCTGGATCTCCCAGTTCATGGCCGTGCGCGGCAGGCCACGGTCGTGCCAGAAGATTCCCTCGTGCGAAGGGAACGGGGACGCCGTCTCTCGCTCGGTGGGAGCCTCACCGCCGCCGGGGCTGACCGCCGGGGGCGTGCCGCCGACGAGTTCGCCGTGGTAGTAGTTCACCCCGAGGCTGTCGATCGGCGTCGAGATCACGGCGAGGTCGGCATCCGAGACCGCCCCCTCCCACTCGGCTACCGCGGCCGCGTCGACGGCACGGATGTCTTCGACGATGTCGGCCGGGTATGAACCGCGGAAGATCGGGTCGAGGAACCACCGGTTGAACTGGCCGTCGATGCGGCGGGCAGCGTCCAGGTCGGCTGGCGCGTCGGTGACGGGTTCGGCAACCGTGAGGTTCAGCGTGATCCCGAGGTTCAGCGACTCATCGCGGGCGCGTAGTTCGCGCACGACCTGCCCGTGACCGAGCAGTAGGTGGTGCGAGGCGAGCATCCCTTCGGCGACGCTGAATCGCCCAGGGGCGTGGATCCCGGCGGTGTAGCTGAGGAACGACGAGCACCACGGCTCGTTCAGGGTGGTCCAGACCTTGACGCGGTCGCCGAGGGCATCGTGCACGTCAAGCGCGTACTCGGTGAACAGGTCTGCGGTCTCACGCGCGGCCCAGCCGCCACGCTCCTGCAACGCCTGCGGCAGGTCCCAGTGGTAGAGCGTGAGCCACGGCAGAATGTCGGCATCCAGCAGCTCGTCGACCAGGCGCTTGTAGAAGTCGAGCCCCGCTGGGTTGATCGCGCCGCCGTCGGGGCGGATCCGCGACCACGAGGTCGAGAAGCGGTACGTCTGCAGTCCGAGGTCGCGCATCAGCGCGACATCCTCGCGATACCGGTGATAGTGGTCGCACGCGACGTCGCCGTTGTCGGCGTTGATCACCGCTCCCGGGACGCGGCTGAAGGCATCCCAGATCGAATCGCGGCGCCCGTCTTCGTGGGCAGCGCCCTCGATCTGATAGGCCGCGGTCGCTGCGCCGAACAGGAAGTTCGTCGGGAACGGGCGTGCCGACACGGATGCCGTTGCCACGGTTTCGGTCGAGAAATTGGTGGTCATTTCAGCCTTTCACTGCTCCCGCCATGATGCCGCTCACGAGTTGCTTGCCCGCGAAAATGAAGAGAATCAGGAGCGGAATCGTAGCGAGGATCACTCCGGCGAGAACGATCGAGTAGTCGACGAAGTAGTTGGACTGCAGGAGCGACAGCGAGACGGGAAGCGTCGGGTTCTGCCGGTCGAGCACGATGAACGGCCAGAAGAAGTTGTTCCAGGCCGTCACGAAGGTGAACAGTCCGAGCATCGCGGCGGCGGGACGAGCCGCCGGGATGCCGATGGTCCAGAAGGTGCGGAACGAGCTGGCACCGTCGACGCGTGCAGCCTCGATCAGCTCATCGGGCACCGCCTGCTGCAGGTACTGCGTCATCCAGAACACCCCGAACGCCGTCACGAGCGCGGGAATGATGATCGCGCCGATCTGGCCGGTCCATCCGAGGTCGGAGAACAGGATGTACAGCGGCACGACGCCGAGCTGCGTGGGAACCGCCATGGTCGCGATCACGAAGACGAGCAGCCAGCGGCTCCCCGCGAAACGCAGTTTCGCGAAGGCCCATCCGGCAAGCGTCGAGAAGAAGACCACGGATGCCGCGATGACCACCGAGCTCCAGATGCTGTTCCACAGGGCCAGCCAGAAGTTCACGGCGGGGTTGGAGACCACGGCAGCGGCGTTTGCGAAGAAGTTGCCACCGGGGATCCACGACATGTTGGGGTCGCGGATCGTGCTCGAGTCCCCCGAACCGATGAGGATCGACCAGTAGTAGGGGAAGAAGCACCCGAGCAGGAAGACACCGAGGACGGCGTACGTGACCCATCCGGGGCGCTGGCCACGGATACCGCGGCGGCGCCGAGGCTTGCGTTCCTCCGGCGGGTATTCGTCACGCGGGGCTACCGGGATCGGCTCGACGGCGGTCATCGCACGTCCTCCTTGGATGTCGGTTCGGCGGCGGACTCGGCCGCCAGTCGTTCGCGCGCCGCGCGGCTCTGAGCACGCCTCTCGCGGCGGCTGAGTTCACCCCGGCCGCCTTCGGTGCGCACAACGCTCTGGGTCACGAGCAGGTTGATGACACCGATCACGAGGATGATGATGAACAGGATCCAGGCAAGGGCCGCGGCACGGCCGAAGTTCCACTCACCCCACCCGATGTTGTAGAGCCAGAGGGTGATGGTCAGCCACTGCGAGTCGGCCCCGCCGGTGCCGTACTGGTCGTACATGCGCGGCTCATCGAAGATCTGCAGGCCACCGATCGTTGAGGTGATGATGACGAAGATGAGGGTGGGTCGCAGGCTCGGGACCGTGATGGAGAAGAACTGCCGGATGCGTCCCGCACCGTCCACGGTCGCTGCTTCGTAGTAGTCGCGCGGGATCGCCTGCATCGCGGCGAGCAGGATGAGGGTGTTGTATCCGGTCCACCGGAAGTTGACCATCGTCGCGATCGCGATGTGGCTGGCGAAGGCATCCGAGTGCCACGGAACGGCCGGGATACCGATCGAGGCGAGGAAGTTGTTCACCAGGCCGTACTGGTCGGCGAACATGTTGCTGAAGATGAGGGCAACCGCTACCGGAGCCATGACATAGGGGACGAGGACGCCCATGCGCCAGAACGTCTTGGCGCGGATGTTCTGGTCGAGCATCGCCGCGATGAAGATCGCGATGATCAGCTGCGGCACGCTCGAGAGCAGGAAGATGCTGAAGGTGTTGCGCAGCGCAATCCAGAACTTGGGGTTCGACAGAACCCATGTGTACTGCTCGAAGCCGATGAACTCGCCGGAGTTTCGGACCAGGTCCCAGTCCATGAACGAGATCACTGCCGTGTAGGCGATCGGGAAGAGTCCGACCACGAAGAAGAGGATGAAGAACGGCGAGATGTAGAGGTAGGGCGAGAGCTTCAGGTCCCACCGGCTGAGCCGGTGCCCGAAGCCGATGCGCCGAGGCGTGCGGCCGGGGGTCTGCGCCGGGGCGTCGGATGCCGGGCGGGCGAGTGTGCTGGTCACGAGAGCTTCCTGAGATCGAGGGGGGATGTGCTGCGGACCCGGCGGGTGCCGGGTCCGCAGCCCGGTTATCAGCCGATCAGATCGACTTCAGACACCCACTGGTCCCACGACTGCTGCGCGGTCTGCGTGCCGTCTTCGACACGGGTCAGCGCCTTCTGCATCGCGTCGTTGATCTGGAAGTAGTACTGGCCCTTGAACGGTGCAACAGTCACCGCGTTGGCGCGATCCGTGAAGATCGAACCGACCGGGGCGTTGTTGAAGTACTCGTTCGTGGAGTCCAGCAGGATCGGGTCAGCCAGAGCATCCACCTGGCTCGGGAACGTTCCAGCGTCCTCGAAGGCGGTGATCTGCTGCTCCGGAGCGGTCAGCCAGTCGGCCAGCTGCTGGGCAGCGGCGACGTTCGCGCCGTTGGCAGGAACGGTCAGGTACGAGCCGCCCCAGTTGCCACCGCCGCCGGGGAACACGTTGGCGATGTCCCACGTGGTGACGTCGGGCGCGTTGCCCGAGATGACGCCGAGCATCCAGCCCGGGCAGAGCATCGTGGCGTAGTCACCGTTGGCAAGCCCGGCGAACCAGTCGTCGCCCCACTGCTGAAGGTGAGCGGACTGCGTCGAGCTGGCGTCGAGGACGGCGTTGTAGATGTCCTGGACCTCGGGGTTGGTGGTCGCGATGATCTCGCCGGTGGCCGGGTCTTCGTACGCAGCCTCGACCTGGTTGATCATGCCCTGGTAGGTGGCGCCGGCCGAGTCGAACCAGGCCTTGCCGGTGGCGTCGACGTACTGCTGACCGACCTTGAAGTAGGTGTCCCAGTCGCCCGTGAGCAGGTCGGCGACAGCGGCGGGGTCGGTGGGCATGCCAGCGGCCTCGAGCAGGTCAGTGCGGTAGCAGACCGCCTCAGGCCCGATGTCGGTGCCGTAGCCGATCAGGTTGCCGTCGGGGTCGGTGGCTGCTTCGACCTTCCAGTCCAGCCAGCGGCTGGTGAGGTCGCTGGGCACGGGGGCCAGCAGGTCCGCGTACTGCATGACCTCGGGCAGCCAGTCGACCTCGATGGCCTCGATGTCGGCAAGACCCGTCTTGCCCAGCTTCTGGAAGTAGTTTGCGCGAGCGTCGTTGGACGTCGCGGCGACGTTGTGCACGATCGTCACGTTCGGGTTCTCATCCATGTACTGCTGAAGCAGTGCATCGGTGTACCCGAAGTCGTTGAAGGTCGAGATGGTGAGGGTGATCGGCTCGTCGGGGTTGACGGTTTCCGATCCCCCGCCGCTGCCCGAGCAGCCGGCGAGGACGAGCGCGGAGGCGCCGAAGGCGGCGGCGACGATCGCGCTGCGACGGAAGGCACGTGATGACACAGTCACTCCTTTGTGTGATGGATGCCGAAGAGGCACCCTTTGGCTTGTGCCTGGGTACCGAGGGAGGGCGGAACCCTGGCCATCGTGGGAACGCTCCCACGACTGCGGAACACGGTACGGGAGCGCTCCCACGACGTCAAGGGAGCGCTCCCACGAATTCGGATAACGGTTTGATCACGGCCGCTCAGCGCGCCATCCGGCCGCCTCGGTAGACTGGCACGACCCCCTCCCTCGACATCCGGAGCGCCCCATGCCGACCATCGTCGTCGACGTCATGCCCAAGGCCGAGCTGCTCGACCCGCAGGGAAAGGCCGTCGCCGGCGCCCTGAACCGGCTTGGAATCGATGGCTTCGCCGGTGTCCGCATCGGCAAGCGCTTCGAGTTGACCGTCGAGGGCGAGGTCGATCACGCGCTTCTGGAGACCGCTCAGCGCATCGCCGATGAGATCCTCTCCAACTCCGTGATCGAGGATGTCGTGGGCATCGAGGTCATCGAGTGACCGTCCGCATCGGGGTCATCACCTTCCCCGGTTCGCTCGACGATCGAGACGCGCAGCGCGCCATCCGTGTCGCCGGCGCCGAGCCCGTTGCGCTGTGGCACGGCGACCACAACCTCGCCGGCGTCGACGCGCTCGTCCTTCCCGGCGGCTTCAGCTACGGCGACTACCTTCGTGCCGGCGCCATCGCCGCCCACGCGCCGATCATGCGCGAAGTCGCGGATGCCGCGGCGAAGGGGATGCCCATCCTCGGCATCTGCAACGGCTTCCAGATGCTCGTCGAGGCTCACCTGCTTCCCGGGGGCCTGATCCGCAACGCGCACCAGCAGTTCATCCGTCGCGACCAGCGGCTGCGCGTCGAGAACGCCGACACGGCATGGACGAGCGGCTTCGAGGCCGGGCAAGAGATCGTCATCCCACTCAAGAACGCCGATGGCGGCTACATCTGCTCGACAGAAACCCTCGAACGCATCGAGGGCGAAGGCCTGGTCGCCTTCCGCTATCTCGGCGTCAACCCGAATGGCTCTCTCGACGACATCGCCGGTCTCACGAACGAGCGCGGCAATGTGGTGGGCCTGATGCCACATCCTGAGCACGCCGTCGAGCCCGGGTTCGGCCCCGACACCCGCAATGCGATGCGTTCGGGCACCGACGGTCTGAGCTTTTTCACCTCAGCGATCTCGGCAGTCGTCAGCGCCGCCGCCTGACCCGCCGTTTCGTCTCAGATGGTGCCGGCCGGGGGCCAGACACCGATGATGAGCGCCATCACGAGGACCGTCACCAGCTCGTGAGCGATGTTGAGGACAGTGAGCGAGGTGGGGCGCCCCTCGAACGCGTCGTGCGTGATGAACCGCGCGGCGGTGAAGCCTGCCCACAGCACCGCGCCGGTTCCCACCGCGGTCAACAGGAAGCTGCCGCCGAAGGCGTGCCACACCACGACTGTCGCGGCGGCGAGGACCCAGGCCGACACGAAGCTCACGACGACGGTCACGATGATCGCGAGCGTCGCGCTGGATCCGGGGCGGTTCATGTCGACCTTCGCGAGCTTCGCCCACCGAGTCCCGAACACCTTGGGTGTGTACCAGATCGACCCGACCACCATCGTCGACAGGGTCGCGAGGATCACCGCCCAGTAGTTGATCGCAAGTTCCATCCCTGCTCCTTCGCTGGCCGCGAGGTACGGATGCCGCGCGCTGACGCGAGCGTATCGGCATCCGTACCGCCGCGGTAGGTAGCGTGAAGGGGTGACTTCCGACGCGCGCACCCTGGTGATTTCCGTCCCCGACGACAAGCTCGAGAAAGACCTCACGGGCCTTCCCGGTATCGAGGTCGTGCGGTGGGACATGGGCGATTCGGCGCCGCGGACGGCGTTCGACATCGTCATTCCGCCGTACATTCGGAGCCCCCGGGTGCTCGCGCGGCTCGAGGGTGTCGATGTTCGGCTCGTGCAGAGCCAGTCGATCGGATACGAGGCTGCCGCCCGCCACCTGCCGGCGGGGATCGTTTATGCGAACGCCGCGTCGGTCCATGAGGACTCGACAGCGGAACTCGCGCTCACGCTGACACTCGCGGCGCAGCGCCAGATCCCGCACCTCGTTACGGCCCAGCGCGAGGGGCGCTGGGCGGGGCCCCGCGAGGGCGATGCATTTTCCCCGAGCCTCGCCGACCGCCGGGTGCTCATCGTCGGATTCGGCGGAGTAGGGAAGGCGATTGCAGCGCGGTTGCGCGGCTTCGAGGCCCACGTCGAGGCTGTCGCCACACGGGCGCGGGTTGAGGACGGGATCGTCGTCCACGCACTCCACGAGCTGTCGGGTCTGCTCCCCCGGACAGAGATCGTCATCCTTGCTCTGCCCGGTGGGGAAGAAACAGCGAAGCTCGTCGACGACGCGTTCCTCTCGGCTCTCCCGGATGACGCACTGCTCGTCAACGTCGGACGCGGGAGCCTTGTCGACACCGAGGCCCTGCTTAGCCATCTGCACGCGGGCCGGATCCGTGCGGCACTGGACGTCGTCGACCCGGAGCCGGTGCCGGAGGGTCACCCGTTGTGGTCGGCGCCCGGACTGCTTCTCACGCCCCACGTCGGGGGCGCGTCCACGGCGATGCGGCCCCGGATCGCGGCGCTGGTTCGTACGCAGGCGGAACGGATGCAGCGCGGCGAGGAGCCGATCAACGTCGTGCTGCGAACCTGAGACCCCGCATCTCGCCCCGAGCGCCTAACGAACCCGGGCCGATTGCAGGATCAAACCCCGATTTCGCCTGCCCAAGACCCCATATCCCTCGTTCATCCTGCGTTCGGCACGCAAGCCTGGCTCGCCGGAGTTGCAGGGCTGCCGAGCCGGTCGCCGGCCGTCCGCGCCCCGGGTGTGGGCCGATTGCAGGACAGACACGGCTTCCGGTGGCGAACTACCAATCCTGAGCTGATTCATCCTGCGTTCAGCACGCAAGCCTGGCTAGCGGGTGTCAATGTCGGTGCCGTCCCAGAGGTCGGCGCACTCGACGGCAACCGCGCCCTGGGTCGCGAGGTAGCGGTTCGCGCCCGCGTCACCGTGAACGGATGCCGCCACCAGCTCCCAGTGATCACGCCCGATCGCGACCGGATGCCCGGGCCGCCCCTCGTACACGGCTCGAGCAAGCCCCGCCCGTCCCGCAGCGGCCCGAAGCACCCGCGTCACGACGGATGCCGGCATCCGGGGCACATCGACGGGTGCGATGACGGCCGTGTCGGCATCCGTTTTCGCCGCAGCCGCGAGCCCGGCCCGAACTGACGCCGAAAGCCCGAGATCCCAGTCGGCAGCGATTACCGCGCTCACCGCGTCGAGGGTGTCAACGACCGCGCACGCACGTTCTGACTCGGCGCCGATCACCACGAGAACCTGTTCGCACCCGCCCTCTCGGAGCGCCGCGACCACGCGCTCGAGCCACAACGCACCGTCAGCGTCGCGCGCGAAGATCTTCGGCTGCCCGTAGCGACTGCCCGCGCCGGCAGCCAACACGATTCCGCACGCCGTCATGCGGGCGAGCGTATCGGGGTCTGGTCGCGCCCGGGAAACAGCCGCGAAACAGCGCGGTGTTAGCGTCGCGGCAGAGCACGTCCTATCAACCATGGCTCCGGCGCCAGGGCGGGGACTGCGACGACCCGAATCGTCTCAGAACCCAGGAGGTACCCATGTCCGTCGTCGACAAGTCAGCTGCAGGGCTCGACGCCCGCCAGTATCACATCGCCATTGCGCCCGGCGAGGTCTCGAGCGTTGCTCTGCTGCCCGGCGATCCGTTCCGGGTGCCGCTCGTCGCCGAGTTCCTCACCGACGTGAAAGAGGTAGCGCACAACCGCGAGCACCGCACGATGACCGGCTGGTACAAGGGCCGCCACATTACGGCGACCTCGACGGGCATGGGATGCCCCTCCACCGCGATCGCCGTCGAAGAGCTCGCGCGCGTGGGCGTCACGTCCTTCATCCGTGTCGGCAGCTCGGCGGGCCTGCAGCCGGGGATCGCGCCCGGCGACCTGCTCGTGAGCGAGGGCAGCTTCCGCAATGACGGAACGACCGATGCCTACCTTCCGAAGGGCTTCCCCGCGGTGCCCGACCTGGAGCTCACCACCGCACTGGCCCGTCACGCGGAGCGGATCGCTGGGGCTGCGGGTACGAACTCGTTCCGCGGGATCAGCGTGAGCGACGACGCGTTCTACGCCGAGACCCCGGAGTGGATCGCGCAGCTGAACACGATGGGGATCCTCAACGTCGAGATGGAGGCATCGGCCCTCTACATCGTCGCGCGCCTGCGGGGCCTTCGCGCCGGCATGGTGTGTGCCTGCTCGAGCAACCTCGTCGACGGCGCATCGCTCTATTCGGGTACGAAGGCCGACCTGCAGGCGGGCTGGATGCGCTCGATCGAGGCAGCCCTCGAGACCGCCGTCGAACTCGAGCTCTGACGGCGGTCTCGCGCCGGGCTTACGGGCGCAGCATGACCTTGCCGACGCGGCCGGGCTCGAAGTTCAGGCGCGACGCGTCGGCGATCTGCTCGAGCCCGAACACCTGCGACACCGGCAGATCGAGCTTGCCCTGAGCGACGAAGGTGATGATCTCGCCGATGAGCTCGACCCGGTGCGCGGGGTCCATCGCGGCACTGACTTTGCTGCCCCAGAACCCGCGGACGGTCAGCTGCCGGAAGATGACGTCGCCCGACGAGATCTTCATCGTCGGCGATGCCATCGCGCCGAAGATCACGAGGGTGCCGTCCTCACCGAGCAGCGAGGCGACCTCGCCAGCGGCGGCGCCACCGACCGAGTCGACGCCGGCACGGATCGCGGCGCCGCCGGTGATCTCGGCGACGCGGTCGCGCCAGCCGTCGGCATCCGTCGCGACGACATCGTGGATGCCGACAGCGGCGAGTTCGTCGACGCCGGCGCCGCGGCGAACGAGGCCGAGCACGCGGACTCCGCGGGAGGCGGCGAACTGCGCGACCAGGCGCCCGACGGCGCCGTTCGCTGCGTTCTGCACGATCCAGTCGCCCTCGCTGACGTCGAGGTATTCGAGCAGGCTCGCAGCGCTCAGCGGCATGGAGATGATCTGGGCGGCTGCCTCGTCGGCGACGGCATCCGGCACCGGGATGAGGGCTGCGGCAGGAGCAATGACGTACTCGGACCAGACCCCGAAGACGGATGCCGTCACGACGCGCTGACCGACCTCGACGCCGGTGACTCCCTCGCCGAGCGCGTCGACGACGCTCAGCGCCTCGGTGCCGGCGCGGGCGGGAAGCTCGGGCTTGTAGCCGTAGTCACCGCGCACTGTCCAGAGGTCGTGGTTGTGGATGGGGCTGAGGACGACCTTCAGCCGGACCTGGCCCGGTCCGGGCTCGGGGAGCTCGACCTCCTCGACGGCGAGGACCTCTGCCGGGTCACCGAACTGGTGCTGCACGAGTGCGCGCATGATTCTCCTTTGTACGGATGTCGAGTGCGGCGCTCTTCGAGGATCACCCGGGACGAGCGCACCCGATCCACAACGTCAGCGGGATCGCGTTTTAGTCCCGCGTTCAGCCAATCAGCAGGGCGATCACGAGACTGACGACCGCGAGCAGCGGGAACAGGCCCTGCGTCACGGCGGCTCGTCGCTTGTCGGGAGAGGTGACGAACAGCACCAGGGCTGCGGCGAGCATCGAGCCGGTTCCCACGAGCATGAGGGTCACGCCGACCGCCACTGAGCCGATGGCTGCGACGACGATCCCGATAGCCGCGGCGATCGCCAGGAACAGGTTGTAGAAGCCCTGGTTGAACGCGAAGGCGCGGGTGATTTCGACTTCGGCATCGTTGCGCACCCCGAACGTTGCGCGGCTGCGGGCTCCGCCCCAGGCGAGCGACTCGAGCCAGAAGATGTAGACGTGCAGCAAGGCGGCCAGTGCGGCGAAGACCATTCCGGTGATGAGCATCCGGGTTCCTCTCGACTCGCTTAGCCTGGCACGTGCCGCGGCGAAACACTCGCGAAATCCTCGGCTGATTCACTCGGAGTGTTCGCTGAGTCAACATCGGATGCCGGAGGAAGGGCGCATGGACATCACCACCGTCACGTCCTATCGCTTCGCGAGCACCCGCGACGACCTCGCTCTCGCGCCCGGCGAGAAGATCCTCGCCGGCGGCACGTGGCTCATGAGCGAACCACAGCCCAACGTGACCGGCTTCGTCGACATCACGCGGATGGGCTGGCCCGAGATCGAGATCACCGACGTCGGGCTCCGTGTCGCCGCGACCTGCACGATCGCGCGGTTCGTCACCTGGTCGCGGGGCGAACTTGCGCCGTCGGTGCCGGAGGGATGGCACGCCGCGGCGGCTATCCCGGATGCCGCGCACGCCCTCCTTATGTCGTTCAAGGTATGGAACTCCGCGACGGTCGGCGGGAACGTCTGCCAGTCGTTCACGGCCGCGGCGATGGTGTCGCTGTTTGCGGCCCTCGACGGAGACGCGGTGATCTGGACCGCCGACGGCGGCGAGCGACGCCAACCGGTTGCGGACTTCGTGACAGGTCAGGCGAGGAACACCCTGCAGCCCGGAGAAGTGCTGCGCGCGCTCGACGTTCCGGCAGGAGCGATGCGCTCCCGCGTGTCCCTCCACAAGATGGCCCTCGCCGAGCTCGGCCGGTCGGGCGTTGTCGTGAGCGGTCGGCGTAACGAGGACGGGTCGACGGTCGTCGCGGTGACGGCCTCCACCCTCACACCTCATGTATTCCGGTACCCCGGACTTCCCGCGGAGGAGCAACTGCGGGCGGATGTCACCAGTCCGACCGACTTCTTCACCGATGCGCTGGGCGAGGCCGACTGGCGGCGCGCGGTCACCGCCGTACTCGCCGAGCGCGTGCTCGCCGACCTCGCGAGAGAGGATGCGGCATGAGGCTCACGGTCGACGGCGCAGACCTCGAGGGCGACCCCACTCCCGGTCAGTGCCTGCGCACATTCCTTCGCGAGCATGGACACACCGAGGTCAAGAAGGGATGCGACGCCGGCGACTGCGGCGCCTGCGCCGTGATCGTGGATGGCGCCCCCGTCCACTCGTGCATCGTGCCCGCGCAGCGCATGGATGGCGCCGTCGTCACGACAGCGGGTGGCCTCGCGCCGGGAGACGAGCTGCATCCCGTGCAGGAGCAGCTGGTCGAACACTTCGGCTTCCAGTGCGGGTTCTGCACCCCGGGGATGGCGGTGACGGCATCCACCCTCACCGAGGCCGACCTGCCCGAACTCGATCGCCGCATGAAAGGGAGCCTCTGCCGCTGCACGGGCTACCGTCCGATCCGCGAGGCGATCACTGCCGCGGTGATGGGGCCGGTGCGCGAGACCGGTTCGGCGTCTGTCGCTTCCGGCGGCATTGGGGCGTCAGTAATTCCCGAGCCCGCGCGCCGTATCGTGCAGGGTCGCGAGCCGTACACCCTCGATGAGCCGGTCTCCGGATCGCTCGTGCTGCGCGTGGTCGGCTCGCCGCACGCCCATGCCCGCATCGTCTCGATCGACACGGAAGCCGCCCGCACCGTTCCGGGCGTCGTTGCTGTGCTTACGCACGAGGATGCCCCGACCACCCGCTTCTCGACAGCCCGTCACGAGCACCGCACCGACGACCCCGACGACACCCGAGTGCTCGACGACACCGTCCGCTTCATCGGGCAGCGGGTCGCGGCGGTGGTCGCCGAGACCGCTGCTGCTGCCGACGCTGCAGCCCGGCTCGTGCAGGTCGAGTACGACATCCTTCCCGCTGTTTTCGACCCGGAAGAAGCCCGCACACCCGGCGCGCCGGTGCTGCATCCGGGCCGCACACCGGAGGACCGGGTGGCCGATGCCTCCCGCAACGTCGTGGCGGAACTCCACGAGGGCCACGGCGGTGACATCGACGCGGCGCTGGCCGCGAGCCCCGTGACCGTGACGGGCACGTGGCAGACCTCGCGCGTCACGCACGCGCAGCTCGAGACCCACGGCGCAGTCGGCTGGCTCGACGATGACGGCAGGCTCGTCATCCGTTCGAGCACGCAGGTGCCGTTCCTCACCCGCGACGAGCTCGCGCACGTGTTCGACCTGCCGCGCGAGCAGGTCCGTGTGTTCGCGGCGCGGGTGGGCGGCGGCTTCGGCGGCAAGCAGGAGATCTTCACCGAGGACCTCGTCGCCCTTGCCGTACTGCACACCGGGCGCCCCGTCACGTACGAGTTCAGTCGCACCGAACAGTTCACGCGCGCGTCGCTGCGGCATCCGATGCGGGTGTCGGTGACGCTCGGGGCGGATGCCGACGGCACCCTCACCGCCATGAAGCTCGACGTCCTCAGCGACACCGGCGCCTACGGCAACCACGCGATCGGCGTGATGTTCCATGGGGTTGCCGAGTCGACGACCGTGTATCGGACGCCGGTGCGCCACATCGACGCCGAGGCCGTCTACACGAACAACGTGCCCTCGGGGGCCTTCCGCGGGTATGGGCTCGGGCAGGTCATGCTCGGCGTGGAATCCGCCATGGACATGCTCGCGCAGAAGCTTGACCTCGATCCGTTCGAGCTGCGGCGGCGCAATATCGTGCGGGCCGACGACCCGCTGCATCCGGATGAGGACCCGTACGAGCGCGACCTCATCATCGGCAGCTACGGCCTCGACCAGTGCCTGGACCTCGCGCAGGATGCTCTGCGCCGCGGCAACGGGGTGGCGGCACCGGCCGGGTGGGCGGTCGGCGAGGGGATGGCTGTTGCGATGATCGCGACGATCGCCCCGAACGGGCATGTCTCGCGCTCCCGAGTGGCGCTGCGCCCGGACGGTACGTTCATCGTGCGCGCCGGCACCGCCGAGTTCGGCAACGGCACCACCACCGTGCTGCGGCAGATCGCGGCATCCGTGCTGGAGGCACCGTTCGACCGGCTGCGGCTGTGGACCGCCGACACTGATGCCGTCGCGCACGACACCGGAGCGTTCGCCTCGACCGGGATCACCGTGGCGGGCAAGGCTCTCGCCGCCGCGTGCCAGGCGCTGCGGACACGGATGCTCGAGCTCGCCGCCGCGCAGACCGGCACGGATGCAGATGCCGGGCTGTTGACGGATGCCGGGGTCGCGACCCCTGCGGGCGTTGTGTCGTTCCACGACCTCGTCGCCGCGGCTTCGGCCGAGGAGTGCGACGAGAACGGCCTGTTCGCGACCGGTGACGAGGAGGGGCACCTGCGCTCGGTGTCGTTCAACGTTCACGCGGTAAGGGTCGCGGTCGAGCCCGAGACCGGAGTTGTGCGGATTCTGCAGTCGGTGCAGTCGGCGGATGCCGGAACCGTGATGAACCCGGCCCAGCTGCGCGGACAGATCGAGGGTGGCGTCGCCCAGGCCGTCGGCAGCGCGCTGTACGAAGAGGTGCTCGTCGAAGACGGTGCGGTGCTGAACCCCGTGTTCCGCGTGTATCGCGTGCCGCAGTTCGCCGATGTTCCCGAGACCGAGGTGTACCTCGCCGACACGTCCGACGCTGTCGGTCCGTTCGGAGCGAAGTCGATGAGCGAGTCGCCCTACAACCCCGTCGCCCCCGCGATCGGCAACGCCATCGCCCGGGCTCTCGGGCGCCGGCCCTTCCACCAGCCCTTCACCCGCCAGCGCGTGTGGCGCCTGGCGCAGCATCCTGAACCAGCGGAGTAACCCATGCCGATCGCGACATCCTTCACCATGACCCTGCCCGCGTGGCTCGTCGACGAGGCAGACAGGCTGCCTACGGTGCTGCCCACGCTCGAAGAGCGCATGGCGCTCGTGAACCGCCTCGCCGACCGCAACTGGCGCGAGGGCAACGGGGGTCCGTTCGCCGCGATCGTCGTGGATGACACCACGGGCGAACTCGTCTCGGCGGGAGTGAACGTCGTGCTGTCGACCGGCAAGTCATCGGGGCACGCCGAGGTCATGGCCCTCGGGCTCGCGCAGCAGCGCCTGGGCCGCTGGGACCTCGGCGCTGACGGCGCGAACCTGTCGCTCGTTGTCAACTGGCGCCCGTGCGTGCAGTGCTACGGCGCGACGATGTGGAGTGGTGTGCGGTCTCTGGTCGTGGCCGGCTCCGGTCCCGAGCTCGAGGAGCTCTCGGGATTCGACGAGGGTCCGATGGTCGCCGACTGGGCGGAGCAGTTCGAGGCTCGCGGCATCCGGGTGACCCAGGATGTCGGCCGCGAGGAGGCCCTCGAGGTCTACCGCACCTACGGCGCCAGCGACAGCGTCGTATACAACGCCCGCGGCGAGTAGGCCCGGCGGCGATCCGGTTTGGTTTCGTCGGAGGGATCGTCCTCGGTCGGATGCCTCAGGCCCAGCGACCCGACGGAACCGTCTGCATCCGACGCAAGCGAGGTGAGCTACGCCTGGGTCGCCGCGCGCACGGCCTCGACGGCGGCCGACGGTGACCCGTGGAAGGCCGGGCCGTGTCCGGGCAGTACCCAGTCGGCATCCAGGTCGGCGATGCTGCCGAGTGACGCGAGCGCCTCGGCGGGGTCATCGGTGAACGGAGCCGGTGCGCCCGGTCAGTACGTGGCGGGTCGTGAGCGCATCGCCGACGAAGACGGCGCGCACGTCGGGCGAGAAGATGGCGATGCTGCCGGGCGAGTGTCCCGGCATCCCGATCAGGCGGGGCGTGCCGGGAAGGTCGAGCGTGTCGCCGTCGGTGACCTCGCGCACCTCGGTGAGCCAGGTCGGACGCATGCCCTTACGGATGCCGTACGCGGCGAACTGCAGCAGGGGGCCGATCCGGGTCGGGCCCATGGGGGTCTTGGGCTTGTCGCCACCGCGAGCGCGGTCGGCGTCAGCGGCGTGCACGAAGACCGGGATGCCACGCTCGGCGCGCAGGCGCTCGGCGAACCCGACGTGGTCGCTGTCGCCGTGGGTGAGCACGATGCCGCGGATGTCGTCGAGGGAGCGACCGATGGCATCCAGCTCGCGAGTGAGGTCGGCGTACATTCCGGGCAGTCCGGCGTCGATGAGCGTGATGCCCTCGGGCGTGACGATCAGGTAGGCGGCGACGATGTCGTTGCCGATGCGGTGCAGCGATGGTGCGAGTCTCATGACTGGCCTTTCAGGAGGATGGCTACGAACGTTAGCCATGATAGCTTATGTTCGTAGCCATGGAGGTTCGATGCCCACACCGGAGAGAACATCGCTCGACGAGATCGTCAGCGCAGCAGCGCGTCTGCTCGAGACCGGCGGGGTCGCCGCCGTCACAATGCAGGCCGTCGCGCAGGATGTCGGCGTCAAGGCGCCCTCGCTCTACAAGCGCGTGCGAGATCGTGAGACGCTCTTGGGGCTCGTCGGCGGCGACCCCGCCGGTCTCGAGC
>Ga0209066_10003393_pt1 | contig 18233 bp, 17 predicted proteins | sample All_14_2_FD_187198 | JGI IMG/M metagenome (GOLD analysis project Ga0209066, IMG submission 187198) | Freshwater microbial communities in response to fracking from Pennsylvania, USA - Allegheny Zone_MetaG_DW_15 (SPAdes) (version 2) ... | reverse complement strand
CGCCCAGCCGCCGGTCCAGGCGCCGCCCCGTCCGGCCGCCGCGGCCCCGCGCGAGGTGCGCGAGCCTGCGGCCCCGGCGGCCATGGTCCGCGAGAACGGAGCGGCTTTCGGCGCCCGTCCCGAGGCCGGCCCGTCCATCCCCGCGCCCCCGCCCGGGCCGCGCACCTGGTCCGGTTTCGCGGCCTTCTGCGCAGCGCGGCCCGACGGGAGCCGCCCCCTGCCCGCCCTGGACAAGGCCCGCGGCGAGCTGAACGGGACGGACCTCGTGCTGACGAGCCCCCACGCCTTCCTCTGCGACCGCCTGCGGGCCGGCCTGCCCGTGCTGACGGAGCTGGCCCGGGCTTACTACGGTCCGGGCGTGAACGTGCGGGTGGAGACGCCGGTGGCCGAGGCGCGCAAGACCCGCGCCGAGCTCAAGGAGATGGCCCAGGCCGATCCCGTGGTGCGGCAGGCCCAGGAGAAATTTCAGGCCCGGATCGTCGAGGTCCGGCCCCCGATCAACGGAAAAGCACAGGAGAACGAGATATGAACGAACTGATCAGACAGGCCCAGCTCATGCAGAAGAAGATGCTGAAGGCCCAGGAAGAGACCGGCAAGAAGGAGATCGAGACGAGCGTCGGTGGCGGCATGGTCACGGTCAGGGCCACCTGCGCGGGCGAGTTGCTGTCCGTGAAGATCGACCCTGCGGTCCTCGAGGACGTGGAAATGTTGCAGGACCTCATCCTCTCGGCCGTCAACGAGGTCATCAAGAAGGGCAAGGACACGGTGCAGGCCGAGATGTCGCAGATCACCGGCGGCATGAAGATCCCGGGCCTGTTCTAGGAACCCCCTCGTGCAGCGACTTCCCGCACCCCTGCAAAAGATCGTGGACCAGTTCTCGGCCCTGCCCGGAGTGGGGCCCAAGAGCGCCCTGCGCATGGCCATGACGCTCCTCAAGTGGCCCGAGGAGTCCGTGCGCGCCTTCGGCCGGGACATCGAGAACCTGCGCAGCGCCCTGCACATCTGCTCGCGCTGCTGCTCCCTGGCCGACACGGACCCCTGCCACATCTGCGCCGACCCCAAGCGCAGCCGCGAACAGCTCTGCCTGGTCTCGGAATGGGACAGCCTCGTGGTCATGGAGGAGTCCGGGATATTCAAGGGGCGCTACCTCATCCTCGGCGGCCTGCTCTCGCCCCTGGACGGGGTCGACGCCCGCTCCCTGGAGATCTCGCGGCTGGAATCCATCCTGCGCGAAGGGGAGGTGCGGGAGGTCATCCTGGCCCTGGGTTCCACCATGGAGGCCGAGGCCACGAGCACCTACCTGCACGGCCTGGTCACGCGCGCCTTTCCCCACGTCTCCGTGACGCGCCTGGCCCAGGGCATCCCGCTGGGCTCCGAGATCAAGTACGTGGACCGCGAAACCCTCAAACAGTCCCTCAAGTACCGGCAGTCGCTCTAGGATCATGCACACCGTCCAGGGCGAAGTCGTCACCGTTGTCTACCACAACCCCGAGAACGGGTACGTCATCGCCCGGCTGGACTCCCCGGCCGGGCCCGGCCAGGTCACGGTGGTGGGCACCCTGGGCGACATCGCGCCGGGCGAGTCCCTGCGCCTGACGGGCGAGTGGGTGGAGCACCCCAAGTTCGGCCGACAGTTCAAGGCCGAGGGCTGCGAGCACGTCATGCCGGCCACCCTGAGCGGCATCCGGCGCTTTCTGGCCTCGGGCGCGGTCAAGGGCATCGGCGAGAAGATGGCGGACCGGCTCGTGGCCCGCTTCGGCAGCCAGATCCTCGACATCCTCGATTCGGACCCCGAACGCCTGCTGGAGATCGAGGGCATCGGCCCGGCCAAGCTCAAGGGCATCGCCCAGTCCTGGCAGGAGAAGCGAGAGGTGCGCGGCCTCATGCTCTTCCTGCAGACCCACGGCGTGGCCACGACCTTCGCCCACCGCATCTTCCGTCAGTACGGGGCCGGCGCGGTGCAGCGCCTGCGCGCAAACCCCTACGACCTGGCCTACGACATCCACGGCATCGGCTTCCGCACGGCCGACGAGATGGCGCTCAAGCTCGGCTTCGCCGAGGACGCGCCCCAGCGCCTGGAGGCCGGCGTCGAGTACTGCCTTCGCCAGACCTCCGAGGGGGCCGGGCACGTCTTCCTGCCCCGGCCCGTCCTGGCGGAGGAGGCGGCCCGGCTGCTGGGCTGCCACGACCTGGAGCTCATCGAGGAGCAGATCGACGCCCTGGTCGAGCGCAAGCGCCTGGTCATCGAGCCCCTGCCCGAGAAGGGCGTGGCCGAGGCCGTGTACCTGACGTATTTCTACAAGACCGAGCGCGAGATCGCCTCGCGCCTGCGGGCCCTGCTGGACCACGCCATCCGCATGGACCCGAAGAAGATCTCGGCCGCCGTGGAGCGCGAGGAGCAGCGGCAGTCCCTGACCCTGTCCGACGAGCAGCGCCTGGCCGTGGAGTCGGCCTGCGGGCACAAGGTGTCCATCATCACCGGCGGCCCCGGCACGGGCAAGACGACCATCACGCGTGTGGTGGTGCGGGCGCTCAAGGCCCTGGGCCTGCGCATCTCCCTGGCCGCGCCCACGGGCCGCGCGGCCAAGCGCCTGTCCGAGGCCACGGGCTTCACGGCCGTGACCCTGCACCGGCTGCTGCGCTACCAGCCGGCCTCGGGCTTCGAGTTCAACGAGGACAAGAAGCTCCCGGCCGACGTCATGGTCGTGGACGAGGTCTCCATGCTCGACTGCGGGCTGTGCCTGGCCCTGCTGCGGGCCCTGCCCCTGACCTGCCGCCTGGTCTTCGTCGGCGACGAGAACCAGCTGCCGTCGGTGGGCGCGGGCAACGTCCTGGGCGACATGCTCGAAAGCGGGACCATCCCGGCCGTGCGCCTGACGCACATCTACCGGCAGGCCCGCGAGAGCATGATCGTGGTCAACGCCCACCGCATCAACGAGGGCGAATTTCCCCAGGGCAGCCCCCACGCGCCGCCCAAGGCCGATTTCTTCTGGGTCGAGAAGGAGGACCTCTCCGAGCTGCAGGCCCTCATCCTGCGCATGGTCTGCGAGCGCATCCCCGAGGCCTACGGCCTGGACCCCATGACCGAGGTGCAGGTGCTGACGCCCATGCACAAGGGCGAGGTCGGCACCGTCATCCTGAACCGCCTCCTGCAGGAGCGCCTGAACCCCGACGGCCGGGAGCTCGTGCGCGGGCAGCGGACGTACCGGGAAGGGGACCGCATCCTGCAGCTCAGGAACAACTACGACAAGGACGTCTTCAACGGTGACCTGGGCCGCATCACCGGCATCGACACCCAGGACGAGGTCCTGACGGCCGAGTTCGACGGCCGCGAGGTGGAGTACGGTTTCGACGAGCTGGACGAGATCGGCCTGGCCTACGCCATCAGCGTGCACAAGAGCCAGGGCAGCGAGTACCCGGCCGTGGTCATGCCCGTGGTCACGCAGCACTACATGCTCCTGCAGAGAAACCTCATCTACACCGGCCTGACCAGGGCGCGGAAGCTGGCCGTGCTCATGGGGTCGCGCCGGGCCATGCACATGGGGCTGGGGAACGAGCGCGGCCGGCTGCGCCACACGTCCCTGGCCGTGCGCCTGGCCAAAGAGAGCCAAACATAGCTCAACAGGCCGGAAAGACGGGCGAAAGGGGGGCGAAAGCGGGCTTTTGCGACCAATGCATGCGTTGACAGGCCCGTGAAGGCTCGTCTATGGACCCTCTTTTGCGGATTGCGGGTGTGGCGGAACGGTAAACGCACCAGCCTTAGGAGCTGGCGCCAAAAGCTTGTAGGTTCGAATCCTATCGCCCGCACCAGAGAAGACTATCCGGGCCCCCGAGGGTGCGCCCATCATCAAGGAGTGGAGTCATGGAATACAAAGTCGAAGAACTGTCCCCGGTCAAGCGCAAGGTGACCGTCGAGGTGGGTGTCGAGGAAGTGCAGGCCGCCCTGTCCGCCACCGTGGCCCTGTACCGCAAGGGCGCGGACATCAAGGGGTTCCGCAAGGGCAAGGTCCCGTCGTCCGTGATCGAGGCCAAGTTCCGCAAGCAGATTTACGGCGAGGCCACCACGGACCTCATCAACTATCACATCAACGAGATCCTGGGCGAAACCAAGCTTTCCCCCCTGTCGCGCATCGACGTGGACGCCAAGGAGATGGAGCGCGACGAGAAGTTCTCCTACAGCTTCTCCTTCGAGATCGCCCCGGCCTTCGATCTGCCCGAGTACAAGGGCCTCGAGGTCGAGGAGGAAGAGGTGGCCGTCGATCCCAAGCAGGTTGACGACGTCATCGAGCGCATCCGCCAGAACATGGCCAAGACCGTGATCATCAAGGAAGAGCGCCAGGTCGTCAGCGGCGACATCGCCGTCATCGACTTCCAGGCCATGCAGGACGGCGTGGATATGGAAGGCATCGCGGCCAACAAGTTCGAGCTGCCCCTGGGCGAGGGCAACTCCCTGCCCGAGTTCGAGGACATCGTCATCGGCATGACCCCGGGCGAGACCGTGGAGAAGGAACTGACCTTCCCGGCCGACTTCATCAACGACAAGCTGGCCGGCCAGACCGTGACCATGAAGGTCACCCTGCACGCCATCAAGGAACGCAAGCTGCCCGAGGTCGACGCCGACTTCGCCGAGCTGGCCGGCGGCTACTCCTCGGTCCAGGACCTGCGCGACGCCATCGAGAAGTCCTACCTCTCGACCCGCAAGCAGTTGGTCAAGGGCGACGCCCAGAAGAAGCTCCTGGACGGCATCAAGGCCCAGGTCAGCTTCGAGCTGCCCCAGAGCATCGTCGAGGAGCAGATCGACAAGCAGATCGTGGAACTGCAGGGCCGCCTGGAACGCCAGGGCAAGAGCCTCGACTCCCTGGGCAAGACGCCCGCCGAAATGCGCGCCGAAAACCGCCCCATGGCCGAGGACGTGGTCAAGTCCTCCCTGGTGCTGCTGGCCATCGCCACGGCCGAGGGCCTGACGGTGGATCCGCAGGAAGTGGACATGGTCCTGCAGAAGATGGCCGCCTCCACGGGCCAGGACTTCCACTCCATCAAGGACTACTACGAGCAGCACAACCTGATGATCCCCCTCAAGGATCGGGTCCTGGCGGACAAGGCCATGGACCTCATCTACGAGAACGCCAAGGTGACCCCGGTTCCCCCGGCGGCCCAGGACGCTCAGGACGCATAAGCTCACGAAGGGCCGGGTCTTGTCCCGGCCCTTTCCTTACGGTGCGGCGTCCGGTCCCGGCAGGCCATGCGCCGGCAGACGCCGGACGGCCGCGTCCTCTTCCGCCCAGCCCTTGACACCCTGCCCCGGATCGTTATTTTTCAAATCTTTGGTATCAGCATTCACCCGTTTGTTTCAGGAGCTTTCATGGTCAGCAATTCCGTATTCGTCATCGAGAACACCGGCCGCGGCGAGCGGATGTACGACATCTATTCGCGCCTGCTCAAGGACCGCATCGTGCTCCTTGGCACGCCCATCGACGACCACGTCGCCAACTCCATCTGCGCCCAGCTGCTTTTCCTGGAGTCCGAGAGCCCGGAGAAGCAGATCAACATGTACATCAACTCCCCGGGCGGTTCCGTGACGGCCGGCATGGCCATCTACGACACCATGCAGTACATCTCCGCGCCCGTGGCCACCCTGTGCATCGGCCAGGCAGCGAGCATGGGCGCCGTGCTCCTGGCCGCCGGCGCCAAGGGCATGCGCTACTCCCTGCCGCACTCGCGCATCATGATCCACCAGCCCATGGGCGGATTCCAGGGGCAGGCCACGGACATCGCCATCCAGGCCAAGGAGATCATCCGCCTGCGCGGCGAGCTGAACGGCATCCTGGCCAACCACACGGGGCAGTCCCTGGAGAAGGTGGAGCAGGACACGGAGCGCGACTATTTCATGAGCGGCGAGGAAGCCTGCACATACGGGCTCATCGATCAGGTCCTGGCTTCGCGCAAGGAACTGGAATAACAGGTTTGATCGAGTTTTTACGAGGTATCCCATGGCGGAAAGAAAGAAGAGGACGGGCAAGGATTTGAGCTGCTCCTTCTGCGGCAAGGGCCAGGACGAGGTGCAGCGCCTCATCGCCGGTCCCGAAGTGTACATCTGCAACGAGTGCATCGCCCTGTGCGACGACATTCTGAAAAACGACAACCGCAAGGAAGACCTGGACTCTTCGGACATCCCCCTGCCCCAGGAGATCAAGGCCGCCCTCGACGACTACGTGGTCGGGCAGGACGACGCCAAGAAGATCCTCTCGGTCGCGGTGTACAACCACTACAAGCGCATCAAGTACCACGCCCGGGTCAAGGACGACGTGGAACTGGACAAGAGCAACATCCTGCTGATCGGGCCCACGGGCTCCGGCAAGACGCTCCTGGCCCAGACCCTGGCGCGCATCCTCAAGGTGCCCTTCGCCATCGCCGACGCCACGACCCTGACCGAGGCCGGCTACGTGGGCGAGGACGTGGAGAACATCCTGGTCCAGCTCGTGCAGAACGCCGACTACGACCTGGAGGCCGCGGCCAAGGGCATCATCTACGTGGACGAGATCGACAAGATCTCCCGCAAGTCCGACAGCCCCTCCATCACCCGCGACGTGTCGGGCGAGGGCGTGCAGCAGGCCCTGCTGAAGATCATCGAGGGCACCGTGGCCAACATTCCCCCCAAGGGCGGCCGCAAGCACCCGCAGCAGGAGTTCATCCGCCTCGACACCTCCAACATCCTCTTCATCGTGGGTGGGGCCTTCATCGGCCTGGAGGACATCGTCAAGCAGCGCGTGCAGGGTTCGAGCATGGGCTTCGGCGCCAAGGTCCGCCGCAAGGAGGAGACCACTACCGACAACCTCCTGCGTCAGGTCCATCCCATGGATCTCATCCGCTACGGCCTCATCCCCGAGTTCACGGGCCGCATCTCGGTCATCACGTCCCTGACGGAGTTGAACGAGGACGACCTGATGCGCATCCTGCAGGAGCCCAAGAACGCCCTGGTCAAGCAGTACCAGAAGATGTTCGAGCTGGAGAACGTGGAGCTCAAGTTCACGAGCAACGCCCTGAAGGCCCTGGCCGCCAAGGCCATCAAGCTCGAGACGGGCGCTCGCGGACTTCGCTCCGTCATGGAGTCCATCATGCTCGACATCATGTACACCATCCCGTCCATGAAGGACGTGACGGAGTGCGTCATCAACAGGGCCGTGGTGGAGGAGGGCAAGGAACCCCTCATCCTCTTCAAGCCCGAGGCCAAGAGCGCCTGACCCCGGTCGGGCGCAACCAGCGAGACCAGCCATGTCCGATGCCATTATTTTCGAGAAGAACCACCCCGGGAGCCTGACCCTGCCGGTCATGTCCCTGCGCGAGGTGGTCATGTTCCCCAAGTCCATCGTGCCGCTTTTCGTGGGCCGAGATTCCTCCATCAAGGCCATCGAACGGGCCCTGGACACCTACGACAAGCGCATCTTCCTCGTGGCCCAGAAGGACCCGAGCCAGGAACGGCCCGACGTGGACGGTCTCTATGACGTCGGCACGGTCAGCAAGGTCCTGCAGATGCTCCGGCTCCCCGACGGGACCATCAAGGTCCTCTTCGAGGGCCTGTACCGCGCCTCCTGGGACCAGGCCCACGGCCTGGTGATCCAGGACGAGATCCAGATGGTGCGCGTCACGGCCCTGCCCGACATCGACGGCAACCCCGTGGAGGGCGAGGCCCTGGTGCGCGCCGCCCACGAGGCCGTGGAGGAGTACGCCCAGGTCAACCGCAAGCTGGCCAAGGAGACGGTCCTGGCCATCACCAGCGTGAACCAGCCCGGCCGCCTGGCCGACAGCATCGCGCCGCACCTCAAGGCTACCTACGACCGCAAGCAGGACGTGCTCGAACTGCGCGACCCGGTGCGCCGCCTGGAACGGGTCTACGAGCTCATCCAGGAGGAGGTCGAGGTCTTCTCCCTGGAGAAGAAGATCAAGGGCCGCGTCAAGAAGCAGATGGAGGAGAACCAGAAGGACTACTATCTGGGCGAGCAGCTGAAGGCCATCCACAAGGAGATGGGCCGCGATTTCGACCCCAAGGCCGACGTCGACGACCTGGAGAACCAGCTCAAGACCAAGGACATGCCCGAGGACGCACGCGCCAAGGCCATGGCCGAGATGAAGAAGCTGCGCCAGACCCCGCCGTCCTCGGCCGAGTACGCGGTGCTGCGCAACTACGTTGACTGGATCCTGGCCCTGCCCTGGAATGTGCTCCGCGACGTGGACATTGATATCAAGCAGGCCCAGAAGACTCTCGACGACGACCACTACGGGCTGGAGAAGCCCAAGGAGCGCATCCTCGAATACCTGGCCGTGCAGGCCCTGGTGAAGAAGCTGCGCGGGCCCATCCTCTGCCTGGTCGGCCCTCCCGGCGTGGGCAAGACGTCCCTGGCCAAGTCCATCGCGCGGGCCACGGGGCGCGAGTTCGTGCGCCTGTCGCTGGGCGGCGTGCGCGACGAGGCCGAGATCCGCGGCCATCGCCGGACCTACGTCGGGGCCCTGCCCGGCAAGATCATCCAGTCCCTGAAGCGCGTGTCCTCCAACAACCCGGTCTTCTGCCTGGACGAGGTGGACAAGATGAGCATGGACTTCCGGGGCGACCCCTCGGCGGCCCTGCTGGAGGTCCTGGACCCGGAGCAGAACAGCGCCTTCAACGACCACTACCTGGACATGGACTACGACCTGTCGCAGGTGTTTTTCATCACCACGGCCAACTCCCTGCAGACCATCCCGCTGCCGCTGCAGGACCGCATGGAGATCATCAACATCCCCGGCTACCTGGAGACGGAGAAGGAGCGCATCGCCACGGACTTCCTCCTGCCCAAGCAGATGGAGCAGCACGGCCTGAAGCCTGAGAACCTGAGCCTGTCCAAGGGCGCCGTCCTCGAGATCATCCGCCGCTACACGCGCGAGGCCGGGGTGCGCAACATGGAGCGCGAACTGGCCTCCATCTGCCGCAAGGTGGCGCGCGCCCTGGTGGAGGATGGCGACATGGACAAGACCGTGACGGTGTCCAAGTCCATGATCGGCACCTATCTGGGCATTCCCAAGGTCCGTCACGACCAGCGCGAGGAGGAGGCCCAGGTCGGCGTGGCCACGGGCCTGGCCTGGACCCAGGTCGGCGGCGAGCTTCTCTTCGTCGAGGTGGCGCTCATGCCCGGCGGCGGCAAGATCGAGATCACGGGCAAGCTCGGCGACGTCATGCAGGAGTCGGCCAAGGCGGCCATCAGCTACATCCGCTCGCGGTCCGAGTTCTTCGGCCTGCGCCGGGACTTCTACAAGGAAGTGGACATCCACATCCACGTGCCCGAGGGCGCCACGCCCAAGGACGGGCCTTCGGCCGGCATCACCCTGGCCACCTGCCTGGCCTCGGCCCTGCTGGACATCCCGGTGAGGAACGACGTGGCCATGACGGGCGAGATCACCCTGCGCGGCCGGGTCCTGCCCATCGGCGGGGTGCGCGAGAAGCTCCTGGCCGCCCATCGCGGCCTCATCACCCGCGTGCTCCTGCCCAAGGAGAACGAGCGGGACCTCAAGGAAGTTCCCAAGGCCGTGCTCAAGGACCTGGAGATCGTCCTGGTCGAGAACATGGACGAGGTGCTGTGCGAGGCCCTGAAGGGCGTGAGCAGGGAGAGCCTGTTCTGCTCCACGTCGGATGTGGTCCCGCTGTCCAAGGCCCTGCACAAGGGGCACGAGGTCGCCAGCCGGCAGTGACCCTGCGCTGACCGAACATCATCGGACAAACCCCGTCACGCGACCGTGGCGGGGTTTTTTTGCGCCGCGCTCACTTCATGCGGTAGACCCAGGCTGGCTTGCCGTGAGCGTTGCGCAGCACGGCCTCGGGGCGCAGGGCAGGGGCCTCGAACTCCAGGCTGACCAGCCACGCGCCGGGCCGCAGCTCCCGGCGCGCCTTGTCCGCCGCCGGCCCCATGCTTTCGGGCCGCTGGAACATGTAGACCAGGTCGTAGCCCGACCAGTCCTCCTTCCAGATGTCTCCCCGCCGGATACGGGCGAAGGGGCAGCGCAGGCCGCAGGCCAGGCGCAGGGGCCAGCTCCACTCCAGCCCCGCGAGCCGCGCGTCGGGGAAGACGCTGCGCAGTTCGGCCAGGCCGGCGCCCAGGCCGCAGCCGGCGTCGAGGATGCGGGCCCCGGCGGGCAGGCGCGCGACCTTGTCGAGGCCCGCGAGGCTGCCGCGCGGGGTCGGGAAAAGGGGGGCGTCGCGCCACGTTTTCATGGGGTAGAGCATCGCGAGCAGTCCCAGGGCCAGGAGCCAGCCCCAGGCCGGCAGGCCCGCGCCCAGCCCCGACGCGGCCAGGGACAGGGGGAAGCCTGCGGCGATGAGCAGCCTGCGCCACGAGGAGCGGGCAAAGGCGGCGGACGCGACGCCCAATGCCGTGGCGACGGCGGCGGACCATTCCACGGGCAGCTGCAGGTCATGCAGGACCAGAAAGAGCGCCCAGCATGCGGACCAGGCCAGCAGCGCCGGCAGGGGCCAGGACAGGGCAAAGGCCCGCCCGGGGGGCTTGCCGCCGGGAGCGGATTTGGTGGGAGTTCGTGCGGCCATGTCGGTCTCGGGGATGCGGAGCGTGTTCGCGCGGACTGTGCGGGAAATGCGGGCAAAAGAAAAGCACCCGCGTGCCGTCGCTCTTTGCGGTTGTGGTTTCCGGGCATTTGTGCTGATGTGCCGCGCCATGAAGTGCGACGAAACACCACCCCAGGACGACTTGGCCCGGGCCCGCGCCACGCGCAGTCCCCTGCGCAAACTCTACTACTGGACCCTGCACTGGGCCGCCACGCCCTACGCCCTGCCGGCGCTGGTGATCCTGTCCTTTGCCGAGAGTTCCTTCTTCCCCGTGCCGCCGGATGTCCTGCTCATCGCCCTGTGCTTCTGCAACCCGCGCCGGTGGTTCAGCCTGGCCGCGTGGTGCACGGTCGCCTCGGTTGCCGGCGGCCTGCTGGGCTACTTCATCGGCTGGGGTCTGTGGGAGGCCGTCGGCCTGCCCATCGTGCGCATGTACCACGGCGAGGCCGTGGTCGAGTCCGTGCGGGTCTGGTACGAGAATTACGGCTTCTTCGGCGTGCTCATCGCGGCGGTCACGCCCATCCCCTACAAAGTCTTCACCATCGCCTCGGGCATGATGCGCTTCGATCTGACGCAGTTCGTCCTGGCTTCGGTCCTGGGGCGGGCCATGCGCTTCTTTCTCGTGGCGGGGCTTATCCGCATGTTCGGCGCGCGCATCAAGCCTTTCATGGAGCGCCATTTCGAGCTTGCCGCCACGGCTCTCGTGGCCCTGGCCATTCTCGGCTTCGCCGCCATCAAATATCTGTGATTGCGCCGTCCGCAGCCGCGGACGGCCCCGTCAATCGTCTTCCAGCGGCCAGATTTTCGTCATGGTCCGCAGGCTCTTGCTCTCCACCCAGTCCGCGGTCGTCGACGCATATTCCGCGAAGTGCGGCGTGGCGCGGTGCACGTCGTGAAAGGTCCGGCTGTCGACGTACGACTCGTAGAGCGTGAAGCGGGTCGGGTCGGCCGGGTCCTGCAGGATGTCGAAGCCCAGGCATCCCTCCTCCAAGGTCAGTGAATTGTTTCCCTGGCGGGTGACCGCCTCCCGGAACTGTTCGATGAAATCCTTTTTGACGGCAATGTCGACGATGACGACGAACATGAGCGGCCTCCTGCGGGGTGCGCGGTGAAATTTCGCGGACGCCGACCGGCGCCCATGCGCCGTGCTATCTGATGTGCGCCGCGGCAGGCAAGGAGGAGCTTTGGCCGTCCAGCTTGTCCGGCATCCGGGGCGCCACAGAGGGATATCCGTTTTCTGAATTTTTTAAAACAAGTTTAGATAGTTGAGTGAACATCAAGAGCCGCCGGATGCTTCGCCGACAGGATATTCGTTGACAGGAAGGAGGGAGCGGGGTTAGTCGCAATTTTGTTAGTTATATCTAATTTCTACTGGGCTAGGAAAAGCGCTGTATGGTGATGGCATGAAGGATCCAGTGGTCATGTCATGAATCCTGGTGATCGAGTTTGGCTTTAAATGTTAGAAATGGCTAATTAAAGGAGGGACTCGATGAATGCGGATGTTCGAAGCACTCTGGAGTGCGGCGCAGGCTGCCGGGGATCGGGGAACGTGCGTGATCACGGGTCGGACGGGGCGCCAGCTCCCTGGGGCACATGCCCGTCGGAGAAGTGTTCGCCCGAGTGCCCGTCGTTCGACCTCTGCCGGAAGCGCATCCTCATCGTCGGCGGCCCGGGACGCATGGAGGACGCCTACAGGCGATTCATCGAGGAGCGCGGCGGGGTCTTCGAATACCATGACGGCCGGCTGCGCGGCGGCGTCAAGGGGCTCGAAAGCCGCTTCCTCCGCGCCGACGTGGTGCTGTGCCCCGTGAACTGCAACAGCCACGCGGCCTGTCTTCTGGTCAAGAACATGGGAAAGAAACACAACAAGCCCGTGCACATGCTGCCGGGTTTCGGCCTGGCCACGGTGTCACGCGCCGTGGCCGCAAGCGCCGGCTGAAATAAGGAGGGGATATGTGCTTCAAACTGGACAATGGTTCGGAACTCTTTTCGATTCAGGACATGCACCGGCTGCGCAAGGCGTCGAGCGGGGTCATGGGCTCGCGGTCGTGGGCCGCGCGCCCGCAGGGCGAAGACGGGGACGGGTCGTGCCCCGGCGGGGGAGGGGGGACGTGCTCGTGCACGGTCAAATGCGCGAAGTGCCGCTGCCAGTCCGAATTCGGGAAATGAGAAGGGGAATCCATGCAAACGTCTGCCAACGAGAATGTTCGTCTGGAAATTTCCGCAGCCGTCCTGACGCGCCTGCTGACACATGGGCATCTCAGGGCGTCGGAGCTGCGCTGCCTGGATTGCGGCTCCATGCACTGCCTGGTGCGGACGTGTCTGAAGCGGTGCGCCTGGAACACGCCCTGCTGCCGGAATAACGGGCTCTGCCCCTGCAAGGATGAGGAAAAAAGCGGTGGACATCTGTCATGATCCGGCTTTGCGATCCCGGTGTTCCACGCGCGGGACGCCGCGCTCTGAGGCGGGTGTGAGCCGGGAGGGTGCGGGCCTGCTCTCGCGTGTCGGGATCGTTGGGAGGGTCGGCCTGATGCTGTTCATGACGGCCATCCTGCCCATGGCGGGTGCCCTCGTGCTGCTCGAGTCGGGCGTGGTGGACGACCCCAGGGCCATGCTCGGCATGGCCCTGGCCCTGGGGCTTGGGCTCCTGGCGCCGGTCAGCCGCGTCTGCGCCTCCATCGTCGTCCTGGGGGATCTGCGGGCTCTGAACCGGTTCTGTTCGGAGATCCGCCAGGGCCGCTACGGGACCAGGCTTTCCGTGGGACTGGAGGGCGACGACGAGCACGAGATGCTGCGCCTCAAACGCAACATGAACTGGATGGCCCACCACATCCATGCCCAGACCAGGTCCCTGCGCGCCCGCCTCGACGAAAGCGACCTGCGCACGCGCTTCTACGAGGAGATGTCGTACCGGGACCCGCTGACCGGGCTGCACAACCGCCGGTATTTCGAACGCTTCCTGTCCGATGTGCTGCGCGGGCCGTCCCTGGGGCGGGGCGTGTTTCTCGCCCTCGTCGACTGCGACCGGTTCAAGCGGGTCAACGACACCCGCGGTCATCAGGCCGGGGACGACGTGCTGGCCTGCCTGGGCGAGGTCATCCGGGATTCGGTGCGCGAAAGCACGGACGTAGGGTTTCGTTTCGGCGGCGACGAGTTCGGGGTCGTGTTCCGCGATATCGATCACGCGGACTGCCTGAAGGCCTGCGACAGGATCCGCTGCCGGTTTGCCGCCGCCAACGGGTACGGGTGCACCGTGTCCATCGGCCTGGGGGCCTGGACCGCCGACATGGGCCCGGAAGTCCCTGCGCTGGTCCGCGCCTGCGACGCGTGCCTCTACCGGGCCAAGGACCTCGGCGGGGACCATGTCGTCTCCGCACGGTCCGCCGCCTTTGTCCCGGCTGACGGCGTTTCCGCCCCTCCGTACTGACAGGGCGTCCGCCCTCTTCGTTCACGTCCACACTCTCACATCAAGGTCATCATGTTCGACGCAAACATTCACGTGCCGTGCTCGGGCCTGTCCAGAGGGGCCGCGCCCTGTTCACGGCTGGTCCTCAACCTTCATCAGCTGGCCGAGTCCCTGGGGCGCGCCGTGGACGCCAAGGATGCCTGGACCTGCTCCCATTCGGAAGAGGTCGCGGTCATCAGCCGCATGCTGGCCCTGCACATGGGGCTCACCCCGGCCAGGGCCGAAATGGTTCACCTGGCCGGGCATCTGCACGACATCGGCAAGATCGGCATCCCCGACGCCATCCTGCAGAAGCGCGGCCCCCTCGACCCGGCCGAGTTCGAGGTCATCAAGCGCCACCCCGTCATCGGCGAGTCCATCGTCCTGCCGGTCAAGGCCCTGGGCGGGCGCGAAGGCGTGGCGCGGATGATCCGCCATCACCATGAGCGCTACGACGGTCGCGGCTACCCCGACGGTCTGAGCCGAGGCGACATTCCGCTCGGCGCACGCATCCTGGCCGTGGCGGACAGCCTTTCGGCCATGATGCAGGAGCGGCCCTACAAGGCGGCCATGAACTTCTCCCACGCCGAGTCCGAAATCCACGCCCAGTCGGGAAGGATGTACGATCCGCTGGTCGTGGACGCCTTCCGCACGGCCAGGCCGCACATCCTGTCGTGGATGGACGAGGCGCGCTCCATTCCGTACCCGCGCGTCGGCTGACACCCTGTGCACGCGCGGGCTCGCGGCGATCTTTACCCAGCTTCAAGAAACTTTACGTTCCGGGCCCCTGAATGGGTCCGTGGGTTGCTGCCGCTTACGGGCAGGAAGGGATGGCCCGACGTGGGCCTTCTCTTCCGTCCGTGAACCTCTGACAAGGGAGTCAGTCATGATCAGCGGTATAGACTCGTCTGGGTTCTCCCAGAGCATGGCGTCCATTTGGGGCGGCAGGTCCAGGCCCGACCCGTCCAGGATGGCGCAGGAACTATTTTCCTCCACGGACGCCGACGGCAGCGGCGCCATTGACCAGGAGGAGCTGAAGACGGCCCTCGCCGCCAAATCCGGTGACGGGCGGGGACCCGACGCCGGGGAGTTGTTCGCCGCCCTGGACGCCGACGGTGACGGCTTCGTGACCGAGGACGAGCACGAGGACGGCCTGGCCGCGCTGCACAAGGATCTGGCCCAGGCCAGCCTGATGACGAATCTCGGCATGAGCGCCTCGTCGCTGGCTCGGGAACTTTTTGCGCAGACGGATGCCGACGGGGACGGGAACATCACCGAAGAGGAACTGGCGGCGGCCGTCGCCGCCAAAAACGGGGCCGGGGGCGGGAACGTGGACGCGGCCGGGCTGTTCGCCGCCCTGGACGCCGATGGCGACGGGCTGGTGACTGCGGCCGAGCATTCTGACGGGCTGGAGTCCCTCCGGACAGACAGTGCCGACAAGCCCATGAGTGGAGGGCAGATGCCGCCTGCGGGCGGAGGGCAGGAAACCTTCGACGCAGCTGACACCAACCAGGACGGCGTGGTGGATGCGACGGAACTGGCCGCGGCGGTGGCTGAGCGGAACGAGGCCACCGGCGCCGATGTCGATGCGGACGAGGTTCTGCAGTCCCTCGATACGGACGGGGACGGCCTCGTCTCGGCGGCCGAGTTTTCCGCGCGCGGCGCGGCAGGAAGCGCCCCGGCCGGCCGGGGCGGGACGTCTTCCGTCGCGGATGCTGCGCAGGGGCTGACTGCTTCGAGATACGAAATGTACAGGATGATGGGCGCGGACGTCATGTCATCCCTGCCTGGAAACCTGTTTTCCGCCAGGGCGTAAGGGGACCCCACGCGTGACCGTCGCGCGGGGCGGGGCTCCGGGCGGCGGTCGCGTCGTGTCAGACCAGGGTTTCCGCGTCGGCCTGGAAATACCTCCAGGACATGTCGATGAGTTCGGCCTTGAGGTCGCTCCCCGTCTTGTGCGCGTAGCGCTCATGCAGGTCTTTGGCCATGGAGGCGAAAACGTCCACGACTTCGGGGTCGAAGTGCTTGCCGCGCCCGCGGATCAGGATGCCCAGGGCCTCGGCGCGGCTCAGGGGCGCCTTGTAGGGGCGGCGGGAGGTCAGGGCGTCGAAGACGTCGGCCACGGCGAAGACGCGGGCGGTCAGGGGTATGTCCGCACCCTCCAGTCGGCCGGGGTAGCCCTCGCCGTCGAACTTCTCGTGGTGCCCGCCGACCACGTCCCGCGCGTCGCGCAGCCATGTCGAGCGGTCGATGACGTCCAGGCCGTGGCGGACATGGGTTTTCATGATCTCGAATTCCTCCCGGGTGAGCCTGCCGGGCTTGAGCAGGATGTCGTCCCGGATGGCGATCTTGCCCACGTCGTGCAGGAACGCGCCCTTGGTCAGGGCGCGCATCTGGTCCGCGTCCAGGCCCATGGCCGCGCCCGTGTGCAGGGCGTAGAGCGTGACCCGGTAGTTGTGGTCGTCGGTGTCGCTGTCGCGTTTGGCGACGACGCACCCCAGCAGGGACAAGGTCTCGAAGTTGGCGGCCTGCATGTTGCGGGAGAAGGCCACCAGGCGGTCGGTCAGGCGCAGGACCACGGGATAGAGCAGGCCCGTGGTGGCCAGGGTGATGAGCACCACGATGCCCGCCGTCAGGATGGACTTCCTGTTCATGGCGGCCAGGGTTTCCGGGGACGGCACGAAGACGATCTCGGCCTGGCCGGTTTCGTTACTCGCGGGGTCCCCAAGGGGCAGCACGGCATGGACGCAGAGCAGGTCCGCGATGAAGGTCGTCCGCGACCGGGCCTCGCCGGCCTCGGCGCGCGGCGTGCTGCGGGAGTGCACATAATCCCACACGGCCTGGTGCAGCACGAAACTCCTGTCCAGATACTCCTCGGCGCCCTCGACGTCGGGCTTGGAAAATCCTGCGTAGACGACCTTGCCGTTTCTTCGTTTCGGTCTGGCCACGCTCAGCTCGTCCAGGGTCTTGCGGAAGGCTGCCCGCGGCTGCAGGTTGTCCATGACCATGAGTTCGCGCGTGCGGTCGGCCAGTTCCTCGATGCCGATCTGGGCCTCGAAGACGACCTCCTGGGCCATCATGCGTTCCTCGGCCATATAGGCCAGCGCTGCCATGCCCAGGGCGATGACTGCGGCCATGAAAGCCAGGCGTGCGACGAGGGTTCGCCGCACGTAGGTCACGAGGGGGATGTGCCGGGAGGTGGACATGCATTGCTCCTGGTATGCATGGAGGCGGGTCGGACGTTTTGTTGCGGCCTGATGTATCCGTTCCGGAGCATGTTGTCATGTCCAGAGTCGTATCGTCACTCTTCCTCAGGGGGCGACCGAAGGCAGGCGGATTTCGACGCGCAGCCCGCCTTTCTCCTGATTGGCGGCTTTGATGGCTCCGCCGTGCAGTTCCACGGCCCCGCGCGCGATAGCCAAGCCGAGGCCGAAACCCTCCGTTCCGCCCGCGTCGCGGCCGCGGGCGAAGGGCTCGAAGACCGCGTCCATGTCATGTTCAGGGATGCCGGGGCCCTGATCGCAGACGCGCACGACGCTCCATCCGTCGCTGAAGCCGACCTGCACGGTCAGCTCTCCGCCGGGGGGCGAAAACCTGAGGCCGTTGCGGATCACGTTCTCCAACGCCCGGGAGAGGAGGCGCGGCCGGCCATGGACATGGACCCGGGCCAGTTCCTCCAGTCGCACCGCGCAGTCCCTGCCGCCGGCCTCGAAGCGCGCGTCATGCACAATTCCTTCCACCAGCTCCCCCAGGTCGATGCGTTCCTCAGGTTCGTTCTCCACGCCCGAATTGAGGCGCGCCAGGGACAGGATTTCGCCGATGAGGGCACTCAGCCGTTCCACCTCGAGCTCCATGCGCTCCAGGGCGGAGTCCGTCCTGGACGGGTCCCGGCGGGCGATGCCCAGGGCCACCTGCAGCCGGCCCAGGGGCGAACGCAGTTCGTGCGACACGTCGTGCAGCAGGCGGCGCTGGGCGAGAATGAGGGTCTGCAGCTTTTCGGCCATGCGGTCGAAGGAATGGCCGAGGTCGGCGAATTCATCGCCCCGGGGCATGGCATCCCCCAGGCGGGTGTCCAGGCGGCCTTCGGCCATGGCGGAAAAGGCTCCGCGCAGTTCCTTCACCGGCCGTGCCAGATACCAGGCCAGGAGGGCCGAGAGCAGGACGCTGGCCAGGAAGGCTGCGGCCAGGGGTTCCCATGGC
>Ga0209066_10003392_pt1 | contig 18234 bp, 12 predicted proteins | sample All_14_2_FD_187198 | JGI IMG/M metagenome (GOLD analysis project Ga0209066, IMG submission 187198) | Freshwater microbial communities in response to fracking from Pennsylvania, USA - Allegheny Zone_MetaG_DW_15 (SPAdes) (version 2) ... | reverse complement strand
AACCAATTGTTTGCATTTAATATTGAATGAATTTGAACATAGAGATAGACTAAAATCCGTAAAAGTTTGATTTTTGAATAAATGGTTATTTGGTATTGGAAACAATGCAGTAATTTTACTCGTGAAGTTGGTTTTCTTCATTAGAAGAATAAGTGGAATTATTCTATTAGTTTAGAAGGAAATCAACATCATTTCTAGATTTTTCTTGCTCTAATTTACAGGTTTTCATTAGACTAATTTTCGTCATGTATTAAGAAAGAAAGATTATGACCAGGCAGGATGCAGAAAAGTTGCTTAAAGAGACTTTTAAATTGACCAGTTTCTATGATGAACAATGGATCACAATTGAGAAAATCATAAAGGGGGAAAGAATTCTTTTAATTGAAAAAACGGGTTTTGGAAAATCTCTCTGTTTTCAATTTCCTGCAATTCTCTTTCAGGGAATAACCGTTATTTTCTCACCATTAATTGCATTGATGCGCGACCAAGTGAATAAATTAAACTCACTTGGAATTGCAGCAAAGTGCCTCAACAGCGAACAATCAGAGGAGGAAAACGATCAGATCTTAGTAGAGGCGAAAAAAAATAGAATCAAAATCCTCTACATAGCTCCAGAAAGGCAAGAAAACTCAAACTGGCTCGAGGCTACACGACACTTAAATCTTTCAATGATTGTCATTGATGAGGCACATTGTATTTCAGTATGGGGACACGATTTCAGACCAGCATTCAAACGTATTATAAATCTTGTAAACCAACTCCCTAAAGGGTTTCCAATATTGGCAACAACCGCAACAGCAACAAAAAGAGTTGAACAAGATATTGCCAAACAGATGAATGGAAATCTAACAATAATTCGAGGAAACCTTATGAGAGAGAATTTCAAACTCTTTGTTATTAAGGTATCTTCAGAAGAGGAAAAACAAATATGGCTAGGTCAGAACATTGGGAAATTGCCAGGCTCTGGAATTATTTATACTGGAACCCGAGTCGATACAGAAATTTATTCAAGATGGTTTGACTATATAGGAATTCAGTCCATTGGATATAATGCTGGGTTGGATGCAAACTCAAGAATTTCAATAGAAGAAGGGCTGATGAGTAATAAATGGAAATGTGTCATTTCAACGAATGCTTTAGGAATGGGCATTGACAAACCAGATATTCGTTTTATAATCCACACACAAATACCACAATCACCTATACATTACTATCAGGAAATTGGGCGGGCAGGAAGAGATAATCAACCATCTTACATAATACTTTTTTACAATCCCGAGGACAAGAAATTACCCTTGGCATTTATCGAAAATGGTCGACCAGCAATCTCGAAGTATGAGAAGGTTATAAAGGCTATTCGAGACCAAATGCTTGGTGAACGTGAGCTAATTAAAATAACTAATCTAAAACAGACACAGGTTAGGGTTATTAAAGCTGATTTAATTGAACAGAAAATCATTCGTGAAGTTACCATCGATAAGAGCAAAAAACTTGAGTATATTCCAGGAGCTCCGCCATTAAACACAAAATCATTTGAAGATCTACGGAAAAACAAAACTGATGATTTGGATAAAATGATTGAATACGCTGAAACGACAGATTCAAGAATGAAGTATTTATGCGAATACTTGGGAGATAACGTAACGAAATCTTTTAAGAACTGTGATAATACTGGATTAAAATCTATAATAGTTAGAAGTGACAATGAGTGGGTAGGAAAATTGAATAATTTCCGAGAAAACTACTTCCCAGTATTAGAGGTAAAAACTAAAGGTACAAACCTTATTGATGGCATAGCAGCATCATATTATGGGGTTTCAAATGTTGGAAGTGCGATTCATCGAAGCAAGTATGAAAACGGCGGAGACTTCCCAGATTTTCTAATTAATCTAGTTATTAAAGCTTATTATAAAAAACTTAAAAATGAAGGTTTTGACTTAATTCTTTATGTGCCACCGACAAAATCGGGTGACTTAGTAAAGAATTTTGCGATTAAGATATCTCAATCATTGAAAATCCCTGTTTCAACGAGTCTTATAAAGACAAGAGACACAAATGAACAAAAGGTTTTCGAAAACGCTTACCTGAAAATGGACAATGTTAAAGATGCATTTACATTGAGGAACACTAAAGAAATCATTGGAAAGTCAATTCTGTTAATTGATGATATCTTCGATAGTGGAGCATCCATCAAAGAAATTGGAAGATATTTAAGTAAATTTGGAGCCATAAAAATCGCTCCTTTAGTAATAGCAAAAACCGTTGGTGGTGATATCGTATGAATAAAGAATCAGCATATTGGATAGCTCTGGCACACCTACCTAGGTGGGGTTGTTTAAAGACTAATAATCTTATCGTCAAATTCTACCACGAAAACAATATCTCAATTGAAGAGTTCTTTCAGCTACCTGAGGAGGATTGGAAAAAACAGTATGGACTTGAAAACAAAGAGGTAGAAGATCTTATTAAGGCAAAATCGGAGTTAGCTAATAACGCTTTTCTTGCTGAAAGCTTGGAAAATGAGGGCTATGAATTAATCCCAATAATATCACCCGATTACTCCAAAATACTCAAAGAAAACCTCAAAGCAGCTCATGCGCCAACCCTACTTTATATTAAAGGAAACAAACAAATTCTGAAAGAGAACTCTATTGCCATAGTTGGATCACGCAATGCAACCGAGAAATCATTGCTATTCACAGATAATATAGCTAAGTTAGCTAGCCAGGAGTACAAAATAATAGTCAGTGGTTTTGCTAAAGGGGTAGATAAGCAAGCACTCGACTCAGCCATCAACTACAAAGGACAAAGCATAATTGTTTTACCTCAAGGAATTATGACATTTGGAGCAGGATTCAAGAAGTACTACAGGCAGATAGTTGATGGGGATGTTCTGGTACTAAGTACATTTTTCCCTAAAGCCCCCTGGCGAACCGAACTTGCCATGGCTAGAAATCCGATTATATATGGTTTGGCATCTGAGATTTTTGTAGCAGAATCTTCTGAAAAGGGAGGCACCTGGTTTGGGGTCATAGATGGTTTAAGAAAGAATAGAAAGATCTATGTTCGAAAACCAGATCTAAACGAGGAGAATGCTAATAATCTATTAATTCAGAAAGGAGCAATCGCTGTTGATTTCAGTGGCAAACCTATTATGGAAGACAAATCATTAATACATGAGGAAAGCCAATCAATTGACGAATCGCCAGTAAACTACGAGACTGAAATATCCTCGCTATTAAAAACCGGAGAATTCACAATTAAGGAGATTATTAGTAAACTACATTTACAATTAACAGAGAAAAAAATCCGTGATTTCCTTAAAAACCATAAAGATGTTGAAACAATAAATAAAAAGCCCTTGAAATACACCTCTAAGGAGTTTGTTCCAAAACAAGGAACACTATTCGATGAATAATACCATATTTGCTCTGGTTTAAAATTCTTCTTCTGTCGTTTTACTTCGGCTACAACAGCCTGATTTTTCTCTGTTTTCAAGGCAAGAATATCAATTTCATTCTGATCGCTTTTGGGTTCCCTAGAGATTACTGATAGAGGGCATAATAATCCTTAATAAGATTAATTTTCTATCAGGCACTAAACATTTTCATCGAAACCAATTCCTTGGTTATCGATAGATAACAGTAATTTCAATTTGAGTTCTTCGCAAAAATCTTCTTCATTCAGAAGAACGGAATGTATTAACTCGGCCAATAACTCTTTTTCAATGCGCCCGGCAGCCAAATGGTAACTTATATTTTCCATCTCATGTAGGAATCGTTCAATACAAAACAAATAGCCATTGAAAGATAAAAATTGCACACCTAATGTTATTGATAATCGTTTGTTACCATCGGAAAAAGCATGATTTCGATTGATAGACCATATTAGATGGACTAGTTTATCCTCAAATGATGGATAATAATCATCGTTTTGAATCAACTCTAATGCACTTAGTAAGTAACCGATATTTATAGCTTCACAGGTACCCCCACCACTATATTCAATTGTTTTGCTATGCGTGTTTTTTGCCTGTTCTGGTGAAATATAAAAAATCATATCAATCGCGCTCTTTTAATCGTTTCAATGCTTCTTTATATTCTTCCAAACGTTTATCAAGCTCCATGCTTTTGTCTCCAAGAAATTTATCAAAATCCTCAGTACTCACTGCTCCAATATATTCCTGTAAGTTTTGGTGCAAAGCATCGCGAAAAAGCATGTCGCGGCTTGCCATTTTTATACGGGCTTTTTCACGAAGGGGCTCCCATAACTTTAATTGTTCAAATTTTGAAAACAGTATATCAGTTTCGAATGCGTTAAGTTTTCGGCCAAGCTCCAGCGACTTATTTTTTAAAATGTCGGCAAAGCCTATTTCGTAACTCGAAATAATATCAAGCACCTCACTATACATGGTATGACGAACATTTTCTTTAGCTTCCAACTTTAAAATTTTCCGGTACTCCTTTGAGTTCTCCTTAAAAATGCTGTTATAAATCTTATCGGTATACACCATGTATTTAAAAGGGCCCATATCAACACAGTCGCGTAAAGCATCGGTAAATTCACGTCGGTAATCTTCACCTTTGAGCAAGTTAACTACAAATTCCTCATCGCGTTGATTGATGTATTTAGTACTTCCCCCCGTTCGTTTATTAATGGTGTCGATTACTATGTCGAGAATAACACTACGCAATTCTTTTGCTTTTTCGCTGGTTGTCAGCAACATGGCGATGTTTAGAAAAGCCCTAAAATTGAATACACCCAATCTTACCGATTTGATAACGAAATCCGTTTCGTCATCAAAAACTTCTGAATAGACTATTTTGAAGTCAATCAGCGATTTACCAGTCAGGACTACGTACCCGTTTTTTTCGATTTCCTCTTGGTTTTTCTCCAAATGATTATCGATAGTTCGTTCTGTTACTTCAAAGAAGTCGGCTACCTGCTTTTTTGTAAAACGAAATTCCTGTTCGTACAATACACCAGTAATTCCCACTGCTTTCTGAATCTCCTGGAGAGCGTATTTGTTGTTGAGGATATTTTGGCGGGTGATGCCCGAATTTGTTAAATCGTTAGCCATATCCTTGTTAATTATTCAATGGTTCGAAATTCAATAATTTTCCTCCGTAATATTCTTATTACTTTCTCCTTACCTTAATTTCGGCAGGCTAAAGCATCAATATATCACTCACCAAAGTAACGAATTTATCAAATACTATAAACACATGACAAAAATCGAATAACATCGATGCGAGATAGATTCTAAGATTTTGCAATACATCCGCCACGCAATTAAGACTGTACAACAAAACAACGATCAGAAGACTCTTCAAAAGAATAGAAAAAGTGGATGAAATATCCGAAAATGATCAAGGTCAATTATTCTTAAATTTTTAGTGGGCACTAGTGTTTAATGGTAGCGATTTACATATCCTCTAATGACAAACAAATCATCTCGATTTGGTATTTAGGTAACAGCTTTTTTTTAAGGTGCTCACTTTTTATGGCCAGTAGTTCTGGTTTAAAATTCTTCTTCTGACGTTTTACTTCGGCTACGACAGCCTGATTTTTCTCTATTTTCAAGGCAACTATATCAATCTCATTCTGATCGCCTTTGGGTTCCCACCATGAGCCAATAGCACGGTATTGGAAACTTTCGGCAAGCTGCTGTTTGAAATACCTTTCTAACATAGTGCCTGAATAGGTTGGATAATCTGATTTGATTATATCTCGTAAGCGGATAAAATTCTTTATCTCTATCAGCGAGCGATAGCGGTCGAAATAGTTGAACCAAAAGCGGATAAAGTTATCTTGTATTTCATATCGGACTGTCTGACTGCCCTCTTTTGCCAACAGTGGACGCTGGCGGATGATAATATTATAATCCTCGATCAATCGTTTAATTTGTCCACCAATACTTTTATCTCCAAGAGCAGCCTCAATCTCTGGTTGAGTATTTATCCCTCCTGAAATAGCACTCAGGATAGAGAAATAAGTTGCATAGTTTTTCCCAAACTCTTCAATCAATAGATTCTTCCCTTCGTCTGTAAATGGGGAATTCTCACGAACCATGAAAGAAATCATACTGTCAGTGTTCAAAGCGATATTATCACAGAACAGTTCTACATACTTAGGGATCCCACCTGTAAAGGTATAAAGAGCAAGTAGGTCATCATTGCTGTAGTCTGGGTAGTAATCCGACATTATTTCTTTTAGCGTGCCTAAATCAAAAGCTGACAGTTTGATAATATTGTCTGCTCTGCCAAATAACGGTTCTTTTTTATTCTGGAATATTTTCTGCATCAAAGAATAAATAGAACCAGATACAATCAAATTCATATTGGACTTCTTGCGATAAATATCCCAAATGTTTTGTAAATCACTGTATACCGATTCATTGATGTTATAGAACTCTTGGAATTCATCAATAATCAAATTGAATGGTTCATGTGTTGCCAACTCCATTAAATATTGAAATAACGAGCGAAAAGTTTTTATCTCTACTGGAACATAGGCATCCAGCGACTGACTAATGATCGGAATGAATTCAGAACAAAGCGTTGCTTCACCTTTACGACCGACAAACAGATATACCGTTGGTAGGTTTTCAACCGACTTCATAATGAGACTTGTCTTTCCTATTCTCCTTCGTCCAGTAACTACAGTCAATCGAGAATGATCGCTGAACGATAAATTTTGTATTCGTTTCAGCTCTTCCAGTTCACTTATCCTATTATAAAATTCCATACTCTTTGTTTAGTTGCACCCGTAACGGTTACGGCGGTAACAAAGATAAATCAAAACATGGATGTCCAGCGATTTTTTGTAAAGTTATTTAGAATCATGCTAGTAGCGAGTAACATGGCACTACCTGATTCCAGAGTTACGCACCTCCTTCTACAAATATTCTTCGCGTTGCGTACCTAATCGTATTCTCGCAACGTTCTATATCGATCTCATAAGAGACACGATGAATCGCGTCTCTACTGAATCTGCTATCTCGTTTAAAACCCTCACAAAACCAATCGCTTAGATGAACCAGATAACTATCACAATCGCATTTATCAATTTTTAATAGAGTAATAACTTTTTATGTGTGATAGATATCAATTGTTTGAAAAAAATAAGTACTTTTATGCATGATGTTGACTTGCACAGCCAGACAAATGAATAGTGTCATCATTCTATTTATCTGTTATTCAATATCATTATCTTTTTCATTGACATCTTTTACAAGTTTTTAAGATTGACCTTTGCCATGTACTTAGTTCATTATTTCTCACCAAAACGTCCTTTTATATTTGGTAAAAACGACTTAGCATATATAAGCCGGCAACAACCTTAAATTTTTTAGTTGCTGCCGGCCATTACAATCAATCCATCAATAGTTATCCATTTTATTAACACAAATTTTAAGAGAGATTTATGAAGACTATCAGTTTAACATTACTTTTATTTCTGAGCATTATTGAATTCAATGTTAATGCACAGAGTTTTTGGGTTCAGAAAGCTGATTTATGTGACTTTACTCGGTATGGTGCAGTCGGTTTTGCAATAGGAGGGACAGGGTATGTGTGTGGAGGCAGGAGTAATGACATTGTAAAATATCTTAATGATCTTTGGGCTTACGACCCGATAAGTGACACCTGGAGTCAAAAAGCGGATTTCCCTGCCGAAGCTAGAAAATGTTCTGTCGGATTTGTATTAGGGGACAAGGGGTATTTCGGCTTGGGTATAAGAGCTCATGGAGCTACAATACAACGATATGACGATTTCTGGGAATATGATCCCATTACGAATAATTGGACACAGAGAAATAATTTTCCTGGAGGAGGTAGATCAACAGCATTTGCAATAACAAGTAACAACAGTGGCTATGTAATCGCAGGAGCTGGAGATCAGTATTTCAGTGATGTTTGGCAATACAATCCTATTTCAGATCAATGGATTCAAAAAGGAGATTTTCCCGGAGTAGCAAAAAGCTCCTTAGCCGGATTTTCAATCGCAGACTCCGTCTATATAAGCTCTTGTGATACATGGAATGGGGGTAATGAATTCTGGCTATACAACACCTCAACAGACACATGGACTCCAAAGACTCCTATACCATTACCCAGATATGGTGCGGTAGGATTTTCAATTGGTAATTACGGATACGTAGGTACAGGTGATCGAGGAGCTATATCAAAAGGCACTGATGAACTTTGTTTAAATGATATGTGGAAATATGACCCCATATCGGATCAATGGACTGAACTTCCTAGTCTAAATGTTAACTATGGAAGATCTTTTGCTATATGCTTTACCATAGGCCAATCAGCCTATTTAGGCACCGGGTATGATAGCACCTACCCATCCCTAGAGTTAAATGATTTCTGGCAACTTGATTTTACGGTTGGGACGAACGAACCCTTAACATCAGGCAATGAGCCACGAATCTGTATTAATTCTAATTCGCTGGATATTCATTGTTCAAAAAGCATCAAGGAAGCTAACTTATTAGATTGCCTAGGACAAAGCATATTGAGAATCAATCCTAATAGTAACGAGGCTTCGTTAAACATAGCTGACTTAGCTTCCGGCTACTATATCCTTTCTGTACATTATAGTGATAACTCAAACTACAGCACTAAGTTTTTCAAGAAATAGATAACTATCTAACACGGTCGTTACCTAATCGACGACAGTTAAATTTTGAAATAACTCATTCTATTTTAAAACTTCATCATCCATAGAAAAGAGAAATGGTTCAAACTATTTCGCTCATTTTAATCTTCTTCACATGTGAAAAACTTTAAGTATTATCTTTTAATATGGCTAACTATATCCATCAGCTTATCGAAAGCTCAAAGATATCAGTCAGAATACAACATTCAGAAAAACTTCAAACGTTGTGATACAGGAACCTTTGTCCGGAGCCAGACTAATACAAAGGATCTATGGCCAAAAATCTATAGCCTTAATAGCCTGGCGGGTGGAAAAGATGTTTACGAATCTTATGATTCAGGGTATATGGTATTGGGCCTTCTGGTTGATGATGATATGGTTAACAGAATGAGTATCGTAATGAAAACTGATGTTAACGGGAATCCGATATGGAAAAGATATATCGGGGATATTAACAACCAAGGAGCATTTATTCACTTTACCCCTACTCAAGATGGCGGTTGTATTTTAATTGGTTCTACGACAGCCATTGATCAGTGTTCGGATTACTTCTGTTACGATGTGTGGATCATGAAGTTAGATGCCTGTGGTAACAAAGACTGGTGTAAGATTTACTCTGTTCCAATGGATATTGATGATGGAGCCGATATTGTACAATTAAATAATGGAAATTTTATTGCTTTAATTAATTATTTCGGGACTGATATAGCCGAGGAGCGAATTTGGTTATTCTGCCTATCTCCCGATGGAGAAACGCTTTGGCAAAAGGTATATCTTACCTCTGAATACCCTCAATGGGCTACCAATGGCTATGGATTCACACTTCTGAAGGACAAGGAGGAAAATCTTTTATTTACGGGTGACTGTGTTTTATATGATAATTACATAAGTCCTACTAAATGGAAATTTCAGTTACTTAACATCAAATTTAGTCCTCAAGGAGATGATATATGGGGGAAGCCTTGGTATTCAGAATTTGACTCATCCAGAAGAGCCGGCTTAAATGTTGCTTTAGATTATTCTGGCAATTATACAATTGGTGGTTATGCTCCATATTACCCTTGCCAGTGCCACCCCCCGGCTTTATTAAAGTTGAGTAAAGAGGGAGTTAATCTTCAAGAGATAATTTATCCACAAGGAATTCCAATGTATTTTGGAGCCGGAGGGAATCAACCTGGTTTGGCATATATCTCAGCAGACAGTATTGTGATAGGTACTCAGTATTGGGATGAATCTGGCTGGGTCCCTGGACATAATGTAGCCCGTCTTTCGGATACCCTTGGTAACCTTTTGAAAGAAAAAAATCTTTTCGACGATATAAACGAGTTAATGCGTGTTCAATTAACGTCAGACAAACATATTTTAATGACAGCCGGATTCTGGGCTACCACAGATTCCATAAAAATGTTTCTTTACAAACTAACTCCTGATCTGGAGTACCCGTCCTTAGATACTCGTCCTTTGGTTTACGACTATCTTTGTCCGGAAACTCCTCAGCCTATTGACACCATTTTTTTGGATTGTGACATCCTTGTTGGATTGGAAGAGCCCATACATCAGTCAGAACGATACTCTTTGCTGGCGTCACCCAACCCGACCTCCAGGCAGGTTACAATCACCATACCGGATCGAATGATGAAAGAGTGGGAAAATAATGGGATAAGTAGCCGAACCTTATACTATACCCTACCCGATAACCTGCAATTGCAGTTTACCGACGCTCTGGGTCGAAGGTGTGAAACCATCCAGATTGCTAAGGAGACTCAACAGGTGACAATTAACGTGAGCCAATGGCCGGCAGGAATTTATCTGGCACGGTTGATTGGTGGTAATACTGTGGTTGCTGATGTAAAAGTTATGGTAAAATAGTAAAAGGTTCACTCAATGAATAAGTTCTCAACAAAACGTCTTTTTATATTTGGTAAAAACGACTTAGCATATATAAGCCGGCAACGACCTTAAGTTTCTTAGTTGCTGCCGGCCATTACAATCAACCCATCAATAGATATCAAATTTATTAACACAAATTTTAAGAGAGATTTATGAAAACAATCCGTTTAACATTGCTTTTTTTTCTGAGCATTATTGAATTCAATGTTAATGCACAGAGTTTCTGGGTTCAGAAGGCTGATTTATGCGACTTCACGCGATATGCTGCAGTTGGATTTGCTATAGGAGGGACCGGGTATGTGTGTGGAGGCAGGAGTAATGACATTGTAAAATATCTTAATGATCTTTGGGCTTACGATCCGATAAGTGACACATGGAGTCAAAAAGCGGATTTCCCTGCCGAAGCTAGGTCATTTTCAGTAGGATTCGCTCTAATGAACAAGGGGTATTTAGGTCTAGGTGGAAGATCGCTAGGAACTGTACTGAAATATTTTGACGACTTCTGGGAGTATGACCCCATCACGAATTGTTGGACGCAAAAAAATAATTTCCCTGGAGGTGCTAGAACCGGAGCATTTGCAATAACAAGTAATAACAGTGGCTATGTGATCGCAGGAACAGTGGAACAGCCTTTCAGTGATGTTTGGCAATACAATCCTATTTCAGATCAATGGGTTCAAAAAGGAGATTTTCCCGGAGTAGCAAAAACAACCTTAGCCGGATTTTCAATCGCAGACTCAGTCTATATAAGCTCCTGTGATACCTGGAATGGGGGTAATGAATTCTGGCTATACAACACCTCAACAGACACATGGACTCCAAAGACTCCTATACCATTACCCAGATATGGTGCATTAGGATTTTCAATCGGCAATTACGGATACGTGGGTACAGGTGATCAAGGATTTATATCAAAGGACATTGATGAACGTTGTTTAAATGATATGTGGAAATATGACCCCATATCGGATCAATGGACTGAACTTCCTAGTCTAAATGTAAACTATGGAAGATCTTTTGCTATATGCTTTACTTTAGGCCAATCAGCCTATTTAGGCACCGGATATGATAGCACCTACCCATCCCTAGAATTAAATGATTTCTGGCAACTTGATTTCACGGTTGGAACGAACGAACCCTTAACATCAGGCAATGAGCCACGAATCTGTAATAATTCTAATTCACTGGATATTCATTGTTCAAAAAGCATCAAGGAAGCCAACTTATTAGATTGCCTAGGACAAAGCATATTGAGAATCAATCCTAATAGTAACGAGGCTTCGTTAAACATAGCTGACTTAGCTTCCGGCTACTATATCCTTTCATTACTCTATAGTGATAAATCAAATTATAGTACTAAGTTTTTCAAGAGATAGATCGGTATTCCGTGCAATGGTACGGCTTCAGTTGTTTGAATGCGTGTTTATGGTTACGGTGATTGCTCTTTTACCATCACTCATCAAAACCATCATACATTCAAACCGTTATGCTTTAATATTACTTGTGTCTAAACTTCTTTGGCTATTTGACTACCCTTTAATGGAGAAAGAGCGAAGAGGAAGGGTAGAGGTAACGGAGAGCTGTTTGTGCTTATAAGATTTTTTGTTGGTATGTAAGCTTTTTTTACTATAATTTTAAGTACCAATCAGGATTCTACTCAAGGCAAAAAGACATATGGCAAAACTTAATATATGCATATGGAGATCATGTATGGGTAGGTGTTTTGTGTATTGTTAGACAGTAGGTTAAGGTAAGGCCACTGGGACTGATGGGGCGAAGCTATTCTTAGAGGTGCCACTTATTTGATTAGTTTACTTTTTGGAACCTCTGATGGAGGGATCACAATATCAGTCACAAAGATTGATATAAGGCTTATAGATTGGCCTATTGTCTTGAAGTCATGTGAAAATGTTCGTGTTCTGTTTCCAGATATACTTTGTTGCGTTTTTGATCTGGATGTTTCAAGAATCTTCTTGTACGCTTAAATATGTTGACTCGATAGTAAAAACCCGCGAGGAGCATAAGGTTAATAAGGGACTAAGAAATGGGAGGTCTATTCTTTATGATATGACTTCGGGGGGGTAAGACTAAATTAGTAAGGTATTCTGATGGTATTTTTGAGGTGTAAACCCTGGATACCTGTCCGTCTGAAAAAGATGTTCCGGATTTTTTTCTTTTCAATGTCTGATTTCCTTTGAAGTTATGTAAAAAAGTTTTAGTATTGCAAGGTTTCTCTGGCAAACTACTCAAGGAATGAATAATGGCAAAACATTAGATATGTGAAAAAGTTTCATATATCTATTTGTTGATGTTGTTATTTGTTAGTCAGCAGTTTGCATGATAAACACTGGGACTGACGGGGCGAAGCTGTAAAAGAGTGAGTCAATTTTTTCATATAGATTTCTGGTATAAATTAGAAGGGTTATCCCCTTGGTTATATATTGGGCAAATTGAATTGGCAAAATATTGAGCTAGCGATTGAAACGGGTGAGAGGGTTATAGCTCTGGCTCCGGTTATTATCTCTGCGAGTCGCGCTACGGATATTCCAGCCTTCTATTCCGACTGGTTTGTCGAGCGTTGGAAATTGGGCTATTTTATTTGGCGAAATCCATTCAATGGCAAGTGCTTATATGTGTCATTAAAGAGAGCTCGTGCAGTGGTCTTTTGGACTAAAAATCCAGAGCCTATATTTAAACACCTCGATTTTCTAAATAACGAGATCAGGAACTATTACTTTCATTTTACGCTGAATAATTACGAAGGTGTTATTGAGCCTCATGTACCCGATCTTTTGCAGAGAATAGACTCTTTTATTGAGTTGTCTGAAAAAATCGGGAAGGAGCGGGTTATCTGGAGGTTTGATCCATTGCTGCTAACCAATGAGATTGACGTTTCTGAGCTTTTGAATCGCATAGAGTATATTGGTGATCGTTTGTGCAACCACACTACGAAGCTGATCTTTAGTTTTGTAGACTTGTTGTGTTATAAGAGAGTTGTCGCACGGCTGAAACGACTCGGACTTGATGCTAAGGAGTTTGATACTACGTCGATGCAGGCTTTTGCCGAGGGATTGAGTCGGCTCAATATAAAGTGGGGTCTGACGCTTGCGAGTTGTGCCGAGAGGATCGATCTTAGCCATTACGGTATCGTTCATAACAGATGCATTGATGATCACCTTCTTATTAAGCTTTACCCTGAGGATACTGAGTTGATGACCTTTCTCGGAGTGAACTCCTCTAGATATGATCTTTTTGAGAACCAACGTGATGATGCTAAATTGAAATCGCTGAAAGACCGGGGACAACGAGAGGCATGTGGTTGTATCATGAGTAAGGATATTGGAGTGTATAACAGCTGCAGGTTTGGGTGTGGGTATTGTTATGCAAGGAGGGGGTAGGTCGATCTTCGATAAGGTTATAAAAAGAAGAAATGCTATGTGTAGAGACAAGGTCTGAATAAATAAGTAAAAATCCCATGATCCAAATGTAGTATGTATGTACAACCTATGTACATGGAAAAAATGGAAGATAGTGATACATGATTGATTCTTAGGATTTAATCATATGCTAGTCACTTAAGATAGTCCGTATTTGAATATACTCTGTGCTTTCCTGCTATGCATTTTAATAGAGATTGAACGAACATTTTCATGAAGGAAATCTCAGTTTATAACTCTAATATAAATGCGATTGTCACGAGCAGGATAAGTTTCTCTATTCTATTTATATCTGTCAAGTGTGTTTTCTCTAGATTAAAGCCACTGGATTTCAGAGATTTGATACAGGTCTCCAATTGCCACCTTTCAGCATATTTTATCTGAGCCTGTTGTGGTTTGTTATACCTTGTAGGACAAAGATTATATAAAGGGTGGACAAATGGAATCATAAGAGATTTTAAAACCGTTTCCTTTTCTGTCAAAGGCTGCTCTCCAGGAGATTATCCAAAACTCGGCGGAGAAGTTTGTGAAAAGGGGCGATGTTATTGTTAAACAGGGTCAGTACCTGAATGTGCTTCCCTTGGTGGTGAAGAGTTCTATACGGGTGTTTCAACAGTATGAAGATAGAGAGATCCTGCTCTATTATGTCGTGAAGGGTGAGACCTGCATAATATCCCTCTCAGCCTGTTTCTTCTCCACTCCGAGTCAGTCGCAGGCTGTTGCCGATGAAGATAGTGCCATGCTTCTGGTTCCTGAAAAGTTTATTTATGAATGGCAACGTAAGTTCCCTGAATGGAATGAGTTTACGATCAGCACCTATAGAAGTCGTTATGAAGAGCTGTTGAATGCATTCAATGGCGTCGTGTTTACGGGTATTGAAGCCCGGCTGCATGATTACCTTTATGCCTACTCTAAAGCCAATAATTGTTCATTGGTTCCCTTTACCTATAACGCTTTAGCCAATGAACTGGGAACAACCCGTTGGTCATCTCATGACTCCTGAAAAAGGGTCGAAATTGGTGGGATAAGGCATTCTATTTTGCTGATCTCAATGGACATATTATTGCTTTTGCAAAGATGATTGATAATAAACTCTGCGGGAAATAGTTTAGCAAGAGTGACGTTATATAGATCAGAAATCGTCGTAAGAAAAAGGTGTCATACTTTACAGATGTTATTGATAATAGTAGAGATATGATATTTACGACTATTTTCAAATATACACTCAGGTAGTTGATCATCATTTTTAACATGAAATAAGGGGATAAGATGAAGAAAATAAAGAAGTTGTCGGAGAATAAGAATTATACGGCTGTTAATATTGGTTCATTGCAGGATATTGGTGAATACGAGTTGATTCATCCTAAAACTAATGCCACTATCAAAGGAAAGGTCTTTCTGAAAGAAGCTAGCCAGTCGACCGGGACCGAGATCTCTTTCAATGCTTTGCCTCCCAAAACAGAGGTAGGCTATTTTCATATTCATAACAAGGATGAGGAGACATATATTATCTTGCAGGGCTCCGGTTATTATCAGGTGGATGAAGATTGTTTTCCAATTGAAGAGGGCAGTGTAATCAGAGTCTCTCCTGCAGGGGTACGGAGCTTATGCAACACGTCTGAAACGACGATGATTTATATATGTGTACAATCCAAGGAGAACTCGCTTGAGGAACACACCACCGATGATGGGAGACGTATTAATTGTGAACCCAAATGGAAAAAGTAAATCATAAGGAGCATAACTATAAACTGTCGATTCTCTGGATCGGCAATAAGGGTGAGGGGACTAAGAATTACACGGCATACGAGCGTAGCCATGTGATACAGGTCGAGAATAAGCCTGATATCTCAGGTTCATCCGATCCTGCATTTCGTGGAGATAGTACCAGGTATAATCCTGAGGAGTTGTTGATTGCCTCACTGTCGTCATGTCACATGCTTTGGTATCTGCATTTATGTGCCGAAGCCAATGTGATTGTCATAGACTATGTTGACCATGCAATCGGTAAAATGGTGGAGACTGAGAATGGAGGTGGTTGTTTTACAGAAGTTACCCTTCACCCTGTCGTAACTGTAAAGGAGGCCTCCATGCTCCGCAATGCCCGGGAACTCCATTTAAAGGCTCATGAGCTTTGCTTTATTGCTAACTCGGTTAATTTCCCGGTATATCTTGATCCGTTGATTAATTCTGTTTATTGAGCTGTATTTGTTGATTAAAGATTGGTTGTAAAATGGAAATTGTTGAAGTTGTTTTTGGTGAGTTCTCTATTACCACTGATAGACAGAAGATGGATGTTGTGGCAATCCATGAGTTTTTATCGAAATTCTCTGGCTGGAGTGATAATATCCCGTTTGATCGTGTGAGGATCTCTATTGAAAACTCGTTGAATTTTGGTCTTTTTCATAGCGGTAAGCAGATTGGTTTTGCGAGGGTGATAACAGACTATTCTACCATTGCCTATCTGGGCGATGTCTATATTTTAGAGGGCTATCGTGGTCTGGGTCTTTCAAAAAAGCTGATGGAGTGTATTATGGGTCATCCGAATCTGCAAGGTTTACGGCGATGGATCTTATTAACTTCTACTGCGGCCTGGTTATATGAGAAGTATGGTTTTGCAAGGCTCGCCAAGCCCGAGAAGTATATGGAGATTTTTAATCCGGGGGTTTATAAGGTGGGAGAGGAGTAGTCTGAGGTTACTACAGATGTTATTTACTAATTCCATTGGTTAAGGATAAGGATTGTTTTGATTGGATCCGTTGGTCTACATGTAATATTTTGTTCTCTATTTCTTTTTATAGAGAACACTTGAGCCTTGATGGATTATAATGGTGGATTTTTTTGTCTGTAAATTCTGAACAATCTGAACATGATTCAGATTGATAGAGATTATCTGTAAGTGCTCTTCCTTTGGATATCTGTTTGAAAAATTTATCCAACTTTAATCGAGTTTTCTTTGAATATAAGAAAATATGTTATAGTATTGCATGGTTATTCTGGCAAACTACTCAAGGAATAAATAATGGCAAAACGTTAGATATGTGCAAAAGTTGCATGTATTTACTTAGTGATGTTGTTGTTTGTTAGTCAGTAGTTTACGAAAGGAATGCTGGGACTGACGGGGCGAAGCTGTAAAAGGTGAATCATTTTTCTAAGATCAGTAAATCATTTAAGTGAGATAAAGTTAGACTGTCTTAAAGTACTCTATCAGGTTTTTCTCTCAAGGTTTCTCATGATTCATGTGATTTGTTTTTCCCTAATTTAGTGATTTGGATGCCTTAGAAAGCGGGTCAATTAACTTGAATCTAGATATAGTTATAATGTAATCAGTCGTTTTAGGACTTAAAATGGGGTAGAAAAGGAATAAAATCCAAAAGGGCGACATGGTTTTCAAGGGATATATCATTGTACATAAATATATTACAATCGATATTAACAAATTTTAATAGACACTAGTGATTCAAATATGGTCTTTCTTACGTTGCTAATATTTTATTAAACTCTAATAATCAATTATATATTAATATCTTAGAATTTTTGTCATGTACTTAGGAAAAACTGATGAGAAGCTTCTCGTTAATTCTTTAAGTTGATAAAGCATCATCTGCATATAACATTTTTCTGGGGTATAACAGAAGACCCAGTTAGAATCCGGATTTTTTCAACAATACCTGCTTATTGTCTGGTCGTAAATATAGAGCATGATTTACAGCTTAATCGAAGTACTTTTAATGTACTGCGCCTCTTCAGCATGTCTCTTCTCGACAAAATACCTATCAAAGGACTGTTTCAAAGGAAAGAAAAAATGGATGATATGCCCAAAATGATCAGGGGCGATTATGCTTAAATTTTTAGAGTGCACTAGAGAAGTACTTTCCCTCTTTGAATCAATTGCTTATTGGGGTTTTCGACCAACTTTACGGCTGCGAGAGACTCTGAAAACTGTTCGAAAGAAAGATGGACTAGGAACTTATAACATATAATGATGTTGTCTTTCTACTTAGCGAATATTTTTAGTTGACACAAATGATAATTAAAGTGAATTTAAATGAAAGAAAAAAGCCTAGATTCGTTTATCTTAGTTGGCATGATATATACTGTATTATTTGAATCCGATAGAGATTCAAAAATTCAGATACCAAAGGATAATGAAATTGATTCTCATGTTTCATTTGATGTTGTATGCGATTTTTTCAGAGTGAAATTTCCTATTGTGGAGATTGATTTATATATTGAATAT
>Ga0209066_10003391_pt1 | contig 18243 bp, 13 predicted proteins | sample All_14_2_FD_187198 | JGI IMG/M metagenome (GOLD analysis project Ga0209066, IMG submission 187198) | Freshwater microbial communities in response to fracking from Pennsylvania, USA - Allegheny Zone_MetaG_DW_15 (SPAdes) (version 2) ... | reverse complement strand
CGCCTCGGCGGCCTCCGGGTCGATCGCGTCGACGGCGCCCCGGTCGCCGCGACGCCGCTCGGCAGGGCCCTCGTCGACGCGGGCTTCGTCGAGGCGCCGCAGGGGGTGCGGCTGCGTGCCTGACGGCCGAGCCTCGGGGCCAGACGATGCCTGAGGGCGACACCGTCTGGCGGGTCGCCCGCGAGCTGCACGCCGCGCTCGCCGGGCGCACCGTCGTGCGCACCGACCTGCGCGTGCCGGCGGCGGCGACCGTCGACCTCGCCGGCGAGCGCGTCCACGAGGTCGTCAGCCGCGGCAAGCACCTCCTCATGCGCATCGGCGCGACCACGATCCACAGCCACCTGCGCATGGAGGGCCGCTGGCGGCTCGTCGCGCCGGGCGCGCGCCTGCCCGGCCCCGCGCACGAGATCCGCGCGATCGTCGCCGTGCCCGACCGCGTCGCCGTGGGGCTCGCCCTGGGGATGCTCGACGTCGTGCCGACGGCGCAGGAGCATCGCGTCGTCGGCCACCTCGGCCCCGATCTGCTCGGACCGGACTGGGATGCCGACGAGGCGATCCGGCGGCTCCTCGCCGACCCGACGGTGCCGGTGTTCGTCGCGATCCAGGACCAGCGGCGGCTCGCGGGCGTCGGCAACGAGTTCGCGAACGAGCTCTGCTTCGTCCGGGGCCTCGACCCGGCGCGGCCGATCGGGGAGGTCGACGACGTGCCGGCGCTCGTCGGGCTGGCGAGGCGGATGCTGCACGCGAACCGCGACCGCCCCATCCGCGTGACGACCGGCGACGTCAGGCCGGGCCGCCGGAGCTGGGTGTTCGCACGCGAGGGGGCACCGTGCCGGCGCTGCGGCACGACGATCGTGCTCGGCCGGCTCGGCCGGTCGCCGACGGTGCAGCGCGACGCGTACCGCTGCCCGCGATGCCAGCCCTCGTGAGCCCATCACGATTCGGTCACGAGGCGGACCGGCGGCGCGAGCGTGCTTGCGACGCGTCGGCGGCGCCCGATAGCGTGGCGATCCGCCGAATGACGAGAGGAGGCCGGCAGATGATGATGCAGACGTTCCCGATCCGAGGGACTCGACGCACCCCGAACGGAGTGCGATCCGCCGGCGTCGCCGGCGTCCTCACCGACTGAGCCGCGCGGATTCCGCCGCCGACTCGACCGGTGGCGACGCTCCGACTGCAGCAGCAGTCCGACGCCAGGACCTCCCGCTGACGCGACCCGTCACGCGGCGGTTGGTCCCGATGCCCCTTCGGCATCGCCGCTCACGCGGCCGCACCCGGCCGCACCCCGCCGCCGAGCGCGGCACCCGCATGACGGCCGGCGATCCCGGCCGTCGTCCCCGAAGGATCGATCATGTCCAGCAGCAGCACCATCACGCCGACGCGCGAGCACCGCGCCGGCGAGCACCCACCGAGTCCCGCCACGCAGCCGAGCGGCCGCGTCGGCGCGCTCGACCGCATCGCCCTGCGCCTCGGCCTCGCGCTCATCACGTGGAGCCGTCGCAGCCGCTCGCCCGAGTCGTGGGAGCGGCGGGCGACCCGTGTGGAGGCCGCGCTCGCGCACGACGCACGCGCGGCCGCCGCGCTGCGGCTCGCGCTGCGCACCGCCCCGCCGCGGTGAGCGGCGCGGCGTGCCCGACCCGCATCCGTCCGGCGCCACCCCGGCGCCGGACGGATGCGGCGGTCACCACGCGATGAGCGCGATCCCCGCGACGACCACCGTCGACGCGGCGATCCGCCACACCGGGCGTCCCTCGCGCAGCACGACGGTCCCGAAGAGGCTCACGAGCACGACGCTCACCTCGCGCAGCGGGGCGACGAGCGAGACGGGCGCCATCGTCGTCGCGGTGAGCACGAGGATGTACGACAGCGGCGAGAGCACCGCGAAGGCGATGAGCGTGCGCCAGCGCACGCGCACGAGCGGGGGGACCTCGCGCATCCGACGCCCGAGCAGCAGCGTGTACATCGGCACCTCGAGCAGGGTGCACCCGACCATGAACGCGACCGGGGCGATGCCCCAGGTGCGCAGCGCGTTCGCGTCCCAGAGCGTGTATGCGGCGATCGCGACCCCCGTCGCGAGCCCCGCGATGACGGCGGCGTCGCGCAGGCTCGCCCGGCCGCCGTCGACGAAGCCCATCCCGACGACGCCGGCGATGAGCAGGAGCACGCCGGCGAGCGCGAGCGGCGACGGACGCTCGCCGAGCACCGCGATCGCGACGACGACGGTGATGAGGGGGCCGGTGCCGCGCGCGATCGCGTACACCGTCGAGAGGCTGCCGGCCGCGTACCCGCGCTGGAGCACGAGCATGTATGCGACGTGGAGCACCGCCGAGACGCCGATGCCGAGCCAGAACCCCGCGAGGTCCTCGGCGCCGATCCCGCCGGCGAAGGGCACGACCAGCAGCCAGAGCAGGGTGCTCGCGGCGGCCGCGGCCCAGAGGAACGGCAGGCCGCTGCGGCTCGCGCCGTGGGCGATCACGTTCCACGCGGCGTGCGCGACGGCGGCGGCGAGGACGAGGAGGACGGCGAGCGGCGACACGGAGACCCTTCGGTCCGCCGCGGGCGCGACGAACGGGGTCCTCCGGGCTTTTGTCCTGTCAGATGACGGCGGGAGTCGGACCCTCGCCGTGGCGCCGCTCGGACCAGACGGGCGAACCCCGGAACCCTAGGCGCTATCGGATCCGATGATAGCGACCCGGGAGCCCGGCCGCGTTCAGGCGACCGGGTCGCGCGGGTTCACGCGCTCCACGATGAGCGGGTCGATCGGGGTGTCCGGGAACGACGGCAGCTCCCGCTCCGGCACCCCGAACGACGCCGCGAGCACCTCGCGCGTGAAGGCGGACGCGGTCGCGCGGTAGCCGATGTCGCCGGGCGTCGCCTGGTCGAAGAACACGAGGAAGTGCACGCCAGCGTCGTCGAGCGCCTCGATGTGATGCGGGTAGGCGCGCGGGATGAAGTAGGCCTGGCCTGGGCGCAGCTCGTACTCGTCGAGCACGCCGTCGGGGCCGAGCACGCGCATCCGACCGTGGCCGCGGTGCACGTAGCCGAGCTCGGCGGTGATCGGGTGCCAGTGCGGCTCGCGCATCCCGGTCCCGCCGATCGTGAGCGAGTACATCGAGAGGTCGTCGAGCGCGGCCCAGAACTGCCGCCGCGCGAGCTTCGCGTGCCCGTGCGGCGACTGGAGCGGGGCGATCTGCCCCTCGGCGTCGAAGAGCCGCGCGTTCGGCAGTCCGGCACCCTCGGGGATGCGTGCGGCGCCCTCGCGGCGCACGATCTGCGGCGCGTCGCCGCGGCCGAAGCCGGCGAAGACGTCCGCCGGCTGACCGTAGGTGTTGCCGAGCACGGCGGGCGTCATCGCACCGACGCTCGCGCGGAGCGAGAAGTGCTCGGGGCGCGCCGAGCGCAGCGTGGCGATGATCTCGGCGGGGCCGTCGCCGATGTTCTCGAGGTGATACACGGCCCCCGACTCGACGTGATACATCTGGCCGGTGCCGACGACGAACGTCGCGAACGAGTCGACGTTGCCGAGGACGGAGACGAGCACGGTGCCCGCGGCGACGTAGGCGATCTGGTTCGCGTTCACGTTCCACTGCGGCTCGCGGATCGCGCCGGGCTCGAGCACGATGCGCTTGATCGACAGCCCGTCGAGGATCGGCAGCGACGCGGCGGTGAGCTCGGTGATGCTCCCGAACTCGTTCGCGAACGCCGGCTCGACGCCGACGAGGGCGCCGACGTGGGGGGACGTCGTGGACATGCTGGCCTCCGGTGGTCGCTGCAGGCGCGGGTCGCCGCGGAAGCGACGCTAGCGGAGGCGGGGACCGCGGCTCCAGTGCGTGACGCGGGCCGACGCCCCGCGCCCGCGAACGAGAGAACCCCCGGTCCCATCAGGGGCTCCGGGGGTTCTCGTGGCGGTGACGGTGGGATTTGAACCCACGGTGGGTTTGAGCCCACACAACTTTTCGAGAGTTGCACCTTCGGCCGCTCGGACACGTCACCGCGGACGAGTGTAGTACACCCGGCGCGGGCGGCCGAAGCGTCACCGGGGCCGGGCGTCCCCCGCCGGCTGCGGTGCGCGGTCGCCGTGCGCGAGCAGCCGCACCATCGTCTCCGCGTCGACGCGGGTGCCGGCGGCCAGCAGGTCGTCTGGCACCTCGACCGCGACGCCGTCTGGCGCGCAGTAGGCGAAGGCGAAGACGGGGTCGCGTCGCCAGGCGACCGCGATGAGGCCGTGCGGCGAGACGTGCGACGCTCTGGCCCAGGTGAGGCCGCCGCCGGGGCGGGGCGCGATCCGCACCCTCGCGTAGCCGGGCGCGAGCGCGCGGATGCCGCCGATCGTGCGGTGCATCCAGTCGGCGACGGCGCCGAGCGCGTAGTGGTTGAAGCTCGTCATCTCGCCCGGGTTCACCGTGCCGTCGTCGAGCACCGAGTCCCAGCGCTCCCACACCGTCGTCGCGCCGAGCTCGACCGGGTGCAGCCACGACGGCGCGGCGCGGTTCGTCAGCAGCGCGTAGGCGTCGACGAGATGTCCGGTGCTCGTGAGCGCGTCGCAGAGCAGTGGCGCGCCGACGAAGCCGGCGTTGATGCGGTGCCCGGCCTCGCGCACGAGCTCGGCGAGCCGTCGCCCGGCGCTGGCCGTCGCGGCGGGGTCGAGCACGCCGCCGACGATCGCGAGCGCGTAGACGGCGGGGGCGTCGGATCGGATGCGTCCGTCCGCGGTGACGTACGCGGCGGCGAACGCCGCGCGGAGCTCGGCCGCACGCGACGCCCACCCGGCGGCCTCCTCGTGCAGGCCGATGGCGCTCGCCGCGCGGGCCGTGAGGTCGAGGCTGCGATGCAGCGCCGCCGTCGCGATGACGTCGGGGTCGGCGACGGCCGCGAACGGGTCGTCGGGGGGCGCGGTCGGGTCGAGCCAGTCGCCGAACTGGAAGTCGCCCTCCCAGACCCCGCGCGGCGAGCACCTGGCGAGCACGCGATCGAGGTGGTCGCGCATGCTCGGGTAGCTCTCGCGCAGCACGGCGGGGTCGCCCGTGGCCTCCCAGAGCGCCCACGGCACCCAGACGGCGGCGTCGCTCCAGATCGCCGTCGACTCGGGCTGCTGACCCGGCCGCACGGCCCAGCCCTTGAGCGGGTCCGGCACGACGTAGGGCACGCGCCCGTCGGCGGCGGCCTGCTCGGCGCGGAGGTCGGCGAGCCAGTCGCGGAGGAACCCGCGCATGTCGACGAGGAAGCACGCGGTCGGCGCGAAGACGGCGATGTCGCCGGTCCAGCCGAGCCGTTCGTCGCGCTGCGGGCAGTCGCTCGGGATGCCGACGGTGTTGCCGCGCAGGCTCCACACGACGTTGCGGTGGAAGCGGTCGAGCAGCGGGTCGGAGCAGGCGAATCGGCCGATGCGCCGCAGATCGCTGCCGACGACGACCGCCTCGACGGCGCCGGAGACCGCATCCCATCCCTCGATCGTCGCGTAGCGGAAGCCGTGGAAGGTGAGGGTCGGCTCGACGTCGTCGTCGCCACCGCTGAGCACGACGACGTCCTCGGCGCGCGCCGACCGGAGGGGGCGGCGGGCGAGGTCCCCGTGCTCGAGCACCTCCGCGTGCTGGAGCACGAGGCGGTGGCCAGCGGGCCCACGCACCCGTAGCCGGAGCCACCCGACGAGGTTCTGGCCGAAGTCGACGAGCGTGCGGCCGTCGTCGAGCCGCCGCACGGCGACCGGCGCGATCGACTCGTGCCGCACGACGGGCGGCCCGAGCGCCGGCACGGTCGCGGCCGGGTCGAGCGGGGCGGTGACGACGGCGGCCTCCCGGCCGGGCGCGACGCGCAGGTCGATCGTCTCGCCGTCGTAGAGGTCGTCGGCGAGCACGGTCGACGCGACGACGCCCCAGCGCTCGTCGGTGCGCACCGTCACCACGGCGCCGTCCTCGAACGTCATCCGCAGCGCGGCGGCGACCCCTGGCCGGTCGCCGTAGACCCCGCTGGCGCCCATCCAGCCGAGTCGGCCGCTGAACCAGCCGTTGCCGGCGAGCAGCGAGAGCTCGTGCTCCGACCCCGGCGCGCCGATGCGGTCGCGCACGTCGTGCTCGACGACGCGCAGCCGCCACGGGTAGGCGGTCCAGCCCGGCGAGAGCACGTCGGCGGCGACCGGCGCGCCGTCGATCGCTGGCTCGACGATGCCCTCGGCGGTGACGGCGAGCATCGCCGAGACGACCCGCCCGTGGCCGACGGGCACGCGGATGCGGCGGACGAACCGCGGCGCGCCCGACCACCCGGTCGGGGCGCGCAGCAGCTGCACGCGGTCGTCGAGCATGGCCCCTCGCTTCGGTGGCGCCGCCGCGCCGGTCAGTCCTTGATCCCGGCCGAGAGGCCGGCGTTGGCGAGCAGGGGCCGCTGGAACACGACGAAGAGCACGATCGGCACGATCGATGCGACGACGAGGATCGCGAAGAACGTGGCGAGGTCGTTCGTGCGCTCGAGCGCCGGGAGCGCGACCGAGATGGGTCGCAGCAGCGGATCGGTGAGCACGAGCGACGGCCAGAGGTAGTCCTTCCACGCCCCGATCGCGGCGAGCAGGGCCACGACGCCAAGGATCGGCCGTGCGAGCGGGAGCACGACGCTCCACATCGTGCGCAGCGGGCCGGCGCCGTCGATCTGCGCCGCCTCGATGAGCTCGCGCGGGATCGCGCGCAGGAACCCGGTGACGAGCACGACGGCGAAGGCGTTCGCCCCGGCCGGCAGCCATACCGCCCAGAAGGTGTTCTGCAGCGAGAGCCCCGTGCCGAACATGTCGACGACGGTGAGGTAGAGGGGCACGAGCGAGACGACCGCCGGGAGGAAGATCGTGGCGAGCACCGCGCCGGAGAGCGCCGGCGCCCACCGCGGCCGCATGATCGCGATCACGTAGCCGGCGCTCAGCGCGACGACGACGGTGACGATCGCCGAGCCGCCGGCGACGAGCACGGTGTTCAGCAGCAGCCGTGCGGTGTCGACGCCGCGGAAGGCGTCGACGTAGTGCTGCCACTCGGTCATCCGCGTGAAGACCCCGAGCGGGTCGCGGAGCACGTCCTGCGTGTTCCCGAGCGAGGCCGCGACGAGCCAGAGCAGCGGGCCGAGCCCGGCGATCGCGAGCCCGAGGAGCACGGCGCCGTGCACGACGGCGAGCCCGATCGCGGTCGCGGGGCGACGCCGCTCGGCGGGGGTGAGGATGCCGGCGTCGCTCATTCCTGCCACCGCCTCGTGAGTCGCAGGTAGACGGCGGAGAGCAGCGCGAGCACGAGCGCGAGCAGCACCCCGAGCGCGGTCGCCGCCCCGTAGTCGGCGGCGCCGCCGAAGGCGTAGCGATACATGAGCAGCAGGATGGTCAGGGTCGCGTTCTGCGGTCCGCCCGAGGTCATGAGGAACGGCTCGGTGAAGACCTGCGCGGCGCCGATGAGCTGCAGCAGGATCATCACGAGGATGATGGTGCGCATCTGCGGCAGGGTGACGTGCCAGATCCGCGACCAGATGCCGGCGCCGTCGAGCACGGCCGCCTCGTAGAGCTCCGGCCGCACGGCGGTGAGCGCGGCGAGGTAGATGAGCACGCTCGTGCCGGCCGCCGCCCAGGTCGCCTGGAGCACGATCGACGGCATGGCGATGGCGGCGTCGTTGAGCCACGGGAGGGGGCCGATGCCGAGCGGCGCGAGCATCGCGTTGAAGAGGCCAGTCGGCGACGGGTCGTAGGCGAAGCGCCAGAGCAGGATCGCCACGACCGGCGGCACGATGACCGGGAGGTAGGCGAGCCCGGCGTAGAGGCCGCGGCTGCGCGCGCGGACGGTGGAGATGACGACGGCGAGCATGAGCGGCAGCGGGAAGCCGAAGAGCACGGCGAGCGCGGTGAACCAGAGCGTGTTCACGACCGCGTGCTGCAGCTGCGGGTCGCTGAGCACGTAGACGAAGTTGTCGAGGCCGACCCAGTCGGCCGGCCCGACGAAGTTCGTCCGCTGCAGGCTCATCGTGGCGCCGAGGAGGATCGGCCACCACGAGAAGACGGCGAAGACGAGGATGGTGGGCAGGGCGATGAGCAGGGCGGCGGTGTTCACGCGTCGCCGGCGGCGGCCGGGTGAGAGTGCGGACATGGCTTCCTCGCGGTGGGGGTTCGGGGCGGCGGCGGCACTGCGCCGCCGCCGCCCCGAATGATCATCGACCCAGGACGGCCTGGGCCGCGACGGCGGCATCCGACAGCAGCTGCGCGATGTTCGCGTTCTGGTCGGTGATCACCGCCTGCACGACCGGGTCGAGCGCGGCGTAGATGTCCTGCCCGTGCGTGGCGGGCTCCGACTGCACGATCTGCTCGGGCACCCGGTCGAGGTACGGCCGGAAGTTCTCCACCGGCACGTTGTTGAGGTCGGCGATCCAACCGAGGTACCGCTCGTAGGCGTCGGCCGTGACGACCGGCAGGCCCGGGATGGCGACGGCGGAGCCCTCGGAGCCGAGCGCCTCGGCGTCGGCGCGCGCCGCGTCCTCGGAGAGGTAGCGGCCGAGCTCGGCGAACTGGATCCACTCGACGGCGGCCTTCGCCTGCGCCGGGGTCGCCTTCGGGTTGACGATGTCGATGTTGCCGCCGGAGAGCGTGACGGGCGCGTCACCCTCCTCGACGGTCGGCATCGCGCCGAACCCGAAGTCGGTGCCGGGGAAGCCGAGCAGCTCGGTGAGCGGCCGGTAGGCGTCGGACTGCAGGATGAACATGCCCACCTGGCCGGCGGCGAAGCTCTGGGCGAGGTCGAGCGCCGCCTGGAGGCCGTTCGGCGAGAGGCTCTCGTCGACCCAGCGCATGTCGTGCAGCAGCTGGAGCGAGTCGGTCGCCGGCGGCGCGTCGAAGGCGACCTCGTCGCCAGCGGCGTTCACGAGCTGCCCGCCGCGCGAGGCGATCTCGGCGCCGAGCACCCATCCGCCCTGGTTGTCGGTCGTGACCTGCGCGAAGCCGTAGGCGTCGGTCGTGTCGGTGATCGTCTTCGCGGCCTCGCGCACCGCGTCCCACGTCGTCGGCGGGGCGTCGGGGTCGAGCCCGGCGGCCTCGAAGATGGCGCGGTTGTAGACGAGCCCCATCGCGTAGGCGAGCGTCGGTACGCCGTAGATGTGGCCGTCGTTGGTGACGAGGTCGGTGAGCTGCGGGTTGAGCTGGTCGAGCACGCCGAGCTCGGTGGTCGCGTCGGTGATGTCGGCGACCTGGCCGCGCTCGATGAGTCCGCGGATCTCGGTGAACGGCACGCCGACGACGGTCGGCAGGTCGCCGGCGGCGAGCCGCGCGGTGAAGGTCTGGGCGTCCCAGCCGTCCTCGGTGGTCGTGATCTCGTAGTTCGGATGCGCGGTCTTGAACTGCTCGACCATCGTGTTGAACAGGGCGAGCCTGGCCGTCTCGGTCGCCGCCGGCTGGTTGCCGATGACGAGTTCGACCGGGCCATCTGGCTGGGCCGCACTGCAGCCGGTGAGACCGGCGATCGCGAGTGCAGCGATGGCGACGGTGCTGATGAGACCGCGGGAGCGGTGTGGTTTCAACATTGAAACTCCTCTGTCTGGTGCCGGATTGCCGACACTCGGTGCGTGTTGTACCTTGGACTCCGTCGATGCCAAAGCGCTTTTGCACGATAGCCGTCCTCGCGGCGCGATGCAACACCGCAGACCGAACACCGCTCACCGAGCGGTCGACCCAAGGACGGGCCCGTGCTGATCCGAACCCCCATCGCCAGTGCCTGGCGGCTCCGAGCGCTCGGCGGGCCGGTCCCTCCGACCATCGCCGGACGCACCTTCGACGCCGAGGTGCCCGGCGACGTGCACTCGGCCCTGCGCCGCGCCGACGCCATCCCGAACCCCGTCGACGACGACCACGAGCACCGGCTCGGCTGGATCGGCGAGTCGGACTGGGCCTTCGAGACCGCGCTGCCGCGCCTGACCGGCCCCGCCGCCGACGCCGAGCGCATCGAGCTCGTGTTCCACGGCGTCGACACCGTCGCCCGCGTCGAGCTCGACGGCGTCGAGCGCGGCCGCAGCCGCAACATGCACCGCACCTGGCGGGTGTCGGCCCGCGAGCTCGCCGACCGCGACGTCGCACTCCGCGTCGCGATCGCCTCGCCCATCGCCGCCGCGACCGCCGAGCTCGAGCGCCTCGGCGCGCGGTGGACGGTGTTCAACCCGCTGACGCCGTTCATCCGCAAGAACGCGTGCGCCTTCGGCTGGGACTGGGGCCCCTCCCTCCCCGGCGCCGGCATCTGGCGCCCCGTCGAGATCGAGGCGTGGTCGACGGCCCGCATCGCCGCGGTGCGCCCGACCGTGCGCGTCGCCGGCGACGACGGCGTCGTGCTCATCGACGTCGAGCTCGAGCGCACCGCGACGGGCCGCGAGCTCGACCTCGAGCTCGTCGTCGAGGTCGGCGCCCACCGCACGGTCATCCCCGCGCCGGCGGGCAGCGACCGCGTCCGCGGGCGCCTCGACGTGCCCGCGCCGGCGAGGTGGTGGCCGGCCGGCCTCGGCGAGGCCGCACTGCACGACCTGCGGGTCACGCTGCGCCACGGCGGCGCGGACCTCGACGCGCGCGAGCTGCGCATCGGCTTCCGTGAGCTCGTCGTCGAGCAGATCGACGACGAGGACGGCGGCAGGAGTTTCGGCATCACCGTCAACGGCGTGCGGATGTTCGTGCGCGGCTTCAACTGGATCCCCGACGACACCTCGGTGGCCGCCGTCACCGAGGCCGACGTGCGCCGTCGCGTCGCCGAGACCCTCGCGCTCGGGGCCAACCTCCTGCGGGTCTGGGGCGGCGGGGTGTTCGAGTCCGACGCGTTCTACCGCGCGTGCGACGAGGCCGGGGTGCTCGTGTGGCAGGACTTCCTCTTCGCGTGCGCCGCGTATCCGGAGGAGGCGCCGTTCACCGAGGAGGTGGAGGCCGAGGCGCGCGACAACGTGACCAGGCTCATGCCCCACCCGAGCCTGGCGATCTGGAACGGCAACAACGAGAACCTGTGGTTCTGGACGCTGCACGACTGGGAGCACGTGCTCGACGGCGCCACCTGGGGCGAGGGGTTCTACTTCGACCTGCTGCCGCGCGTCGTCGCCGAGCTCGACCCCGACCGCACCTACGTCGTCGGCAGCCCGTCCTCCGGCGGGCGCTGGGACGACCCCAACGACCCCACCCGCGGCATCGTGCACTGGTGGATCCCCGACGACTACCGGGCGTATGACGACGTGCGGCCCCGGTTCGTCTCCGAGTTCGGGTTCCAGGGCCCGCCGGCGCGGTCGACCTTCGACGCTGCCGTGCACGACGACCCCGCGCCCGCGCCGTTCAGCCCCGGCGTCGTGCAGCGCCAGAAGGCCGCCGGCGGCACCGAGCGGATCAACGACGTGCTCGACATCCACTTCGGCGTGCCGCGCGACTTCGACGAGTGGTACTGGCTCGCGCAGCTGAACCAGGCCCGCGCCGTGCGATACGGCGTCGAGCGGTTCCGCACGCTCGAGCCCTACTGCCGCGGCACCGTCGTCTGGCAGCTCAACGACTGCTGGCCGTCGCTGTCGTGGTCGATGATCGACGTCGCCGACCGGTGGAAGCCGGTCGCCTACGCGGTGCGCGAGGCCTACCAGGACCGCATCGTCGTGCTGCGGATGGAGGACGGCGCACCGACGCTCTTCGCCTGCAACAGCACCGACCGGCCGTGGGCGGTGGAGGTCGACGCGCAGCGCTGGCGGCACGGCGCCCGGGTCGACGCGCGCACCCTCGCCGCCACCGTGCCGGCGCACGAGGCGATCGTCGTCCCGCTCGACAGCCTCGGCGACGCGCTCGCGCCGGACGAGCTGCTCGTGGCGACCGCTGGCGAGCGCCGCAGCGTGCTCATCGGCGCGACCGATCGCGAGTTCGACGACGCCGAGCCCGAGTTCGACGTCGAGGTCTCGGCGGCGGGCGGCGGCGTCGCGGTGACCATCGCCGCGGCGACCCTGCTGCGCGACACGACGCTGCTCGTCGACCTCATCGACGCCGACGCGCACGCCGACCGCAACCTCGTGACCCTCCTGCCAGGGGAGCGGGCGACGTGGACGATCGGCACGGCGCACCAGGAGGCGTTCACCGCCGAGCGGGTGCGCGGCGTCCTGCGCACCGCGCATGCGGCGACCGACCCTGACCGGCACTATCGCGGACTCGCGGCGCTGGAGGCCGAGCGCCGGGCATGAGCGCGCCGACCGAGCCGAGGCTCGCCCCGCATCCTGGACCGCCGGCGCCGCCCGCGTCGGCGGCGCACGCCGGGCTGTGGGGCGAGCACTGTCGGCGCTACGCCGCGCCGGCCACGACCGGACGCGTGCGCATCCCGATCGACGACGTCGCGCTCGACCGTCCGATCGCCGCCGACGACGAGCTCGTCTGGGCCGTCATGCCCGCCTTCGACGAGCTCGCCGACGACGTGCGCGACGGATACCGCGCCGCCTGCGTCGCCATCGACCTCGTCACCGACGACGGCCGCCGGATGCTCGACCTCGTCGAGCGCGAGACCGACGGCACGCCCGCGCACCCGCGGACGCGGGACGACCTCGACGCGCCAGACCAGTGGAACGAGCGCCGGCTCGCGCTCGCCCCCCTCGCCGGCGCTCGGCTCGTCGCCGCCGAGTTCGTCATCGACCTGCCGGCGCCGGTCGGAGCCGTCGGCGAGGCGATCGAGGGCTGGATCGACGGCCCGAGGATCGTGCCGGCGGCACGGGCGACCCCGCGCGACGCCACCCCCGCGGAGCGGGCGCGCATGACGAGGGGCACCCACTCGTCGCCGCGACGCTCGCGCGGGAACACGCAGCCGTTCGCCGGGGTGCCTGGCGGCGGCGTGCACGTCACGCCGGCGACCGACCTCGGCAACCCGCACTGGATCTACACCTGGAACGCGCACGGCCCAGGGGCGCTGCCGGCGCTCGCCGGCATGCTCGTCTCGCGGTCGCCGAGCATCTGGATCGGCGACCGCGGGGCGATCGCCGTGCGCATCGGCCTCGACCCGCATCCGGAGACCGGGGTCGCCCCCGAGCCGTTCGACCACGACGACGAGCTCGCGATGCCGCACCGCTACGCGGTGCGCACGAGGTCGGGCATCCGCATCGAGGCGACCGCGACCGACCACGCCGTCGTCGTCGAGGCGATGCTCCCCGCGACCGGCCGCATCGCGCTCTGCGCGCCGGGGGCCCCGCTCGAGCACGTCGCGCTGCGCTGGGGCGCCGACGATGCCCTCGTCGTGACCGCGACGACGACCCTGCCGAGCCCGCACGAGCCCGACCCGCTCCGCGGCTACCACGCGATCGCCGTCACCGGGGTGCGACCGCTCGATCCCGCCGACGGCGATGGCGGGGCCGGCGCGTCCGGCGGGGTCGTCGTCCGCACCGCCGACGGCGGCGGGCTCGTGCGCATCGAGATCGGCACGTCGCTGCTCTCGGCCGCCCACGCCGCGGCGGCGGCGCGCCGCGTCGCCGGCGTCACCGTCGACGCGCTCGCCGTCCAGGCCCGCGAGCGCTGGGACGAGCTGCTCGGCACGGTCGACACTCGGCCGGACACCGCGGTCGACACTCGGCCAGACACCGGGAGAGACTCGACGGTCGACGACGACACCCGCGGCGCGATCGCCTCGGACCTCGCGAGGCTCTTCCTGTTTCCGCGACGGCACGACGAGGACGGCCCGGCCGGCCCGGAGTACGCGAGCCCCACGAGGCGGGAGCGGCCCGACGACGCGAGCGGCACCGGACGGGCGCGCCGGCCGGGTGCGATGCGCACCGACCACGGATTCTGGGACACCTACCGCACGTGCTGGCCGGCGTTCGCGCTCCTCGTGCCCGCGCGCGCCGGCGCCATGCTCGACGGGATGCTCGAGCACGTCAGGGATGCCGGATGGTCGCCGCGGTGGACGGCAGGCACCCCGCTCGACGCGATGGTCGGCACGAGCCTCGACGTCGTCGCCGCCGACCTCGTGAGCGCCGGCGTCCCCGGCGTCGACCTCGAGCTCGCCTACGCCGCCGCGCTGCGCAACGCGACCGCCGCATCCGACGACCCCCGCTTCGGCCGGAAGGGCATGCCGGCGTCGCTGGCCTCCGGGTGGGTCGACGCCGCCGTGCCGGAGTCGGTGTCGTGGACCGTCGAGGGGGCGATCAGCGACGCCGGCGCCGCCGTGCTCGCGCGGGCCCTCGCGCGCCGCGCCACCGGCGCGCGCGCCGCCGAGCTGCGCGCCGACGCCCGCTATCTCGCGCACCGCGCGCTCGCCTACCGCCACCTCTGGGACCCGGCGACGGGATTCCTGCGACCGCGCACCGCGGACGGCCGCTGGGCCGACGCGCCGTTCGACCCTCGGGTGTGGGGCGGCGCGCACACCGAGACGAACGCGTGGGGCTCGCGCTTCTCGGCCCCGCACGACGGGCACGGGCTCGCGACGCTCTTCGGCGGCCCCGCGGCCCTCGGCGAGGCGCTCGACGCCGCGTTCCGCGAGCCGGAGACCGGGCGCGCCGAGTTCGCCGGCAGCTATGGGAGCGTCATCCACGAGATGCCGGAGGCGCGCGACATCCGCCGCGGCATGTGGGGGCTGTCGAACCAGCCGGCGCACCACCAGGCGTGGATGTACGCGCACACGGACCGGCCGTGGCGCACCGACGAGGTGATCGCGGACGCGGTGCGCCGACTGTTCCGCGGCGGCCGGATCGGGCAGGGCTACCCAGGCGACGAGGACAACGGCGAGATGTCGGCGTGGCACCTCTTCGCCCTGCTCGGCTTCGCGCCGTTCGCGCCGGGGTCGGGTCGCCTGCTCGTCACCGCACCGCAGCTGCCCCGCGCGGTGCTGCGGCCGATCGGCGCGCCGCCCGTCGAGATCGTGACGCGGCGGGAGCACGCCGACGATCGCCACATCCAGGCGGTGCGGTGGAACGGCGCGCCATGGTCGGCCCCGACGATCGGCATCGACGAGCTGCACGAGGGCGGACGCTGGGAGGTGGATCTCGGCCCGACGCCGTCGGCGTGGCGCGACCCGCTGCCCGAGCGACCGCACTTCGCGCCGGACGGCGTCGCGACGGTCGCGCTGCGCGACGCGGTCCGCGCGGTGGGCCGGACCGGCCGCGCCAGGCGCGAGTGGCGACTCGCCGCCGGGGATGCGCTGCGGCTGCGACTGGATTCGGCGCCGGCCGGGGCGGATGCACCGCTGCTCGTCATCGGGCTCGCCGACGCCGGCACGCACGCGTTCCGGATCGTCGACGCGAGCGGCCGCACGCTCGCGGCCGTGCGGGACGCGACGTGGGTCTGGCCGTCGCAGGCGAAGGCGTTCGAGGTGGCGCTACCCGCCGGCATCGACGAGGTGCGGATCGTGTGGGAGTCGCCAGAGGCGCGCCTGCGGCTCGTGCAGCTGCTCGTCGCCGACGAGCCGCGCCGCCGGCGCTGACCCCGGATCGGTCCGGTCAGCCGACCTCGGCGGCGCGAGCGATGGGCTCGAGGGCGCCGAGGAGCCGGCGCCACCGCTCGTCGGCGCCGGGCGCCGGGAAGCGCATCCGCTGCCCGACGAAGGCGAAGCCGATCCGCGACGGCGCGTGCGCGAAGGCGAGCCGGCCGCCCATCCCGGCGTGGCCGAACGAGCCGACGCCGAGCATCCCGCAGTGCACGTGCGAGAGCTCGAAGCCGAGCCCCCACCGGGTGGTCGGCACGCTGCCTGGCAGGCACGGCGGCTCGGGGATGCCGCCGAGCCAGTCGGCGGAGACCATGCGCACGGTCGCGTCGTCGATGAGTCGGACGCCGTCGACCTCCGCGACGCAGGCGCCGTAGACGCGGGCGAGCGAGCGGGCGTCGGCGACGAGCCCGCCGCCGGGCACGAGCGCACGCCGGAAGTCGGTGCCGTTGACCGCCTCGGTGCCGATGACCCCGTCGACGCGCTCGAAGAGGGGGATGATCTGGTCGGTCGCCCGCGCCGCGGCGATGCACGCGAGCCCGGCGTCCCCCGGGAGGGCCTGCGGCGGCGGCGGGGCGACGACGGGGTCCATGAGCGCCGGCAGATAGCGCCAGTCCTCCGACGCCGGGAGCCCGAGCCAGAGCGCCGCGCCGAGCGGTGCGGCGACGCGCTCGCGCAGGAGCTCGCCGACGTCGCGGCCGGTCACCCTGCGCAGGAGCTCGCCGGCGAGCAGGCCGTAGCTGAGCACGTGGTAGACGCGCGCGCTGCGCGGCGGGTATGCGGGCTCCAGGTCGGCGACGCGGGCCGCGAGCGCCACCGGGTCGAGGAGGTCATCGACCTGGCGCAGCGGCAGCTCGGGGAGTCCGGCGACGTGGGTGAGCACGTCGGCGACGGTGATGCGCGCCTTGCCGCCCGCGGCGAACTCCGGCCAGTACTCGGCGACGGGCGCGGCGGGATCGAGCCTGCCCGCCTGCACCTGCATCGCCACGAGGAGGGCGACGACGCCCTTCGCGGCCGAGAAGGCGATCGTCGCGCTGTCGCGCTCCCAGGCGCGCCCCGAGATCGGATCGCGCCCGCCCCAGAGGTCGACGACGAGCTCGCCGTCGCGCACCACGGCGACGGCCGCGCCCGCGTCGTCGTCGTCGAGCACCGCGGCGAACGCGTCGAGCATCGGCTGGAACTGGGGATGCACCGCACCGTGGATCACGAGGGCCAGTCTAGTGTCGAAGCGCTTTGGCATAGGGTGGAGATCACACGATCGATACGCTCGGACCGCGTCGACGGACGCGACCCCGTCGACGAGGAAGGTGGTGCAGATGCCGCACAGGCCCGTCAGGCTCATCGACGTCGCCAGGACCGCCGGCGTCTCGGTGCCGACCGCCTCGCAGGTCATGAACGGCACCGGCCGCGTGGCCGAGGAGACGCGGCGCCGCGTGCTCGAGGTCGCCGAGTCGCTCGACTACCGGCCGAACGCCCTCGCCCGCAGCGTCGCCCTCGGGCGCAGCCGCACCATCGGCGTCCTCGCCGAGAACGCGGCCGGCGCCTTCTGCATGCCGGTGCTCATCGGCATCACCCGCGAGCTCAGCTCGCACGACCTCGCGAGCATCCTCTTCGACGCCCGGCACGATCCGGCCGTGCGCCGCGAGCACGTCCGCCACATGCTCGACCGGCAGGTCGACGGCATCATCGTCATCGGCGAGGGGCCCGACGTCGCGATCGAGCCCATCGGCGTGCCGTTCGCCGGGCCCGTCGTGCACGCGTTCGGCCCCCACGACCCGACCGACGCCGTGAGCGTGCACCCGGACGAGCAGGCGGGCGGCGCCACCGCGGCCGGTGCACTCCTCGCGCTCGGTCGGCGCCGCATCGCCCACGTGACCGCCGCCGCCGGCCTGCCGTCGGTCGACGAACGCGCCGCCGGATTCGCCGAGGCGCTCCGCGCGGCCGGGTGCGCGCCAGCTCCCGTGCTCCACGGCGAGTTCAGCCGCGACTGGGGTGTGCGCGCCGCCGAGCAGCTGCTCGCGACGGACCCCGACGTCGACGCCGTCTTCGCCGGCAGCGACGCGATCGCCATCGGCCTCGCCGCCGGCTTCGAGGCCGCGGGACGTCGCGTGCCGCACGACGTCGCGATCATCGGCTACGACCACATCGCCGGATACGGCGAGGACGTCGACCCCTACCTCGCGTCGATCGACCCCCGCCTCAGCGTCGTCGGCGAGCACGCGAGCCGATACCTCATCGCCCAGCTCGACGGCGGCGACGGCGACCCGAGCCCGATCGCCCCGGCATTCGCCGACGGCGCGACGACCCGCGGCGGCGACGCCGGCCGGCACCGCCTCGTCGAGACCCTGCTCGGGACCGTCACGGCCCCGCCGCGCACCACGACGGCCACCGGCGCATGACCGCGGCGACGATGCACGAGCGGCGATTCCCCTCCGCCGACGCCCCGGTCGTCGGCGCCCTCGACCTCGTGCCCGGCGTCCATGGCGTGCGACCGCGACGGCTGCCGGGCTGGACGCGCCGCCAGATCAGCGACCCCGTGTTCGACTTCGTCGTCGGGATGACCTCCGGCGTGCGCGTCGCCGTGCGCACCAGCGCGGACGTCGTCGAGCTGGAGCTCGCCGTCATCGGCATCGACACCGGTGGGCCGCCGGCGCCAGCGCTCGTCGACCTCGTCGTCGACGGGGCGCGTCGGGCGACCGGTGCGGTCCCCGGCGACGCGCAAACGCTCGTCGACGGCACCGGCAGGCAGACGCGGACCCGCGGCACGGCCACCGTGCGATTCGACGGGCTCGGCACCGCGCCGAAGACGCTCGAGCTCTGGCTGCCGCACACGACCGCGACCGAGCTC
>Ga0209066_10003390_pt1 | contig 18245 bp, 18 predicted proteins | sample All_14_2_FD_187198 | JGI IMG/M metagenome (GOLD analysis project Ga0209066, IMG submission 187198) | Freshwater microbial communities in response to fracking from Pennsylvania, USA - Allegheny Zone_MetaG_DW_15 (SPAdes) (version 2) ... | reverse complement strand
CCGGATCGCCGCGCTGGCCGATGCCGCGCGCGAAGGCGGGCTGAAATTCTGATGACTGACAACGAGAGGACTGCATGATGGCCGACCAGGCTGGCGCCGGTTCGGCGCAGGACAATCGCGGCGGCCGCGGAGATCGCGGCGGCCGAGGCCGTGACGATCGTGGCGGCCGTGGCCGCGGCGACGACCGCGGTGAGAAGAGCAACTACATCGAGCGCGTCGTCACCATCAACCGCGTCTCCAAGGTGGTCAAGGGTGGTCGGCGTTTCAGCTTCACCGCTCTGGTCATCGTCGGTGACGGCAACGGCATGGTCGGCGTCGGCTACGGCAAGGCCAAGGAAGTTCCGGCCGCCATCGCCAAGGGCGTCGAGGAAGCTCGCAAGAACTTCTTCCGCGTGCCGCTGATCGGCAGCACCATCGTGCACCCGGTCCAGGGTGAGGCCGCGGCCGGTGTCGTGATGCTGCGTCCGGCCAGCCCCGGTACCGGTGTCATCGCCGGCGGTGCTTGCCGCGCCGTGCTCGAATGCGCCGGGGTGCACGACGTCCTGGCCAAGTCGCTGGGTAGCGATAACGCGATCAACGTGGTGCACGCCACCGTCGCCGCACTCAAGATGATCCAGCGGCCCGAAGAGGTGGCGGCCCGTCGTGGCCTGTCCATCGAGGATGTGGCGCCGGCCGGCATGCTCAAGGCCCGGCGCGAAAGCGAGGCGCTGGCCGCCAGTGCCGCGCGTGAGGGGTCGGCATAGTCATGGCAGAACTCAAGATCACCCAGGTGCGCGGGACCATCGGCGCACGCTGGAAGCAGCGCGAAAGCCTGCGCACGCTGGGGCTGCGGAAGATCCGCCAGTCCGTCGTCCGTGAGGACAACGCTCAGACCCGGGGTCTGATCAAGACCGTGCATCACCTCATCACGGTCGAGGAGGTCTAGGAATCATGAGTGTCATCAAGCTGCACGACCTGAAGCCGGCCCCCGGCTCGAAGACGAAGAAGACCCGCGTCGGCCGCGGTGAAGGCTCCAAGGGTAAGACCGCGGGTCGCGGCACCAAGGGCACCAAGGCCCGCAAGAACGTCCCCGCGACGTTCGAGGGTGGCCAGATGCCGATCCACATGCGGCTCCCGAAGCTCAAGGGCTTCAAGAACCGCTTCCGGGTGGCCTACGAGGTCGTCAACGTCGGCGATATCGCCAAGGCGTTCCCGCAGGGCGGCACCGTCGGTGTCGACGAACTGGTGGGCAAGGGTCTGGTTCGCAAGAACACCCTGGTGAAGGTCCTCGGCGACGGCAAGCTGTCCGTCAAGGTCGACGTCACGGCCAACAAGTTCAGCGGCTCCGCGCGCGAGGCCATCACGGCCGCCGGCGGTTCGGCCACCGAGCTGTAGAAGTCTCTGACCGCGAAGGCCCCTGCTTCGGCAGGGGCCTTTTGCGTTGCCCGGCCGCGCGGGTCCATCTCCGTGAGTTCAGCCAGATGCCGGTGAGCGTCGAGTTGGCTGACGCCAGGGCGCTCGCTGCGCCTGTTCGCCTACCTGGGTTCAGTCGACCACCGGCGCAGGCCGTCGCCGCCGGTAGGCTCGGAAGATGTTCGGATTCCTCCCCAGCCTGCCCGGTCCCGACGACCTGAAGTCCTTGGTCCGCAAGGTCGACACCGCCCGTCACAACGGTGTGCCCGACGGCTGTGTGCTCGAGCTCGACCTGCAGTCCGCGCCGCCCGAGTCGCTCGGCTTCGATCCGCTGGCGCTGATATCTCTCGGCGGGAAGCCGTTGACGCTGCGGCAAACGGTCGACGCGCTGCACCGCGCCGCCGAGGACGACCGGGTCGCCGGGCTGATCGCGCGGATCCAGCTGTCCGCCGCGGCGCCGGGTCCGGTGCAGGAGTTGCGGGACGCCATCGCGCTGTTCGGCACGGCCAAGCCCACCCTGGCCTGGGCGGAGACCTACCCGGGAACGTTGTCCTACTACCTGGCTTCGGCCTTCGGTGAGGTATGGATGCAGCCCTCGGGCACGGTCGGCCTGATCGGATTCGCCACCAGCGCGCTGTTCCTGCGCAGCGCCCTGGACAAGGCGGGGATCGAGGCGCAGTTCGTGGCCCGCGGCGAATACAAGTCGGCGGCAAACCTTTTCACCCAGGACAGCTATACGGACGCGCACCGCGAAGCGGACACCGCGCTGATCGGCAGCCTGCACGCGCAGGTGCTGCGCGCGGTCGCCGAGTCCCGTCATCTCGACACCGCCACCGTGGACGCGCTCGCCGACCAGGCGCCGCTGCTGCGGGACGCCGCGGTGTCGGCAAAGCTGGTCGACCGCATCGGATTCCGTGACGAGGCCTACGCGCGGATCGCCGAGCTCACCGGCGCCCCGGCGCAAGCCGATGGCGACGATGCGCCGCCACGGCTGTTCCTGTCCCGGTACGCCAAGGCGAACTCTTTCAAACCTGCTCCGCCGATCCCGGGCCGCAAGACCAAGCCGACGGTGGCCGTGGTGACCCTCGACGGTCCGATCGTCAGTGGCCGGGGCGGCCCGCAGATGCTGCCGTTCGGGAACTCCAGTGCCGGTGGTGACACCATCGCGGCGGCACTGCGCGAAGCCGTCGCCGACGACGACGTGTCGGCCATCGTGTTGCGGGTGAACAGTCCGGGCGGGTCGGTCACCGGCTCGGAAACCATTTGGCGGGAGGTGGTTCGGGCCACCGAAGCCGGCAAACCGGTGATCGCATCGATGGGCGCGGTGGCGGCGTCCGGCGGATACTACGTGTCGATGGCGGCCGACGAGATCGTCGCCAACGCCGGCACCATCACCGGCTCGATCGGCGTCGTGACCGGCAAACTGGTGTCCCGTCAGCTCAAGGACAAGTTGGGTGTCGGCTCGGATTCGGTGCGCACCAACGCGAATGCCGACGCGTGGTCGAGCAACGAGCGTTTCACCCCGCAGCAGCAGGCGCATGTGGAGGCCGAGGCGGACCTGTTCTACGCCGATTTCGTCCAACGGGTCGCCGACGGGCGTGGCCTCGCGGTGGCGGCGGTCGAGGAGGTGGCGCGGGGCCGGGTGTGGACCGGTGCGGACGCCCGAGAACGGGGACTGGTCGACGAACTCGGCGGGCTGCGTACGGCGATCGACCGGGCAAAGGTTCGCGCCGGCCTCGAGCCCGAAACCGACGTCCGGATCGTCAACTACCCGGGTTCGTCGGTGCGCGACATGCTGAGGCCCAAGGCGTCCTCCCAGCCGGCCGCGGCGTCGGTGCCCCATGCGCTCGGCGCGCTGCTGAGCAGTTCGGTGGCGGGCGCCTTCGACCAGGCGGAACGCTCCATCGGCGGGGCTCACGCACTATGGCTGGGCGACCTCAGGTTCTGATGCCGGCTGCTCGCCCCCCGGCGATCGGGCTTGCGTCTATCGTGGTCGGGTCGGTGCAGGTGAGTCGAACGGAAGGCAGGCACCATGAGCGCTGTGCCCGTGCGGCTGGCCATCGTCAACGACTACGAACTGATCGTCGCCGGTCTGGCCGCACTGCTCGAGCCCTACCGTGACCGGTTGCGCATCGTCGAACTCGACCTACGGACCGATGTGCACAGCCCGGTCGATATCGCGATCTGGGATACGTTCGCCGCCGCGCAAGGGGACCGCACCGACGTCAGCGACCTCGTCGACCGACCGCATATCGGTCGAGTTGTGGTGTACTCCTGGAATATTGACCAGCTGCTGATCGACCGTTCGATGGCGGGCGGGGTCAGCGGCTATCTTGCCAAGTCGTTGCCGGTGGACCGCCTGGTCGACTCCCTGGAGCGGATCCACGCCGGCGAGACGCTCGTCGAACGCGGCGACGGCAGCATGTCGATGCCCATGCCGTGGCCCGGTCGGCACGCCGGCCTTTCGGCCCGTGAAGCGGAGGTCCTCGCGCTGATCACCCAGGGGCGAACGAACAACGAGATCGCCGAGATCTGCTACCTGTCGATCAACACGGTGAAGTCGGTGGTGCGTTCGGCCTATCGCAAACTCGGGGTGACCCGGCGCGCGCAGGCCGTCGCCTGGGGCCTGGAACACGATTTCCGGCCCGACACGGCCCGGGTACGGCCCTGAGATCACACCCTTAAGGGTGTAGTTCGCCGCCGGGCCGAGGCGTTGACTGAACAGGGTGCGGACACTCATCGATCAACGACTGCGGTCACGGCTGCCCGAGGGTGGGTGCTTCGAGGTCTCCGCGGCGCTCGCCGTCGCCACCGAGCTGTCCGACCTGCAGTACCGGCCCGGTGACGGGCGCACCCACGAGTATCTGAGCACCCTTGCCACCCTCGGCCTTGCCGACGCGTCGCTGGCCCGCGTCGTCGAACCCCATCTGGACGCGCACGCGATCCTGCGGCAGGCCGGCGTCGGCCCCGAGATCACCGCGATCGGTGCGGACCGCGGCTCCACCTGGGGCGTCTACGCCGCGCATGCACCCGGAATGGGGCTGACGGCGATCGGCGATCAGCACGGCTGGACGTTGACGGGGACCAAGCCTTGGTGTTCCCTGGCCGGGCAGCTGTCGCATGCGGTGATCACCGCCGAGGTTGCCGGGCGGGGGCAGCAGGCATTCGCGGTCCGCTTGGACCCGGAACACGTCAGCGTGGTGCCGACCCGGTGGGTCTCGCGTGGTCTGGCCGGTATACCCAGCGGACCCATCGAGGTGCGGGAGCTGCCCGCCGTGCCGTTGGGGCACCCTGGCTGGTATGTGCAGCGGCCGGGTTTCGCGTGGGGCGGGATAGGTGTGGCAGCCGTCTGGTACGGCATCGCCCTGGCGTTTCGCGAACGCATGGTGTCCAGGCTGGCCGAACGGGCTGCCGACCCGATAGCGCTTGCGCAGTTCGGGGGCGTCGACGAGGGCATGTTCAGCGCGGCGACCGGTCTGGACCACGCCGCCGAGGCGATCGACGCCGGCGCCGCCGACCCGATGTTGCTCGCGCAGCGGGTACGGGCCACCGTGGCCCGGGTGTGCGAACACGTCATGCTCACCGCGGGGCACCTGCTCGGCCCCGGCCCACTTGTCGGTGAGGAGCCCTACGCCCGGCGGGTGGCCGACCTGGGCGTGTATCTGCGACAGCACCACGGGCAACGCGATCTGGCCCATCTCGGCGAGCTCGCGGCCGCCGCTGCGGGGTACGACCATGACTGAGGCCCGGCCGTTCACCCACCGGGACAGCGGGACCGACGAGCCCACCTGGCTGCTCGACGCGGAGTGGGACACCGTACCGCGACTCGATCTGGCGGCGATCACCGCGCGGTGCCCACACATCCTCGTGGTGGCGCCACATCCCGATGACGAAACACTGTCGCTGGGAGCAACACTGGCAGACCTGAGTGCGTCGGGCGCGGATGTCACCGTGGTCTTCCTCACCCACGGGGGAGATGGTCCGGCGGCAACCCCGCGCCGCATCGAAGGGGATCGCGCCATCGCGGTGCTCGGCGGCCAGATCGCCACACTGTGGTGGGATCTGCCCGACGGCGGACTGGAGACGTCACACGATGACCTGCGCCGGCGGCTGGCCGGATTGATCGACGAGCGCACCGTGGTGTTCGCCCCGGTGGAGTGCGACGGTCACTGCGATCACGATGCCACCGCCCGCGCCGCCGAGGCAGCGGCACGGCAGCGGTCGGCGGTACTGCTCAACTATCCGATCTGGTTGTGGCACTGGGCGACTCCGGCAGACATCGACTGGTCTCGGCTACGGACACTGGCACCGTCGCTGCCGGGTTTGAGCGCCAAGAGGTCGGCGCTGGCCTGCTACACCAGCCAACTGCAGTCCGACGACGGTCTGCCGATCCTCGGATCGTCGGTGCTCGACCGTGCCCACCGGACCTTCGAGACGGTCCTGCTGCCCGCGGCGAGCGATCTCGCCGAGCGCGTCGACGCGGCCGTGCAGACCGGGCGCGCACGCGCTGTCATCGCCGAACCGTTCGACGCGATGATGGTGTCGGGGGAGCAGGATCCGTGGCACCTCGACGACTTCGCCTACGAGCGGCGCCGACTCGAGCTGGTGCTGGCCTGCCTGGGACGGGAACGCTATCAGCGGATCCTGGAAGTCGGCTGTGCCACTGGGCAACTCTCGGAACTGTTGACCGGCCGGGCCGACACCGTGGTGGCCATCGATGCGAGCGAACGCGCGCTGGACGTCGCGAGGAACCGGACCGACACGGTCCGGTGGATCTGCGGGGCCGTCCCCGACGATCTGCCCGAGGAGACGTTCGACGCCATCATCCTCTCCGAGATCGGATATTTTCTCGATGGCCTCGAGCTGACCGCGACACTGCGCCGGGTGCGCAGGCAGCTGACCGCCCGCGGCGAGATCGTTTTGGCGCACTGGCGTGGTCGCACCGCAGGTATCCCGCTCGACGGCGCCGCCGTGCACGCGCAGGCCGCCGCGCTGTTGGACCTGCCATTGCGGGCCCGCTACACCGATGTCGACCTGGTGGTGGAGGTATGGGGCGAGCCCGTCTCGGTCTACCGCGAATACCGCGGTGCCTCATGACGCCCATTCGTCATGCCGAGGTGGTGGTGCCGGCCCGTGATGAGCAGGCGCATATCCCGGCATGCCTGCACAGCCTGCAACGCAGCATGTCCGTGCTGCGCGCCGGAGCCCCTGGGGTCTCCTGCGGTGTCACCGTGGTGCTGAACCGCTGCACCGATGACACCGCAGAGATCGTGGGCGCCTTCGACGTTCATGTGCTCACCAGTGCCGCCGGCCGGATCGGCGCGGTGCGCCGCTCGGGCGTCGCGGCGGCGATCAGCAGGGCCCGCCGCGCGGGCGTGGAGCCCGACGCGCTGTGGATCGCGTGCACCGATGCCGACACCGTGGTGCCGGGGGACTGGCTGCGCAGACAGGTCGAGTTCGCGGACTCGGGCCAGGATGCGGTGATCGGCACCGTGACACCCGCGGATCTCAGCCCGCAGCTCTACCAGCGGTGGCTGCGCGATCACGATCTGAGCGAGGGACACGACCATGTGCACGGCGCCAATCTCGGATTCCGCGCCGATGTCTACCTGCGCGCGGGGGGCTTTCCCGACGTCGAGAGTCAGGAGGATGTTGGCCTCGTCGACCGCATCCGCGACAGCACGCCGCGCTGGATCGCCACCCACCAGACCAGCGTGCTCACCTCGGGGCGCAGTGAGTCGCGGGTGAGCGGCGGATTCGGTTCCTACATCGCCGATTTGGACGCCGAGGCGGCGCAGTGAGGATTGCCGTGATCGGGCCGTCACGCAACCCGGTGGCCGAGCCCTACGCCGGCGGACAGGAACGCTTCACCGCGATCCTGTCCAGGGGACTGCGCGCCCGGGGACACCACGTGGAGTTGTGGGCACGTGCGGGCACCGCCGCGGGGCTCGCCGATGACCTGCATGTCATGCCGGACACCCCGGAGTTGTCGACGGTCGCCTCCGGCGACCCCAACCTGCCCGAACCGGATTTCCTCGACGACCAGGTCGCCTACCTGGCAGTCGTGCGAGATCTGCTGAACCGCACCGATATCGATGCCGTTGTCAACCAGAGTCTGCATCAGCTGCCGCTGGCGTTGAGTTCGTCCCTGCGGGTGCCGATGGTCACCACACTGCACACCCCGCCGTTTCCGTGGATGGAGATCGGTGCCTGGTTGGCCGGCCCGACGTCACAATTGGTGGCGGTCAGTGCGGCGCTGCGCGCCCAATGGGAGACGTTGACCGGAGTGCGGGTCATCCACAACGGTGTCGATCCCGCGGCCTTCCCGGTGGGCCCCGGTGGTACCGACCTGGCCTGGGCCGGACGCCTCACCCCGGAGAAGGGTGCCGATATCGCCATCGCGGCCGCGGCCCGCTGTGGTCGAGTACTGCGGCTGGCCGGACCGGTCAGTGACCCGGAATGGTTCGATCGTGTCATCCGTCCAGTCCTTGGGCCGCGGGTGGAATACGTTGGTGCACTTGATGACAAAGGTCTTGCCGAGCTCTACGGGCACAGTGCGGCGACATTGGTGACACCCCGTTGGGAAGAGCCCTTCTGCCTGGTGGCCGCGGAATCCCAGATGTGTGGGACCCCCGTGGTGGGCCTGCGCCGCGGTGGCCTGCCCGAGGTCGTCGCATTGCCCGGCGGCCGGCTGGTCCCGGCCGGGGACGACGAACCCACGCGCCTGGCCGCCGTGCTGGATTCGGTGCTGCGGGAAGACCGCGACAGCATCGGGACGTCGGCGCGCATGCGGTTGAGCAGCGACCGGACGGTGGACGGCTACGAACAGTTGCTGATGCTGGCCCGGCGCACAAACGGACTGGAGGTTTCTCGATGAGTGATCGCTCTGCTGCAGAGGCGAGGCGACCATGACCAGCCAGCCGTCCCGTTGCGTCATCGAAGTGCGCCGCATCGACGGTGCCGCCGTGGTCGCGGTCCGCGGAACCGTCGATGCCCTCACGGCACCACAGTTGGAGGAGGCGATTGCCGCCGCGGCCGCGGCGGCACCCGCGGCCATCGTGGTGGATCTCGTTGCGGTGGACTTCCTTGCGTCATCGGGGATGGGCGTCCTCGTCGCCGCGCACATCGACCTGGCGCCGTCGGTGCGGGTGGCGATCGTCGCGGACGGGCCGGCGATCGGCCGGCACCTCAAGCTGATCGGCATCGCCGATATGGTGAGTGTCTTTGCCGAACTCGGCGAGGCGCTGGCCGCGCTACGCGACTGAAACCGGACCCGGCCCCTCGATGTTTAGCCCGGCGTGGAGCCGGGCACGCCACCAGGGTTGCGGTGCGTGAGGTGTTGGCGCGCGCACCGCACATGCGGCAGTCACCAGAGAGGCGGGCATGACGTTGGGTTCCAGGGCGGATGTCGATGAGGCGCCGCCTCCCGGGGTCGTCAAGCGGGCGGTGGCGGCTTCGGCGATCGGCAATGCCACCGAATGGTTCGACTACGGCATCTACGCCTACGGTGTGACGTACATTTCGGCGGCCATCTTCCCCGGTGACACCCAGCGCGCAACGCTGCTCGCGCTGATGACATTCGCGGTGTCCTTCCTGGTGCGCCCGCTCGGCGGCCTGGTCTGGGGGCCGCTCGGTGATCGGATCGGGCGAAAACAGGTTCTGGCACTGACCATCCTGTTGATGGCGGGTGCGACGCTGTGCGTTGGTCTGATTCCGTCCTACGCCGCAATCGGTACCTGGGCACCGATTCTCATGGTGGCGCTCCGCATGGTCCAGGGATTTTCCACCGGCGGCGAATACGGTGGCGCGGCGACGTTCATGGCCGAGTATGCACCGTCGCGCAGGCGCGGATTTCTGGGGAGTTTCCTGGAATTCGGCACGCTGGCCGGCTTCTCCCTGGGCGCCTGCCTGATGCTCGGGTGTTCGCTGTTGCTGACCGAGGATCAGATGGGTGAATGGGGCTGGCGGTTACCGTTCCTGGTCGCCGCACCGCTCGGCCTGGTCGGCGTGTACCTGCGTTCGCGGCTGGCGGACACACCGGTGTTCCGAGACCTCGCCGAGTCCGACGACACTGCCGACACCACATCGAGGCAGTTCAAGGATTTGGTGGCCGGGTACTGGCGCCCGATCCTGCGGCTCGGTGGCCTCGTGGTGGCACTGAACGTGGTCAACTACACGCTGCTGACGTATATGCCCACCTATCTGGAGCAGTCCATCGGACTGTCGGCGAATCTCTCACTGGTGGTGCCGATCATCGGCATGGTCGCGATGATGGTGTTTGTTCCGTTCGCCGGAATGCTCTCAGACCGGCTGGGCCGCAAGCCGCTCTGGTGGTTCTCGCTCATCGGACTGTTCGTGGCCGGTGTCCCGATGTTCCTGGTGATGGGCACTGGAGTGGGCGGCGCCATCCTCGGATTCGCGGTGCTCGGACTGCTCTATGTGCCGCAGCTGGCCACGATCTCGGCCACCTTCCCCGCGATGTTCCCCACCCAGGTGCGTTTCGCCGGATTCGCCATCGCCTACAACGTGTCCACCTCGATCTTCGGGGGCACCGCCCCGGCGGTCAACGATTGGCTGGTCGGTGTCACCGGAAGCAACCTGGTCCCTGCGTATTACATGATGGCCGCGTGTGCGATCGGAGCGGTGGCGCTGGCCGGGATTCCGGAGACCGCGCGGTGTCCGATCACCGGAACCGAGACCCCGGGCACCGCGGCGGCGCCCCGTCAGTTGGACTACGCAGATTCCTAGCCGTTGATCAGGGCAAGGTGCCGCTGAGATAGACGATCTCGCCGAGTACGTCCCGGTCACCGAATTCGGGTCTGGGCAGGCCGTACCTGGCGAACAATTCGGTACGCGGCACGCCCGTCATCTGCCAGCCCTTGCCCGCGAGATAGTCCGCCGCGGACTGTCGTTCACCGTGATAGATCAACGACGGCATGTCCATGTCGAGCCCGAGCCGGGTGAAGGCGTCCGTCGACGCGCGCGCCTGCTCGGGATCGAAATCCCGGAGACCGGGCACGAATTCGGTGGCGACCGTGCTGCCCGGTGCGCTGAGGGCGTGGATGTTGTCGAACAGCCGGTCCTGCGCCTCGGGCGGCAGATAGATCAGCAACCCCTCGGCGCACCACGCCGTGGGGCGGTTCGGGTCGAGGCCCGCCGCCCGCATCGCCGTCGGCCAGTCCTCGCGCAGGTCGATGGGCACGGTCCGGCGTTCGGCGGTGGGGGAGGCGCCCAGATCGGCCAGTGTGCGGGTCTTGAACTCGACCACGTCGGGCTGGTCCACCTCATAGACCACGGTGCCATCGGCCCACGGCAGCCGGTAGGCGCGGGAGTCCAGCCCGGCGGCCAGGATGACCGCCTGGCGGATGCCGGATTCCCCGGCGGCGATGAAGTAGTCGTCGAAGAACCGGGTCCGGACCGCCATCTCGTCGATATTGGACTTGACCTGCGCGGCGGCCTCCGGGGCCACCTCGGCGATGTCGATCTTCCCGTCGACCATCATGGTGAACGCCTCGATGCCGACCGCGCGGACCAGGGGTGCGGCCCATGGGTCGTCGATCAAGCCGTGCTCCTCGGCGCTGGCGATGGCGCGCCCCACCGCGACCATGGTGGCCGTCGCGCCCACACTGGAGGCCAGGTCCCAGCTGTCACCCTCAGAACGTGCCATGCGGCGTCCTCATCTCGGTTCACCTTCCCGTGGGTTCGTTCGCCCACGCGTCGCGGCCAATATTTTCAAGTCTTCCAGCATTGCGGTCGCGGCCGGACCGTGCCCTCACTTCACCGCGGTGATGTATTCGGCCTGCGCGACGGGCTGGGACTCTTCCAGCCGGGGCAGGCCGTACTTCTCCAGCAGATCATTGGTCGGGATGGAGGAGGTCTGCCAGCCGAGCTCGGTCAGATGGGTGCCGGCGTCGGTGCGCTCCCCGAGGTAGACGAGCTCACTGAAGTCCAGGTCGAATCCGTGCGAGGACCAGCGGTCGGTCACGGTCTTCATCCGCTGGGTGAGGGCTTCCTGGTCGATGTCGCCGGTGCCGGGGACGGCCTCGGCGGCGACGCGGCTGCCGGGTGCGCTGTTCGTGGTGATCTGGTCGAGCAGCCGATCCTGCGCCTCGGACGGCAGGTAGCCGAACAGGCCTTCGGCGATCCATGCCGTCGGCGCCGCCGGGTCGAAGCCCGCCGCGCGCAGGGCGCTCACCCAGTCGTCGCGCAGATCGGCCGCGACGGCGCGGCGGTCCGTGGTGGGCTGCGCGCCGAGGTCGGTCAGCGTCCGGGACTTGAACTCGATCACCTCGGCTTGGTCGATCTCGAACACCACGGTGCCGGCGGGCCACTGGAGGCGGTAGGCGCGGGAGTCCAGTCCGGCGGCCAGGATGACGGCCTGCCGCACACCCGATGCCACGGCTTCTTCGAAGAAGTCGTCGAAGAAGCGGGTGCGCGCGGCCATTCCGTTGGCGAAGTGCGCGATGTTCAACTGTGGGTCGTCGCCGAGGTCGGCCGCGGTGAGTGTGCCGTCGACGAGTTTGGTGAAGAAGTCCACGCCCACCGCCCGGACCAGGGGAGCGGCGAACGGGTCGTTGATCACGGGTTCGGGGGCCGCCGACGCCATCGCGCGGGCCGCCGCCACCATCGTCGCGGTGGCGCCCACGCTGGACGCCAGGTCCCAGGTGTCTCCGTCGGTACGGGCCATAGTGGTCTCCTCTGCACAATTTAGTTAGCTGATGTAATGAACACCATCGACTGTACGCTTCGATTCGCCCTTGACCGCGTCGACGAGTAGCTGCCGCGGGCAAGGGCGGTGCGGGTTGGAGCTGTTACTCTCGTAGACTGTTTGACGCGCGACTCTGCAGGCAGTGAACCTGCAGGTAGATTGCGCGAGACTTAACCAAACGCTGGATCAACCCAGCCCCATTTGCACGCCGCGCGATTGAAGTCGGCTGCGCAGGAGGAAGAGTGCTTTCGGCTTTCATCTCGTCGCTGCGGACTGCCGACCTCAGGCGCAAGATCCTGTTCACCCTCGGGTTGGTCATTCTGTACCGCGTCGGCGCGACCATCCCGTCGCCGGGTGTCAACTACCCGAACGTGCAGCAGTGCATCGAGCAGGTCAGCGGCGGTGACTCGGCGCAGATCTACTCGCTGATCAACCTGTTCTCCGGTGGCGCGCTGCTGCAGCTATCGGTGTTCGCGGTCGGCGTGATGCCCTACATCACGGCCAGCATCATCGTGCAGCTGCTCACCGTGGTCATCCCGCGCTTCGAGCAGCTGAAGAAGGAGGGTCAGGCCGGGCAGGCCAAGATGACCCAGTACACCCGCTACCTGTCGATCGCCCTGGCGATCCTGCAGGCCACCAGCATCGTGGCGCTGGCCGCCAACGGTGGCCTGATGCAGGGCTGCAGCCTGGACATCATCGACGACTCGTCGATCTTCGGCCTGGTCGTCATCGTGTTGGTGATGACCGCGGGCGCCGCCCTGGTCATGTGGATGGGCGAGCTGGTCACCGAGCGCGGTATCGGCAACGGCATGTCGCTGCTGATCTTCGCCGGTATCGCGGCCCGCATCCCCGCCGAGGGTAAGGCGATCCTGGATGCCCGTGGCGGCATGGTGTTCACCTTTGTCTGCGTCGGAGCGCTGGCCGTGCTGGTCGGCGTGGTGTTCGTCGAGCAGGGTCAGCGCCGCATCCCGGTGCAGTACGCCAAGCGCATGGTGGGCCGGCGCATGTACGGCGGTACCTCGACCTACCTCCCGCTGAAGGTCAACCAGGCCGGCGTCATCCCGGTGATCTTCGCGTCCTCGCTGATCTACATCCCGCAGCTGGTCACCCAGCTCATCGACAGCGGTCGCGACAATCCGGGCACCGGCTGGTGGAGTTCGTTCGTGGCCAACCATCTGTCCAACCCGACGGACCCGGTCCACATCGCCTTCTACTTCGGCCTGATCATCTTCTTCACGTACTTCTACGTCTCCATCACGTTCAACCCGGAGGAACGGGCCGACGAGATGAAGAAGTTCGGCGGGTTCATCCCCGGTATCCGCCCGGGCAAGCCGACCGCGGATTACCTGCGGTTCGTGCTGAGCCGCATCACCCTGCCGGGCTCGATCTACCTCGGCGTGATCGCGGTGCTCCCGAACGTGGTCCTGCAGGCCGGCAGCGGTGGCGCTACCCTGCAGAACCTGCCCTTCGGCGGCGTTGCGGTGCTGATCATGATCGGCGTGGGGTTGGATACCGTGAAGCAGATCGAGAGCCAGCTGATGCAGCGCAACTACGAAGGTTTCTTGAAGTGAGAGAGGGTTCGCCGAAATTGAGAATCGTATTGCTCGGACCTCCCGGTGCCGGAAAAGGAACCCAGGCGGAGAAGCTCGCCGCCCAGCTCGGCATCCCGCAGATCTCGACCGGTGACCTGTTCCGTCACAACATCGGCGCCGGCACCCCGCTCGGTGTGGAAGCCAAGAAGTACCTGGACGCCGGCGACCTGGTGCCCGCAACCCTGACCAACGCGCTCGTCGACGACCGCATCGACCATGACGATGCGGCCTCCGGCTTCATCCTGGACGGGTATCCGCGTTCGGTGGAGCAGGCCGAGGCGCTCAAGGAGATGCTGGCCAAGCGCGGTCTCAAGCTCGACGCGGTGCTGGAGTTCCGGGTGTCGGAGGACGAGTTGCTCGAGCGGCTCAAGGGCCGCGGCCGCGCGGACGACACCGAAGAGGTCATCCGTAACCGGATGGCGGTGTACAACGCCGAGACCGCGCCGCTGCTGGACTACTACGCCGGCGAACTGAAGACCGTCGAAGCCGTCGGCACCCTGGACGAGGTGTTCGCCCGGGCGTTGCAGGCGCTCGGCCAGTAGTCGGGACCCGTCATGATCGGCCATTCGTGATCAGCGTGCCGGGCCTGCGTCGTAAGGTCGTCCCCCAGCGCAGTCCCGGTGAGCTCGACGCCATGGCGGCCGCCGGTGCGCTGGTGGCCGCCGCGTTGAAGGCCGTCCGGCAGGCCGCGGCCCCGGGTGTCTCCACCGGTGAACTCGACCGGATCGCCGAAGCCGTGATCCGCGACGGCGGCGGCGTCCCGTCCTTTCTCGGTTACCACGGCTTTCCGGCGACCGTCTGTGCGTCGGTCAACGACCGCGTCGTGCACGGCATCCCCTCCGACGCCGAGACGCTCGTCGCCGGTGACCTGGTATCCATCGACTGCGGTGCGATCCTCGACGACTGGCACGGCGACTCCGCCATCACCTTCGGGGTCGGCGCCTTGATCCCGGCCGACGAACTGCTCTCCGAGGCCACCCGGGCGTCCATGGAGGCGGGGATCGCCGCGATGGTGCCGGGCAACCGGCTGACCGACGTCTCCCACGCGATCGAGGTCGGCACCCGTGCCGCCGAGTCCCGCGATGACCGCAAGTACGGCATCGTGGCGGGCTACGGCGGGCACGGCATCGGCCGCGAGATGCACATGGACCCGTTCCTGCCGAACGAGGGGTCACCGGGTCGGGGGCCCTACCTGGAGATCGGCTCGGTGCTGGCGATCGAGCCGATGCTGACCCTGGGGACCGCGAACACCAAGGTGCTCGCCGATGACTGGACCGTGGTCACCACCGACGGCTCCCGCGCGGCGCACTGGGAGCACACCGTGGCCGTCACCGCCGACGGGCCCCGGATCCTGACGCTCTGACCCGGCCGGGTCAGGGCGTCTCCTGGTCGGCGGCCAGGAGGGTGAGCGTCTCCCAGTTCTGCTGAGTGGCCGCCGCTGCCGCATCGGCGTCTCCGCGCCGGCAGAGTTCGATGATCCGGTCGTGTTGTTCGATCGACTCACGCCCGGACAGCGACGAGAAGCGCAGGAACTCGAGCCGGCGGAGCACCGGGGTCACCGATTCCAGCGCCACCGGAATCACCTGGTTCGCACTCGCCGCGACGGCGACCTGGTGAAACCGATCGTCCGCCCGTAACGCCGCCGCGGGGTCGCCGGCGGTGAGCGCGTCGGCGAACTCGGTGTTGGCCTCCGCCATGGCGGCGAACTCGCTCTCGCCCATCAGCGGCACCGCGATGCGCACGGCGAGGGCGTGCATGGCGGCGGCAACGGCCTGCGCGTCGAGGATGGCCTTGCGGTCGATGGTCGACACGACCGTCGACCGTCCGGGCATGGTGTGCACCAGTCCGGCCGTCTCCAGGCGCGCCATCGCCTCTCGGATCGGTGTCCGGCTGATACCCAGCCATTTCTCCAGCTCCGGGTCGCGCAGTTTCTCCCCGGGCGCCAACGTGCCGTTGACGATGGCGTCCCGCAGCGACAGGTAGGCCTGCTCACGCAGCAGCGACCTTTTGTGTCTGCCCTGTTCACCCGGTACCGGCATGCCCAGGATCTTAGTTTGCGTGCCGGTGCGCACCTGCTCGTGCACGCTCGGTCGCACCACGTTGGCGGATCAGATCGGCGGCCTTCTCGCCGATCATGATGGTCGCCGCATTGGTGTTGACCGACACGATGCTGGGCATGACCGAGGCGTCGGCCACCCGCAGGCCGGTGAGTCCGTGCACGCGGAGTTCCGGGTCGACGACGGTCTCGGGGCCGGTGCCCATCGCGGCGCTGCCGACCGGGTGGTAGTACGTACCGGTGGCGCGGGCGATGAACGCGCGCAGCGCCGCGTCGTCGGTGGCGTCGGGACCGGGCAGCACTTCGCGGCCCCGCCACGGCGCGAACGCCCGGCCGGCCGCAATCTCGCGCGCCACCGTCAGCCCGTGCAGCATCCGCGTCCTGTCGGACTCGACGCCGAGGTAGTTCGGATCGATCACCGGCGCCATCGCCGGATCCGGTCCGGCCAGCCGAACGGCGCCGCGGGCCTCGGGAACCGTGGTGAACCCGATCGTGAAGCTGTTCGCGGGCGCCGACAGGTGCGGTGGGTGGAAGGGCACGTGAATGAACATCAGCTGCATATCCGGGCCGGCAAGCGCTTCGTCGCTGCGCCACAACATCGACGTCTCCGCCAAATTGGTGCGCCCGGCCGGGATCGGTTGCAGCGCTTCGTAGACGAGGCCGCAGAGCGGATGGTCGTGCAGGTTGCGACCCACACCGGGCAGGTCGTGACGCACGGGAACCCCGGCGGCTTCGAGTTCACCGGCCGGGCCGATGCCGGACAGCAGTAGCAGGCGAGGGGTGTCCACCGTGCCGGCACTGAGCACCACCTCGGCGCGCGCCCGCACCCTCACGAGCTGGCCAGCCCGGTCGAATTCCACACCGACACAGTGGTTGCCGTCGAAGAGCAGTCGATGTGCCCGCGCTTCGGTGGCTACGTGCAGGTTCGGTCGGCCGGCTCGCACCGGGTGCAGGTAGGCCGCGGCGGTGCTCTGTCGAACACCTTCGGATATCGAAAGATCATGCCAGCCGGCACCTTCGGGATGGGCACCGTTGAAATCGTCGGTCAGCGCGAAGCCCGCTTCTGAGGCGCCGTCGAGGAACACCTGCGAGAGGGGATTGGCCACCGCGGGCGCCGCTGGGGCGGGTGACATCGGCCCCGTCGAACCGCGGTAGCGCGGGTCACGCCCCGGGGCCGATTCCATGCGCCGGAAATACGGCAGGACAGATTCGTAATCCCATCCTGTGCAACCACGGTCGGCCCAGCGGTCGAAATCGTTGGGGTGTCCGCGCAGATAGACCATGGCGTTGATGGCGCTGCTGCCACCGAGGGTTCGTCCGCGCGGCCAGTTGTGGGAGATGCCGTCGGTGCCCGGCTGTGCCACAGTGTGGTAGCCGTGATCGACAGCGCTGCCCCACAGCGCGGGCCACGCCGGCGGCTCGGTGATGGCGGGATGGGAATCGGCCGGGCCCGCTTCCAGGAGCAACACGTCGATGTCTGGATCTTCGGTGAGCCTGCTGGCCACCACGCAACCTGCCGAACCCGCCCCGACGACGATGTAGTCGTACTCCTGTGCCGGGTCGTCGATGCTGCGGTTGATCATGTTTCGCATCAGCTTCGGGTCGCATCCGCGGCCTGGCCGATCAGGTCGGCGACGGCACCGGGCTGGGAGACGGTGACGGCGTGCGATGCGTCGACCTCGACAGTGTGCGACTTGGCGCGCTCGCCCATGTACCGCATGGATTCGGCGGGGATGGCGAGGTCTTCGGTGGTGACCATGTTCCACGACGGAATGGTCTTCCAGGCGGCCTTGGTTGCCGGATCTTCCAGTGCGGCCGCGGCGATGGGCCGTTGGGTGGCTGCCATCAGTGTGGCGACATCGGTGGGGACGTCGGCGGCGAACACCGCGCCGAACTCGTCCTGCTTGATGTAGAGATCGTCGGCGGTGCCGCCCGCGGGCAGGGGGTAGGGCACGGCGTCCAGCGCCGGACCGAGTTCGGCGCCGGGGAACTTGGCGGCCAACTGGCCGGTGCTCTCGCCCACGTCGAGGATGAAGCTGGCCACGTAGACCAGGGCCTTGACGTTGGGGCTGGCATCCGCGGCTTCGCTGATCACCGTTCCCCCGTAGGAGTGACCGGCGAGAACCACCGGGCCGGTCACGCTGTCCACCACGCTGCGCACATAGGCGGCGTCGCCGGCGAGGCCGCGCAGCGGATTGGCCGCCGCGATGACCGGGTAGCCGTCGGCCTGCAGCGCTTCGATGACGCCGTTCCAGCTGGAGGAGTCGGCGAAAGCCCCGTGCACGAGCACCACGGTGGGCTTGTCCGGAGCGGGTGGTGGTGCGGCCGCCGCACCGGTGCATCCTGCGCACAGGGATGTCGTGGTCAACGCGGCGGCCACGGCGATGAGAGCGGTGCGGACGGTCATCGGGCACTCCAGATGTCGGTGGGTGTTCGAGTAGGTAAATGCAATATATTGCATATCAGTGGAGTCGTCCAGTACGGCGGTGGCGGTGGG
>Ga0209066_10003389_pt1 | contig 18250 bp, 21 predicted proteins | sample All_14_2_FD_187198 | JGI IMG/M metagenome (GOLD analysis project Ga0209066, IMG submission 187198) | Freshwater microbial communities in response to fracking from Pennsylvania, USA - Allegheny Zone_MetaG_DW_15 (SPAdes) (version 2) ... | reverse complement strand
GTACAGCGCCTATGATCCAATGCAGGACGGACTGCGGCAATACGAGCAAAAAGACACCGAAATTCTGGGATGACCACGACTGGATGGAGTGGCACGCCAATCGGCTTTCATCCGCCATCCTTATGCCTAGATCGGCTGTCGAGCGACTCGTAGAGGGGGTTCGAAGTGAACGCCGCGACTCGATTCGCCGGGCCACAATGGTGTTTGCCGTGGCGGAAAGCTTTGATGTGTCCATCGAAGCGGCCATGTATCGACTGAAAGATTTGGGCTTCATACCGAAGAACGACACGACGAACTTCATGGCGGTAGTCGAATTTCTGGATGCCACGCTCTAGTAAATAGAACGCAACAGCGGGTTAACCGCCCGCTGTATTTTTTTAACCAAAATGTAAGCTAGTTAGCTAACATGTATGATATATGGGAGGTGCTGTGATGAAAGAAAAGATGAAGTGTCCAATGTGTGGGAAACGGGCATTCGATATAGAACCTTTGCCGCGGGAAACGGTCGAGGTGGAACTGAAATGCCCCAACTGCCACAAGTTGGTGCGAATACCCTGTGTCAAGGAATCGCGTTTGGACGATGGAAAAGGCAGCGGCGCTTAATCATGCGTCGTAACGCAGAAAGCAGAATATAGAATCATACCGAGCAAAGGAGCCGGACGCGAGCTACCAAATGGCCGGATGACCACGAAACGAGAGTTTTGCAGTCATCCGGCTTTTTCTGTTTCGCGGTCGGTTCTTTCCATATAGTATCTCCGCCTGGCTCCCATGAAAGGAGCCAAGTAAATGAAAATCCAGTACAAGTTCGCAAATGACACCGTTGAGATCGAGGTTTCGGACGAATGGGGCGAAATCCTCATCGATCTTGATCGGCAGGAGTACAACAACGACCACAAAGAGACCCGGCGGCATTACCACTTGGAAGGTTGTGCATATGAAGGTGATAATTTCGCAGTCGAAGACCCGGCGTTAACACGCCTGTTGGAAGACGATGGGATGCTGGCGAAACTCCCATCGGCGATCGCTTCGTTACTGCCGCGGCAGAGGAGGCTCATTAACCAGGTGTTTGTGGAAAGGAAAACGTATGTCGCGATCGCAAGAGAAGACGGCGTTGATGAATCCGCTGTTCGGAAAGCCGTGGGGCGCGCTCTCAAAAAACTTGAAAAACTTCTGATGTAGACCGTCCGATATGGCCGTTTTTATGGCCGTATATCGAAGGGCAACAATACCTCCGCCCTTCGGAAAGGACGGTAGTTATGAAACACAATCTGAAAATCAGTGTTTCCAACAGCCCACAGACCGGCGGCGTTGTGCGATGTCGTAATGTATCGCTCCGCGAGAAGATTCTAACGCTGTTACTTGGCCGGAAAGAACGGATGATGATCCTCATCCCGGGCAACAGCGTAGCGGAATTGTCCATTGTTGAGACGCCGGAGGGAGGTGCGGACAATGAGCCAAACTAAACTGCTCCTCGATGTGGTCGAGGACATTCGTTCCCTAGCCGACAGTCTTCAAACGCTAGCGAACGCGATTGCAGGAGATGACGTTGCGGATGAACCGTCGGCGGCGACTGTCGAACCGATCGCGAAGGCCCCGGTAACGGTAACGCTTGAGCAGGTACGCGCCGTGCTGGCTGAGAAAAGCCACGATGGTCTTACCGAACAGGTTCGCGACCTGCTTCAGAAGTACGGAGCGCAAAAGCTGAGCGCGATCGCTTCCGACCGATACCCCGACCTGTTGCGAGACGCGAAGGAACTGAACGATGCCGGAAAGTAAACACGCGCTCCTCTCCGCTTCCTCGTCGCACCGCTGGCTCAACTGCAATCCTTCGGCGCGGCTTGAGCTCGAATTTGCGGATAGCAAATCAGAAGCCACTTCGGAAGGCACCGCCGCACACGCGCTTTGTGAGCATAAGCTTCGCAAAACGTTGAAGATGCGGTCAAAGAAACCAGTATCCCGGTTCGACTGCGACGAGATGGATGCCTGTACTGACGGTTATGTGGAGTATGTGATGGAAGCCATCGAAGAAGCGAAACGCGACTGCGGCGATCCGCTCGTGCTGATCGAGCAGAAACTGGACTTCTCCTGTTATGTGCCGGACGGTTTCGGCACGGGTGACTGCCTGATCGTTGCGGACAAACGGCTGCATGTCATTGATTTCAAGTATGGACAAGGCGTTCTGGTGGACGCGGCGGAGAATCCGCAGATGATGCTTTACGCACTGGGGGCGCTCCGGCTCTTCGATTCCCTCTACGATATCGAGTCGGTGAGCATGACGATCTATCAGCCTCGGCGCGAAAACGTCAGCACATGGACAATTCCCATATCCGATTTGCGGGAGTGGACAGAAAACACGCTGGTGCCTAAGGCGGCGTTGGCGTTCAAGGGCGAAGGCGAATACATTCCCGGCAGTTGGTGTACATTCTGCCGCGCCGCGGTCAAGTGCCGTGCAAGGGCGGAAGCGAAGATGAAGTTGGCGCAGTATGAGTTCGCCCTCCCGCCTCTGCTCACGGATGCGGAGATCGAGGACATTCTTACCCGTCTCGATGACCTGACTAAATGGGCGAATGAAATCAGCGCCTACGCGCTGGATGCCGCGGTCAACCATGGCAAAGAGTGGAGTGGCTTCAAACTCGTCGAGAGCCGATCGAACCGAAAATACGCAGATGAAACGGCCGTCATCGAGGCGGCGAGATCGGTCGGGTATCACGATGTGTTCAAAAAGAGCCTGATCCCGATCACCGAGATGGAACGACTTATGGGCAAGGAGACCTTTAACGAGCTCGTCGGCGGCCTGATCGTCAAGCCACAGGGCAAGCCGATGCTAGTTCCCGTATCTGACAAGCGGCCAACGATCAATTTCACGAATGCAAAACTAGACTTTAACGATTTTACGGAGGAATAAACATATGGCTAACCAGAATACCGAGACCAAAGTTGTTACCGGCGTTGTCCGTCTCTCATATGCGAACGTATGGGAACCCGCTTCGATCAACGGCGGTACGCCCAAGTACAGCGTTTCCCTCATCATCCCCAAAGACGATGAGAAGACACTCGCCGCGATCAATGCGGCGATCGACGCTGCGATCAAGGACGGCGTTTCCAAGTTCGGCGGAAAGATCCCGAACCGTGCAGCGCTGAAACTTCCTATTCGCGACGGCGATACCGAACGCGACGACGAAGCCTACAAGGGCAGTTATTTCGTCAACGCCAACAGCACCACCGTGCCGCAGATCGTTGACCGCGCTGTTCAGCCCATCCTCGACCGCGGAGAGGTTTATTCCGGCTGCTACGCGAGGGTGTCGATCAACTTCTATGCGTTCAATACGAACGGGAATCGCGGTGTCGCCTGCGGTCTTGGCAACATTCAGAAGGTCAAAGACGGCGACCCGCTTAGTGGCAAGTCCTCGGCGACGGTTGATTTCGCTACCGAACTTGACGATGACTTCCTGTCCTAAAGGAAGGATCGATCATGACACAAATGCAGGAAATCATGCTCGCCGTGTGCTTCGGCTCGGTAATCGGCGCTTTCATCGGCAATTTGATCTCCATCATCGTCTATGCGGTGAGTGGATGTGGAGAAAAGAAACACAGGCTTAAAGCCGCGAAAGAAGCCGCCGAAAAAGCGGACTAAAAATGCGGGGCGGCGGTGACCGACTCGCTGCCGCCCCTCTCCGCTGAAAGGAGCCGATATGTGGAACTTAAGTATAGACATTGAAACCTACAGCGGCGCAAATCTCAGCAAGTGCGGTGTGTACCGATATAGCGAGGAGAGTGATTTCACCGTCCTTCTGTTCGGATACAGCGTTGACGGCTCCGATGTTCAGGTGGTCGACCTTGCTTGCGGCGAGAAACTGCCGGACGAGATTCGAGCCGCGCTGACCGATGACAGCGTGACCAAATGGGCGTTCAACGCGCAGTTTGAACGTGTCTGCTTGTCGCGGTTTCTCGGCATGCCGACAGGACGCTATCTCGACCCCTGCGGATGGCGGTGCACAATGGTGTGGGCGGCGACGCTTGGACTTCCGCTTTCGCTGGAGGGCGTGAGCGCTGTTCTGGGGCTGGAAAAACAGAAGCTGAAAGAGGGCAAAGACCTCGTTCGGTTCTTCAGTATTCCCGGACAGGCAAAGGACGGCACGCCCTTCCGCCGGATGCCACAGGATGCGACGGAGAAGTGGTCGCGGTACAAAGCGTACAACCTTCGCGATGTGGAAACCGAGATGGCGATACAAGCGAAGCTTTCAAAATTCCCGGTATCCGACGCTGAATGGCGCAACTACCATCTCGATCAGCGGATCAACGACCGGGGCGTTATGCTCGATAGAACGCTGGTTTCGCGGGCGATCCGCTGTGATGAACAGTTCAAGCTGTCGCATCTTGAGCAGGCGCGGTCCGTGACCGGACTTGAAAATCCCAACTCCCCGGCGCAGTTAAAAGCGTGGCTTGCTGAAAACGGTGTGGAAGCGGAATCAGTCTCAAAGGAAGCCGTGGTTCGGATGCTGGAACAAGCGGACGGCGAAGTAGAACTGGCGCTTTCACTCCGACAGGAACTCGCGAAGAGCAGCGTCAAAAAGTACGCGGCGATGGAAGCCGTTATTGGCTCGGATGACCGCGCTCGCGGATTGATCCAGTTCTACGGGGCGAACAGGACCGGCAGATATGCCGGACGGCTTGTCCAGGTGCAAAACCTGCCGCAGAACCATTTGCCTGATCTGAGTCAGGCTCGTTCGCTCATTTGCGACGGTCGCTATGAAGCAGCCGATCTGCTGTACGATTCCGTACCGCTGGTCCTATCCGAGCTGATTCGAACCGCCTTTATCCCGCGACCGGGCTGTCGATTCTACGTTGCCGATTTCGCGGCTATCGAAGCGCGGGTTATAGCTTGGATCGCCGGAGAACAATGGCGGCAGCGGGTATTTGAAAACGGCGGCGATATCTACTGCGCGTCGGCGTCGCAGATGTTCCATGTGCCGGTAGAAAAGAACGGCGTTAACGGACATTTGCGGCAGAAAGGTAAGATCGCGGAACTCGCCCTGGGTTACGGCGGCTCGGTCGGCGCTCTCAAAGCGATGGGCGCTCTGAACATGGGCGTACCGGAAGAGGAGCTAAAGCCTCTGGTCGATGTATGGCGGCATTCCAACCCCGCTATCGTCAGGTTGTGGTGGGATGTTGACAAGGCGGCGACCGCATGTGTCCGTGAACGAACAGAAGCTGAAACGCACGGCGTCCGTTTCGCCTATCAAAGCGGGATCCTGTTCGTAACACTCCCATCCGGCAGACGGCTCGCGTATGTCAAGCCGCGTATGGGCATCAACCGCTATGGCGCTGAGTCTGTCACCTACGAGGGCGTGGGTGAACAGAAAAAGTGGCTTCGTCTGGAAAGCTACGGCCCGAAATTCGTAGAGAACATCATACAGGCTACGGCGAGGGACATCCTTGCGGAAGCTATGCAGCGGATCGACGAAGCTGGATACCGAATCGTGATGCACATACATGATGAGGTCGTTATTGAAGCGCCGGAACCCACTTCGCTGGCGGAAATCTGCGAGATTATGGGACACACTCCAGCCTGGGCTGACGGTCTGCTCCTTCGAGCGGACGGATATGTGTGCGACTTCTACAAGAAAGACTGAGGTGAAACCTATGGGAGTTAATAAATTCAACGCGGAGGGCTATTTCGACCCTACGGCGTATGAAGCTCTTACCACGATAGAGAAGGAAGCGAAACAGAATATCGCGTTCCGACCTGTGGTGTATATATGCTCGCCGTTGTCCGGCGACATGCCGGGCAACCAGGAAAAAGCGCGGCGGTACTGTCGGTTCGCGGTCGACAGCGGTTATTTACCGCTGGCACCGCATCTATTCTTTCCGCAGTTCATGCGGGATGACTCGCAGGCGGAACGCAACCTAGCGCTGTTCATGGACATCGTTCTGCTATCAAAATGCGCCGAGTTGTGGGTGTTCGGAAGCACGATCTCAAAAGGCATGAGTATTGAAATCGAAAAGGCAAAGCGTAAGGGGCAGCCCATCCGCTACTTCACCGAAGATTGTAAGGAGGTTTCAAAATGAAAATCGCAGTCGGCAACAGCCGAATGGATCGGAAATGGATAAACCGGGAGATCAGCTGGGAGAAGTTTTGCGAGAAGGTCGGCGTCGCCATCCGCACAACCGAAACAGTGGAAGAATACCGCAGGCTGAAAAAGGGAGCGCAGGACTCCATCAAGGATGTCGGCGGGTTCGTGGCGGGTCACGTTCGGGACGGCAGACGCAAAAACGGTCATGTTTTATGCCGTTCCATGCTGACGCTGGATATGGATTACGGCAAGCCCGGTATCTGGGAAGAGATCAGCATGCTCCACGACTTCCAATGCTGCGTGTATTCGACACATAAGCATACGCCGGAGCAGCCGCGGCTTCGCATGATCCTGCCCCTTGCCCGTGAGATCACCGAAGAGGAGTATCCCGCTGTCGCTCGTATGGTGGCGAAGGAAATCGGCATCGACCTTTTCGATGATACGACTTACGAGGCTTGTCGTCTGATGTACTGGCCTTCCACCTCGATCAACGGCGAGTTCTTTCATGAAATCAAAGACGGCACGCCCATCGACCCCGACGCTTATCTCGCGAAATATGACGACTGGCACGATGCTTCCACCTGGCCAGTATCCTCGCGGCAGTCGGAAGCTGTGCGCCGCTCCCTATCGCAGCAAGCGGATCCAATTACGAAGCCGGGCGTTGTCGGAGCGTTCTGCCGTGCCTATACCATCGAGGAAGCTATTGAAGCGTTCCTCTCAGACGTCTATGAACCCAGCGCCATGAACGGGAGATTCGATTATATTCCCGCCGACAGCAGCGCGGGCGTGGTCGTCTATGACGGGAAGTTCGCGTACAGCCATCATGCCACCGACCCCGTATGCGGAAGGCTGTTGAACGCTTTTGACCTCGTACGGCTCCATCGTTTTCGTGAACTCGACGATAAATGCCCGCTAGATACGCCCATCGGCAAGCTGTCGTCGTTCTCCGCTATGAGCGAGTTCGCATTAAAGGATGAGCGCGTCAAGAGCGTATTTGCAGAGGAGCGTAAGTCGCAGGCAGAACAGGAGTTCGCGGACGAGGATTGGGAAAACGCACTCGAACTTGAAAAGAACGGACGCGTCAAGGATACGCTCGATAACATCGTGCTGATCCTTGACAAAGACCCCAAGCTGGCGGTCATTGGGTACAACGAACTGAAAAGCACTATCGACTTCCTCGCTCGCCCCGCATGGCAGCCAATCAAATATCCGACATGGACGGATAACGACACTTCACAGTTACGAGTGTATCTGAGCGAAACCTATGGTATTTACTCGCCCAACAAGACGACCGACGCACTCAACAAGGTAGCGGCAAAGCGCAAGCATCATCCCATCCGCGACTATTTAAACGGCCTACCCGCATGGGACGGCAACCCTCGGCTTGACTCTCTGCTCATTGACTATCTCGGTGCGGAGGATACGCCCTATGTTCGCGCGGTCACCAGAAAAACTCTGGTCGCGGCGGTCGCACGGGTGTTCGTACCCGGTATAAAGTTCGACTCCGTACTTGTCATGGACGGCCCACAGGAAAAAGGCAAAAGCACCCTGTTCAATCGGCTCGCCGGCGACGCCTGGTTCAACGACGGTCTTACGCTGACCGACATGCAGGACAAAACCGGCGCGGAAAAGCTGCAGGGCTACTGGATCATGGAGATCGGAGAACTGACGGGCATGCGAAAATCGGACATCGACAGCGTGAAGTCCTTCATCTCCCGCCGTGACGATAAATACCGTGCCAGTTATGGCCGTGTCGTCGAGAGTCACCCGCGGCAATCCATCATCGTTGCCACTGTCAACGGCACCGGCGGCTTCCTTCGTGACCCCACAGGGAACCGCCGATTCTGGCCCGTGAATACACCGGGCGGCAAAGCGCGCCATGCGTGGGATTTGACTGAAACTGACGTCGCGCAAATTTGGGCGGAAGCAATGGTGCGCTGGCAAGAGGGCGAACGGCTGTTCCTTGAGGGCGATGTGAAGAGTGTTGCCAACGCAATGCAGAACGCGGCATTGGAATCTGACGAACGCGAGGGTATGGTGCGTGAGTACCTTGAGATACCGTTGCCCGAAGGCTGGGACGATTACGACCTATACGCAAGGCGCTCGTTCCTGACGGGCGGCGAGTTCGGCAAAACGGAAAAGGGCGTCAAGCGTCGCAGATATGTCAGCACCATGGAAATATGGGCGGAGTGTTTCGGTAAAGACCCGTCCTCGATTCGCAAAATAGACAGCTACGAACTCGGTGTAGTGCTTCGAAAGCTGGGCTGGGTATCCTGCGAAACGCGCAAGCGTATTCCGTTGTATGGTCAACAGCGTATGTGGGAGTGTGACAAGCAAAAATGAAAGCACAAACACGAATAAACAGAAATCCAGTAACCGTGGGGATTTCTACGGTTTCTGATGACACGTGTGACTATGACTACTATATAAAACTCATGAACTGCAAAGGGTTAAGTAGTCAAGCTGTACACCCGCGTAAGGATATTAATAGAAATCCTGTCCGCGTTGTCACCTTGTCTCAATCATGGAGGTCTGCATGAGAGAAAAAACGATTGAAGCAACACTGGTGCGGACCGTCAAATCGATGGGCGGTCTCACGCCCAAGTTTGTCAGCCCCGGTTTCGATGGGATGCCTGACCGCATCGTCCTTCTGCCGCACGGCAAAATGGCGTTTGTTGAGGTCAAAGCACATGGGAAGAAACCGCGACCTCTGCAGGTAAGGCGAAAGAGCCAGTTGGAATCACTCGGCTTTTTGGTGTACTGCCTGGACGACGCGACGCAGCTCGGAGGAATGCTCGATGAAATACAGTCCATTTGAATATCAGTCCTATGCCACCAACTTCATTCTGACACATCCCACGGCGGCGGTGTTCCTCGATATGGGCCTTGGCAAGAGCGTTATTTCTCTTACGGCAATCTTCGACCTTTGTCTGGATAGCTTCCTTGTCAGGAAGGTACTGGTGATCGCGCCGTTGCGCGTGGCTCGCGACACATGGCCCGAAGAGATACAGAAATGGGATCACCTTCGTGGACTGACCTACTCCGTCGCGCTCGGTTCGGAAGCGGAACGCAAAGCAGCGCTTACAAGGCGCGCAAGCGTGTTCATCATCAACCGCGAGAATGTGCAATGGCTCATTGAGGAAAGCGGACTGCCCTTCGATTTCGACATGGTGGTTGTCGACGAACTGTCATCGTTCAAGTCATATCAGGCAAAGCGGTTCAGAAGTCTCCTGAAAGTGCGTCCGAAAGTTAAACGCATCGTAGGTCTGACGGGAACGCCAAGCGGAAACGGACTGATGGACTTATGGGCAGAGTTCCGCATCCTCGATATGGGCATACGGCTCGGTCGGTTCATCACCCGCTTCCGCACGACGTACTTCACACCCGATAAACGCAACGGGCAGGTCGTATTCAGCTATAAGCCGCTGCCCGGTGCGGAAGAGGACATCTATCGAAAGATATCGGATATCACTATCTCAATGAGAGCAGCCGACCACTTGAAAATGCCGGAGTGCGTGATAAACGAAGTGAAAGTCAAGTTGTCGGATGAAGAGCGTCAGGTCTACGACCGCTTCAAACGGGAATTGGTGATTTCACTCAAGGGTGAGGAGATCGACGCTGGTAACGCCGCCGTACTGGCGGGTAAGCTCTCGCAAATGGCAAACGGCGCGGTATACGGTGAAAACAAACGGGTATTGCCGGTTCACGAGCGTAAACTGGACGCTTTGGAAGATCTGATCGAAGCGGCGATCGGAAAGCCCGTGCTGGTCGCCTACTGGTTCAAACACGACCTTGCGCGAATACAAGAGCGGCTGCACATACTCCACATCCCGTTCACCACGTTGGATAACGCCGAAAGCATTGTGCGCTGGAATCGGGCCGAGCTGCCCGTGGCGCTTATCCATCCAGCGTCAGCGGGACACGGCTTGAACTTACAGGCCGGTGGTTCGACCCTCATATGGTTCGGTCTGACATGGAGTCTGGAACTGTACCAGCAGACGAACGCCCGGTTGTGGCGTCAAGGTCAGAAAGCCGATTCAGTGGTGATATGCCACATTATCGCAAGCGGCACGATCGACGAGCGCATCATGACCGCACTTCGGAAAAAGGATAAAACGCAGACCGCCCTTATCGACGCGGTTAAAGCAGATTTGGAGGAAGCACTTTGATGGATCAATTTGAGGGACTGGCAAACGCCATTGTCATACAAGCTTCGGTCGATTACAGGCTGGCGCTTAAGCAGCTTCGGCAGAATCCGGACTTCCAGCCAGCAATTAGCAGGAAGCATGAAGTCGAACGGTTTTTTCGTTCAGAATGGTTCTCCATTCTAACGCGCGTCGATGGACCCGAACTGCTGGCACGGCTCAAAACGGAGGTGGAAATATGACGGCAAGAGACTACTTATCTCAGGCATATCGGCTTGACCAGCGCATTAACAGTAAGCTAGAACAGGTTGAATCCCTGAACGGGCTGGCAACGAAAGTCAACAGCACGCTCACCGGAATGCCCAAGAATCCCAACAGCGCCACTTCCACTATGGCTGATACCGTAACAAAGATCATCGCCTTGCAGGCGGAGATCAATAACGACATCGAGCGACTGGTGGATTTGAAGCGGGAACTGGTCGCTGTTATAAAGGCGGTATCGAACACGGAACGCCAAACGCTGCTGGAACTCCGATACCTCTGCTTCAAAACGTGGGAACAGATTGCGGTGGAGATGAACTACACCGTTCGCAACGTGCACCTGCTCCATAAGGAAGCGTTGATAGCCGTAGTCGTTCCTTCAAGTCTTCACTAAATTTCACTACTTTTCACTATCGGTCATGTGATAGTGTTATGGTAGCGAAACAGAATACGACAGCCACCCAGGAGAAATCCTCGGTGGCTTTTTGTTTGCCCAAGGGAGGCGACTATATGCCAAAGCGACCCAAGCGTCCCTGCTCCCATCCTGGCTGTCCGAAACTTACGGATGGGCGGTTCTGTGCGGAGCACGAAAAGCTGGAAACCGTCCGATATGAGAAGTACGGACGCGACCCGGCTGCCCGCCGCAGATATGGCCGCGCATGGAAAAAACTCCGAGCTCATTTTATTTTACTGCATCCTTTGTGCGAACAGTGCAAGAGCGAAGGCAGACTAACTCCTGCTGAGGAAGTCCATCACATCCTGCCGCTGGCAAACGGTGGTACGAACGACGACTGCAACCTCAAGGCGCTTTGTAAGAGTTGCCATTCAAAGATTACGATGAGCAGCACCAACACAAGACAGAATTCACACACGGAATGACCCGGTGGGGGGCATTTTACCTCTGTGACCTTTTCAACTGGACAACGCGGTCGGGTCACCTACAAACTTTCGCGAAAGTTTTTGAGGGAATAGGCAATAAGTTTTCTTGGGAGGAAACGCACATGGGAAGACGAGGTCCGGCGGCCGGACAGGGCGGTAGACCGCCTAAACCGCTGGCGGAAAAAGTGCTGGAAGGTAACCTCGGCAAGCGAAAGCTTACCGTTGTTGAATTCCCCGGTGCGAGCGATTTCCACGGTGTGAATATGCCTCCACCGCGTGAGATGTTGTCTGCCGTACAGAAGGACGGTAAGCCGCTCATTGCGTCGGAGATCTACGAACGGACCTGGAGCTGGCTGAACGAACGCGGTTGCGCGAGCATCGTCTCCCCACAGGTGCTGGAACGATACGCAATGAGCGCCGCGCGCTGGATTCAGTGTGAAGCGGCAATTACGGAATACGGGTTCCTCGCTAAGCATCCGACGACGGGCAACGCGATCCAGTCTCCGTATGTGGCTATGAGCCAGAACTACATGGCGCAGACAAACCGGCTCTGGTATGAAATCTTCCAGATCGTCAAGGAAAACTGCGCCGCTGACTATACGGGCGCGAATCCCCAGGACGATGTTATGGAGCGCCTGCTGACCGCTCGAAGGGGGAAATGAGTTTGGACGAAGTACAGTCATTTATCCATTCGCTGCGATACCATCGCTTGACTAGTCAGCAGCGCAAGACGCTGCGCGGACAGGCGCTGGTTGGCAATCTTACGGCAGCACAGGTCGGCCTGCGAAAAATCGTATCGAGAGGAGTTCCGCATGGTCATTCAAACGCTCCCGGTCGGTAAGCTCGTTCCGGCAGATTACAATCCTCGCAAAGACCTGAAGCCCGGCGACCCGGAATATGAGAAGCTGAAACGTTCGCTTTCGGAGTTCGGTTATGTGGAGCCGGTGATCTGGAACAAGACCACCGGACACGTCGTCGGCGGACACCAGCGCTTGAAGGTGCTGATCGATACCGGCATGACCGAGGTCGAATGCGTCGTTGTAGAAATGAGCGAAGAAAAAGAAAAAGCGCTCAATGTCGCGCTGAACAAGATCAGCGGTGAATGGGACAAGGATAAGCTCTCTTTGCTGATCGCGGACCTGCAAGGCGCGGACTTCGATGTATCTCTGACCGGTTTTGACGCTCCTGAGTTGGATGCGCTGTTCAAAGATGCACAGCGCTCCGATGTTTATGATGATGATTTCGATGTGGATGCCGCGCTCAAGGAGCCGACGATCACCAAGTTGGGTGACCTTTGGCTGCTCGGCAAACACCGACTCGTCTGCGGCGACAGCACAAAGCGTGATGTCTTCGATCTGCTCATGGACGGTAAGCAGGCCAACCTCGTGGTCACGGACCCACCATACAACGTCAACTATGAAGGCAGCGCGGGTAAGATCAAAAACGACAATATGGCCGATGCTGCGTTCTATGATTTCCTATTCGCTTCGTTTCAGAATATGGAAGCCTGCATGGCGAACGACGCATCGATTTATGTGTTCCACGCGGATACGGAGGGCTTGAACTTTCGCAGAGCGTTTTCAGACGCCGGGTTCTATCTTTCCGGTACCTGTATCTGGAAGAAACAATCTCTGGTACTAGGCCGGAGCCCTTACCAATGGCGGCACGAGCCAGTCTTGTTTGGCTGGAAGAAAAAGGGCAAACACGAGTGGTACGCCGACCGTAAACAGACGACCATATGGGAGTTCGACAAACCCAAACAGAACGCCGATCATCCAACCATGAAACCCGTGGAATTGTTGGCGTATCCGATTCTGAATTCCAGCATGGCGAATTGTGTAGTGCTGGATCCGTTCGGCGGCAGCGGCAGTACCCTCATCGCTTGCGAACAGACCGATCGAGTCTGCCGCATGATCGAGTTAGATGAGAAGTACTGCGATGTGATCGTGAAGCGGTATATCGAGCAGATTGGTTCATCGAAGGACGTCACTTTGATCCGTGACGGTGTGGAAACGGTATGTGCGGAGGTCGCGCATGCGTGAACAGACGCTTGGCAGCCTGTTTGACGGCAGCGGCGGATTTCCACTCGGAGGTCTGCTCTGTGGTATTCGCCCCTTATGGGCGGCGGAGATTGAGCCGTTCCCGATCCGCGTCACGACGAAGCGTATGCCGTTTATCCGGCATCTGGGCGATGTGTCGCGCATCGACGGCGCGATGATCGAACCCGTCGATATTATTACGTTCGGCTCGCCCTGCACTGATCTATCAGTTGCGGGAAAGCGCGCGGGATTGTCGGGTTCGCAATCCGGTCTATTTCACGAAGCGATCCGCATCGTGAGGCAAATGAGGGAAGCAACGAATGGTGAATATCCAAAGTATATCGTCTGGGAAAACGTCCCCGGCGCGTTCAGCAGCAACGGAGGACAGGACTTCAAAGCGGTGCTCGACGCGATCGTCGGGATCGTCGCGCCGGGAGCCGAGGTGCCTGCGCCTACGGATGGCAAGTGGTCCTACGCCGATGTATATCTGGGAACTGGATGGAGCGTGGCATACCGCGTTGTCGACGCGCAATACTTCGGAGTCGCCCAACGGCGCCGTCGCATCTACCTTGTCGCAAGTTTTGTCGACGAACGCGCCGGAGAAATACTATTTGAGCGCGAAGGCGTGTGCAGGGATTTTACGCCGCGCGCAAGCGAGAGGCAAACACCTGCCGGAGATACTCAAAGAAGCGTTGTCGCGTCAGTTGGATTCGAACCCGGAGCGTTGAGACGGATGGGTGGGCACGCATGGCCGGAAAGCACAGGATGCCTTCGCGCGGATATGGGCGACAACCAAACGGCGGTCGCGATAGAGAACCACCCGATCGATGGAAGATGCAAGCTGGAGAAAGACGGTCTGGTTCAAACCCTCGCCGCACGTATGGGAACTGGTGGGATGAACGTGCCGCTCGTCATGAATCGCGCGTTCGGCGTTTGCTCCGATGGCAGCAACGCTATGCGATCCGACAACCCGGAGAGCGGGTTTTACGAAGCATCTACAGCACGTACGCTCGATGCGAGCGGCGGAAGGCCGGATTGTAATCAGGGTGGTATCGCGGTCGTCGCGTTTACGCAGAACCAACGCGACGAGGTGCGCGATCTTGGTGATGTTGCCGGAGCGTTATCCGCGCGGGCGGGCATGAAGCAACAGACCTACGCGCTGCAGGGCAGCATGATTGGGCGTAGCGACCGCAACGGTCCGCAAGGCGACGGCGTGAATGAGGATGTGTGTTTCACACTCAATACTGCCGATCACCACGCCGTGTGTTATCCCGATCGAGTCGGCTGTCTCTGCGCGAGCGATTATAAATTTCCGCAGAATCAGCAGGTTGAAGACAGTAAGTACGTGGTGGAGCCGTACCAGCGCGTTTGCGGTACGATCTCGCCCGGCGCGCATCCCGGCGGGTTCAACGGGCAGGATGCGTCCAACGATTTGCTTATTCCTGTAAAATGCGTGGAAGAACCGAAATACACAGTACGGAGATTAACGCCCGAAGAATGCGCGCGATTGCAAGGATTCCCCGATTGGTGGTGCGCGGATCTAGGTATGGAACATCCTTCTGAACATGAGATCGAATGGTGGCAGAAAGTTTTTGAAACGCACCGGCGAATCACAGCTTCGGCGATGAAACCGAGGACAAAGAAGCAAATCGTGAAGTGGCTGAACGATCCATACACCGATGCCGCGGAGTATAAGCTTTGGGGCAACGGAGTCGCGCTGCCGTGCGTTGTGTTTGTTTTGTCAGGAATTCTGACGGAATCCGCTGTATATCTGGACGAATTTGCTTGATATTCACACCCTTTTGATCAATGTATGTGACTACCAAATCGGAAGGAAGGTATTCATAATGCAGATCAAGTACAACGTTACAGGGGACAGACGAAAGGCGATGGTCGCGGTCATGCGCGATGTGCTGCAGGACACGACGCGATACCTCGGCGCACCGAGCTTCGCGTTTCAAGTGGGAGCTTACACGGTCGACAAGAATGGAACGGTAACCTGCCTAGATGGCACAGACGAGGCGCAGATCGACATGCTGATCCGCGAACTGGCACACGACGGTTATATCGGTGAACGGGTCGGCGAAGTGGCAAAGCCCGCTGAACCCAAAACGGTCGAGCCGGATCAACTAAAAAAAGAAATGCCTCGCATCGTCGATCCCGACCGCCTCGCAGTCGAGCTGCCGAAGGATGGCATGACGCCGGCAGCTATTGAGAACCTGCGGCGGCTGGTCGCGAGTAAAACGACACTGCTCAAAAAAGCACTCGATACGGACAGTCTCCTTATCATAGAACATTCAGACAAAATCGAGTTTGGGTGGTTCCGACCAACCGACGATCAGGCTGAGATCGCCGCCTACTACCAACTGGTGCAGGGCCTTTGCGAACTGGCGCGCACACAAAAGCGCGTCAGCGCGACGGAGCAGGATGTTGAAAATGAAAAATACGCATTCCGCTGTTTCCTGCTCCGGCTCGGATTCATTGGACGGGCATACAAGGATTCGCGCCGAGCACTTCTAAAAAACCTTGTCGGCAACGCGGCGTTCCGCGATTCACAGGAAACAGGTGACGAAGAATGATCGGGATTCATCCGGAGATGCTGAAACACCTCAGAGAATATTACAAGCCTGGTACGAGGGTGAGGCTGGTTCACATGAACGACCCATACACACACATTTCAACAGGCACCATAGGGATCGTTACGGGGGTCGATGACCTCGGCACGATTCACTTGGCTTGGAGCAACGGAAGCACTCTCGGCGTGGTTTTTGGAGAGGACGAATGTGTGAAGATCGAGGAGGGCGAGCTTGAATAGCAAACTTTTTGTAGCGTACGGCGAAGGTGTGAATCGCGTGGAAATGGCGAAGCATTGCCCGACAGCGAAGTTGATCGGTACGATGGGGTTGAAGAACTATAGAATCGCGTTCCGTGGCAGCAAGGCCGGCGCATTGGCGACGATCGAAAAAACAAAGGGCGGTGGCGTTCCCGCGCTACTGTGGGAGATTTCAACGCAGGATGAAGCAGCGCTCGATCGCTGGATCGGTGTGCCGGAACTGTATCGGAAAACGGCGATCAAAGTGCGTAGTGGCGGTGCTCTGGTAGACGCGCTGATCTACATTCTGAACAGCGGCAAGCCTCTGAACAAGCCGAGCGCTTTCTACTACAGCACTCTTCTGGAAGGGTACAGAGCGGCAGGGTTCAACGCGGATATCCTGAAAACGGCGGTACAGGAAGGCGATCCGGACGCATCCGGCGCATAAATCGCCGCAACGCCGCGTCGCGCAACGTCGCCGTCACTGAGCGGTTCAAAATGCGAATGGGGCGGTTCACCCAACGGCGCACGATAACCAAACCAAGCCGGACACGGAGGCTCACGCGGGCCTCCGTTTTGATTGTATGAGGAGGAGGCGGTGATGCTACGGAAGCTGAAGAAGTATACGCCGACTCCCTTCAAAACAAAGGACTCGGTGTACGACAAAAAGGCTGCCGATCATGCTGTGGCTTTTATCGAGTGTCTTTCTCACACCAAGGGTACTTGGGCCGGCAAACCGTTTCTGTTGATTGACTGGCAGGAACAGATCATCCGCGATGTGTTTGGCACACTGAAACCCAGCGGGTATCGCCAATTCAATACGGCATATATCGAAATACCAAAGAAGAACGGAAAAAGCGAACTCGCTGCAGCAATCGCGCTGCTCTTAACCTGCGGTGACAATGAAGAGCGCGCCGAGGTGTATGGGTGTGCCGCCGATCGCCAGCAGGCATCGATCGTATTCGAGGTCGCAAAGGATATGGTCACCATGTGCCCGGCGCTGGCTAAGCGCGTAAAGATTCTCGCGTCGCAAAAACGAATTGTGTACCTGCCGACAGGGAGCTACTATCAGGTGCTCAGCGCCGATGTCGCCAACAAGCACGGCTTCAATACACACGGCGTCATCTTCGATGAATTGCACACCCAGCCGAACCGCCGTCTTTTTGACGTTATGACCAAAGGCAGTGGCGATGCGCGCATGCAGCCGCTTTATTTCCTGATCACCACCGCAGGTGACAACACCAACTCCATCTGCTGGGAAGTTCATTCGAAGGCAAAGGATATTCTCGACGGCAGGAAGACCGACCCGACGTTTTACCCCGTGATCTACGGTACCGAAGAGAACGATTCCTGGACTGATCCCAAAGTTTGGAAAAAAGCGAATCCATCGCTCGGGATTACGGTGGGCGTCGATAAAGTGAAAGCCGCGTGCGAAAGCGCACAACAGAACCCCGCCGAGGAGAATGCGTTTCGTCAGCTTCGTTTGAACCAATGGGTCAAACAGGCGATCCGCTGGATGCCGATGGATGCGTGGGACAAATGCGCTTTTTCGGTCGATCCGAAATCGCTCAAAGGGCGCGTTTGCTATGGCGGCCTCGACCTTTCGTCCAGTACAGATATCACTGCATTCGTTCTGGTTTTCCCGCCGCTCGATGAAGATGACAAATACTTTATCCTCCCGTTCTTCTGGATTCCGGAGGAGAACGTCGACCTGCGTGTACGGCGCGATCATGTGAACTACGATCTCTGGCAGAAACAGGGTTCTTTACTGACCACGGAGGGGAACGTGGTTCATTACGGGTTCATCGAGGCGTTCATCGAGCAACTCGGTAAGAAGTACAACATCCGAGAGATTGCATTCGACCGATGGGGCGCGGTTCAAATGGTGCAGAACCTTGAGGGCATGGGCTTTACGGTCGTTCCGTTCGGTCAGGGCTTCAAAGACATGTCCCCGCCGACGAAGGAACTCATGAAGCTGACGCTGGAGCAAAAGATCGCGCATGGAGGTCAGCCGGTGCTGCGCTGGATGATGGATAACAT
>Ga0209066_10003387_pt1 | contig 18258 bp, 13 predicted proteins | sample All_14_2_FD_187198 | JGI IMG/M metagenome (GOLD analysis project Ga0209066, IMG submission 187198) | Freshwater microbial communities in response to fracking from Pennsylvania, USA - Allegheny Zone_MetaG_DW_15 (SPAdes) (version 2) ... | reverse complement strand
GCGGTCGTAGCGCGCCCACCGTGTGGAACGCCGCGTTCTACTCCGGCCAGTTCTGGGATGGCCGCGCCGCAAGTCTGGAGGATCAGGCCAAAGGCCCCGTGGTCAATTCGGTCGAAATGGGCATGAAAGAGCTCGATGTCGCGATGAATCGCGTTCGGCAGATCGAGGGCTATCAGCTCGCATTTGAAAAGGTGTTCGGACCGGATGCCATGACGGTCGACAACGCCGCGAAAGCCGTTGCTGCCTACGAGCGCACCTTGATCACACCCAACGGCCCGTTTGATCGCTTCGTGAAAGGTGACAAGGCAGCGCTCACCGCGCAGCAGCAACGCGGCATGGACCTGTTCGCCTCTGCTGGTTGCATCGCCTGCCATTCCGGCCCAGCATTCAGCGGCCCGATGCTGCCGAACGGCATGGCTTTCCTCAACAAGTTCCCTACCTTCAGCGACAACGATTACGTCGAGAAATACGACTTCTTGAAGGATCTGGGACGTTTCGAGGTCACCAAGGATGACGCCGACAAGCATCTGTTCAAGGTGCCGACGCTGCGCAACATCGCGCTCACTGCGCCCTATTTCCACAATGGCGCCGTTGCGACGCTGGATGAAGCAGTGCGCGTGATGGCCAAGACCCAGCTCAACCGCGACTTGAGCGACGCCGAGGCCGCCGATCTGGTTGCATTCCTGAACAGCCTGACCGGCGAGTTCCCGTCGCAACCGATGCCGCGCCTGCCCGCAACGCCTGGCAAAACATTCGAGTTCAGCAGCACGCACTGAGGCGGCGCCGCCAAACTCCCCAACGCCACGTCGGAAACTCCCCCCTCCTTGTTTCCGGCATTGCGCAAGCCCCGCTTCGGCGGGGCTTTTTTTTGGTAATTGGTGTGTTGACTGGTATGGTCGACGCCATCACCGCGCCACGACATCGCGATCCCGCGGGTTCGTCTTCCGTGCCCACAATCCGCATCAGGTAACATGTGCGCACGGCGTGACATGCGCACTGGATCGCAGCCGCCGATGCTAACCAATCTAATACCAGTTGCGCTCGGCGCGACGGCTGGAGGGCCGCCATGAATCCTTTGCAGACCTTGCTCGATACCGATCTTGACCCGACCGAAACCCAGGAATGGATGGAGGCGCTGCAAGCCATCATCGGCAACGATGGCCCGGAGCGCGCCCACTTCCTGCTCGACCGGATGGTCGAGGTCACTCGCCGCGCAGGCGCCTTCCTGCCGTTTCAGCCGACCACGGAGTACGTCAACACCATTCCACCGCAGATGGAGGCCAAGAGCCCCGGTGACGCGGCACTCGAATGGCGTATCCGTTCGATCAATCGCTGGAACGCGATGGCCATGGTGGTGCGTGCCAACCGCAAACCGGGCGAACTGGGCGGACATATCGCCAGTTTCGCGTCCTCGGCCACGCTGTATGACGTCGGCTTCAATCACTTCTGGCGTGCGCCGTCGGCCGAGCATCCCGGTGATCTGATCGGTGTGCAGGGACACAGCTCACCCGGCGTGTACGCCCGCGCCTTCCTCGAAGGTCGTCTGAGCGAAGCGCAGATCGACAACTTCCGCATGGAAGTCGATGGCAAAGGCATCAGCTCCTATCCGCATCCCTGGTTGATGCCGGATTTCTGGCAGTTGCCGACGGTGTCGATGGGCCTCGGTCCGATCACCGCGATCTATACCGCGCGATTCTGGAAGTATCTGGAAGGTCGTGGCCTGATGCCCAAGACGGATCGCAAGGTCTGGTGTTTCCTCGGCGACGGCGAGACGGACGAGCCCGAAAGCCTCGGCGCGATTGCCCTGGCCGGGCGCGAGGGACTGGACAATCTGATCTTTGTGATCAACTGCAATCTGCAGCGTCTGGATGGCCCGGTTCGCGGCAACGGAAAGATCATCCAGGAACTCGAAGGCAGTTTCCGTGGCGCCAACTGGAACGTCATCAAACTGATCTGGGGCAGCTACTGGGACCCACTCCTCGCCCGCGACACCACCGGCAAACTGCGCCAGTTGATGATGGAAACCGTCGACGGCGAATACCAGAACTACAAGGCCTTCGGTGGCGCCTACACGCGTGCCAACTTCTTCGGCAAATACCCCGAGACGGCCGCACTGGTTGCGAACCTGTCCGACGACGACATCTGGCGCCTGAACCGCGGCGGACACGACCCGCACAAGGTGTATGCGGCCTACGACGCCGCGGTCAAGACGCAAGGTATGCCAACGGTCATTCTCGCCAAGACCGTCAAGGGTTACGGCATGGGCAAGGCGGGCGAATCGCTCAACCCGACGCACCAGACCAAGAAGCTGGACGATGAAGCGGTACGCGCCTTCCGCGACCGCTTCAACATTCCGATCAGCGATGACAAATTGCCGGAAGTGCCGTTCTACCACCCCGGCGAGGACTCCCCGGAAGCACGCTATCTGCGCGAGCGACGCTCCGCGTTGGGCGGGCCATTGCCGCAACGTCGCGCAAAGGCCAGCGAGTCGCTGGACGTGCCCGCACTCAGCGCATTTGATCGCCTGCTGAAATCCAGCGGCGAACGCGAGATCAGCACCACCATGGCCTTTGTGCAGGCCTTCAACATCATTCTCCGCGACAAGCAGGTGGGACCGCGTTGCGTCCCCATCGTCGCTGACGAAGCCCGCACTTTCGGCATGGAAGGCCTGTTCCGACAGATCGGCATCTACGCACCACATGGGCAGAAATACAAACCGGTCGATGCCGACCAGTTGATGTATTACCGCGAAGACACCGCAGGCCAGGTACTTGAGGAGGGCATCACCGAAGCCGGTGCGTTCTCCAGTTGGATGGCTGCAGCGACCAGCTACAGCACCAACAATCTGCAGATGCTGCCGTTCTACATCTACTACTCGATGTTCGGCTTCCAGCGCATCGGTGACTCGGCATGGCAGGCCGCGGACATGCGTTCGCGTGGATTCCTGCTGGGCGGCACGGCCGGACGCACCACACTCAACGGCGAAGGTCTGCAGCACGAAGACGGCCACAGCCATCTGCTGGCCGGTGCCATTCCGAACTGTCGCACCTACGATCCAACCTTCGGCTACGAAGTCGCGGTGATCCTGCAACACGGCATGCAGCGCATGCTGACCGAGCAGCAGGACGAGTACTACTACCTCACGCTGATGAACGAGAACTACACCCATCCGGACATGCCGGCGGGTGCAGAACGCGGCATCATCAAGGGTATGTACCTGCTGCAGGCGGGTGCCGCGACGGGTGGCAAGGCAAAGGGCAAGTCCGCCGCACCGCACGTCCAACTGCTTGGCTCGGGCACCATCCTGCGCGAGGCGATGGCCGCCGCTGAACTGCTGGAAAAGGAGTTCGGCGTAACGGCCGACATCTGGTCCTGCCCCAGCTTCAATGAACTGCGCCGCGATGGCTTTGACGCCGAGCGCTGGAACCGCCTGCACCCCGAAGCCAAAACTCCGCGCAAGGCTTACGTCACCGAATGCCTGGAAGGTCGCCCCGGTCCGGTCATTGCGGCGACCGACTATGTGCGCGCCTACGCCGACCAGATTCGCGCCTTCGTCCCCTCGCACTACACGGTTCTGGGGACCGACGGCTTTGGTCGCTCCGACACCCGCGCGAACCTGCGTCGGTTCTTCGAAGTCGACCGCTACTACATCGCCCACGCCGCCATCGCGGCACTAGCCCAGCAGGGCGCCATGAACGGCAAGGATGTGGCACGCGCGATCAAACAGTTCCGAATCGATCCGGAAAAGGCCAACCCGATCGGGGTTTGAGCCCGGGTCCCGAGCCAGCAGGCAACCGTCTGCTTGGCTCGGGCGAAAGTGGACGCCATGCGCCACTCCGCAGGCGCGCGGCAGCGGAAAACTGTGATCCAGTTTGCACGCCTCACGATGGAACGACTCGTGCTGGGATAACGGCAGTCCCGGCCTCGAGCGCACTCATGTTGACCTACTCTCTGTTCCACGATGTCCTGAAGCCGCTCTACTTCTGGTCGGCGGCCCTCTTTGACGGCGTCGCCTTGCTGGCGCAGTCGACCGAATCGGCGACAGGTCACGAATAGAGCAGAATCGGCTCCGCGCCGTCCGCAATCGGCGCGTGTTTTTCGTATCGCATACCCAGCTTCTGCAATACCTTGATCGACGCCGTGTTGTGCGGCGACACAAATCCGACGATGCGATCCAACCCGCACGCGGAGCGTCCCCAGGCGATCACTGCCGCCGCCGCTTCCGTCGCATAGCCCATGCCGCTGTACTCGGGAAAATAGGCGTAGCCGACGTCGACCTCGCCGGTGAACTCACGCTTCAGCAAGCCACACATTCCGACACAGCAGCCGCTGGACGCCAACTCGACCGCAAACATGCCAAAGCCATCGCGCGGGTAGGCCGACATCGGCCCGTGCTGCAGAAATGTCTGCGCGTCCTCCACCGTGCGGACATTCCGATCACCGATGTTGTTGATGAAGTCAGGCTCATTCAGCAGACGCAACACCCAGGCTGCATCCTGGACAGTGAAATGCCGCAAGCGCAAGCGAGCGCTGTCAAGGACATGCACGTGGACGCTCTCCAATCAGAAATCCCGCAGTCGCGAATAGCGCGCACGTACCGCCAGGGCCTCATCACCTTCCGGGGTGGCGTTGTACATGCGCATCTCCAGCCCATCCTCGGCGCCACTCTCGAACTCGATGGCCCAGCCCCAGGCCGGACCCGCTTCAACCGCATAACGACCCGAAAGGCGAAGGACACCGGCGGGAGAGGAGGCCGAAGTCAGGCTCATGACCGCACTGCTCTGGTGCCAACTGTCCACCCACGCCGCCGAGACGGCATCCGTCTCCGGGTGCACCGCCAACAGCAAGGCACCGAAACGGGTAAGCCCCTCCAACTGCCAGTCATACTCGACTCGGTAAAGCTCGCCCGCCCCCAATTGGTGGAAAGCGAGTTGCGACGGCCCTGCGGGCAAGGGCGCGTCGGCCGGGTCGAGAATGACCTGCTTGGTGCCGGTCCAGCGACCCAGCCAGGTTGCCATGGAAGCGTGGTACATACCCGGACTCCTCAGTTGCTGGATGAATGGCGCGCCCATGCTACCGCCATGACGGCCATCGGGCTGCAACACAGTGAAGCTGCTAGCATTTGACGCTGCAAATCGCATACCGCATCGGACATCCTGTTGGACATCTTCAAAGCGTTCACCGTCGAAGCCGCACACCGACTGACCAAGGTACCTCCGGGGCATAAGTGCGCCCGATTGCACGGGCATTCGTTCCGTATCGAGATTCACGTCAGCGGAGAGATCGGCGAAGACACCGGCTGGGTGATGGATTTCGGTGACATCAAGTCGGTCTTCAAACCGATCTACGATCAACTGGACCACCACTACCTCAACGACATTCCCGGCCTCGAAAATCCCACCAGCGAAGTGCTCGCCGCCTGGATTTGGCAACAACTCAAGCCCGCACTGCCCGCGCTATCTGCCGTGGTCATCCACGAGACATGCACCTCAGGATGTCGCTACCAAGGCCCCACCGCTTGACGCAGCGCACCGTTCGCCCCCGTATGGGAAAGGTAACGCAAGTAACTGATTAAACAGCCGGAATTATGCCGTTCGTCGGGAAATCGAGTGGATTTCGTTGTCACATGTTGCAATGCACAACCGATACGCTTAGCCTGCAATCCCCTCGTTCGTACCGGAGCAACGTGCCATGTTCGAATCACTCGCGACCCAGTTCAGCCAGTACAGCAAGCAACTGACCGATGCGACCCTGCGTGCCAACGCAATCACCACCGGTTACTTCGAAACCCTGACCAGCCTGCAGACCAAGGCACTGGAAACCCGTCTTCAGGCCACCAGCGCATTCGCCAGCGAAGCGGCCGAAGTGCGTGACCTGGAAGCCGCCAAGGCCTTCTTCCCGAAGAGCGTCGCCTTCGTCAAGGACGCGTCCGAGCAGCTCTATGCGCTGGGTCAGGAAACCCTGAAGCAGAACATCAAGACTGCCGAAGCACTGGCCACCATCGCCAAAGCCAACTTTGAAGCGGCCAACGAATCCATCGTTCGCCCCGCCGTCAAAGCAGCCAAAGCCAAGGCCTGAAAATCCGCCTGCTGCGACGCAACAAATCGCGTCGCGCTGCGGTAAGATGCAACCGCCCGCAAGGGCAAGGCGCTACGGATAATCTCCCTCCCTATCTGTAGCGTTATTTCAGAACCGACGGATCGCGTATCCGTCGGTTTTTTTTTGCTCTCGCGAACGAGCGTGACCACGGTACAGACTCGTTTCGCGTTACGTTTTCCGCGCGAAGCGCGCGCGCAATCGCTGCAACCGCTCCCGAATGGCCGCCCGGTGTCCTTTGCCCGACCGGGCAACCGCGAACTTCAATCCGACGCGGGACACACGGTCCTCCAGCAGCTCACGCACGACCAAGGTCGTCCCGCCAACGCGCAACGAATCGCCAATCTGCGGCTGTTCGTCGAAGTGACTCGCGAACAAGTCCGCCGCAGTCTGACTCGCCACGCGAACCGGCACCTTCAGACCATAGAAGTCCGCCAAGGCCGCGAGGGGAATATTCCCGTCGAAACTGAATTCACCAAACATCGCCCGCTCGACCTCACGCGCCTGAGCGGGCTCGGCAAACAGCCAATCCAGCCGGATCACGCGCCCCAGTGGCGCAAGAAAATAGGCGTAGTCCTGCGCCCGCAACGACCCGGCCTGATCGGGCGTCAGCACTTTTCCGTCGCGCACGGTCAGGACGGGTCTGGCCCACGTCGGAACACGCGATACATCGTGCAACACGGCGGCCCCTTCCTCCGCACGATAGCCGACCAACTCGTATTCGAGCTGGCCCGGCAGATCGAGCTCGACGCGTCGGCTCGGTGGATCTCGCCGGGGTACCGCCACACCAAACAGGTCGGCAGCCCAACTCAGCGACCATCCCTGCACCAGCAACGAGACCAGCACGACGACGAAAGCGACATTGAAATAGAGTTGCGCGTTCGGCAGCCCGACCAACATCGGTATCGATGCCAGGAAGATGCCGACCGCACCGCGCAAACCCACCCAGGAGATGAAGCTGATCTCACGCTTGCGAAACCCGAACGGCGCCAGGCAGAGCGCGACGGCAAGCGGTCTGGCAACAAACATCAGAAATGCCGCGACACCCAGTGCGACCCAGATCGATTCGAGCAAACGCGTGGGCGTCACCAACAAGCCCAGCACCAGGAACATGACCATCTGCGCCAGCCAAGTGGCGGCATCCTGCACGCTGAGGACGTTTGCAAACGCCCGCACCGGCCGATTGCCGATCACCACACCGGCCAGGTACACCGCCAGATAACCGCTGCCGCCCAGCACATTGCTGAGCGCAAACACACCAATCGCACCAGCCACCGCCAGCAAGGGGTGCAAGCCGGAAGGCAACTCCAGCCGATTCAGCGCAAACGCGATGAGGCGACCACCTGCCCAGCCAGCCAATGCCCCCAGCAATACCTGTCTGCCGAGTTGCAGCGCCATGGCCAGATAGCTGGAGGACGTATCGGCGCTCAGCACACCGATCAGCGCGAGTGTGATGAATACCGCGATCGGATCATTGCTGCTCGACTCGATCTCCAGCGTGGCTCCAACCCGACGCTGCAGATGCAAGCCATTGGCGCGCAACAGAAAAAACACCGCCGCCGCGTCCGTGGAGGCCAGAATGCTGCCCATCAGCAGGCTCTCTGCCCAGCCCAGACCCAGCAGATAATTGGCCGCCGCAGCGGTCAGACCGGCTGTCAGCACCACGCCAAGACTGGCAAGAATGATCGAGGGAGCGATGGCACCACGCACCTGATCCAGCCTTGTCCGCAGTCCACCATCAAAAAGAATCACCGCCAAGGCGAGCGAACCCACCGCATAGGTCAATCGAAAGTCATCGAACGCGATTCCGCCGAAACCATCCTCGCCAGCCAGCATTCCCAAAGCCAGAAAAACCAGCAGCATGGGCGCACCGAATCGTGTTGCCACCAGACTCGACGCAATACCCGCCAGGACCAGCACGGCGCCGATCAACAACCAGACATCCAGCGCGTGCAATACGTCCACCGCTCACTCCTTGTCTTCAAACCCGTTGCGCCTCGCAGCCAAAACGCGCTGCACGCCGAGCAAGAACGTGTGACATCGGCCCCACCATCGCAGAACACCGCAAGCGGGATTCCACAGCGCACGAAATGCGATTGCCACGTCAACTCGCGACACGCCCCGGATGGGACAAATGGGTTCGCCGCCTCGCGGTGCGTTCACGAATCCGCCGCCGCAGGTTACTTTTCGCATACCCGTGCGGGAAGTTGAAGCCTTTCTCGCGCGCCATCCTGAATCCGGGTTCATTTGAATCGATGCCAACCGTCGCAAAGGACACCACGTGAGCAACCGCCTTTCCCACTTTTCCAGCTACCTGATTACTTTGTTGCTGGCTTCGGGTTCAACCGTGTCGGCCTCGGAGCTGACCGTCGCTGCCACCGGACTGACCAATGAAGGCCAAGCCGAGCTGCGCGTGTACGCCAGCCGGATCGGATTCCCCAAACAACCCAGCTACGTGCTGAGCGCAACGGTCGAAAACGGCACCGCGCGCTGGGTGCTGCCGGATCTGGGACCGAGTGACTATGCGGCCTACGTGTTTCATGACCGCGACGGCGATGGACAGCCTGATGGTGGCTTCAGCCCGGAGCCGTGGGCCTATTCCAATGGCAGACCATTCGAAAAACTCGACTGGGACGAAGCCATTTTCAGTCTTGGCGTTGACCCGGTGCTGGTCGAGATCAACCTGGCCGACGAAGACGAAGAGGACGACGACGAGGATTGAGGCGATCGTCGTGCTCAAAAAAATCCCCGGCCTGAGCCGGGGATCGGGTGACAGCGTCATCAAAACCTTCAGAACGACTGCGAGAAGCGTATCCCGAAGCTGCGCGGTTGGTTGGTCAGTGTGTAGACCTGCCCATTCGGGTACTGCGGCACCACCCCCGCTGCACCGCAGACCGACTCCGCACATTGCGTGAAGTGATTGAGCTCCGCGCGTTCGTCGGTCACGTTCGCCACGTAGACATCAATCATCCAGTCGTCCTTGCGGAAGCCGGCGGAAATGTCGAGCGTCGTGTACGCGGGCAGATCGCCGAGGATTTGCTGTTCGGCAACGCGCAGATCGGACAGGCGCTCACCCACATGGACCAGCGCACCTTGGACGAACGCCTCGTTGCTGCCGACATCAAAGGTGTAGCGCGCGGTCAGATTGCCCTTGAACTTCGGTGTGACGGGCAGCCGTGAGCCTTCCGGTGCTTGCGGGTCATCGCACGCCGTAACCGGCTTACCGTTGTCGTCGGTGAAGCCGCAGTAGTTCGCCGTCAGTTCGGCGTCATACAGGGCAATACCGGCGGACAGACGCAAGTTGTAGGTGGCGGCCCAGTTCAGGTCGGTCTCGAAACCATCGATCTGGGCCTGGTTGGCGTTCTTGATCTCGGTCAGACCGTTGGCACCGAGGATGGAGAACTGGAAGTCCTCCCAATCCTGCCGGAACACCGAGCCATTCCAGACCAGCGCGTTATCCAACCAACTGCTCTTCCAACCGAACTCGTAGTTGGTGAGGTAGTCGGATAGATAGGGCGGCAAGGTGCCGCGCCGGTTGACGCCACCGGGACGGTAGCCTTCGGACCAAGTGCCGTAGATCATCAAGTCGTCGCTGATGTCGTAGGTCAGGTTCAAACGACCGATGTTGCCGGTTTCCTCGACGCGCTTGTTGAAGAACGAACAGGGAGCACCATTGAAGGTCTCGGCACCCTCCGGACACGCCGCCTCGCCGTAGCTCGACACCCAGCCCCAGTCGGCAAATCCGAAATAGCCCTGCAGACTGTTGTCGACCTGGAACCAGCGCATGCCGGCGTTCGCCGTCAGTGCGTCGGTGATGTCGTAACTCAGCTCACCGAACACCGCGGTGTCCTTGTCCTCGCGCACCTGCTTGGTCAGCCACAGCGTATCCGGCCAGCCCGTCACCGAAAGATCCGAATCGATGCCATCGATCTTATAGCGCTGCTCGATGTCATGACTCTGGGTCTGCACGAAGGCACCGAGCGCAAAGCGGAGTGCTTCGTCTTGCGGCGAGGACAGACGCAGCTCGTGGCTGGTCTTTTTGTAGCCATCCACACCCTGGATGTACTGCGACGGATTGACCAGACTTCCCGGTGCGCAACTGAAACTGTCGACATCGAAATCCGAGCACGTATAGGCGCCATAGCCCGCCAGCGTGTCGTACCAGAACGCGTAGTCGCTGTAGTCCGAATCGACGTCCACGTCGCGCTTCAGATGGGCGAATGCGTAGGTCAGGTCGAAATTGCCGACCTTGCCTTCGATGGTCAGCGCGGCCTGCATCCAGCGGTCATCCGAGCCTTCGGGATAGAAGTGCGCGATCTGCAGGTCGCCGACGTTCGGGTCCATCGCAAAATTGCCGCCCGCCTTCTGGCGTTGCCCCATCAAGGTCGGCGTAATGGTCCAGTTGTCATCCAGCTCGACACGCAAAGCCATGCGCGCGCCGGTGGTTTCGACATCGTTGTAGTCGTCGTCGACCAGCGCCGCATTGTCGATCGTCCCATTGCCATCGGAATCGGCATCCCAACTCGGGAACGTGCGGGTCGCGTGCACGTTGTCGATGTAGCCCGCATCCTTCTTGTGCCAGCCGACCAGACGAATGGCCGCCGACTCGCTGATCGGCAGATTCAACATGCCCTCGCCGACGTAACCCATGCCGCCATTGCTGACGCCATTCAGTTCCGCGCCATAGCTGGCCGCGAAACCGCTCGGGTCGGGCTTGTTGGTGATCATGCGCAGCGTGCCCGCCTGCGAACTGGCGCCGTACAGCGTGCCCTGAGGACCCGACAGCGCTTCGACACGTTCGATGTCGTACACATGCAGGTCCAACGGACCCTGGATGGTGGTGATGGGTTGTTCATCGAGATACACGCCGACGCTGGGCAATGATCCGGAGTGATTGCCATCGCCGCCGCTGGCGACGCCACGCATGTAGACCTGCGCGAAGCCCGGACCGGCGGTCTGGTAGGAGACAGCGGGCAGATACTTGACGTAATCCTCGAAGTCGGAGACCTGCAACTCTTCAAGCTGATCGGTGCCCAGTACCTGCATGCTGATCGGCACTTTCTGCAGGTTTTCCGTGCGCTTCTGCGCGGTCACGGTTACCGCGTCCAGCGTCGCCGCCTTGTCCTCCGCGCTGTCCTGGGCCATCACGGACGCGCTGATCGCCAAGCCAATGGCAATGGTCAACGGGCCACGCGGCAATCGCATGGGTGATCGGTGTTGCGGTCTTGCGTTGTGTCTCGGCATGGTGCCCCCTCAGGCGATAAGCGAACCGTCCCCGGTTCAGAACGATGGTGGTCTGGGGTATGACGTCAGCACCGACCCCAGTGCGGTTTTCAACGGTTCCAGCCACGGCTCGTAATGCCGCCAATGATCAACGCCTTCGCGATAGATCGGTTGCCGCACCTGCTCGGAGCTGGCGGTCCGCACCGGGCGCGAGTTCTCGAAGAAGCGCAGGCAGGATTCCTCAAATGGCAGACCGCAGTGTGCCAGCAGGCGACGCACTTCGGACTCGGTGTTGTCGACCAGATCCTCGTAGATCACGCGATGAATCCGTCCAGGCAAAACCGCATCGAAGTGGGCCATCACTTCAACGTAGTCGCGATAGTAGCGACCGATGTCATCGAGGCTGTAACTGAAGTTCTGACCGCGCGCAAAGTGCTGTTTGAATCCCGAGAAACAACAGGCCATCGGGTGGCGTCGCACATCGATGATGCGGGCATTGGGCAGGATCAGATGAATCAGGCCAATGTGCACGAAGTTGTTCGGCATCTTGTCGATGAAGTACGGCGCAGCCGTCTTGCGCTGCACCTGCGTGCGTTGCAGATACTGCTCACCCAACTCGCGCAATGCCTCGCTCCCCAAGGTGGCCAGCACATCGTGGTAGACCGTCTGCTGCGTGCTGTCACCCTGGCGGCGCAACAGGCGGGTCAGCGAAATGATCTCGGGCAACTCCATGGTGCCCTCGACCTGCGAATGGGAGGACAGTATCTGCTCGACCAGGGTTGAACCCGAACGTGGCAAACCGACCACGAAAATCGGGTCGGGTGCGGCACAACCTTGCCCCGCCCGAGCGGCAAGGAAATCACCGGTGTAGGTCTGTTTGATGCGCTGGGTCCGCGCGCTGGTGTCGTCGGCGTTGTAAAGCAGTTGGGTGCGCCGCAGCGCATTGCCCTCGGCGTAATGCGTGAACGAGGTAGCGTAGTCACTCGCATCCTCCATCGCCTTGCCCAGCGCAAAGTGCAGGTGGAAGCGATGTTCCACCGGCAAATCCGTGCGCTGCAGCGCAACCTGCATCTGCGCCATGTCGCTGGCGTCGAAGCGCACGGTCTTGAGATTGGCGAGGCTCCACCAGGCTTCGCCGAACGCGGGCTGCAGCGCCAGACTGCGTCGATAGGCGTCGATCGAGCGCCCCCGTTCGCCCGAGGTCTTCAAGGCGTGTCCAAAACTCATCCAGACCTGCGCCTGATTCGGATGGGCCTGCAAAACGCGATCATAGATCGCCAACGCGGGTGGATAGTCACCAACCCGGCACAGGATGGCCGCCTTGAGGTTCAGGTATCCGGGATGGTTGGGCTCACGTGCCAGCAGGCGATCGATTTCCTGCAATGCCTCCGGACCGCGATTGCCACGATGCAGCACCAACGCATAGTTGTGCCGGGCAGCGTCGAAATCCGGCGCGAGCGCCAGACAGCGCTGCAACAGGGCTTCGGCATCTTCGTGTCGGCCGAGCCGTTCTGCCAACTCGGCCAGCATGCGCATCGCCGCAATGTCGGTCGGCGCGCGCCGAAGCTGCTCGCGCAAGGCCTGTTCGGCTTCCGGCAAGCGCTGCCCGGCCAGCGCCGCCGCGGCACGCATCAACACCGGATCGCGCTGCGAGTGACGCACATGCTGCAGATAGGCCTGTGCCGCCGCGTCGAGCTGTCCGCTGGCGGTCAGTTGATCCGCCAGTTGGCGCCACACTTGCGGAAGCTGCGGATCACTGCGGGCGGCGTCCTGCAGATGCTGCAAGGCCGTCGTGCGGTGTCCCTCTCTGGCATCCAGCAGGCCCAGCAGGCGCAATGCCTCCGGCTGACGTGGGATGACCCGCAGAATCTCCGTCAACTGTTCGCGCGCCACGACGGGATCGGCACGCAGGGCGGCTTTCGCACGTGCCAAGGCGGGATCCAGGCCCACCATCGCCGAGGCGGCGACGCTCATGCCGCGCACCGCGTCGGAAAGGATGTCCGGCAAGAGGTCAACAGGCGACAACCGGGTACACATGCCATGGCGAGCCGCTTCGGCAGGAGCGAAGCCGTCACGTTAGTGCAATCCGCCCTTGCGCCGCCAGTGTGCCGCCGACGCGCCGCGAGCCGGCGCGTTGCCGGAGCTGCCCGGCGCCATGCTGGCGCAGTCGGGCCGCTCAGACTGCCTCCAGCGCCATGGCCACGCCCTGTCCGGCGCCGACACACAGACTGACGATGGCTCGTCGGGCGATACCTCGCTGCAAGGCCAGTCCGGCCTGCATCAGCAGGCGGGTTCCGGTCGCCCCGAGCGGATGCCCGAGCGCGATGGCACCACCGAAGTGATTCACCCGAGCATCGTCGTCGGCCAAGCCCAGCGCACGCGTACACGCCAGTACCTGCGCGGCAAAGGCTTCGTTGATTTCCAGGTGATCGATGCGATCCAGCGTCCAACCCATCCTCGCCAGCAAGGTCTGGATGGCTGGCACCGGACCGATCCCCATGTAGCGCGGCTCCACACCCACGGCCACGCTGCCGACGAGGCGTGCCATCGGCGGTATCTGCCAGCGCTCGCACGCCGCAGCGCTAAGCACCAGCGCCGCCGCCGCGCCATCGTTGATGCCAGAGGCATTGCCCGCCGTGATGCTGGTGCCTGCGCCCAGCAAGGGGCGCAGGCCAGCGAGGTGTTCGGCGGTGGTCTGTGGACGCGGATGCTCATCGTCGGCCAGCGTCCGGCCGTCCACCGCGACGGCCATTCGCTGCGCAGCCAACACACCATCGATCTGCGCCTGATGCGTTCGCTGCTGACTGCGCAAGGCATAGGCGTCCTGCGCCTCACGTCCGATCCCATCACGGTCGGCAAGGTTCTGCGCCGTCTGCAGCATCGAATCCACACCCCAGTGCTGGCGGAACACCGGATTGACGAATCGCCAGCCCAAGGTGCTGTCCTGCATGACCTGCTCGCGCCCGTAGCCGGTCCCGGCCTTGGTCATCACATACGGGGCGCGACTCATGCTTTCCACGCCGCCAGCGATGATCGCGTGCGCTTCGCCTGCACGAATGCTGCGTGCCGCGATGACCGCGGATTCCAACCCGGAGGCGCAAAGACGATTGACCGTCAGCCCCGGCACCGATGTCGGCAAACCGGCCAGCAAGGCAGCAACACGGGCCACATTGCGATTGTCCTCGCCGGCCTGATTGGTGCAGCCGAGGATCACATCGTCCAGCCGCGACCAGTCGGCCTGCGGGTGACGCGCCTGCAACGCGCGCACCGGCAATGCCGCAAGGTCATCGGTGCGAATGCTGGCCAGGCCACCGGCATGGCGGCCAAACGGAGTGCGAACGGCATCGACCAGAAATGCCTCAGTCATGGTGCTGACGCAAATGCATGTGCGGTTGCCATCCGCCTTGGATCAACGCGCGCTCGATGGCATCGCGCGTGCGCCGCAGCGCAGGCAGTATCTGCTGCTGGATGCGCTCCTCGATACCCTCACGCCAGGCCATGCCAACATTGAGTGCGGCGACGGCACGGCCATTGGCATCTCGCAATGGCACGGCCACCGAGCACAGACCGGGCTCCAGTTCCTGCATATTGAGCGCGTAACCGCGCTCGCGGGTTTCGACCATCGCCTCGCGCAAGGCGGCGGGCGTGTGGCGGGTCAGACTGGTGAAGGGCTGCCATTGCACACCCAGCAGCCACTGCTCAAAGGCCGCGACAGGCAGATCGGCCAACAGGGCACGACCCATCGATGTGGCAAAGGCCGGCAGACGCGCGCCGACGCCGAGATTCACACTCATGACGCGCCGCACGGGGACACGCACCACGTAGACGATGTCATGACCATCGAGAACGGCCATCGAACAGGACTCGTCCACCGCCGCCGACAACTGCTCCATGGCCTGTTGAGCCACTTCGGTCAGATCCAGCGAGGACAGATAGCCGAAACCCAGCTCCAGCACGCGCGGTGTCAGATAGAACTGACGCCCGCGCTGGCCGACGTAGCCCAGGTGCTGCAGGGTCAGCAATGAGCGCCGCGCGACCGCGCGGGAAAGACCGGCGCGTTGCGCCACTTCGGACAGCGTTGCGCTGGGCAAGCCATGGTTGAACGCCCGCAACACGCTCAAACCACGCGCCAGGGACTGCACGAAATCCGCACTGTCTTCGAAATCGACCGGGTTCATCACGCGCCTCGAAAGTTGACAGGCCCAGCCTAGAGGCACTCCAATGAGTTCGCAATACGAATTCTCGTGCGATATGCGAACTTTTGATGCTCAAAACAGCATGACCGAGGAACGCGATTGCGTCCTGCACAGCTGGTGCATTCAGGACGCATGGCAGGCTCCGACCATCGTCGGCGGTCGCGGCGCGTATTTCTGGGCCGACGACGGGCGTCAATGGCTGGACATGAGCAGCCTCGCCGAATGCAACCACCTGGGCCATCAGCATCCGCGCGTCGTCGAAGCCATCCGCGAACAGGCCGAACAACTGTGTTTCGTCACCAATGCCTGGGGCGCCGCACCGCGCGCCGAACTGGCGAACCTGCTACTGGACTGCGCTGGCTTCGAAGGTGGCCGGGTGTTCTTCACCCTGGGTGGCGCCGATGCCAACGAGCATGCGGTGAAGTTCGCCCGACAGGCCCGTGGTTTGCCGCAGGGCTGGGTGATCACCCGCGATCGCTCTTACCACGGCGCCAGCTACGCGGGCATGGCGTTTTCCGGTGACTGTCGCACCCAGGCACACGTCGACGCGCAGGCATTTCGGGTCAGTCGAGTGCCACCGCCCTATGCCTACCGTTGCCCCTGGCAGAGTGCAGATCCGATGCAATGCGGCGAACGCGCCGCCAATGCGGTGGCGGAGCGCATTGACGCACTGGGGCAGTCCGAGGTGGCTGCAGTGTTGATGGAGCCGAATGCCGGAACCAACGGCATCGTGGCACCCGACAACTATTGGCCCGCACTGCGCTCGCTCACACGCGAGCGGCAGGTGTATCTGATCGCCGATGAGGTGATGAGCGGATTTGGGCGTTGCGGCGAGTGGTTTGCGTGGCAGCGCCATGGTCCGGATGGCGTACCGGATCTGATGACGCTCGCCAAAGGCCTGACGGGTGCGCATCTGCCACTCGGCGCGGTCGTGCTCCGACAACCGGTGGCGGACGCCCTGCGATCACAGATGCTGCTGACCGGACTGACCTATTGCGGCCACCCGCTTTCCTGCGCCGCCGGCGTGGCGGCACTCCGCAGCTATCAGGAGGAAGGCCTGATCGCACGCTCCAGACATCTCGGCCAGCAAATGCATCAGCAACTGCTGACCATGCAGCGGCGACAGCCATTGATCGGCGACGTCCGCGGCGGTCACGGTCTGTTCGCCGTCCTCGAACTGGTGAGCGACCCGACCACCCGCGCCCCCCTGTCGGACTGGCCGACCATGCACCCGGCATTGCAGCGCCTGCTGCAGCGCGCCTTTGAGGCGGGCGTGTCGTTGGCGGCGCGCGGCAACCTGCTGATCCTGGCACCGCCGCTGGTCATTGAGGAAACCGCATTGAGCGATGCCCTGGCACTGCTGGAAAAGCTCCTGATGTTGCTGGCCGCAGAGCTGCAGGACGAACCCCAAAGGATCGGAGCGCGATGAGCTATACCCTCACTTACGCCAGCATGTTCGATCCACCCGAAACCCTGCATGCGCAGTATGAGACCGCGTTGAACCAGGTTCGCCAACGCCTCGGCGGTCTGCATGCGATGCACATTGGCGGCATCGACCTGCCCAGCCAGCGACTCGATCTTCGACGCAGCCCGATCGATCAGCGCTGCGTCCTCGGCGAGTTCTCGGTCGCCAGTCCGATCGATGTGCAAGCCGCAGTCAATGCGGCCAGAGACGCTTGGCCTGACTGGCGCAACACGCCCTTGGCGGAGCGCGCCAGCCGACTGCGTCGGGTTGCCGAGTTGCTGCAGGAACGGGTGTTCGAGATTGCGGCGGCGCTGACGCTGGAAGTCGGCAAAAACCGCATGGAAGCACTCGGTGAAGCACAGGAAACGGTCGAGTTCTTCCGCCTCTATGCCGACGAGTTCGAGCAGGCCGAAGGATTCGAACACGCCCTGCCCGATGATCCCTTGCCTGGCTACCGCTCGCACAACCGCAGCGTGATGCGCCCGTATGGCGTTTGGGCGGTGATCTCTCCGTTCAACTTTCCGCTGGCACTGGCCGGTGGTCCGGTTGCCGCGGCACTGATCACCGGCAACACGGTGGTGCTGAAAACAGCCAGTGAAACGCCTTGGGCGGGACGCTTGTTGGCTGACTGCATCCGCGACGCCGGTCTGCCGCCGGGCGTGTTCAACTTCATCAATGGACCCGGTATCGAGGTCGGCCGCGTGCTGGTCAATGATCCGCGGATCGCGGGCATCACCTTTACTGGCTCGCACGCGGTCGGCATGCAGATTCACCAGCACTTTTCGACGGGTTCCTATCCGCGCCCCTGTATCGCCGAGATGGGCGGCAAGAACGCCTGCATCGTGACGGCAGCGGCGGATCTGGATCGCGCCACGATGGGCATCGTGCGCTCCGCCTTCGGCATGGGCGGCCAAAAGTGCTCCGCGCTGTCGCGGCTGTATGTCGACGCCCGCATTGCCGACGGACTGATCGGGCGTCTGCGCGATGCGCTGGGCGACATCCGCATCGGCGATCCCACCCGCCGCGAGGTCTGGTTGGGTCCGGTCACCACGGCCAGAGCGCATGCAAACTACCCGCGCTACATCGAGCAATTGACCCGTCACGGCGGCCAACTCATCGCGGGCGGAAGCGTGCTGGCGGACGGCGAACTGACCCACGGCTACTACGTGCAGCCCACCTTGGCCGAGGCCGCTGCAGACCACCCTCTGTTCGCTCAGGAAATGTTCCTGCCGATCCTGATGCTGAGCCGGGTGACCGACCTGAATCATGCCTTGCGCT